>Ga0184639_10001566_pt1 | contig 9969 bp, 7 predicted proteins | sample PLM31_170_b2_FD_133155 | JGI IMG/M metagenome (GOLD analysis project Ga0184639, IMG submission 133155) | Groundwater sediment microbial communities from an aquifer in East River, Colorado, USA - PLM3-1_170_b2 | ecosystem: Environmental > Terrestrial > Soil > Riparian zone | place: USA: East... | reverse complement strand
CCGCACCTTGAGCTCGGCGCTGTCCAGCAATGCCCCGCAGCGCGCCGCCAGCGCCTGCCCGCGCTCGAACAGCAACAGCGCCCCGTCGAGCGCCAACTGCCCCGCCTCCAACTGGCGGATGATCTCCTCCAATTCCTGGAAGGCTTGCTCGAAGGTCAGTTCATTTACCGCCTCGACGGCTTTGGTTTTAGATTTGGCTTTTGGACTCATGGTCTGTTGCCTTTGGGATTTGGGAATTGGGATTTTGAACTTCTACCCCAAACTCCCCCTGGCTCACGCGCACCCGCAGCGGGTCGCCGGATTTCACTTCGCTCGCCTTGCGCACCACCGCCCCGTCCGGATGGGTGACGACGGCGTAGCCCCGGCTCAACACGGCCAACGGGCTGACGCCGTTCAACGCCTGCGCCAATCCATTCCACCGTTCGCGTTCGAGCGCGAGGCGGTGCGTCATCGCCACGGCGGCGCGGGCGAGCAGATCGTCCGCGCGCTGGCGGGCGTTGGCGAGGCGAGCCTGCGGCGAGAGCGCTTTGAGCTGCGCCGACTGTTCGCGCAGAGATGATCGTTTGTCGCGAATCGCGCTCGACAGCGCCCCCGCCATTTGCGCGGCGAGCGCGTTCACTTGATTGCGAAGTTGATCGCGGCTCGGCGTCACGAGCTCGGCGGCGGCGGAGGGCGTGGGCGCGCGCACGTCGGCCACGAAGTCCGCGATGGTGAAATCGGTTTCGTGCCCCACGCCGCTGACCACCGGCACGGGCAGCGCCGCCATTGCGCGGGCCACGCGCTCGTCGTTGAACGCCCACAGGTCTTCGAGCGAGCCGCCCCCACGGGCCACGATGATCACGTCGGGGCGCGCGTCGGCGAGAGCGTGCAGGGCGGCCACAATCTGCGGCGGCGCGTCGTCGCCCTGCACGGGCGTGGGCGAGAGAAGCACTTCGGCCATCGGGAAGCGGCGGCGGATGACGTTGAGCATGTCGCGCAGCGCCGCGCCCGCCGGGGACGTGACGAGGCCGATGGTGCGCGGCCACGCGGGGAGGGGACGTTTGCGTTCGGGCGCGAACAGGCCCTCGGCTTCGAGCCGCGCTTTGAGCCGCGTGAACTCGCGGTACAGCTCGCCCTCGCCCGCGCGTTGCAGCCCGGCCACGTCCAATTGATATTGCCCGCGCGTCTCGTACAGCGTGACGCTGCCCTGCGCCTCTACGGCGTCGCCGTCGCGCGGCGTGAAGCCCAGCTTCTCCGCGCGGTTGCGCCACAGCACGCAGCTCACCTGCGCGGCCTCGTCTTTGAGTGTGAAATACCAGTGGCCCGAAGGATACGCTCGGAAGCCGGACACCTCGCCGGTCACGCGCACGCCCTGCAGCCGGAAATCTTTCTCCAGCGACTGCCGCACGTAGCGATTCAATTCGCTCACCGACCATGCGTCTGCCATGTGGGGGATAGTAGTCCAGTGGATACGGGGTGTCAAATAGCGGTATACTCAGCGCATGCGACCAGCCAGCCGGACAACTCTGATACTCTTGAGCCTCCTCCTCGCCGGATGTGTGGCGACGCCGACGCCGAGTCATCCGACGACGACCCCGGCGGCGACCGCACCTGCCACCGACACGCCGCCCGCGGTCGCGCCCACGCCCCCCGGCGCGGCGGCGACTCTGCGCGTGTGGCTGCCTCCGGACTTCGCGCCCGACGACAGCACGCCGGGCGGCCCCGTGCTCGCCGATCAGATCGCGCAATTCGAAGCTGCGCATCCGGGCCAGGTCGTCGAAGTCCGCCTCAAGCAGGCCTCCGGCGAGGGCGGGTTGTTACGCTCGCTCGAAACCGCTTCCAACGGCGCGCCCGCCGTCCTCCCCGACGTGATTGCGCTCCAACAGGATGACTTGACCTCGGCGGCGAAGGCCGGGCTGGTGATCCCGCTCGACGACTTGATCGCGCCCGAGGCGATTGACGACTACTACCCGTTCGCACAGGCGCTGAGCCGCGCGGACGGCAAGGTCGCGGGTCTGCCCTTCGCCGCCGATGCGCGTGTGCTCGTATACAATACGCAAATCTACTCGACGCCGCCGCGCGTCTGGGCCGACGTGATCACCGGCACGCTCGTCTTCCCCGGCGGCGAGCTGTCCAGTCTGACCCTGCTCAACGAGTATTTGTCGCTCGGCGGCACGCTGGCCGACGCCTCCGGCAAAACGGCGCTCGACTCCGAATTGCTGGCCGAAGCCCTCACGGTTTTTCAAACGGCGCAGACCGTCAAGGTTCTGCCGCTCTCGACCTTCGCCTTCGCAGACCCGGCGGCGACGTGGCAGGTGTTCCGCGAGCGGCGGGCCGCCCTCGCCATCACCTCAGCCCGGTGGTATCTGGCCGAGCACCAGCGCGCTTCGTCCGCCGCGGCGACGCTGATCCCCACCACCGACGGCATGCCCTTTGTCCTCGCCGACGGCTGGAGCTGGGCGGCCGTGAACAAGGCTGCCGATCACGCCTCCGCCCTTGAGCTGCTCCGCTGGCTCGCCGACCCGGCGCAGATGTCGGAGTGGACGCTGGCGGCGCAAGTGCTGCCTCCGCGCGCCAAGGCCCTCGCGGGATGGGGGGATTCGCCCCTCGTGCCCTTTGCGAGCGATGTGCTGATCCACGCGCAGCCCCAACCCTCCGCCGAGATCCTCGCGCGCGTCGGGCCGCCGTTGCGCCAAGCGCTCGACGACGTGCTCAGCGGCCGCGCCACGCCGTTCACCGCCGCCATCGCCGCCGCGCAGTCCGTCGCCGGTCCGTAATGAGCCGGACGTCCGAAGCTTCGGAAGTCTATTGTTCCTGCGATGTTGCGTTTCGCCGACCATGGCGCTCACCTCGCGGCCCTGCGCGCGGCAGCCCTGCGCGCCGTTGATCCGGCCTCCGCCGTCCGCCGCTTTTTCTCCCCTGCCGACGTTGCGGGGGCTGAGCGCGTCTTCGTCGTCGGCGCGGGCAAAGCGGGCGCGGCGATGGCGCGGGCCGCCGCCGAAATCCTGGGAGAGCGACTCACCGCGGGGGTGATCGCCGTCCCTCAACTCCCGACGAGCGCCGCGGAGCGAATCACGTTCATTGAAGGCGGTCACCCCACGCCCACCGAAGGCACCCTCCTCGCAGGCCGCGCGATTGCCGATCTGCTCGCCCAGGCCACGGCGCGCGATCGGGTGGTGGCTTTGATCTCCGGCGGCGGTTCAGCGCTGCTGGAACTTCCCGTCGAGGGCCTGGCCCTGGCCGACCTACGAATTACCAATCAACAATTACTGCTCTCCGGCGCGGCTGTTCACGAAATCAATGTCGTCCGCCAGCGGCTCTCACAACTCAAGGGCGGCGGGCTGGCGCGCCTCGCCTATCCGGCCCGCGTGCTCGGCCTCATCCTCTCCGATGTGGTCGGCAACCCGCTGGGCCTCATCGCCTCCGGCCCCACTGTGCCTGCCCCTGCCTCCCCGCAGGCTGCGCTCGCCGTCATCGAGAAATATCATTTGCGCTCTGCCCTCCCGTCCGCGGTTCTTCGGCGTCTCGAAGGTGTTTCCTCATCCGCTACACGCGCAGCGGATACCTCATCCGCGGCCGCATCCGCTGACAACCGACTCATCGCCTCCAACCGCCTCGCCGGAGAAGCCGCCGCCGCCGCGGCGCGTGAGCTGGGGTTCGTGGCCGCGCTCATCGCCGACGACTGGCAGGGGGAGGCGCGGGAGGCAGGGGAGCGATTCGCCCGATTGGTTTCGCAGAAGGCGAGGGGGCAAGGGGAAGGGGGCCGGGGCGCAGGGGGGTGGCCTGCCTGTTTGATTGTGGGCGGAGAAACCACCGTCACCGTGCGCGGCGCGGGCCGGGGCGGGCGCAATCAGGAAGCCGCGCTCGCCGCCGCGCTCGTGATTGACGGCCTGCCCAACGTCGTCATCTCCACCTTTGCCACCGACGGCGTGGACGGCCCGACCGACGCGGCGGGCGCGATGGTCACCGGAGACACCCTCGCGCGCGCGCGCGCCCTCGGCCTCGACCCGCAGAAACACCTCGACGACAACGACTCCTATTCCTTCTTCGCCGCGCTCAGTAATCTAGTCGTCACCGGGCCGACCGGGACGAATGTAAACGATTTGATGTTCGGGCTGGTGTATTCGCGGAGGGCGGATAGCGTATAATTGCGGCCAACCACGATCAGCCATCGGCTATCCGCTATCTGCTAACCTAAACCTATGACCGTCCACTTTGGCACCGACGGCTGGCGCGCCGTCATCGCAGACACGTTCACGTTCGACAACGTCCGCCTCGTCGCGCAGGGCATCGCCGACGCGGTTTCGGCGGGCGACTGGGGCGGGGGCGGTCCAGGCGAAGCACTGCTTCGCCCCTACGATCCCCACCTGATGGTCGTCGGCTTCGACACCCGTTTCCTCTCGGATCGCTTTGCGACCGAGGTGGCGCGCGTGCTGGCCGCCAACGGCTTCACCGTGATGCTCACCCACGCCGACGCGCCCACCCCGGCGGTCTCCTATGCGGTGAAACACCACCGGGCCGCGGGCGGGGTGATGGTCACCGCCTCGCACAACGCGCCGCGCTACAACGGCCTCAAGCTCAAGGCGGCCTACGGCGGCTCGGCGCTGCCGGAGCAGTGCCGCCGCGTGGAGGTCTATCTCTCCGATAACGAGGCCCGCGCGCGCGGCCCCAACCTGATGGACTACGACAAGGCGGTGAGCGCCGGGCTGCTGAAGCGGTTCAACCCCACGCCCGCGTATTACGATCATCTGCGCACGCTGATTGACTTCGATATCATCGCGAGCCGCCCGCAGCGGCTGATCGTGGACTCGATGTACGGCTCCGGGCGCGGCGCGATCAAAGGCATTCTGCAGGGCACGGGCTGCGAGGTCTTCGAGATTCGCGGCGAGATGAACCCGGGCTTCGGCGGCGTGCATCCGGAGCCGATTGCCAGATTTCTCGGCGCGACCGCCGGGGCGATTGCGGCGGGCCACGGGGCGTTCGCCGTGGTCACGGACGGCGATGCCGACCGCACGGGCGCGATGGACGGGCGCGGCCGGTTCGTGGACCCGCACAGGATCATGGCGCTGTCGCTCAAGTACCTGGTCGAGAAGCGCGGCTGGACGGGCGCGGTCGTGAAGACGGTGTCCACCACGCGGATGGTGAACCGGCTGGCGGCGCGCTACGGCCTGCCGTGCTACGAAACTCCGGTGGGCTTCAACCACATCGCGGACCACATGCTCGCGCAGGACGTGCTCATCGGCGGGGAGGAATCGGGCGGCATCAGCATCCGGGGGCACATCCCCGAGGGCGACGGCATTTTGTTCGGGCTGCTGTTGCTCGAAATCGTCGCGGCCTCGGGTGCGCCGCTGGAAGAGCTCGTGGACGACCTGTTGCGGGAGGTCGGCCCGGCGCACTACGCGCGCAAAGACCTGCGCCTGGCGCACCCCATCTCCAAAGCCGAGATGACCCGGCGGCTCACGGAGAGCGCGCCGGCGTCCATTGACGGGCTGGCGGTCGCCACAGTGGAATCGCTCGACGGGGTCAAGTACGTGATGGCGGACGACTCGTGGCTGCTCATTCGGCCCTCCGGCACGGAGCCGGTGCTGCGCGTCTACGCCGAAGCGCGCGAGGAGAAGATGGTGCAGGCGCTATTGGGGTTTGGGCAGAAGGTGGCGGAATCGTAGAGACGACCCGGCGGGTCGTCTCTACTGGGTTTGGGCAGAAGGTGGCGGAATCGTAGAGACGACCCGCCGGGTCGTCTCTACTGAGTGACGGGCAGTTCGATCGTAAACGTGCTCCCCACGCCGTACTCGCTGGCGACGGCGAGTGTGCCGCCGTGCAGGTTCAACAACCCGCGCGCAATGGCCAGGCCGGAGCCGGAGCCTTGCTGCTCCATCTTGGCGCGGTCAATCTGGTAAAACACGTCGAAGATTTTGTCCATCTCTTCGGCGCGCATGCCGATGCCGTCGTCTTTGATGTGAATGAGCAGGCGATCCCCGGCGGCGCGCGCGCTGAGCGTCACTCGCCCCCCTTCGCGCTTTGCGAATTTGATGCCGTTGTCCACCAGCCGGCGGATGGCGCTGCTCAAGTATTCGGCGTCGGCCAGCAGGGGCGGCAGCTCCGCCGGGAGGTCCGCGATCAGCTGCACGCCGCGCTTGATCGCGCTGGCGGTGTAGCGGGTGAGCACGGCCTGGAGCAGGTGCGGCATATTGGGCACCCGATCGCGTCTGCGCAGGTAGGTTTCCTGGGCTTCCCCGCTCTGGATCTCCACAAGCAGAATAAAATCTTCCACCAGCCGCCGCAGGCGTTCGCTGCCGGATTGCAGGCCGCGCATGTACGCCATGAGTTCGTCGGAGGTGGCGTCCGATCCGGCCGTGCGCAGCAGTTCGGTGTAAGTGGTGATGTAGGTCAGCGGGGTGCGGAATTCGTGATTGAGGGTGGTGAGGATCGTGCGCTTGAGCTCGCCGATCTGGCGGTCGTGGGCGGCTTCCAGCTGGGCGCGGCGGTTCAGCTTGGCGCGGATCGCGACGAGCAAATCCTCTTCCTCGAAGGGCTTGGTGACGTAGTCGTCCACCCCCAGCTGCTTGCCGCGGCGGATGTCGGTCTTTTCGCCTTTGGCGGTGAGGAAGATGAAGGGCAGGCCGAGCCATTCCGGGCGCGCGCGCACCGCCTCGAAGAAGCGGTAGCCGTCCATCCTGGGCATCATAATGTCCGAGAGGATGAGGTCCGGCTGGAAAGTCTCCAACACCGCCAACCCCTCCACGCCGTTGGCCGCCGTGGCCACCTGAAAGCCGGCCAGTTCCAGAATGTCCTGCACTCCGACGAGCAGGGAAGTGTCGTCTTCGACGATCAGGATTTTTTCGCCTGCCATGGATGGGCCTCGAGGCCGAGATTTCCGAAGTCTGATAAAACCTCGGAAGTCCGGACTGAAATCTTTCTCCTGCCTCTAAATGGTTTCTTCCTCTTCTTTGAACTCGACGGGGCGGCTGGAGAGCTTGTAGCCGCGGCCCCGCTGCGTCAACAGATAGCGCGGGCGCGCCGGGTCCGGCTCGATCTTGGCGCGCAGGCGACTCACCAGTTTCTCGATGCGCGCGTCGTCCACCTTGTCCAGATACTCGCCGCCCCACACCGCTTCCACGATCATGTCTTTGGTGGTGAGACGGTCCGGCCGCTGGTGCAGCAGGCGCATCAGCCGGTATTCCAGATCGGTGAGGACGGTGACTTTGATGCCGTCTACCCAGACCTCGCCCGCGTCTTCGTCCACGCGCACGCCGATGGTGGACTGGGCGGGCGCGGCGGCCTGGCGGCGGACGAAGAGCGCGAACAATTCTGAAAAGATGCGACCGTCCTCGGTCAACAGGCCCAGGATCTGCAGGCGCTCGCGGTCGTGCGGGTTGAGGCCCTCCTGCGCTTCAGTGACGAGGGACTTGAGCGCCGCCTGCTCTTCGGGCCGGAGCTGGTTCCAGATTTTCAGGCACTCGGCGCGCGCGTTGGGGTCGCCGCTGAGAGCGGCGGGGCTGCGCAGCGCCGCCTGCGTCAGCGCGGTGAGCAGGCCGAGGTGGCCGCCCGCCAGCCGCAAGACAGCTTGCTGTGCTTCTCCCGGCAGGTTCGCGCCGCCGAATGATTCGAGCGCGCGTTGCGCGTCCGCCGGGGCCAGCAGGCCGAGGGGCAGGGTGTGGGTCGCGAACAGTTCGGCGAATTCGTTGTCGCCGGGCAGGTGGCTTTCGCCCAGGGGCCGCACTGTGGCAGTGATGTAGGCCAGCCGGTTCTGGTATTTGTCTTTGAGCGCGCGCAGGTTGAGCAGGGAGCGGTCTTCCAGCGCGGCGTACACTTCGTCGAACTCGTCGAGCAGCAGCACGAGGTTGCGCCCGAGCTGGCGGCAGATTTCCGAGATGGCATCGTTGAAGGCGAGCGAGGCCTGAAAGACGGAAGGGGCGGTGGTGATGCGGTTGTGTTGTTCGCGCAAGTGTTGCAGCAGGACCGGGGGCGCGCTCGTCGTTCCATCTTCAAACGCTTCGAGCAGGGAGCGCACGACGATTTCGTAGAAGCCCGGCGCGGTCAGCACCACCACCCGGTTGCAGTCAATATAGATCAGCACGCCCGGTTGCGCCGTGTGGCGCGTGTAGGCGGCCTCGTGCTCCGGCGCGGGCAGCGCGCGCAGCAGCGGGCTTTTGCCGGTATTGCTCAACCCGAAGATGGCGCAGCATTCCCCCTGCGCCACGATGCTCAGGATATTTTCAATTTGCGCCTGGCGCAACGACGGAAACGAAGCGGGCATGACACCGGCCTGTGAGAGAAGGTGATGAAGACGGGCCTATTATCTCCAAGTTCGCAAAAAAGCAAAAGGCCAGCCCGAGGGCTGGCCTCTCGCCTAGGGCAGAGGAAAAGAGTTTCAGCGCAGGCTCATCCGCACGCGGCGGACGATGACCACGACCGCGATCAGCCCGAGGCCGAGGAAGACCAGCCCCCACACCCCGGCGTCGTCGGCGAAGCCTGTCCCCGGCAGGATGGGGGTGGGCGTGGAAGTCGCCAGCCCGCCCACGAGCGGCGTGGGCGTCTTGCCCGCGCCGCCAATCGCGGTGGGCGTGCTCGTCGCCCCGCCGCTGATGGGCGTGGGCGTCGTGTCGCCTCCGGCGGCCCCGAGGGTGGCCGAAGGCGTGTCGGTGATCTGCGCCACGGCCACCGGCGTGTCAGTCGGGGTGGCGGCTGGCGGCCGGGGCGTTGGCGTGTCGGTGTCGGTCGGGGCGATCACCGGGGTGTCGGTCGCCGCAGCCGCCTGCGTCAGCGCCGCGGCCTGCGCGGTCGCATTGGCGTCAACGGTGGGCGTATGCGTGGCCTGCGCCGCCTGCGTCAGCGCCGCGATCTGCGCCTGGTTCGTCGCCGCGTTGATGGCGTTCTGAGTCTGTGTGGCGCGCTGCTGGCCGGGCCGGATGAAAAACAGATAGCCCCCCAGACAGGCGGCGACGCCAAAAAACATGACGACCAACACCACGGCGATGATGATGAAAGTACGATTCGAAGATTCTTCCGGCAGTGCGCTCTCGGTTCCAGCAGCGGGTTCTTCCATAAAGTTGCTCTCCTTCTTTGTGGGATGGGCGACAGGCCTCCCAAACAGCCGCTAAGATTACTCCAAAATTTCCAAATTGGCGAATGGGATGGTGAACGCCTGGCCCGGCGTTTCTTCTGATTCGACGTAGGCGACGCGCGCGCGCACCCCGTTGGGGAGCCGCACGCTCTCCTCGCTCAACGCGTTGATCGTGCCGACGACGCCGGCCTCGGGGCCGCGGCGCACGCGGACGCGCTTGCCCGGCGCGAGCGCCTCGCCGTCCACAGGCAGGGCCGGGGACTGGCCGGGGCTGGCGAGCGGGACGATGACTTCGGGCCGCCCGCCCGCAAAGCGATCCCACACGCGCGCATTCACCCAGACCTCGCGCCCGGCGTTGGTCACCAGCAAGTTGTAGGCCGGGGTCGAGAAGCCCTGCGCGCCGAAGCCGTCCGTGACCAGCACGGGGATCTCCAATTTCCTCACGGCCGGGATCAGCGCCGAGTTGAGGCTGCCCACAATCAGGCCGCGCACGCTCATTTCAGACAGGCGGCGGAAGGCGGCGGCGTCCTGCAGCGTGCCCACCGCGAGGATGGCGCTGCGCATGCTCACGTCCACCTGCTCGGAGAGCAGCGCGGCGGCGGGGCCGCCGCCTACCATGTTCATCACGGCAAAGGCTTCTGGGCCGTTCCCCCACACGCCTTCGAGCAGCGCGCCCGTGGTTTCAATCACCACGCCGTGCTCGCGCTCAATCGTGGCGATGACGGCGGGGACGCCCGCGCGCAACTCAAACGCCTTGGCGATGGCGGCCAGCACGGCTTTCCCGCCCCGGACGAACATCAAATAGCCGTCCACGGGCGAGTACACCGTTTTGCTTCCCAGCCCGAGGGCGGTCTTGCGCCTCGCAATCGGCTCGCCCTTCTTGATAGGTTCGCCGTCTTGCTTGAGCATGTAGGCGGCCACCT
>Ga0184639_10001564_pt1 | contig 9970 bp, 8 predicted proteins | sample PLM31_170_b2_FD_133155 | JGI IMG/M metagenome (GOLD analysis project Ga0184639, IMG submission 133155) | Groundwater sediment microbial communities from an aquifer in East River, Colorado, USA - PLM3-1_170_b2 | ecosystem: Environmental > Terrestrial > Soil > Riparian zone | place: USA: East... | reverse complement strand
TGCGGTTTTATTTAATAGAAGAATATAAGTCAGAACCATAAGTGTAAATATTAACACCCAAACCACAATAAGATTAATATTTTGTAATGCCACTAAAGATGGAAAAGAAAAAAATATTCCTAAAAAAACTATAATAAGCACCTCAAGGAAACGATTGAAAACAACTACTGCTGCTGCGGAGGATTTCTTGCCGTGTTTTGATAGCTTATACCATTTTATCGCTCCTCCCGATAATGTACCTGGAAGAAAGAGTCCATAGAAGCTTGTAGCAAGCTGTATTTTTAAGATTTCAAATACCGATAAGCTCATTCCTTGTATCTTCGTTAGATATTGGGTTTCAAAAGCGGAAAGATAGCTGATGGGACTCGCAAGGAGTATTCCAATTAAAATAAAAATTATTTCTGCTGATTGAATGGAAAGCCATATTTCGGAAATCGGAATAGTGTTAAAAAGATAGATCAGGAGAAGTCCCGAAAAAATAATTTTCAAAATGAGCAGGATTTTATTTTTCATCTTTTATCTTTTTTCTAAGACAAGTGATTTTAATTGCATTAATAATTTTATTCCTTCACAATGCTTTTTGCAATAACTGTTTGTTATTTCATCGAATAAATTTTTTCTAACTCTTCATCAGATAATTGAGGTGAATTCAAAGCTCCTATAATTTCTTTTAACTGTCTGCGGTTTACTGCACGCGGAATTACACTTGATACTCCATTAAAGCTTAAGACGAATCGTAGTGCAGCCTGAGCCAAAGTCTGATTTGGTTTTACCAGAAATCGAAATTGTTTTGCTCTTTCTTTTTTTTCTTCAAACTCTTTATTGCTTTGTGCATAAGTTTCTGCCATAATATCACTTAGTTCATTAGTCAGATGACCCTGCGCCCGCGGATTTCTTGCTATAATTCCTATTCTCTTTTCCGATGCATAATCTAAAATTTCTTTTACATACTTTTTATCCAGAAGATTAATCGTTACCTGAACCGATTCTATCCCCGGGTATTTAAAACAAATAAACGTATCTTCATTTTCTGCACAGGAAATACCATAATACCTTATTTTACCCTGTCTTTGAAGTTTCTCCAATGTTTCAATAAACTCTCCTTTTTCCAGGATCAATTTAGAAGGTTTGTGCAATTGAAAAAGATCAATGTAATCAGTTTGAAGTCTTCTTAAACTTTTTTCGACTGCTTTGATTAAATAACCTGCAGAAAAGTCTGAATGTTTTTGTTCCATTCTCAATAAGTGAAAGAACATTTTCATTGAGCGCATATATTTACTTACCGGTCTTCCCAGTGATCTTAGTTTTAATATAAGGTTAGCAGTTGTTGAATATGAAGTTCCTGCTTTGGTTCCTAAAATAACTTTATCTCTCTTATCCTTAAATGCTTTGCCAATTAGTTTTTCACTTTCACCCTGCGTGTAATGATCGGAAGTATCAAAAAAATTTACTCCTGAATCAAAAGCTTCAAGAAGAGCTCTTATAGATTCCTTATTGTTTTTATAATAAAATCCGCCGCCAATAGATTGACAACCAAAACCAATTTCCGAAACCATTAAATCAGTTTTACCAAGTCTTCTGTAATTCATTTAATCAGGATTATAACCTTTTCCAAACGAGGATGACCAAAAGTGAAATAATCGTTACACGCTCAATCTTTATTTTTTTGGTCACCCTTGTAAGGGGTGAAGTTTAAATATTTAATTAGCTAATGAATAAATTTTTTTTAGTTCATCCTCTGTAAGAGGGCCTGCAGAAAGAGAACCAACATTTTCATTTAGTTCATCACAATTAACAGCCCGTGGGAGTATTACTGAAATTTCCTTTAGCTGCAAAACAAACTGAATTGCAGCTTGAGCTAATGTACGGTTCTCATTTGTAAGAAACTGAAACCTGTTGGCTCTTCTTTTTCTCTCTTCAAACTCTCTCTGATCCCTGGTTGATTGTTCAGCCTTCAAATCCGTTTTGCCAAAAGACCTATAGTTCATGATGCAACATCCTTCCCATTACGTTTCAGGTCAAAGAATAGAATATAGAGCGCCAAGCTTTCCCAGAAAAAAACCTCCATGATAAACCATGATAGAAAATGAAAAGGGATCATGACCGTGAGAAAGGCATATCGAAACCGTCTCGAAATTAAACACAAGGGAGCGAACACTTCAAACAAGGTAATGAACGGGAAACCAAAATTGAGCATCTTGTCAAAGAGAGGGTAATCTAACAGAAATTTACCAAAACCCCATGAGGGGTGTAGCACCTGAAACGAATTTCTCAGGGCCCAAAACGTGATACTGCCTGAGGTAAACGTCTCGATTCCCCCATAGACAATCCGATACACTCCGACAAGCGTGTACGTGAAACACATTGCGCTCAGAATGGCGATCAATGGAATCCCATTCAGGTTTACCATCGGATGTATAGCCGTCTCTTCTATTGATGTGTCCTTCGCAGATCGGAGCGGCAAAAAACCCACCCCTTTCTTCACCATCACATCAGCAAGAGGAAACAACGCTAGAAAGTATGCGGCGTAAAGCAAAACGAGATCAGCGTGGCTAATGTGGCCGCCAAACCCACGGACAATCCCCTGGTAAAGGGTGAGGAAAACACAGGCAAAAACCGCGGCCGGTTTGCTAAAAATGTTCAGGATAACCAGCACTAAGGAGATCAGCGTCACGATCTTAATACCGTAAAGAAATAGAGAATCAATTAGCAGGGGTCTCACAGAAATCGGAATTATTCTCAGAAATCCAACAGGCTCAAAAACAGAGATTGGCAGAAAGCTGAGAAGATGAATGGGATCTTGTGCAATTATTAAAAACCATATGCCAAACACCCAGACTCTAACGAACTTTAGTGTTTCTGGAGATGTGTTCTGATGGAGCAGTTTCATTGCAGGCTCCTACTCTCAAGAGCGACACGCCATAGCGACTGCCGGACGATATCGGGCTTACTACGATCGCGAAGATTCAAGGAACACTTTATAAGCTCCACCGAGCGGATGGGATGCTCAGGATAACTGCGGTTATAAATTTTCCCGATAGCGAGAAGTAATTCTTTCAGTCTTTCTTCGTTTTCTTTTTGTTTCGCTTTATCTTCGTTTGAAAACGCCCCACTAACCAGATTCTTGAACTTGGAGGCTACCGCAGACTTACCAATAGGGGGTAAAAGGTCTTCCGGACTTATATCAATTTTGTTTTGTTTATCATCAACCCCTTGATAACGATAAAACACAAGCGTTTCTGGATGTTCGGGCCGTCCATACATAGCCCATGAGGTAAAGGGAAATGTTAACCTGGGGTGGTTTATAAACTGACCGACGAGCAATAAGATAAAAAAAGTGGTTAAAATCAGTTTATGTGGTCCAGGTATTTTTGCGAAATATTGGCTGAGAGGACTGAATGAAAGAAGAATAAAAAAAATCAGATAAATTAAAGCCTCAACAAATGTACGAGACATCTCTTGCCATGGAGGCTTGTGAACAAGCAACGACAATCCAAGCGCAATTAGCCATAGGCCAACAACCAATACGATACGCGCCCAGGGGATGCTGTTCTTTTTCATCTCTTTTATCATAAGCTTCTAATAAATAGAAAAAATACTTTCAAGCTCCTCTTTCGTGAGCGGGGGCGTGGTGAGTGCACCGAGATTCTCCTCAAGTTGCTTGCGATTTACGGCACGTGGAAGCACAACCGAGACACCTTGAAGTTGCAAAACAAACTGGATCGCAGCTTGAGCCATAGTGCGGCCTTCTTTAATAAGAAACCAAAATGCTTTGGCTCTTTTTGTTCTCTCTTCAAACTCCCTTCGAGAGTAGGCCGATGTGTCTCCCATGATGTCGCCCTGACTATGTGTGAAAAGACCGATGGCGCGGGGGTGACGGGCAATGACTGCCACTCTCTTCTCTTGGACGAGAGGTAAAAGTTTTGTCATCGCTTCTTGATCAATAAGGCTGATAGCGACTTGAACCGAAGAGATTCCGGGATGTTTGAGACAAAGCAAGGCATCAACAACAGTAAGACAAGTAATACCGTAATATCGAATTTTTCCCTTTCCTTTTAATTTCTCTAATGTTTCAATAAACTCTCCATTTTCAATTATTGATGCAGAAGGTTTGTATAATTGAAATAAATCCAGGTAATCTGTCTGAAGACGGATTAAACTTTTTTCAACAGATTGTGTAATATATTCTTCCGAATAATTAAAACGTAATTGTGAAGCTCTGAAATAATGTAAAGAGCTTTTAAAAGGTTGAAGAAACCCGCTGACTGGTCTGGCAAGGGATCTAACCTTTAATATAAAACTCCCTGCTTGTGAATACATAAGTCCCGCTTTGCTTGTAATAATAACACGATCTCTTCTATCTTTAAATGCTCGGCCAAGAAGTTTTTCACTCATACCCAAACTATGGTGGTCAGATACATCATAAAAATTAATTCCGTACTCAAAAGCTTTATGGAGTATTTTAATTGATTCTTTATCATCGCGATGATATAAACCTCCGCCTAATGATTGGCATCCTAATCCAAGTTCAGAAACTTTTAAATCTGTATTCCCAAAATTTTTATATTTCATAATTTCAATTTGTTAAACTTTCATTATCAAAAAGATCAGTAATTACGCGACCTTCTAAATCTTTAGGAATTTTTTGGTCTAACATATAAAGCCACGTCGGAGTCATATCAATTATTCTTGAACCTTCAATCTTTTTATTTTTTGCAATGTCAGGTCCTTTGGCAAGAAGAATACCGTTTATTCTATGACTTCCGGATGTAGGCCAATTCATATTTTCTCTCCATCTTTCAACAAAAATAGAATCTTTATCTTTATCACTTTCGGTCGGCATATAGGCGCTATCAATCCAATCTATTAATAGATCAGGGGCAAATTCAATGAAAGGCCCATTATATAATTCTTCTCTTTTATAAACTTTGTTAACAGCTTTTTTCCCGGATGAAGGATCAACCAAAGCAGACAATTTTTCGATAATATCATTTCTCATTTTATCATATTGTCCTTGTTCTACAATTCCATTTGGGTCTCTTCCTTTAAGATTAATAAAAATATCTCCTCCTTTTCCTCTAGAAAATGCGAGTGTTTTATTCCAATTAATATCGGAGCCGGCAAGATAGGTTTGTATCCAACTTTTCAGCCAATGCATTTTTTTGTTTGCAAGATAGAATAAAGATTTTGGAATGTAGCCTTGGGCATTCCTTCTAAAGGCGGAAATTTTTGAACGTAAAAAAGATTTCTCCAGTGATGATGATTTTTGTTTTTGGGAAACCTCTGAAAGGAGTCCTTCGGAATGAACTCCTTTTGAATTTTTAAAAGTTAGAAATCCTTCTTTCTGTAACCAGGTGTTTATTTGAACTCCGGAAATTAGTGGGCCTGCCCCGCAATCTGAAATTATAAATACAGTTGTATTTTCACCGGCGGCTTTAGTTAAACGATCAATAGCTGTATCCAAAGACTTATAAGCTGTTTTAATTATATCTTTATATTCATTATTTCCTATCTGCATATCCTTCCAAAAATAGTGCTGGGTTATAGCAGTAGCGCTGTAAAAGGTTAAGAAAAAATCCCAATTATTTTTTGAGATTAAATAAGATAAAACATCAGTTTGCTTTTCAACATCTTCTTCTATTAGAGTTAAATAATCCTCTTTCTTTCTGCCGCCGGGGAAAATATCTTTTAATCTGTATCTTCCAAATTTTCCAACAATCTCATCATAAACTTTATTCGGATAAGCGATAGAGCGGTGAGAGCCGGGTGCATCTTCACCTGAGATCATGAAACCATTTATTTTTTGCGGGGGATAAGTGAAAGGAATATTGACAATTCCACAGCTTAACCCGCTCTCAGTTAGGATTTTCCATATTGGTTTTGCTTTTATCTGTGAACCATTTACGTCTTTAAATTTTCCGTCATCGCCTCTCTGCCAAAAATCAAATAAACCATGATAACCTGGATTTTTTCCGGTAACTATACTACCCCACATTTGTGGAGTTATCATTGGTACTGGTGATTCAAGATTTCCCGTCGTTCCTTCTTCAAAAAATTTTTTTAAGGTGGGTAGTTCATCTTTTTCAATCCAGGGAATTATTAAATCAAATGTTGCTTCTCCAAGTGCGATTACAAGAAGACGTTTCTTATTTATAGATGACATGTTAGCTGCTAAAATTGTTTAATAAATTTTTATAAATTTTAATATGCTGTTCAATAGATATATTTAACTCATAATTCTCCTTTACATAGTTTTGTCCTTGTTCACCCTTCATTCGCCAATTATCATTATCCAATAATTTTGTCAATCCTTCTTTAAAGTTATTATTCTTAACATAATAGCCAAAGCGTTCAGTAACATTTTCAGGGTTCAATGAACTTAATATTGCACACTTATGAGCCATCGCTTCCAAAAAAGAATTAGGCAATCCCTCTCTTGTTGCTGTATTAACTAATATCCAGCTTGTTTCTAAAATTTCAGATATTTCATTAGTTTCAAACTGATTAATGAAACCTGTCATTGTTAGATTTTTTAAATTAGAATACTTCTTCCTTAAGTACCTGTCATAATTAATATTGCGTCCCTTTCCAACAGCAATAAATTTTACTTCGGGAAAGGATTTTGCTAATTGAAAAAACAAGTCCGGTCTCTTTCTTTTATCCCATCTCGCCAAATAGCAAACTGTAGGAAACTCAGATTTTACAATTTCTTTTTGCGGCACTTCAATAGGAGTTGGCAGGAACCCAACTTCGTTTTTCAATGAATATTTTTTTGAGACTTTACCGTTAAGAAATTTTGCAGCACAAAAAACTCTGTTTGCTTTCCGAACTGATTTTTTAACAAAAAAACTATCTTCATAAAAATAATTAGCTAGTACCTGAAATTTATTATATGAAGGATCTTTAAATTCTCTTAACCAATCACTTAAAAATCTGGGATCTCTGGAAGTTACTAAATGGATTTTATGGGACATTTCCTTCAATGCAAGATATGTTCCGAATGAAGGTTCTTCAGAATGATAAATATCGGCATTACATTTTTTAAATAATTTTCTTGCATAGAAAGGATTTGATTTACGAAAGCTAAAAACTTTTATACCGTCGAGAATTTCAAATTCTTTCTGCCTTTTTCTTCTTGGGACGACTGCAAATACTTCGATTCCTTTTTTAACCAATTCTCTTCCAATCAATCTGGTTGCTCTTCCAAATCCTCCATATTTATCCCAGGCAAATATTTCCATGCATATAAAACAAATTTTCATCTTAAATTGTCTATTAGATTCTTAATATACCCATCTAACAAGAAATCTCTCTGATACTATAATACTAGTATTTAATTGTCTAACCTGACTTCCGGCAGATAGTTTGTTTAATAAAATTTCAAAAAGGATTTCTTAGACAAACAGACCTTGCGGGATATTTTCTGCTATATCTTATTATATAATTCAATAATCTTATCAGCAGCAAAATCATAATTAAATTCATTCTCTGCCAGGATTTTTGAAGCACGACCGATAACCGCTGCAAATTCCTCATCTCTAAGCAATTTCTTTATTGCTTCAGCAAGAGATTGTTCATCTTTTTTATTTACCAAAAGTCCGTGGACTCTATCTTCTACAATCTCACCTATGCCTTCATCTTTACAAGCAACAATAGGTTTCCCGAAAGTCATTGCTTCTCCATAAATTGTTCCACCAGCTTCATTCCATGAAGGAAGGACAAAAATATCGCACCAGGACATTGTTCTTAAAACTTCATTATGCGGTAACTGTCCAAGCAATTCAACATATTGATTAAGCTGCAGGCGTTTAATTAAATTTTCCAAAAAATTTTTTCTTACTCCGCTTCCGATAATAAGACACTTGATGTTTTGGAATTCATCTTTAAGAAGGTTGATTGCCTTAACAAGAAATTCATGCCCTTTTCTTTCAATGAGAGAACCAACCGACAAAATAATTTTCTTGTTTTTATATCTTTCCGGTTTAGCTTGAATAAAAAAAGATATATTTTTTATCGAAGCAGAATTTCCAGGGTCTCTTATTACATTTACCTTTTTCCCATTCTGTAAAAATTTTTCGATTATATCAGCCATCTTTCTGTTTGGTGTAATTATAGCATCTGCTTCATTCACAATTTTAGCATATGATTTTTTTCTTAGTCTATGTGAGTTAGCATTCAGCAGACGGTTCACACTTCTTTCATGTACGATAAAAGGTATTTTATATTTCTTCTTAATTGCATAACCGATGTAACCGCTGGGAAAAACAAAATTAGTATGAACAGCTTGAAACGGATATTTCTCTGCTATTAATTTAATTGCAGGTTTGATCCACTCAAATAAAAACGAACTTTCAAAATAGGGAATGGGATTATATAAATATTTTGTAACTGTCCGATGAGGATAATGCGGGCATTTAGGGTAAAAAATGTTTACCGAATCAATATCAACTTTAAAAGGAACTTTATGCCAGTTCTTGAGATTATTAGTAAATGCAAATAATTTTGGTATCCAGGGAGTGGGGGAGAGAACTGCAACTTCAATCCCTTTCCTTTGAATAGCATAAATTGATTCCAAAGCCCAAACACCCAAGGTCATATTATGAGGACGGGGAAAATAGTCCGATATCCAAAGAACTCTTTTAATAATGGGATTCATCTTATTAATTAGTTTGAGTGTTATGATTATTAATTAAAAATACCGGATAAAACTTTTCCGTCCATTTCTTCAGGAATTGGTTCATCCATTATATTAAATATAGTTGGCGGAATATCCATAATAGACCCATTATCAATGGATTTGCCTTTCGCAATTTGATCGCCGGATGCAATAAAGAATCCATATGGTCTATGGGCACCTGATCTTTCATGGAAGTTTTCACCTGAGACAGTTCCTATCTTTGGTGAATAAACTTTCCTTATCGGTTCATTCCCTGCCCATTTTAAAACCAAATCCGGTAGTTGATCAAGAAATTCTCCTTTATGAATCTTATGTACAAATAAAATTTCACTGATTGCTTTGCTTCCGGTCTCTGCATTAATTAGTTGTTGCAAATCGCTGGCAAGTGATCCGCAAAAAGTTTCATATTCCTCCGGATTGACCAATCCATTTGGTTCCCTTCCTTTTAGATTAATTCTAATAGCACCGTTAAAATCACTCGGGAAGCAGAATGCACGGCTGTATTGCCAGTCATTCCCAAGATTCATTAAATAACATTTCATCTTATGCCATGTTTCTTTGGGTACAATTTTCTTTCCGAACTCAATACCTTTAACAAAACTTTCAGGCATTTTACTTTTTAAATTTCTAACGGCGTACGGACCCCAAAGAACAGACGGCATATATTTTCTAAGCCCATTTATTGCCGAAGTTTTACTCTGTTGATCTTTTTCATCTATGCTTTTTGCAGACATACCAAGTCTTCTAAGAATTTCGGGAAGCAGATGTGTACCTGTAAAATTTGGTCCCATTCCTTCTGGAGAAATAATTAAGCAGGTAAAATTTCCATTGGATTCAATTATTTTACTAATTTCCGAATCAATTAAGGAATAAACTTTAAATACTGAATCACCAAGATGTTTAGCTAATTCATTATCGAATAAGGGATGGTCTTTATTCATCAAATGAAAATAGTTATGCCCCACGCAGTGTGTTTCTGCAAAAACGGTAATAAATAAATCCCAGTTATCCAGATTTAAATAATATCGGGTCAATTCACCTTTCTTCTTAATTCCCAAAACCAAATCATCAAAAAATTTTTTTAATTGAGTTAAACCTTTAGGAATAAACTCATCGCAGTCTGGTGCCGGATATTTTCCGAATTTTGTTCTTACCTCTTTCATTAATTCCTTAGGATAAGAAGCAGGAGTCCATCCTGGTGAATGAGCTCCCCAGGCGACCAGTTGTATGCCATTTATTTTTGATGGACCAAATCTGGGTATATCTATTAATGCTATCTTTTTATTTTTAAGA
>Ga0184639_10001562_pt1 | contig 9976 bp, 7 predicted proteins | sample PLM31_170_b2_FD_133155 | JGI IMG/M metagenome (GOLD analysis project Ga0184639, IMG submission 133155) | Groundwater sediment microbial communities from an aquifer in East River, Colorado, USA - PLM3-1_170_b2 | ecosystem: Environmental > Terrestrial > Soil > Riparian zone | place: USA: East... | reverse complement strand
GTCGATGGTTGGGGAGTTAGAGTTTGAGTTAGAGTTAGAGTTTGGGTTAGAGTTTGCGAAGTGGTCGAGCGGGACGGTCAGTTTCATGCAGGTGAAGTCGCTGTCGGGGCAGGGATATTCTTCGACTTTGGATTTTGGATTTCGGATTTCGGATTGTGCAGTCGGGGTTTCGGGCTGTGGCGAGGAGGGCTGTCTGGTCGGCAGCAGCGTCGGGGTCGGCGTGCCTGGATTCACGCAGGCGCTGAGCAGGCTGATGAGGCACGCTACGATGGCGGTGAGTTTTAACCGGCGCATGACAGACTCTCGATCCAATTTCGGGTATTGTACCAGTGCCCTGTTGTTCGGGCCAATTCCCGTAGCGACTCTATGGAATTACTCCGCGACATTTGCGCTGATCGCGAAGGTTTTAACCACGGATGGCACGGATGACACAGATGGATGTTTTATTTGTGGAATCCGTGAAATCAGTGTCATCCGTGGTTATGCTTTTGGTTGCGGCGGACTGCGCTGTGAGTAGCGAGTCGGAACAGCGTAAGGATTTTGTTATCGGCTGGCTTCAGACTGATAGCAGGTTCTATCCGTCGTGTCGTCCGCATCGAAGCCAACGACTCAAGCAGAGGATATAATTAGGACATGCGCAACCGTTTGATTTGTCTATTGGTCTTTCTAACGACCGTGCTGGCCGCTTGTGGCGGGCAGCTCACGCCGAACCCGGAGTCAACCGTGACCGACTCGACATCCACTGAGAGGTACACCTATGCCGGCAAAGTCGCCGCGCCGGACTTTCCAGCCGGACTGGACTGGCTCAACACGGATCGTCCCCTCTCGCTCGCGCAGGACTTGCGCGGCAAAATCGTACTGCTCGATTTCTGGACGCTCGGCTGCATTAACTGCATCCACATCATCCCCGATCTCAAGCGGCTCGAAGCAGAATTCGCCGACTCGCTGGTGGTCATCGGCGTCCATTCGGCGAAGTTCCGAACCGAGGGCGAAACCGAAAGCATCCGCCAGGCCGTCTTGCGTTATGGTCTCGAGCATCCGGTGGTCAACGATCGCAACATGATCATCTGGCAGACTTTCGGCGCTAATGCTTGGCCGACCACCTTTCTGATCGATCCCTTGGGCAACGCCGTCGGCATCTATTCGGGCGAAGGCGTGTACGACGTCTTCCAGCCGATTATCGCCACGATGAGCCAGGAATTCGCCGCCAGCGAGAAGATCGATACGCGCCCGCTCGAGCGGGTGCTGGAAAGCAAGACGTCGGCTCCGACGGTCCTCAGCTTTCCCGGCAAGGTGCTGGCGGATGCCGCCGGCGATCGCCTGTTCATCGCCGACTCGAATCACAATCGCGTGCTGGTCGCCAATATTGCCGGTGAACTGCAAGTCGCGATCGGCTCCGGCGCGAAGGGTTTCGAGGATGGCGACTTTGCCTCGGCGACGTTTTTCCGCCCGCAGGGCATGGCGCTCTCGGCGGATGGCAACACGCTGTACATTGCCGACCTGGAGAATCATGCGGTCCGCGCCGCCGATCTCGCTGGCAAGCGCGTGACGACGGTTGCCGGCACCGGCCAGCAAGCGCGCGCTTATCCCGGTGGCCAGCCCGGCCTGGAAACCGAACTCAGTTCGCCGTGGGACTTGCTGCTCGCCGGCGATCGACTCTACATCGCCATGGCCGGCGTGCATCAACTGTGGGTGCTCGATCTGACGGAAGACAGCGTGAATGTGTTCGTGGGGAGTGGCCGCGAGGGGATTGACGACGGTGCGCCCTCAGCTGCCTCGCTATCGCAGCCGTCCGGTTTTACGACCGATGGCAAGTTGCTTTACTTCACCGATCCGGAAGCCAGCGCGATTCGGAGCGTGCCGCTCGACGGGTCTGGAAAGGTGCAGACGATCATCGGCACCGGGCTGTTCGATTTTGGCGATGTGGATGGGTCATATCCGCAGGCTCGCCTGCAGCACGCGCTGGGTGTGGCCTACCGCGAGGGTCGGCTTTACGTGGCCGATACCTACAACCACAAGATCAAGATCATCGATCCGGTCGCCAAAACCAGCCAGACCTGGATCGGCACAGGTGAAATCGGCTGGCAGGATGGGCCTGGCGCGGCGGCCAAACTGGCTGAACCGAGCGGCTTGAGCGTCGCGGGCGACAAACTCTACATCGCGGATACGAACAACCATCTGATCCGGGTGGCCGATTTTGCGACCGGCGAAATCGGCACACTCGCGTTGAGCAACCTGGAAGTGGCGATGCGTGCCGAGGCGACAGGACCGAGCGCCGACGTCATCACACTCGATCCCCAGACTGTTTCCGCCGGAGAGGGAACGCTCGACTTCATCTTCAGCGTGCCAGAGCATTACAAGTTCAACGACCTCGGCCCCTTCACGCTGAGTTGGATGGTTGACGATGAGAACGTAGTACAGTTCACCGGCAGCGGCGACCCGCTCTACCGGCAAAAAGGGCCGCAGTTCCCGGTGATCTTTCCAGTGAAGCTCAGCTCCGGCGAAACGACGCTTCACGCCTCGGCGACCGTGTTCTACTGCGTGACCGGCGAGGAAGAGCTGTGCCTGGTGCGCGATGTGGCGCTGGAGGTGCCGCTGGTGGTGAAATCGGGCGGTGAGAGCAGCCGGATTGAGGTGACTTATCGGTTGCCGGAGCGGGAGAAGTAGACTTCACTGTGATCGTGGTAGTGTCTTTGACGAATGCATTCGCTACTTCTGCTCGCGCCACGCAATCAGTTGCTCTCGCACTTTAACCGCGTCAGGGTGTTCGATCCGCTCGAAAATTTGGAGTGCGGCTTCGGCGTGAGCTATGACCTGAGCACGGTCGCCAAGTTTGTCCAGAGCCAGACTCATGTTCCAGAGCGCGTCGCCTTCACTGCGGCGGTCGCCGATCTCACGGGCGATGGTCAAGTGTTGTTCGTGATACTCGATGGCACGCCGAAGCTCACCTAAGCCCCAGTAGGCACTGCCCAAACCGCCCAGCGCCCAGCCCTCATCGAGGCGATCACCGATCTCACGGAAGATGACCAATGCCCGTTCATGAAACTCAATAGCGCGAAGGGGCTCACCCAAATCGTGGTAAGCACTGCCCATGTCCTTGAGAGCGTTTGCTTCGCCACGGCGGTCGCCGATCTCACGGGCAATCACCAACTGTTGTTCGTAGAACTCAATGGCACGGCGGGGCTCGCCCAAATTTGCATAAACCAAGCCGAGGTTTCCTAGCACATTGCCTTCGAGATGCCGGTCACCGATCTCGCGAGCGATGACCAGGGCCTGTTCATAGAACTCTATAGCATGGCGAGAGTCGCCTAAATCAGCATAAGTCAGGCCTAGGTTGTTTAATGTAGCTCCTTCACCGCGGCGATCACCGAGCTCGCGGCGAATGGCCAAAGCCTGTTCATAGAGCTCGATGGCGTGGCGGGTCTCACCTAAGTCCGCGTACGCTAGTCCCTGGTTGCTCAGCGCGTTGCCTTCACCACGACGATCGCCGATCTCGCGGGTAATCACCAACTGCTGGCCGTAAAATTCGATGGCGCGGCGAAGCTCGCCCAAATTCCTATACGCGATACCTAGGTTGCCCAGCGCGGCCCCTTCACCGCGGCGGTTGCCGATCTCGCGGACAATGCTCAGATATTGTTCAAAATAGGAGATGCCTTTGTGGAGCTGGCCCAAGTTGACGTAGACACGGCCTAGGTTACCCAAGGCGTTGCCTAATCCACGCTTATCCCCAACTTCCCGAGCAATTTCTATCGCTTGCTCATAATAGGCAATCGCCTCCTGATACTCGCCAAGGTCAACGTAGGCGTCGCCCAAGCTGCCGAGCGCGTTGCTTTCGCCGCCGCGGTAACCGATCTCACGACGGATGACTAAGGCCTGTTTGTGGAATTCAATGGCGCGCCGGGGCTCACCTAAGAGTTCGGATAGTTCTCCCAGCGAATCTAGACGACGCAAATTGGCAGAAGGTTGAGGTTCGACCTGAGCCAGATCTTCAAGCAACAGTGTACGGGCACGAGCTGCATGGCCTTGATTGATGATCTCAAATAAATGGTCAGCGATGAGGTTAATAGCTTCAGCAGGTATATCGGCACGGGCAAGATGTGTAGCTGCTCGCAGGATATCACCTCGTTCTTGATAGTAAGCGACAATAGTCCGGTTGACGCGTAGTGTAGTACGAATGTCTGTCTGTTGGCGGATGTAATCACGCACAAAAGTGTGGACTACGGCTAAACCTTCACCAGTGTTAGCAACAAGGGCAGACTGATGCAGTCTCTGTATAACCTCTGGTAAGAAACCGATCTGTTCGCGCTCAAAAAGCTTGCTTATCGTGGTATCCTGAATATACACTGGCTCATCGAACTGGGCCAGCACTTCCAAAGCGCGCCGCTCCGAAATGTCGATACGTCTCAAACTTCGTTCTAAAGAGTAACTCAAAGAATCTTGAAGCCGGCCGGGAGAGAAATCCTCGATTTCCGCACGCAGCTTCGCTAAGGGGATTCCTTGAGCCAGTTCCGCAACTAACAGCTTTACCACTAATGGAATACCTTGAGCCAGTTCCCCGAGGCGACGAGCCGTATCTGGATCAAGCGATAGACCACGGGCAGCGAATTCCTCACGTACGAATTGATTCGTCTCTGCCTCGTTGAGGCCGGCCAGAGTGATAATGCTTGTCGCAAGCATTTCTGGTATGCGACGCCCGATAAGTAGACAGTTCAACTTGGGCAATCGAGCTGTCAAAGTGCGGACAAATTTGGCCATTTCACTTTCGTGGAGAGTGGCGTCACAGTCATCAATGACAAGCAAAACAGTATGATTGCGTAGTGCGTGAACAAGTTGGTTCTCAACGTCTCGCCAGTCGAATGGCGATGGCGCCTCGTTCGTCATAGGTGGCATTTTGCTGATGTTGCTACGCCACATGTCAACTTGGCGGAGAGCTTCCATAGCTAGATCAGCGAGGTCGGTCATATGACTGCCGGAAAGCCAGAGCTTCACCCTATGAGGAGACTGCCGTGCAAACTCGGCAGCCAGAGTGGTCTTGCCAATACCACCCAACCCCACCAGTGAAACGATGCTCGATTTCTGAAGGGTATCACTCAAAGCCTGCAACTCATTGTGACGCCATACAAAGCGATCGACCGCTGGAACAATGCCTTCAATGCTGGTCGCTTCTACGGTAGAAAGGAATTCCCGTACCTTCTCCTGAGTAATGATGTCCAGTTCACCTGCATCAATCAATTGGCGTAAACGAGGCGCGGCTTTTTCAGCCTGTAATGCGGCCAATGTCACAGCAGCCACACTGCACACTTCGCGATTGGTATCGTTGAGGAGATTCATCATTAAGGTAATCACATCCGAGCGATTGACACCTGGAGCCTTTTGTCTGACTAAGCTACCTAAAGCTCTGATAGCAGCGGTGCGACTACCTGATGCCTCAGTCTGATCTTTCATAACCTGAACCAATAGTGGCGCCGCGTCAGTGCCAGCCAGTTGGGTATAGGCACCGATGATATGGGGGCGCGAAACCAAATTCTTACCGGCTTTCAGCCGCTCGGTAAAGTAGGCCAACAATGGATCGCGACCAATGGCCCTTAGAAGTGTTTGCGCGGTCTCAATGACTGTAGTTGGTTTGCTCATCTCACATTGGCTCCGGTGTCAAAGCAGTATCAACGAGCTCGCTAAGAATTTCATCTTGCTTAATCAAATAATCGGGATCAAACTCAAAATTGTCCAAATCTGAATCGCGCAGGCAACTCGCTAGCAACACTCGCAGTTCCAGTGTAGATCGCGCTTTGTACTCCTCGTAAAGGACGGTGACCAATTCTGTGCGTCCCTTCAGGATACCGGCAGCTAGCGCTATTGGTTCAGCCCAAAGGGGATTAGCCAAATTACGTATGACATCACCGATTTCGGCTCGCACATCCTTCATTTCGGCACCGCGTATCACTTTCTTGGCTATCACCTGTGCAGCCAAATACTCCTGAAAAGTCAGATGAAGGAGGCCGACCACATCGCTGGCTTTTTCCTTAAAGAGGCCGGTGTGCTCAAGTACTTCCCTAAGAAAAGTCTCGTCTTCGTATTGTCTTCGCTCAGCTTTATCCATATGTGTACGGATGAGGGCTAACAACTCCTTTCGAGAAAAGTCAATCTTTTCCGCAACCAGCGCCTCATAGGCAACATAGTGTAGTACGGTCTCGATCTGCTTCGAAGTAAAGCTCGGATTACGATTGATGCCCCGGCTTCTGTCCCATTCGACAATCAAAGCCTCAATACAGCGGTCATAGAGGTCAACCCGCCGCTGAGGTAAAAAGTTGTCTTCAGGACTCTTGGTTCCGTAGACAAAACAAAGGATTGCCAGCATTAGTGGATTTGTAACCAACAATTGAAGGCGCTCACTGTTATCTAGAATGAGTTGGAGAGACGTCCCGTGTTTCTCTTGTCCTTTCCCAAACCAACCGCTGACAAACTTCTTAATTTGCGGTAAAGTCAATTCGGTCATTTCCAGTACCCTAAAGCCAGGGAACCAGGCAGGTTCATATCCGGCCGCGCGTGAAGTGAGTACTACACGGTTACCGGCCGGAATCGACACCACAAAATCTTCGACCTTGTTGGAAAGGCGCTGTTGCAGAATACCCTCTTTATCGGCCAGCTCATCAAATCCATCCAGGACAATCAAGCAAGTTCCATCCGCCAGTTTGCGATCAAGAAATTTGCGCGCGTTCGGAAATTCGAAGTGTTCTAGGGCTTCGGCCACTAAGTCCTTGAATGATTTATCACTGTACTTTTCGTTTTCCAAAAACTCCTTTAGGCGACGTAATTGAACGTAGATGGGAAGACTCTCTTTGCCCTTGATCTTTGCACTACGATCGGCCAAAGCGGCAGCAACGTGACTGGTAATAGTTGTTTTGCCCGATCCGGGGTCTCCCACGATTGTTATCCGTTCGAATTGCTCCAACGCCTCGCCTAAGCTCAAAGTAGCTTTGTTTGACGCTCGGCCCGCCTCCTTCAAGTCAGGCGATACCCATTCTCCAAGTTTAAGTGGGATATAAATAGTCTCCAAATCTTTGGCTTCAGCCATACGCAAAATTTGGATAGCTTGCAACTCTTTAGCCAAGCTCTTGCAATAGCGTGCTTCTAGCAGCCTGTCGGAGAGAACGCTTTTTGGGCGAAATTGCCGCCACATATAGGATGCGACAGCGATATCGGCCAAGATGTGGCGGTTAATCCCGCTTTCTCCGACAAACTGCTAGGGCCCGCTCGATCTTCAACCGTTTCCATACCCATTCAACACCCGCCTTGAACGCATTAGCAACTTTCTGAAAGTACACAACAAACAACGTGCCTATAACAGTCAGCACAGCTGTCAAAACTTTATCAAGATTACTCTGAAACCATCCGACTATGCCCGTTGATGACGGCGTGGGGGTGGCGGTGGGCACTGGAGGCATCGTGCTAGTGACTGAAGGTGCGTTGGTTGAAGTCGGCGTTAGGGGTGTCGGAGTTGGGGGTAAAGGCGTGACTTGAGGTTGTCTTCTAGAAATGAAAGTATCACCCCTTTGACTATAAGCTGGCACAGCCAGAAGCATATGCCAGCATCCCAGCATGCTAAGAACGGCCATAGTGATGAGTCGATAAGGCGAAAAGTGACTCATAGGACCTTCGAGGACGAAATGATCCGACAGCGAAATAATATTGGAACAGTGACAATAATGCAAGCGACAACGGCAGTTGCAAGAATGATCCTATGGGAAGCTTTGATTCCTCACGCCTCTTTCCTTAAACACCGCCAGCAGCTTCTCCTCCGGCAGCGGTACGTTGCGCCCGCGCCACAGCTTCTCGCCGCCCGACTCGTTTCGGGTGTACGACAACGAATTCAGGATGAAACGAATTTGCTGACTCGTTGACGGAAGCACTTAGCCCGCTGGCCGCTGACGCGAGCCGGGCCAGGCCGCGCCATATGTACCTGCACTGCACACAGCATGCAATCGAGCATTTTCAAACGGAGCCTGCGCGCTTCCACAGCGACATCATCCGAAGAACTCTCGCAGCCTGCGGCGCGTCTCTCGCACAACCGCATCCAGCGCCGGCAGGTCAGGCACCTGCTCGCTCAAGCGTTGCTCCCACGCAGCGCGATACTTCGTCACTCGCTCAGCGTATAGAATTGCGGCGCTCGAGGCGGTCAAGCCGCGATGGGCGCACTTGGCCTCGAACGTCGTCCTCAACCGTTGGGCGTCCATTTCGTTGGCGTGTTCGTCCAACAGTCGCCAAACGTCGTACAGGTCACGCGGTTCGGTGCGCTGCAGCAGCGTTCGCATCTTCTCGGCGCAGATCTCTTCGAGAGGATAGGCGGAGACTTCGACTAAGTTTCTCTCCAACTGAGCAGGTCGACATCGGACAGATTGACCAACAGACGCCAGCGAGCGTTGTGTTTTCCCTCGCGCGGGGAGAGCGGGTCTAGAACGGTGTAGCCCTCGCTCCGCTGTGCCGCAAGAGATGCGCGCAAATCCACAGAGCCTAAATCGAGCCGTTCCAACATGTAGCCCAGCCGTTTGACAATGGCACGATTCTTCATGCGGTTGGCGTCGTCGCACACTTTCGCCAGATCTATTTCATCGCGCCCGCGCCACAACCCTCTGGCCACCTGCACGATCCCGCCGCAGAATTCGGGATGATCCAGACCATCTACGATGGTCTTCTCGCGCGTCGCCATCTCCACGGCTTGATCACCGATCCAGGCACGGACGTGACCGAAGAACTTGTGTTGAGCCAGCGTGACAAAGCGGTACGTCACGCCGCGCCATTCCAGTGGCTTGCGTCGTTTGGGCGTGGCGATATAGACCGTGCGGGTAGGCTGCTCGGTGTAGCCATAGTGACTCAACGCCGTCCAGTAGGAGATGTAGTAGGGCGTGGTGAGATGCGCCGCGATCACCAATTCATTCGCGGTGTAGTGCGCGTCCTCGCCGGCCGAGAGCGGAACGATGAGATATTTGCCCTTCTCCAGACGATGTAGCCAGCGTGACTTGACGAGGCTATGAAGAATCTTGCGAACGGTTGGATTGAGCTTGCCCAATACCTGTTCGGCGTCACGGGTCGTAAAGATGTCTCGTCCGCGCCCGCTCAGGGTTTTGAGCAACTTCTGTTCCGTTAGACTAAGTGCCTTTGCAGTTATATTCTCTGTGCTCATTGTTCCCTCATTAGGGAACAATGATAACACCACATATAAAGCCAGGCAAGCTAAAACGTATCACTTCTTCAAACCGTCTCTCCCAACACCGCTAGCAGCTCCTCCTCCGGCAGCGGCACATTGCGCCCGCGCCACAACTTCTCGCCGCCCGGCTCGTTACGCATGTCCCAGTAAATCTCCAGGCCGTTGCCGTCGGGATCGTCGAAGTAGATCGCCCAGCTGATCAAGTGATCCACCGGCGCGACGCGGATGCCGGCCTCGGTGAGTTTCTTGTACGCCAGCGCGAGCGAGCGACGATCCGGCACCTCGAACGCGACGTGATACAGCCCCGTGCCGGCCGGGTGCGGCTGCGGCGCGTCCGGCCCCACGTTCTGCAGCGCGATCTCGTGGTGAAAATCGCCACCGGTCAGAAAGGCGTAGTGATCGCCCACCCGCTCGACCAGCTTCAGGCTGAAGAAGCGCGTATAGAACTCAATCGCGCGGTCGAGGTCGCGAACTTTGAGATGCGCGTGGCCGATTTTCGTTCGATACGTTTCCATACTTTACCTCTTGAACCACCAAGGCACAAAGACACGAAGAAAACTTGCTGGACTTTGGCAAATCGCCGGAGTGCGGCCTGTGCGCAGCCCACTCTGCGAAGCGCCCTTTAGGGTTAGTGTCAGGCCGCCATCACTTCGGCTTCCGCAGGCTGAAGCCTGCACTCCGGACGCCGGATGTGGCTGTTGCCAAACTCCAGAAAACTTAGTGCCTTGGTGTCTTTGTGGTGAGCTATTTTCATCTCACCACCATACGTTGACT
>Ga0184639_10001561_pt1 | contig 9978 bp, 7 predicted proteins | sample PLM31_170_b2_FD_133155 | JGI IMG/M metagenome (GOLD analysis project Ga0184639, IMG submission 133155) | Groundwater sediment microbial communities from an aquifer in East River, Colorado, USA - PLM3-1_170_b2 | ecosystem: Environmental > Terrestrial > Soil > Riparian zone | place: USA: East... | reverse complement strand
GATGGTCCCGTAGAGGAGGCTGTACATCTGGTTCAGGCCGCAGGGCTCGTAGCGGGAGGGCATGAGGAACAGGTCCGCCCCGGCTTCAATCTTGTGGGAGAGGGCGACATCGAAGCCGATCCGCACCCCGGCCCCGCCCGGCTGCTTCTCCCGGAGTTGGGTGAAGGCCGCCTCCAGGCCCGGGTCCCCCGTCCCCAGGAGGACCAGTTGGGTCTCCTCGGCGAGGAGCGCCTCCGCCGAGGCCGCCACAAGGTCAATCCCCTTCTGGTCGGCGAGGCGGGAGATGACACCGAGGACCGGCACCTCCGGGCGCGCCGGGAGGCCCATCGCCCTCTGCAGGTCGGTCTTGCAGGCCGCCTTCCCGCTCAGGTCGGCGCGGCTGTAGTGGGCGGCCAGGTGCTTGTCGGTGGCCGGATTCCACTCCTCCGTGTCCACGCCATTCAGGATGCCGTAGAGGTCCGCGGCCCGCTCCTTGAGGACGCCCTCCAGCCCGGCGCCGAACTCCGGGATCTGAATCTCCTGACTGTAGCGGCGGCTCACGGTGCTCAGGGAGTCAGCGTGGACGAGGCCGCCCTTCAGGAAGTTGACCTTCCCCCAGAACTCCAGGCCCTGCCAGTGGAACAGCTCCCAGGGGAGCCCCGTGACGCGGAACTTCTCGGCAGGGAAGAGCCCCTGGTAGCCCAGGTTATGGATGGTGAAAAGGGTGGCAGCCCTGGCCAGGACCGGGTCGCCGGCGTAGAGGGTCTTCAGGTAGGGGGGGATGAGGCCAGTCTGCCAGTCGTTACAGTGCAGGACGTCGGGAGCGAGGCCGAGGGCCCGGACCACCTCCAGAACACCGCGGGCAAAGGCGGTGAAGCGCTCGGCGTTGTCCGGGTAGTCCTGCCCCTTCTCCTGGTACAGGCCGTGGCGGCCGAAGAACCCCTCGTGCCCCAGGAGGAGGACCCGGCCCCCCGGCATCGGCGCCTCGAAGACCGTGAGCGTCTCTTGCCGGTCCCCCACCGGGACCCGCACGCCATCGAGGACTTTCCGGAGGCCGAACCGGTCCGTCTCGATGCTCCGGTATCGCGGGAGAACGACCGTCACCTCCACCCCGAGACCCGCCAGCGCCCGCGGCAGCGCCCCGGCCACATCGGCGAGACCTCCGGTCTTGGCGAAGGGGACGACCTCGGAGGAGACGAGCAGGATGTGCATCCGCCCTCCCGAACGCTGTGGCGCCCCGGCAGGGGCGGCGGGGCACTATACCAGGTTGGGGAGCGCCGCGGCAACGGTTCCCGCGCCCGACTAGGGCTACTCGGCGAGCAGGGCCCGAAGGGCCGCCTCGACCTCGAGGCTGCCCCCCTCCCCGATGTGCCTGGCGCGGATCCAGCCCCGCTTGTCCACCAGGTACTGGGTGGGCCAGTAGCGGTTGCCGTACCGCTTCCAGTTGCTGAAGTCGTTATCGAGGGCGACCGGGTAGCGGATCTTCAGTTCGGCCACCCTGGCCCGGACCCGGTCCGGGTCCTTCTCCCAGAAAAACTCCGGTGAGTGGATCGCGATGATGACCAGGCCCTGGGGACCGTACCGTTCGTGCCAGTCCCGCAAACTCGGGACCACGTTGAGGCAGTTGATTCACCCGTAGGTCCAGAACTCGACCAGCACCACCTTGCCCTTAAGGTCGGCCAGCCGGAGTGGACCCGAGTTGATCCAGACCGGGCTTTGCACCTCGGGGGCCGGCGGCGCCGTTTCCGGCGGCCGGAGCAGGCCCGCCCCCTCCGCCGCACCCAGCACCGAAAGGGCGAGGACCGGCCCCGCCACCCACCGTGTTGCCGTCATGCCCCGACCTCCTCCCCAGGGCCGCGCCCTGCCGGGAAAGTCGCCTCCCCGCAGGGCGCGGGCCCCGACCAGGATACGCAGGGGGCACGCCCCCCGGATGCGTGAGGCGGGCGAAGCCTACGGCGAAACGGTGTACGCCTTCTTCAACTCGGGGGTCAGAACCGTAACCGGCAGGTTGAGGGCCTGGATCTCCCGCGCCAGGTCCTGCGGTGTCGGGGCGCCGGCAGGTACATGCCCCCCCAGAGATGCATGTTCATGGTCAGCGCCCTGCTGGCGGAGAAGTGCACCGTGAGCCCGTTTTCGAACTCGATGCACTCAGCCACATCGCAGCGTGACCTCGGCCGAGTCAGGCTAAGCTCGGTACGCTACTTGCTGAACTCGTAGACCTGGCCGAGCGCCTGGTTGGTGATTGAGATGTTGATCCCGAGAGCGTCCAGTGCAGCCCGCACCTCGGCGACCGTCGTCGAACCGGGGGGCGGGGTGACGCGATGGTGATGAGGGATCAGCGTCTTGAGGTTGGGGTTGTCGGTCCTGACCAGCTTGATCGCCTGGGCGATATCCTTCGGCTCCCCCGTGGGGTGCATTAAGAAGATCATGGCGTCCGGCTTGTACATGGCGCCCCAGTGCGCCATGTCGTGGGTCGCCGCCGAGCTGCCCGGGAAGTAGGCCGTCCAGCCATTTTCGAAGGTGATCATGAAGCCGGCGGCCGCCCCGCCGTAGATCGGCGCGAGGTCCGAGTCCGTCGCCTGCCCGGAGCCGGAACCGTGGACCGATCCGACGATCCGGATCGTAATTCCTTCCCACAGCAGGCGGCTGCCGGGGTTACGGCGAAGCACCTGAGCTTCAGGCACCCCCTTGCTGACGAACCAGGCACCCAACTCGAAGGGCGACACAATTTTCGCGCCGGTCTTCTTGGCAATGTCAGCGGCCTGGCCGATCTCGTCGCGGTGGCCGTTGGGCACCAGGATCAGGTCGGCCCGGGTGATGTCACTCAGAGTGACTTTGGCATCCGGGTTCCCCGCCATGAACGGGTTGGTCAGGATCACCTTGCCATTAGGGGAAGTGAATCGGAAAAACGACCAGCTCAGCCACTCCAGCTTCACCGGGGCGCCCTGGGGAGCGGCCGGGTTCGGCGCGACGAGGAACAGACCCACTATGCCGATGGAGACCGCGGACCGGAGCCACACCCGTGCTCGCATCTCTCTCTCCTTGCCCGGCCACTCGCCCAGGCCATTGCCGCCCACGCGCCCGTCCCCATGCGACCCGGGAGCCCCAAGGGCCCTCGGGCAGTTCGCCCGAAACCCGTCATGCTTCCCAACTCCCGAGTCGCCCCAGCGGTTCCGGGAGGACGGATGCGATCCACCGCAGCAGCGCGTGGACCTCCGGGACGCCTCGAAGCTGATAGGCCGCGGCCCTCCGCGCCCCCCCGACCTGGATGCCGAGGCCCCGCGCTCCCAGCAACCGGAAGGCCTCGGCGTCGGTGGCGTCGTCCCCGGCGTACACCGTGAGCACCGACTTGCCGCGCACCCTCTTGTTCAGGTGGTCTCGGATCAGGCGCACGGCCCTCGCCTTCCCCCGATGCCCGGGTGGGACAAGATCCCAGACCTTTTTGCCCGGAAGGATGGCGAGGGCTGCCTCGGCGGCCGCCCGCCTGGTCCACCTGTGGAGGGTCCCAAGCCGGGACGGGCTGACGCCCCGATAGTGCACGGCCAGGGCAAGCCCCTTCCGTTCCAGGTGCGCCCCGGGAATGCGGGACGTCACCTGTTCAAGGGCGGCGGCCGCCAGGCGAATGCGCCTCCGCATGGACGAGGCCTGGGGATACCGGAACCGGAGGCCGGGCCCGTCGATCTCGAGGCCGTGGCAGCCGCCGTAGATGAGTCCCTTGAGACCCACCCGGCGTGTGATGTCGGGGAGGGAACGGCCGGAGAGGATGGCGAGCCCGACCCGGGGGAAGGCCGCCAGCCGTCGGAGCGTCCTCCTGACCGCAGGGGTGAGCCGCGTCGCGTCGGGCCGCCGCACGATGGGCGCGAGGGTGCCGTCGAAGTCGAGGATCAGCAGGAGGGCCGCACCCGAGTCGAGCGCGGCCCCGAGGCGCCCCTGGAGGGCGCGCAGGGTCCTGGATTCCGACCGGAGGTCCTTCAGCGTTCTCTGACTCCCAGGTCTCCGACGGGGAACCGGGAGAGCTCACTCAGCAGGTGGCCAGCCCAGCGGTAGATGTTGTGCTCCCGGACGACCTGGCGCATCCGCGCCATGCGGCTCCGGCGCTCGGCCACGGGCATCTCGATCGCCGCCCGCAGCGCCTCGGCCAGCTCGTCAATATCGTACGGGTTGACCAGAAGGGCGTCCCGGAGCTCCCGCGCCGCGCCGGTGAACCGGCTGAGGATCAGGACGCCGTCCTCGTCTTCCCGGACGGAGACGAACTCCTTGGCCACCAGGTTCATCCCGTCGTGGAGGGAGGTGACCATGCAGAAATCGGCCCACCGGTAAAAGGGCCAGATCTCCTGGTGGTTGTGATGCGCCTTCAGGAGGAGGATGGGCCTCCAGTGCTTGGTCTGGAACCCCCGGTTGATCTCCTCCACCGTTCGCTCGACCTCCTCCTCCAGCTCCCGGTACCGGGGGATGCGGCTCCGGCTCGGGGCGGCGAGCTGGACGAAGGTCAGGCGCTCGCGGTACGCCGGGTGGCGCTCGAAGAAGCGTCCGATCGCCCGGAACCGCTCGGGGAGGCCCTTGGTGTAGTCCACCCGGTCCACCCCGACGCCCAGGAACTCCGGCGAAATCCCCAGGGTGCTGAGCAGGACCTCGCGCGACACCTTCGGGGGGTCGTCCACGAAGTCCGGTGCGACGCTGATGGGGAACGGTTTAACGTAGGTGGTGTGTTGACCCCTGACCACCGAGAAGTGCTCCCAATCGATCCGCGACTCGATGGCCCGGTCCACGGTCTCCAGGAAGTTATTGCAGTGAAACTGGGTATGGAACCCGATCAGGTCGGCCCCGAGCATCCCCTGAAGGATCTCCGGCTGCCAGGGGCAGATCCCGAAGGCCTCCGGGTTGGGCCACGGGATGTGCCAGAAGATGGCGATCCGGGCGTCGGGGCGCTGCTCCTTGATGAGCCGGGGCAGCAGCACGAAGTGGTAATCCTGGATCAAGACGACCGGGGCCTCCGTTCCCGCCATCTCCTCCAGGACCGCCTCGGCGAACTTCCGGTTGACGCCGGCGTACTGGGCCCAGTCCTCTGGGCGGAAGATCGGCCGGGCGTGGACGATGTGACAGAGGGGCCAGAGGCCCTCGTTGGCGAAGCCGTAGTAGTAGCCCTCCTCCTCTTTCTCCGACAGCCAGACCCGCCGGAGGGTGTAGCGGGGGTTCTCCGGGGGAAGGCGGAGCGTCCCCCGGGCGTCCACCACCTCCCGATCCGCATCGCCGCTGCCGTGGGCGACCCAGACCCCCCCGCAGGCTCGCATCACCGGCTCGAGAGCGGTGACGAGCCCGCTGGCGGGGGTGAGGGATTCGATCTTCCGGCCGCGCCAGACATGGCTCACCGGCTCACGGTTCGAGACGACGAAGAGAGGGCGGTCGTTCAGGCGAAGGCTGACGACCTGCTTGAGCCGTTCCTCGGTCCACGCGCTCTCGCCCTGGAGGCGGAGCAGCGCCTCCTGTTCCGCCGCGGCCCGGGCCTTGGCCAGGCCCCGGGCCAGCCCGGCGAGCTCGGTGGCCAGCGGGCCGAACAGCGAGGGGTACGCCACGCCCGGCGGCGGCACGGTCTCCCCGCTCCTGAGCTGCTTGGCCCACTCCGCCATCCTGGCCAGCGGATGGGTGATGCTCCACCTCACCACCAGCAGCGTGATGAGCGACAGGGCGCCGGCCAGGACCAGGAAGCGGATGACGTTGTTCCGCACGATATCGCTGACCCGATCCTCGATGTGGCCGGCGTCGTAGAAGATCACCAGCGCGCCCGCAGGGTACTCATCGCCGAGCAGGGGTACTGCATAGTAGTAGGTCTCGCGCCCGCCGAGGGACTCAAACCCCTTCCGGACTGAGGCGGTGGTCATGGCCTCGGAGATGAACGGAAAGGACGAGGGGAGCTTCGGGGCCAGCTCGGGGGTCGCAACCAGGAGGCCGGCGAACCGATCGTAGACCGCGACCCCCCTGGTCGGGGACCCGAACTTCCTCACGATCTGCTCGATCCGGGACGGGGGGGCCTTCTCGACGAGCGGCTCCACCGCATCTTTCAGCCCCTCGCCCAGCAGCCAGGCACGCCGCTCCAGATCCTCCGCCAGGCGGTTCCGCTCGCCTTGAATCGAGACGAAGGCGAAGGCGCCAATCACGACCAGGGCCGACAGCCAGATCGCCCCGAGAAGACGGAATGTAAACGTCATCGGCGTACCCCTTGCTGCCGCCCCCCCGGGCCTCACCTCTGGATGCTGGGAGAAGAACACGGATTCGAGTGGTGAGGCCCGCTGGACTTCAGAGGCGGGGGAACAATATCTCACTATACCCGCGAAGGGCTTGGATGTATACCGCGTTCATCACCGAGCCGTGTGTAGCGGGAGAGCGTTTTCAACCCGGGGGGCCACGGTGAAGGGCGACAGAAGCACAACAGCCACCCGACCGGGTGGCTGTGGATCCCAGATGGCGGGGCCGACGGGACTCGAACCCGCGACCTCCGGCGTGACAGGCCGGCGTTCTATCCGACTGAACTACGACCCCGGGGAAGCTAGGCGTGAGGACTCTTTATAGCGCGTTTCCCCACCGCTGTCAACTGTGCGCGTTGGGCGCCGATGGAGACGACCCCGAGTGCCCGCCTTCGGGCACGCCTTTACTGATAATGATGCGCCCCGGCGGGCCGCTACGCAACAGGTCCCGGCGGGTGCGCCCTAGCCGCCATTCACGACGGCGTACATCAGGGTCAGATAATCCCGCAGGTGGCGCGTGATGAGGAAATTCTGGCGGACATACTCCTTCGCGTCCTGACCCATCCTATTCCGCACCTCGGGGTTGTTTAGGAGGTGCCGGATCCGAAAGCCCGCCCCCTCCACCGAGTTCACGGTATAGCCGGTGACATCGTAGATAATCTGGACCGTGATCCCGCCGGCCGCCCCCCCGATGACCGGCTTCCCCTTCCACATGGCCTCGGCCACGGTGAGTCCGAAGCCCTCCTTGGTGGACTTCTGCAGGACGATGGTGGCCGCCCGCTGCAGGGCATTGATGGCCAGGTGGGCGTCTGGAGGCAGCTCCAGGACGTGGATGTCGGGGTCCTCACCTGCCGCCGCCTGCACCTCGGCCAGCACCGCCTTCCCCTCCGGGTCGTCCGCCGCGCCTCCTCCCGCCAGGACCAGCCGGCAGTCGTTGTGCTTCTTCACGATCCGGTAGGCGCTTATGACCCCCACGGGATCCTTGAACCGATCGAAGCGAGAGACCTGGAGCAGGATCGGCTTGTCCCGCGGGATCTTCAACCTACCCAGGTGGGCGTCCACCTCCGCCTCCGTCAGGTCCCGGTTCTTGTCCGAGAACGGATCAATGGAGGGGTAGATTAGGAACTGGGGGATGGGAAGGCGCTGGGCGAACCGGGGCAGGGAGAAGACGGCGGCGTCATACTTGACCACGTACTGGCGGAGGAAGTTCCAGACCCGGCGGATGGGCTGGGAGGCGTCAATGTGGCAGCGCCAGATCCACTTTCCGACCGTGCGGTAGTCAATGAGGGCGGCCGGCTGGGGGTCGTGGATGAGCATGACCTCGGCATCGAGCGGAAGCCGCTTGGCGTTCTCCCGGTTCGTCTCCACGTAGGCGTCCAGCATCTTCTGGGTGATGACTTGCTCGGCCCCCTGCAGGGCATTGTGGAATGCCTTGGTGCAGGCGTAGAACTCGTCCGCACCCTGGATCACCTCCCAGCGGGCCTGCACCCCCACCTCGTTCAACATCGGGATGAGGCGGTGCAGGATCTCCGCCACCCCGCCGCCGTACTTGGTGGAGTTCACGTTCACCATGGACATCCCCTTCACCCGCTCGCTGAGCCGGTAGAGGAAATCCACCGTCCCCGCCGGAGCCACCTCCCGGTAGTCCTCAAGCCGGACCGCCACGCCCGTCTCCTCCCTTCGCCAGCGCCTCGTCCAGCAGGCCGAGCAGCCGCGACCGGAGCTGCTCCAGGCTGAACATGTACGGGTCCGTGTTGCGGATCCGATCCGCCAGGTCCTGCAGCCCCAGGGCCTCCCGGATCCAGAAGACGAAGTCTCCCTCTCGCCGGTTGAGCCGCATTCGGGCCTCGAAGGCGTGGAAGTAGATGCTGCTGGCGTCCACGCCGGCCAGCGCCGACCGGAACTCCTCCAGGGTCCGGGCGGTGATGCCCGTCGGAACCGTGACGACCCGGGACTGGATGAAGTGGAAAGGCTCCCCGTACCCCACCCGGGGGATCATCTTCAGCCTGGTCAGATGGTCATCAATGATCGCGATAATCCCATCCCGGAGGGCCCCCAGGGAGTCGAAGTCGTAGGGGTCCAGGACCCCGAGCCGCTCCCCCAGCACCCGGTCCCGCACCTGGATCGCCGCCCAGTTGGCGAAGTCGTTGGGGTAGGGGCCCAGGATGTACTTGTGCCGGAGGAAGTACTCGTGGGTGTGGTAGTAGACCGAGTCGAGCGGGACCTCCTCGAGGAGGTCCAGGAGCTGCTTCTCATCTTCGGCCTTCTTCCCCAGGATCTGCCGCAGCTCCACGCAGCCGATGAACTCAAACTCTTTCCCCGCCGGCGCCTTCACGCCCCCTCCCCCCGGCCCGCCGGCGCCGTGAGGGCCGCGAGGTACTCCTCCACGAAGCCGAGGCGCCGCCCGAGCGCCGCCAGCCCTTCCCTGGCAGGCAGAGGCATTCCGGAGTTCGTGACCGCGCGGTGGAAGCGGTTCTGAGTTTCCCAGAGGTCCAGGGAGAGGCCCAGGCTTTCCGCCACCTCGAGCAGGGAGATCGCCCGCCGCCCCAGGCCCTCGTCCCCCCCCTCCCCCACCATCCAGACCCAGGCCGTCACCGCCTCCGTCAGGGCCCGCTGCACCGGCGCCAGGTCCAGGACGACCTCGAACCGTTCCGCCCGATGCAGGACCTCCCGCAGCCGGGCCGCATCCCCCTGCCCCTCCACCAGCCGGGCTGCCTCCTGCTCCAGGACCTCCTGGAGGACCGCCCTGGCGATGACCTTGAAGGCCTCCGGGACGTGCGCGTCCATCTCCCGGAGAAACTCCATCTGCCGCGCGTTGGCCTCGTACAGGCGCCGGCAGGCCTGGGTGAACTCCGCCCGGGGCCCGGCCGTCACCAGGGCGAGAACCTTCCGCCGCTCCTCCAAGAAGAGGTCCCGGAGGGTGTAGTAGGCAGACTCGAAGTGGTGATCCAGGGCCCGGACAACCTCCGTGAGGGAGTGGCGGGCGAACTTGGCGAAGAGGTCCTGCCGGATCTCCTCCAGCCCGGTGAGGTCCGGCGATCCCCGGAGGGAGCAGTGGAAGTCGGAGCCGCCGAAGTGCAGGACGGCAAAGGTGGCGTCCTCGCTCTCGGCCGTCAATTCCGAGGTCACCCGGACCTGCCCCACCGCCAGCGTTGCCCGGCCGTCCGTCTCCCGCCGGGAGTCCAGCCGCCGGCAGTGGAAGGCGTAGATCCGGGTCTCCTCCGGGTACTCCTCGAAGAGGGAGGAGATGGCGTAGTGGGCGATGACCCGCCGCAGGTCCACCAGAGCCGGCCTGGCGAAGCGGCGGTAGACGGTGGCCCCGTCCTTCAGGTCGGGGAGGTTGCTCTCCGCCTTGCCCAGGATCCGGAGGAACCCCTCCTCCAGAGGCTCCCGGGTGAAGTGCTGGGCCAGGTGGAGCGCCCGGGCGGCCTGCTTCAGGATCAAAACCGTCTCCAGCCCCGAGATCTCGTCGAAGAACCAGCCGCAGGAGGTGTACATGAGGAGGCGGTGGCGCTGGAGCTCCAGGAGCATCCGGGCCTCCACCCACTCGGGCGGGGAGAGCGCCCGCTTCGCGTGCCGGCCGAGGTAGGCCTCCACCTGCTCCCGCGAGCGGTCCAGGAGGACCTGGATGTACTCATCCCGGGCGGCCCAGGGATCCCGCAGGAGGGCCGCCCCCTTCTCCTCGTAGAGGGCGTCCAGCGCGTCCCGGAGCCAGTCCAGCGCGTCCCGGAGGGGCCCCCGCCACCGCTGGTGCCAG
>Ga0184639_10001560_pt1 | contig 9978 bp, 11 predicted proteins | sample PLM31_170_b2_FD_133155 | JGI IMG/M metagenome (GOLD analysis project Ga0184639, IMG submission 133155) | Groundwater sediment microbial communities from an aquifer in East River, Colorado, USA - PLM3-1_170_b2 | ecosystem: Environmental > Terrestrial > Soil > Riparian zone | place: USA: East... | reverse complement strand
CTGCACCGCGGGCAGGGCTGGTGCGCCGTCTCCTCGAGCGAAGGGCGCAACCGCTGGCGTGACAGCTCCATCAGCCCGAACCGGGAGATCTTCCCCATCTGCACCCGCGCCCGGTCGTAGCGCAGCGCCTCACGGAGCCGGTTCTCGACCTCACGCTGGTTGCGCTGGTTCTCCATGTCGATGAAGTCGATGACGATCAGGCCGCCGAGGTCGCGCAACCGCAGCTGGCGCGCGAGCTCGTCCGCGGCCTCGACATTGGTGCGGAGCGCCGTCTCCTCGATGTCCGCGCCCTTGGTGGCGCGCGCGGAGTTGACGTCGATCGCGACCAGCGCCTCGGTGTGGTCGATGACGACCGCGCCGCCGGAGGGCAGCGCCACCTGGCGCGAGTAGGCGCTCTCGATCTGGTGCTCGATCTGGAAGCGCGAGAACAACGGGACGTCGTCGCGGTAGCGCTTGACGCGCTGGACGTTGTCCGGCATCACGTTGCCCATGAACGCCACCGTCTGCTCGAAGATCGAGTCGGTGTCGACCAGGAGCTCGCCGATGTCCGGCTGGTAGTAGTCCCGGATCGCGCGGATGACGAGGCTCGACTCCTGGTAGATCAGGAACGGCGCGGGGTTCGCCAGCTTGCCGGCGTCGTCGCGCTGCGGCTCGGCCGCCTCGAGGATCTTCTCCCAGAGCTTGAGCAGGTACTTCAGGTCCCACTCGAGCTCTTCGAGCGTCCGGCCGATGCCGGCGGTGCGGGCGATGATGCTCATCCCCTGCGGGACGGGCAGCTTCTCCATCGTCTCCCGCAGCTCGTTGCGGTCCTCGCCTTCGACGCGGCGGGAGACACCCCCGCCGCGCGGGTTGTTCGGCATCAGGACGAGGTAACGCCCGGCGAGGCTGACGAACGTCGTGAGCGCGGCGCCCTTGTTGCCGCGCTCGTCCTTCTCGACCTGGACGACGACCTCGATGCCCTCGGCGATCGCGTCCTGGATGCGGGCGCGGCCGGGCTCGGCGTCGGGCTTGAAGTAGGCCCGGGCGATTTCCTTGAAAGGCAGGAACCCGTGACGCTCGGTGCCGTAGTCGACGAAGGCGGCCTCGAGGCTGGGTTCGACGCGGGTGATGACTCCTTTGTAGACGTTGCCTTTGCGTTGTTCCTTGCTGGCCGATTCGATGTCGAGGTCGATCAACTTCTGACCGTCGACGATCGCGACACGGAGTTCCTCGGCCTGTGTCGCGTTGAACAGCATGCGCTTCATATAGTTGTTCTCCGGGCGCGCCGCTGGACAACACGTCGCTGACTGATTTGGGTCTTAGCGAAGCATGGTGATTGCGCTTGGACTCAGGGTTTGGTGGTCAGTCGGATTGAACGTGTCGTCGCCCGGTCTGGTCTCCCCGTGCCGGGCTGGGGGGAATCGGTAACGGATTCCGGCGCGCTAGTCGATTACTATCGCTGCTTCTGGTGAGCGACTACAACCAGCTGACGGGCTTGCTCGCGCTTCGCGAGAGCGGGCCCACTTCGCGGCCGTTTGGCCGGGGACGTGTCGGCGACCGGGCGATGCCCGCGGTCGCTGTCCCGCGAGCGAAGACAGCGGCTGGATTATATGGAGAATGAAGGGTTTACGCAACGCGCAGGCCAGCCTCGTCGTCGTGGACGAGGGTCATTCGGCACAGCGGGTCGATAATTTCCTGCTGCGCGAGCTGAAGGGTGTGCCGCGCAGCCACGTCTACCGGCTGCTCCGCGGGGGCGAGGTACGGGTGAACAGCCGCCGCGTCGACGCCACCTACCGGCTGCAACCGGGCGACCGGGTCCGGATCCCGCCGGTGCGGCGGAGCTCGGCGCCCACACGTCCCGCTCCCGCGCCACGGGAGGCCGGGTTCCCGGTCGTCTTCGAGGACGAAGCGCTCCTCGTCATCGACAAGCCGGCGGGAGTCGCCGTGCACGGCGGCAGCGGGGTCAGCTTCGGCGTGATCGAGCGCCTGCGGGGCGAGCGCCCGCAGGCGCGCTTTCTCGAGCTCGTGCACCGCATCGATCGCGAGACCTCGGGGTTGCTCGCGCTGGCGAAAAAGCGCAAGGCGCTCCTCGCTTTCCACGCGGCGCTGCGCGAGGGGAGGGTGACCAAGCGCTATCTCGCGCTCGTGAAAGGCGCCTGGCGCCAGCCGGCCCGCGACGTCGTGCTCCCCCTGCGGAAGCGCGTCACCGCGACGGGGGAGCGTCGGGTGACCGTGGAGCAGGGCGGGCAGGCATCGCGGACACGGTTCCGGCTGAAAGAGCGCTGCGGCCGGTTCTCGCTCCTCGAGGCGACGCTCGACACCGGCCGCACCCATCAGATCCGCGTCCAGCTGGCGCACCTCGGGTTCCCGGTCGCCGGCGACGACAAGTACGGCGACTTCGAGCTCAATCGCCGGCTCGCGAAGCAGGGACTCAAGCGCATGTTCCTCCACGCCCACGAGCTCGCGTTCGATCACCCGCTCACCGGCGCACGGATCGAGCTCGCTGCGCCGCTGCCGGAGGAGCTCGCCCGGTTCGTCGGTAAGCTGCAGCACGCTCGCGTCGATGCCGAAGCGGTTTGACCTCGTCGTGTTCGACTGGGACGGGACGCTGATCGACTCGGCGGGGGCGATCGTCGCCTGCATCCAGGCGGCCTGCCGCGATCTCGGCCTGTCGGTCCCGGACGACGAGCGCGCGAGTCACGTCATCGGGCTCGGACTCGCCGATGCCCTCGCGCATGCGATTCCCGGTCTGCCGTCCTCGGAGTACCCACGCGTGTCGGAGCGGTATCGTCATCACTTTCTCGTCCGCGGTGCGAGCCTGCCGCTGTTCCCCGGCACGCACGAGATGCTCGTCGGGCTGCGGGAGAACGGCCACGCGCTGGGAATAGCCACCGGCAAGAGCCGGGCGGGGCTCGCGCGGGCGCTGGAGCAGGCCGGGTTGAAGGAGGTGTTCGACGCGACGCGGTGCGCCGACCAATGCGCCCCGAAGCCCGCGCCGGATATGCTGCTCGAGCTGTTGGCTGAGGTGGACGTCGATCCCGGACGCGCGCTCATGGTCGGAGACACTTCTCACGATGTTCAGATGGCGGCGAACGCGGGCGTCGCTGCGGTGGCGGTGAGCTACGGGGCCCACGCGGGGTCGCGGCTCGCCGCGCTGTCGCCGCTCGCGCTCGTTCATTCGACGCCGGAGCTGGCCCGATGGCTGGCGGCGAACGCGTAGTCGTCTGTCCGAGCGCCGCCCTGGCCGACGGCGGGGAGGGCGTGCGCTTCGAAGTGCGCCGGGGCGGCGCGCCGCACACCGCGTTCGCGATTCGGTACGAGGGTCGGGTCCATGCGTATCTGAACCGCTGTGCGCACCTGGGCGTCGAGCTCGACTGGCAGCCGGGGCGCTTTTTTGATGCCGATGGCATGGTTTTGATATGCTCGACGCACGGCGCGCTGTACGATGCGGCGACGGGCGCTTGCCTGGGCGGTCCATGCGGCGGCGCGGGGCTCGTCCCCGTCGCGGTCGACGAGGTCGACGGCGAAGTGGTGCTGCGGGAATAGGATTCGGCCATGACTGAGAGCAGCGGCAACTGGGAGCGCGGCGTCATCGAGAAGCTCGCGCTCGAAGCGCTCCGGGAGCAGCGCCGCGCGCGCCGCTGGGGCATCTTCTTCAAGGCGTTGACGTTCGCGTATCTGACGTTTCTCCTGATCCTCCTCCTCGACCTGCGTCGGACCGACGCCTTCGCCGGCAAGCACTCCGCGCTCGTCGATGTGGCCGGGGTCATCGACGCCAAGGGCGGCGCGAGCGCGGACAACATCAACAGCGCGCTCTTGAGCGCCTTCAAGGACAAGAACACGCAGGGCATCATCCTGCGTGTCAACTCGCCGGGCGGGAGCCCGGTGCAGGCCGGGATCATCTACGACGAGATCCGGCGGCTCCGGGATCTCTACCCGAACATCCCGATGTACGCGGTCGTGGAGGACGTGTGCGCCTCGGGCGGGTACTACATCGCCTCGGCGGCCGACAGGATCTACGTCGACAAGGCGAGCCTGATCGGCTCGATCGGCGTCCTCATGGACCAGTTCGGATTCGTCGACACCCTGGAGAAGCTCGGCGTCGAACGGCGGGTGCTGAGCGCCGGCGAGAACAAGGCGTTCCTCGATCCGTTCTCCCCGCTCGAACCGCGCCACGTCGACCACGCGAAAGCGCTGCTCGGCGAGATCCACCAGCAGTTCATCGAGGTCGTGCGCAAGGGCCGCGGCAAGCGGCTCAAGGAGTCGCCCGAGCTGTTCAGCGGCCTCATCTGGACCGGAGCGAAGTCGATCGAGCTCGGCCTCACCGACGGTCTCGGCAGCGTCGACTACGTCGCGCGCGAGGTGATCAAGGCCGAGCAGGTCGTCGACTACACGCAGAAGGAGAACATCGCCGAGCGCTTCGCCAAGCGATTCGGCGCCGGCGTCGCCCAGACGCTCGGGTTGGGAGCCGCGGCCCCCCGGCTGCGCTAGCGGGGCGCAGCCAGCAGGAGAAACACCGCCGGTCGCCGGCCGATCGCGCGCGGCGACGCGCGCCATTCCGCGACCGTTCGCGTCGCGATCGATTCCCCCGGCGAGGTGAGGTCCGCGGCCACGCAGAGCAACGTCTCCGGGGCGCAGGTTTCAACGATCACCCGCAGCAGCCGGTCGTTTCGGTAGGGCGTTTCGATGAAGAGCTCCGTCCGGCGGGCGCGTCGCGAGTCCGCCTCGAGCGTGCGAAGCTCGGCCTTGAGCTCTCGCTCGTCGATCGCGAGGTAGCCGTGGAAGGCGAAGCGCTGGCCCTCGAGCCCTGAGGCCATCAGCGCAAGCAGGATCGCGGACGGTCCGACGAGCGGCGCGACGCGAAGGCCGGAGGCGTGCGCGTGGCGGATGAGCATCGCCCCGGGATCCGCCACCGCCGGCGCCCCGGCCTCGGAGAGCACCCCGGCATCGGCTCCCTGACGCACCGGCGCGAGCAGCTCGAGGAGCCGGGCTTCGTCGGCGCTTGCTTCGAGCTTGGCGATCCTGAGCTCGGCCAGCGGTCCGGGATGACCGATGGCCTTCAGGAAGGCGCGCGCGCTCTTTGGCTCCTCGGCGATGAAATAGCCGATGGTGCCGATCCTTTCCCGGACCGCGGGCGGGATCGCCGCGGCGGCAGTGCCGTCGGCGATCGTCGTCGGGATGAGATAGAGCGTGCCGGCACTCACGCGAGCACGTCGCAGCCGAACTCGCCGAGCAGTTCCACGAGCGCAATCAGCGGCAGCCCGATCAGCGCCGTCGGATCCTCGCCGGCGAGCCGCCGGACCAGCGCGATGCCGAGCCCTTCGATCTTCGCCGCGCCGGCACAGTCGTACGGCTGCTCGGCGCGAAGGTAGCGCTCGATGGCGTCGTCGGAGAACTCCCGGAAGTCGACGTCGCAGGGCACGAGACGCGTCCGGGTCTCGTGATCGGTGCTTCGGACGACCGCCACCGCGGTGAGGAAACGCACGCGCCGGCCGCGCATCGCCCGGAGCTGCGCGACCGCGTTCGCGTGAGTGAACGGCTTCGCGAGCAGCTGCTCGCCCAGCACCGCGACCTGGTCCGCGCCGATGACCAGGGCGTCGGGGAACCGCGCCGCGACGGTTTTCGCCTTCTCGACGGCGAGACGCAGCGCCAGCGCCTCCGGCGTCTCGCCGCGGCGTGGCGCTTCGTCGATCGCCGGATTGACGACATCGAACGGGAGCCGCAGCCGCGCGAGCAGCTCGCGCCGGTACGGCGAGGTCGAAGCGAGGACGAGTGGGGTCATTCGGACCGGTTCGGCGAGGCGCGCGAGGCGAGCTAGCTCTCTGATTTCTTTGACGGTCCGGGTGGAAAATACTATCATTCGCCGCCTATGTCTCGCGCCGGGACGATCGACGGCCTGCCGTTCGCCCGTGGCCGGGATCGCGTCTCCGGATCGATCGGCATCGACGCTCTTCCGCGCCTCGCGGCGATGGGGTGCGACGCGGCGACGCTCGCTTACCGCGTGTGCGGCGGGGAGAACGGGGGAGGACGTCTCAGCCTGACCATCGAGGTCAGCGGCGAGCTTCGCCTCGTGTGCCAGCGCTGTCTCGGGCCGCTCGCGTTCCCGCTCGCAGCGAAGAGCGAGTTGGCGCTGGCGGAGACGGAAAGTGAGATCGAGGCGGCGGACGATGACGTCGACCGGGTGCTGGCGACGAAATCGATGGATGTCGCCGCGCTCGTCGAGGACGAGGCGATCCTCGCGCTGCCGATGGTTCCGCTCCACGAGCGCTGCGAGACCGGCGTGGCGCGGGATGCTTCGGCGAAGGCTGCGCCGTTTGCGCCGCTCGCCGGGTTGCGCAGGGCGAACGGCGGACCGAACGGCTCGCCTCGATAGGCACGGACCCCGGCCGAGGGGGCGTTGCGCTCGGGTGACATCCACACTAAAGAAGAAGGAGCAGGATTCATGGCCGTCCAGCAAAACAAGAAGTCGCCGTCGCGGCGCGGAATGCGCCGTTCGCACGACGCGCTCTCCAATCCGCCGCTCGCCGTCGAGCCGGCGACGGGCGAGGTCCATCTGCGGCATCACGTCAGCCGCAGCGGGTTCTACCGCGGCAAGAAAGTCGTCAAAACGAAGGGCGAGTGACGGGTCGCGCCCGCGTGGATGCGGCGCACCGGCCAAGGGAGACGGGAGGCGGTGCGCCGGTCGCGCCGGACCGCGGTCTGCCGAGCGTGGCGAGCGATCTCACTCTGGCGATCGATTGCATGGGCGGCGACCACGGCCCGTCGGTGACCGTTCCCGCGGCGCTTCGCTTCCTCGAGACGAACCCGGCCGCGGCCGCGATCCTCGTCGGCGTCGGCGACGCGATCGAAGCGCAGCTGCGACGCCGTCGGGACGCGCGACCCGACCGGGTCCGGGTGCACCACGCGAGCGAGATCGTGACGATGGACGAGGCGCCGGCAACCGCGGTCAAGCGCAAGAAGGACTCGTCCATGCGGGTCGCGCTCGACCTCGTGAAGCGCGGCGAAGCCCACGCCGCCGTCAGCGCCGGCAACACCGGTGCGCTCATGGCGATGGCGCACTTCGTCCTGAAGACGCTGCCCGGGATCGACCGGCCGGCGCTCGTGTCCGCGCTGCCGACCGTCAAGGGCCACACCTACATGCTCGATCTCGGCGCGAGCCCCGACTGCAAGCCGGAGCATCTCGTGCAGTTCGCCGTGATGGGCGCGATTCTCGTCTCGGCCGTGGAGCACCGCGAGCGGCCGACCGTCGGCCTCCTGAACATCGGCGCCGAAGCGATCAAGGGCAACCAGGTCGTGAAGGAGGCCGGGGAGCGGCTGCGTGCGAGCGAGCTGAACTTCGTCGGCAACGTCGAGGGCGACGGAATCTACCGCGGCGAGGTCGACGTGGTGGTGTGCGACGGGTTCGTCGGCAACGTCGCGCTGAAGACGTCCGAAGGCCTCGCGCGCATGGTCGAGCGGTTCCTGCGCGAGGAGTTCACGCGCAACCCGTTGCGCCGGATCGCGGCAGCGCTGGCGTGGCCGGCATTGGCCGCGTTCCGCCGACGAGTCGACCCGAGGGAGTACAACGGCGCGACCCTGCTCGGCCTGAGAGGCGTCGTCGTGAAGAGCCACGGCTCCGCCGACGTGGTCGCGTTCGGTCGGGCCATCGAGCGCGGGGCGGACGAGGTGCGCGGGCGGGTGCTCGAGCGCATCGCCGAGCGGCTCGCGAGCGCGGAGTCGGCGGCGTTGCCGGAGGCGGCGCCGTGATGCGTGCGCGCATCATCGGCACCGGAAGCTACCTGCCGCCGCGGGTCGTCACCAATGCCGAGCTCGCGCGGCGCGTCGATACCTCGGACGAGTGGATCGTCTCGCGGACCGGGATCCGGCAGCGGCACATCGCCGACGAAAGCCAGACCTCGAGCGACCTGGCGCTGGAGGCGAGCCGGGAGGCGCTGCATGCCGCAGGGGTCAAGCCGAGCGACCTTGATCTCATCATCGTGGCGACCTCGACGCCGGATTACGTCTTCCCGAGTACCGCTTGCCTGCTGCAAGCGAAGCTCGGCGTGCGCGGCTGCACAGCGTTCGACGTTCAGGCAGTCTGCAGCGGCTTCGTCTACGGCCTCGGGGTCGCCGACAGCTTCGTCCGCGCGGGCGAGTCCCGCAGCGCGCTCGTCGTGGGGACGGAGGTGTTCTCGCGCATTCTCGACTGGAGCGACCGCTCCACCTGCGTGCTGTTCGGCGACGGTGCCGCCGCGGTCGTGCTGCGCGCCGACGAGCGTCCGGGCGTGCACGCGACCGTCCTGCACGCCGACGGCGCTCAAGCGGGCATCCTCGCCGTGCCGGGCAACGTGTGCGGCGGCAAGATCGTCGGCAGCCCCTTCCTGAGGATGGACGGACCGGCGGTGTTCAGGTACGCGGTGAGGGTGCTCGACGAGGTCGCGCGCGAGACCGTCGCGAAGTGCGGCATGCGACTGAGCGACATCGACTGGCTCATCCCGCATCAGGCCAACATCCGGATCCTCGATGCGACGGTGAAGAAGCTCGGGCTGCCGCCCGAACGGCTGGTGGTGACGGTCGATCGGCACGCGAACACCTCTGCGGCCTCGGTGCCGCTCGCGCTCGATCTCGCATGCCGCGACGGACGGATCAAGCCCGGCCAGCGGGTCATGCTGCAGGGCGTGGGTGGCGGCTTCACCTGGGGCGCGTCCCTCGTCGAGATCTAGGAGCCCAGACAGATGAAGTTCGGCATGGTCTTTCCCGGCCAGGGCGCACAGTCCGTCGGAATGCTCGCGGGGTACGGCGATGCGGCCGAGGTCCGCCAGGTGCTCGCAACCGCATCCGAGGTGTTGAAGCACGACGTCGCGAAGCTGATCGCGGAGGGCCCCGCGGAGGAACTGAGCCGGACGGTCAACACTCAGCCGGTGATGCTGACGGCAGGCTACGCCGCGTACCGGTTGTGGCGGGGTCTCGGCGGTCCCGAGCCGATCGTGGTTGCCGGGCACAGTCTCGGCGAGTACACCGCCCTCGTCGCGGCGGGCGCGCTCGCGTTCGAGGACGCGCTCCCGCTCGTGCGGCTGCGCGCGCAGGCGATGCAGGAAGCGGTGCCGCAGGGCGAAGGTGCGATGGCGGCGATCCTCGGACTCGATGAGGAAGCCGTGCGCCTGGCGTGCGCCGAAAGCGCACAGGGGCAGGTCGTCGAGGCCGTCAACTTCAATGCCCCCGGCCAGGTGGTGATTGCGGGCCATGCAGGCGCAGTCGCGCGCGCGGTCGCGGCGGCAAAGGCGAGGGGCGCCAGACGCGCCGTCCCCCTGCCGGTGAGCGCGCCCTTCCACTCCTCGCTGCTCGCGCCGGCGGCGGCGCGGTTGAAGGAGCGGCTGGCGTCGATCGAAGTGCGGGCGCCCAGGATCCCGGTGGTGAACAACGTGGACGCCGAGGTGTACGGCGAGCCCGACCGGATCAAGGATGCCCTGGTGCGGCAAGCCGATCATCCGGTGCGATGGGTCGAATGCGTGCGAGCGATCGCGGGGCGGGGCGTGACCCACGTTGCCGAGTGCGGGCCGGGGAAGATCCTCGCGCCGCTCGTCCGACGCATCGCGGACGGCGCGCAGGGGTACGCCCTGGCCGATCGCGAATCCATGGAGCAGACCCTCGCCGAGCTGAGAGGGGCCTGAATGGAGCTCAAAGGGCAGGTCGCGCTCGTCACCGGCGCGACTCGCGGCATCGGCAACGCGATCGCGGTCGCCCTCGGCGAGGCGGGGGCGACAGTCATCGGCACCGCGACGACCGACGCCGGGGCGCAGTCGATCGGCGAGCACCTGGCCGCGGGGGGCATCGCGGGCCGCGGCGCGATGCTCAATGTCACCGACGGCGCCGCGGTCGACGCGCTGGTCGCGACGGTCGAGAAGGAGTTCGGAGCGGTATCGATCCTCGTGAACAACGCCGGGATCACGCGCGACAACCTGCTCGCGCGGATGAAGGATGCGGAGTGGGATGCGGTGATCGACACCGATCTCAAGTCGG
>Ga0184639_10001559_pt1 | contig 9978 bp, 8 predicted proteins | sample PLM31_170_b2_FD_133155 | JGI IMG/M metagenome (GOLD analysis project Ga0184639, IMG submission 133155) | Groundwater sediment microbial communities from an aquifer in East River, Colorado, USA - PLM3-1_170_b2 | ecosystem: Environmental > Terrestrial > Soil > Riparian zone | place: USA: East... | reverse complement strand
CCTCGACGATGCGCCGAGCGTCGGAGATGCCCCACGTCGGGCGCATCGTGCAGGTCGGCCTGCGCGGCGTGGGGAGCGCCCGCGCCTCCGACGTGGCCGACGCACGGGCCGCCGGCAATTCGCTCGTCACGGCGCGCGAGCTGCGCGAGCGCGGCGTTCCGTGGCTCCTCGGCGAGCTGCCGTCGGACGCATCGGTCTTCGTCGTCTTCGACCTCGATGGACTCGACCCTTCGGTCGCGCCGGCGGTGAGCGGCATCTCGCCGGGTGGCCTCTCCTACGACGAGGGCGGCGACCTCCTGGCCGGCCTCGCCGCGCGTTGCCACGTGGTCGGCGCGGCCTTCACCGAGCTCGTGCCCGCGCGCGACGTCAACGACGTTTCCGCCCTGGTGGTGGTGCGCTTCCTCATGCGCCTGCTGGCAGCCATCGATCGCTCGCAATGACTCCTCAGCGGACGTCCAGGGTGGCATTGCGGCGGGAGCTCGTCTCCAGCCGCCGGAAGAGCGCGAAGGCGGCGAGCGCGTAGGCGACGCCGATCCCCAGCTCGATCGCGATCAGGCCGCCGACCTCCCCGAGCCCGGCGCCCCCGATCGCCTGCCGCACCGCCTGTAGCCCGTGCGTGAAGGGCAGGGCATTGCCGATCGCCTGCATCCACCCGGGCAGCGTCTCGAGCGGGATGTTCACGCCGCAGAAGAGCAGGAAGACGAAGACGAGCATGTTGGCGCCGAATAGGCCGTCCCGCAGTCGCAGGCTGAGCGAGCCCTGCAGCGCACCGATCGCGCTGCAGCTGAAGACCGTCACGACCAGGCCCAGCGCCACCACCCCTAGGCTTCCTGGCGCGATCCGGACCCCCAGGAAGATCCAGCTGATGGTGAACCCGTAGATCGACACGATCAGGCCGTTGGCGATGAAGGGCACGAACCGCCCGCCGAACAGGGCCGCGCGATTCGCCGGCGTCGCCAGGACCGCGTGCAGGGTGCCGAACCAGCGCTCGTTCGCGATCGCCATGGTCATCCCATAGATCCCGCTCATGGCGCTCACCTGGACCGAGTTGCCGATCGCGAAGTAGGCGGGGTCGAGCCCGGTTGCGTAATTGCCCAGCGTGGCGAAGAAAAGGATCTGAAAGGTCGGCGCACCGATCAGGGTGGGGATGTAGATGGAGGGGCGTGCCCAGTTGAAGAGCGCGGTGTAGCTGATTCGGCCGCCGTACCAGAAGAGGCGCAGGCTCGCGCGCAGGGAACCGGCATGGGCCGGCGTCTGCAGGCGCGGAAGGGCGATGGCGGTCATCGGTCCATCAGGCGAGGCTGAGCGTGGCGTCGCGCCGCGCCTTGTTCAGCACGTAGACCAGCACCACCCGCGCCAGCAGCCAGTACACGACGGCGAGCACCATACACAGCACGATCGGCAGCCACGGGGGTGCGCTCCCGATCGTCGCGCCCCGGATCGCCTCCATCCCCCAGGTCGGCGCCAGCAGCCAGCTGATCGGTCCAATCCAGGCCGGCAGGGTGGCGAGCGGCACGACCAGACCGGTCACGATCCAGACCGGGTATTCGAGCAGGTTCGACAGCGCGTTGGCGTGGCGGTAGAGCACGAAGCTGGTGGCGATCAGCATCCCCATCGCACCCAGCGCGATGATCGCCGCCAACAGGGCGACCGGCAGCAGCACCGGGAAGCTGGCCCGCAGCGGCATGCCGAAGAGCACCATCCCCCAGGCCAGGGTGGCGATCACGCTGTAGAAGCCGAAGGTCGACGCCCCGAGCGTCTGCCCGGCGAGCACCAAGTCATAGCGCCTCGGGGCGGCGACCAGCAGCTCGAGCGTGCCCTCCCAGCGTTGCCACGCGATCGCCCCGCCCGCCCCGAACAGGGTCGTGCTCCAGACGCCCATCATCCCGGTCCCCAGCGCGGCATAGAGGAGCGTGTGCTCGCCCGCGGCGTCGCCGCCGATGCGGAACAGGAAGAAGGCGATCGACGCGAAGATGACCGGCTGCAGGACGGCGGTCAGGAGGAAGAACTCCGACGCCATGAAGGCCTTCATGGTGAAGACCCAGACGGTCCACACCAGGCGCAGCGACCCGCGAGCGCCGTTCATGCCACCGATGCCGCCCGCGTCGCGCTGGCTTCCTCGCCCGACGTGGCGATGAGGTGCACGTAGGCGTCCTCCAGGGTTGGCTCGCGCGCCACGACCTTGCCGATGCGCGTGTCGCCCAGCAGGCCGAGCAGGCGCTGGGTGATCTGGAGCCCCTGTGCGCTCTGGACCAGCAGGATCTCGCTCTGCTCGCGCTCCTCGGTGTTCACGGCGATCACCTCCGGGTCGGCCCGCACTCGGTCGATCGCCTCGGGCGTCACCCCGAAGGTCTCGATCTCGACGATGGTGCGGTTCGCGACATCCCGCTTCAGGTCCTCGCCGGTGCCGAGCGCCACGATCCGGCCGCCGTTGATGACCGCGATGCGGTCGCACAGCGCATCGGCCTCGAACATGTAGTGCGTCGTCATCAGCACCGTCTTGCCCGCGTCGACGAGCGTCTTGACCGTCTGGCGCAGTTCGCGCGCGCCGACGGGGTCGAGCCCGATGGAGGGCTCGTCGAGGAAGAGCACCTCCGGGTCGTGCAGCAGGCCGCGGGCGATGTGCAGGCGCTGGCGCATGCCGCGGCTGTAGCCCTCGACCTTCTCCTTCTGTCGGCCCTCGAGGCCGACCAGCTCGATCAGCGCGGCGATCCGTCGCGCCTGCTCGCCGGGGTCGACTCCGTACAGCTCGGCGAAGTAGCGCAGGTTGTCGATGCCGCTCACCCGGTCGTAGAGGCCGCGATCACCGCCGAAGACGTATCCGATCCGCTGGCGCACGGCGGTCGTATCCCGCACGACGTCGAAGCCCATCACCCGGGCCGTGCCGGCGGTGGGCAGGAGCAGGGTGATCAGCATCTTGATGGTGGTCGTCTTGCCAGCGCCATTCGGGCCGAGCAGCCCGAACAGCTCGCCAGAGCGGACCTGGAAGCTGATCCCGCGGACCGCCTCGACGCTGATCGGCCGGCGGCGAATGACACCGGTATGGGTGCGGTAGGTGCGCACCAGGTCGATCGCCTCGATGGCGGGGGAGTCAGTCACGGGGGCGCGCATCAGAACCAGTCGTTGCGCCTGAAGTAGACGGCCGCGCCAACCATGGCCACGGCCATCAGCCCGAGAGCGAACGGGTAGCCGAGCGGCCAGCCCAGCTCCGGCATGAACGCGAAGTTCATGCCGTAGATGCCGGCGAGCAGGGTCGGAACCATCAGAATCACCGTGAAGGCGGTCAGCCGCCTCACGACCGCGTTCAGCTTGTTGCCGGTGACCGAGAGGTTGGCGTCAAGGGCCGATGCCAGCAGGTCTCGTTGCAGGTCGAGCTGATCGAGCACCCGCAGGATGTGGTCGTAGAGATCCTGGAAGTAGGGCGCCGATGTGTCGTCGATCAGGGGCAGGTCGCGCCGCAGCATGGCGTTCGCCACGTCGCGCTGTGGCGACAGGGTCCGGCGCAGCTCGAGCAGCTCGCGCTTGAGGTTCAGGATCGAGCGCAGGGTCCCGGCGAAATGCGCACCTTCCAGGATCCGACTCTCCAACGCCTCGATCCGATCCGAGAGTCGATCGAGGAGCGGGAAGTACCCATCCATCACCGCATCAAGGATCGAGTAGACGAGCGAGCCCGAGGTGGCGGCCACGGCGTCGGGGCGCTGTCGGAAGCGCGCCTCCACGTCCCGGATCGCCGGCGAATCATGCCAACCCACGCTGACCACGTAGCCGGCCCCGGCGAAGAGATGCAACTCACCGAGCTCGAACGAGCGATCAGCCGCCGTGGCCTGGAGCACCTCGTAGGTTACGATCACTTGCTGCGGCCCATACGTATCGAGCTTGGGTCGCTGGCGGCGTTTCTCGAGGTCTTCCTGCGCCAGTGGGTGAAGGTCGAACTCCTCGCGCAGGAGGGCAATGTCCTTCCCGGTCGGCGCATGGATGTCCAGCCAGACAAGCGTGTCGGGCTGCGCGCGCAGGGTGTCGATCTCCGTGAGATCGTCGGCGCCGAGCACGCGAAGCTCCCCGCCGGGGAGCCGCGCAAGGCACGTTCGGTTGGGTTGGCCGTCCATTGCAGACGCGAGTCTACGCGGGTCCTGCGCCTCGATCAGCGGGCGGCTCGGTTCAACCGTGGCGCACCAGCGCCGCGGCCGTGTCGCGCGCGGCGTAGTCGCTGAAGGCGAGCAGCAGGTTGTTGCCGAACCAGTTGACCATCAGGGCTGGCAGGGTGCGGTTCACCATGACCAGGTCACCGATCTCGGTCGCGCCCAGGCCACCGAGGCCGCGCGGGATGATGACCTCGCGCCGTCCGTCGGCCCCCTCAAGTCGCAGCTCGCTCCCTCCGCCCGGGTGGCTTCGCAGGGTGGCGGGGTGGTCGTCCACCTCGAACGGCGATCCGTTCGGTGGCGTGATGCGGCCGCTCGCGCGGCAGCTGAGCACGGCGGCGCTCGGGACCAGCCGTCCAGCGCCGACCCCAGCGCTGCCGCCGGCGCGGAAGAGTGGGTACCCGATGCGGCGCCCGACCACGAGCAGCCCAGCGGCCAGCACGAACGCGATAGGCCCCAGCCAGAGATGGTCGACCGGCAATGACGGATCGTGGTCGACCAGTCCCACGCGCAGCGCGCGGCCCCACCCCAGCACGCTGCGCACCCCGGGCTCCGCCAGGACACGACTGATCAGCTCCCGATCGCGCAGCATCTGCCCGACGCCGTGGAATGGGGCGACGGTGGGCGGATATCCGGTCCTCACGACGGCCCAGCCCTCGCCCGCCGAACCGGACACCAGGTTGTCCCACGACCCGTCCCCGGCGGCCAGCCCGCGTGCTCGGCAGTCGGCGCGGGGGACGCAGCTGGCAACGCCGCCCTCGATTTGGATTCGAACGCGAACCAGATCGCCGACCGCCACCGTCGACGCGTCGGCCAGCGACCGGAGGTCGTTGACTCCATCGACCGGCCCCGCGACCTCGTCGAGGAGGAACCGCGTGACGGGCGTGGCTGGCTTGGTGCCGCGCCGGTCGGCGATCGCTGCCAGCGCCCCGTCGACCGCGCCGGGGTCGTCGACGACGCGGGCCACGATCGTCCGGGTCCGGAGGGCCTCGAGCGACACGGGCGAACGAAGGAGCACGAGCCGCGGATCCCGCGTGCTGTCGCGGAGGACGTACCAGTGGAACGCATTCGGTTCTTCCGGGCGGGCCCCGGGAGGCGGCTCGGCGGGAAACGGGAGGAGGATTGCGAAGCTGTCAACGGAGACGATGGTGGCGCCCGAAGCCCCTCGGCTATCAACGAGCTCCGACGCCGTCGTCGGGTGAACGATGAGCTCGAGCACGACCTGCACCACCGGCACGACCGCCAGGACGGCGCAGATCGCGGCCACCATCGGCGTGACTCGGAACGTTGCGGACAGCCAGCGCGCAAAGCGATGCCGGCGAGCCAGGATCGACCAGGCCACGATTCCTGCCACGATCGCCGCCGCGAGAATCGGAGCCGCGGCCACCTCCGTTCGGACCACCTGCGACAGGACGGCCACGACGAGGCCCGCGCCAACGGAGATGAGGATCTCCCGCCACCAGCGGCCGGGCGTGAGGGATGCCAGCAGCAGCCTCACGCTGAGGGTGAGCAAGAGCGTCACGATGCCCGCGACGAGGCCGTAGGGTACGGGATCGTCCCGCAGCTGGAAGAGGAGCGCGAGCGTGCCGATCCCCAGCGAGAGGGAGGCACCGACTATCGTCACCCAAACGACCGACCAGGCCAGCCACGGTCGATCCGCGGCCGGGCCGACGGCGATGCCGACAAGGCGTTCGAGTCCAATCGGCAGGTAGCCGAGCAGGGCCAGCAGACGGTGGATGGAACGATCCCCCAGGCTGCTCAGCCTGTCACGGGTCGAGGGCCGACGGCCGGTTCACTGCGCACCGAAGGACCACCCCGATCCGTCCCACCAGCCGTGGAGCAGCTCCCCGCCGGGCCCGGTGAGGAACAGGTCGATGCGGTCCGGACCCCAGCTGCATGCCACCGGGTCGGATGCGACGCGCTGGCCCACCGACTCCCACGGCTGCCACCCCGCCGGCACGTACCACCGGTGCAGCAGCATCCCATCGCGGTCGCGGGCGAAGACGTCGATCCGATCAGGGCCCCACGAGCAGGCGGCAGGCGCGCCGATGAGGTCGCCGCCATGCGCGTGCCGCTCATGCCACTCCTCGCCATCCCAGTAGGTGTCCCACAGCTGCCCGTCGTCGCCGATGAAGAAAACCTGGATCTCGTCCTTGGTCCAGGTGGCGACCGCCGGGCGCGAGGCGACCCCCTCGCCGAGTGACTCCCAGGGCTGCATCGGGCCTCCTTAGAACGTGGCTTGGATCCGCAATGATGGGTCCATGCGGGCTCCGCCCGCATCGGTCCAGCGCCTATGCTCCAAGGTAGTGGACCGCTGGCGCACGATCATCGAGCCGTTCCGCATCAAGAGCGTCGAGCCGATCCGGATGACCTCCGTGGACGAGCGCGACGAGCACCTTCGCGAGGCCGGCTACAACCTCTTCAACCTGCACGCCGCCGACGTGATCATCGACCTGCTCACCGACTCGGGGACGGGCGCCATGTCAGCGGAGCAGTGGGCCGGCATCCAGCGCGGCGACGAAAGCTACGCCGGATCGCCGTCGTGGTTCCGCTTCCTCGAGAGCGTGCAGGAGCTATTCCCGTTCAAGCACGTGATCCCCACCCACCAGGGCCGGGCCGCCGAGAAGATCCTCTTCTCCGTGGTCAGCGGCCCCGGCAAGGCGATCCCCAACAACACGCATTTCGACACGACCCGCGCCAACGTCGAATTCACCGGCGCCGAGGCGGTCGACCTGGTGATCGAGGAGGGACGCCACCCATCGGTCATCCATCCCTTCAAGGGCAACATGGATCTTGACGGGTTGGATGCCTTCATCCGCGAGCGCGGCGCCGAGACGGTCCCGCTGGTGATGGTGACGGTCACGAACAACTCGGGGGGAGGGCAGCCGGTCAGCATGGAGAACCTGCGCGGGGTACGGGCCATCTGCGACCGATACGGGCTGCCCCTCTTCCTCGACGCCTGCCGCTTCGCGGAGAACGCCTGGTTCATCCGGCAGCGGGAGCCTGGCTACGCGGACCGGTCGATCCCCGACATCGTGCGCGAGATGGCCTCGCTGGCCGATGGCATGACGATGTCCGCCAAGAAGGATGCTATCGCCAACATCGGTGGCTGGCTGGCGCTCAACGACGACCGGTGGGCCGATGCGGCTCGCAACATCCTGATTCTGACGGAGGGCTTCCCGACCTACGGCGGCCTGGCCGGGCGCGACCTCGAGGCGATCGCCCAGGGGCTGCGCGAGGTGGTGGACGAGGACTACCTGCGCTATCGGATCCGATCCACCGCCTACCTCGGCGAGGCGCTGGTCGCGTCCGGGATCCCCTGTGTCCAGCCGATCGGCGGCCATGCCGTCTACCTGGACGCGGGCGCCCTGCTCCCGCACATCCCGCCGCTCGAGTATCCCGGCCAGGCGCTGGCGATCGCCCTCTACCGGGAGGGCGGGATCCGCGGATGCGAGATCGGCACCGTCATGTTCGGGATGCATCCGGACGGGACCGAGACGCCAGGCCCGATGGAGCTGGTACGGCTGGCCATCCCGCGGCGGGTCTACACCCAGTCGCACATCGACTATGTGATCGAGGTCGTGCGCGCCGTGGCGGAGCACGCGGCCGACCTGCGCGGCTACCGGATCAGCTGGCAGCCACCCCAGCTCCGCCACTTCACCGCCCGCTTCGAGCCCCTCTAGCGGTAGTGACCGAGTATCCGCTCCTTTACAGCCACCCGGTGACCACAACAGCCAAGGTGGAGCCGATGCGTGGCTGCCGTAATCCCGGGGTGGCCATACAGCCAACCTGCGGTCGATTCTTGGGCGAAGCTGGCCGTTGTAGCCACCCGGTGACCACGGGGCGTAGGCTTGTCCGGCTGGCGGCTATCACCAACGTCCCGGTCACTACCTCTAGCCGTCAGCTCACCTCGATCCGCGCGACCCACTTCACCCATTCGAGGCCGCGGCGATCCGGAACCACCAGGCGGCAGGGGGAACCGTTGCCGTGGGGGAGCGGCTCGCCAGCGACGGCGGTGGCGAGCAGCGCGGCCTTCGCCTCGTGGACCGGCAGCTCGGCATACCAGCCGGTCACCGATCGGACCACCACGCGCGAGGCGCGCTGGCTCAGCGCGGCCGCTTCCAGCACCGCTCCGAGCGGCACGCCGCGCCACGTCGTGCGCAGCGCCCAGCCCGAGGTGCAGTCGAGCACCGCCTCGCGGCTGACCTCGCCGAGTGCGGCCAGGTCGGAGAGCGACAGGTCGAGCGGGCGAGCCACCCGTCCTCGAACCGCAAGGCGCCAGCTCGAGGGGTCGCTCGGCGCGGCGCCCTCGCCGAAGAAGGTGGTCGCCGGCGGCACGCCGCCGGTCGGCAGCCACCGCGATCCGGTGAAGCGGCGCAGTCCACCTGCCATCGCATCGAGCGCGTTGCTGGCCGCCCAGGCCAGGGCCCCGGTGACCGCCATCGCGCCGAGGGTCAGGGCTGTGCGCCGCGAGAGGAGCGGCTCGTCAACGACGCGCCGCGCACGGTGCGGCGTCGGGCGCAGGACGCGCCAGCGACGCGGAAGGAGGTGCGCAACCGCGATCGGGACCAGGGCCAGCGCGGCGAGGACGTGCAGGGTCAGGATCGTCCACGGCCCGATCGACACGATTCGCCCCGACGCGACCCAACCGAAGCCGCCGGCCAACGCCAGCGCGATCGCGAGTGCCAGGGCCAGCGAGAGAGCGATCGCGCCCCAACGCCTGGCCGCGATCGCTCGCGGCAGGCTGCGTCGCAGCTTGATGATGACCGCGGCGGCGAGCGCGCCGCCGAGCAGGCCGTGGACCACGAACAGCGGGGCGGCTGGCGGCGAGCCGGCGCGGAGGCTCAGGAGGCCGGTCGCGAGCTGCGCCCCGATCAGGATGGCAAGCAGTCGGTCCAGCGTGGCCGCGCTCATCGTTCCATCTTAGGCCTGACCGGCGACGTCGCCAGCCGCGTAGAATCGGCGCCCGGTATCATCGGACCATGACAACGTTCGCCCAGCGTCTCACCACCTGGCGCTATGTGATGAACCACGCCAACATGCCGGCCGGCGTGGAGATGGACTGGTTCAGCAAATGGCTGATCGTCACCCGCGCAACGGTCTTCACCATGACCGCCACGTCGGGGCTGATCGGTGGCCTGCTGGCGATCGGCACCGTCGACGTGACGGTCAACTACTGGTACCTGGCCCTGGCCGTGATCGGCCTCGTCATCGCGCACGCCGCCAACAACATGATCAACGACTACTTCGACCTGCAGGTCGGGATCGACACCGACGACTACGTGCGCGCGCTCTACGCGCCACACCCGATCCTGTCGGGATGGCTCAGCAAGGCACAGCTGCGCAACGCGATCCTGCTCATGAATGCCATCGACCTGGCGATCCTGCTCTTCCTCGTCTCGGCCCGCGGCCCGTGGGTCGCGGCGTTCGCGCTGAGCGGCCTCTTCATCAGCGTCTTCTACGTCGCCCCGCCGATCAGCCTCAAGAAGCGCGGCCTCGGCGAGCCGGGCGTCTTCGTGGTGTGGGGCCCGCTGATGATCGCCGGCACCTACTTCGTGGCCACCGGGACGCTGCCGGGCTGGGTCTGGATCGCGTCGCTGCCGTACGCGATCCTCGTCACCACGGTCCTCTTCGGCAAGCACATCGACAAGATCGGGCCCGACAGCAAGATGGGCATCCACACGCTTCCCGTGATCCTGGGACAGGTGCGCGCGCGCCGCGTTGCCCAGGGCCTGATGATCGCCTTCTACCCGATCGTCATCGCCTCGGCGCTCGTCGGCTGGATCGGTCCCTTCGTGATGCTGGTGGTGCTCGGCATCCCGCTCCTGCTCCAGGTGCT
>Ga0184639_10001557_pt1 | contig 9981 bp, 7 predicted proteins | sample PLM31_170_b2_FD_133155 | JGI IMG/M metagenome (GOLD analysis project Ga0184639, IMG submission 133155) | Groundwater sediment microbial communities from an aquifer in East River, Colorado, USA - PLM3-1_170_b2 | ecosystem: Environmental > Terrestrial > Soil > Riparian zone | place: USA: East... | reverse complement strand
TCGACGCGGCGGGCTACTTCGACCAGGTCCCCGACGACATCGGGACGGAGCTGCGCTCGCGCACCGTCGAGGCGCTCCAGGCGATGGAGATCTCGGTCGAGGCGTCCCACCATGAAGTCGCGCACAGCCAGCACGAGATCGACCTCCGGTATTCCGAAGCGCTCAAGATGGCCGATCAGACGATCACCTATCGCTACGTGGTGAAGGAGATCGCGCGGCAGGGTGGCTACTACGCCACGTTCATGCCCAAGCCGGTGCACGGCCAGAACGGAAGCGGCATGCACGTCCACCAGTCGCTCTTCAGGGCCGGGAAGAACGTCTTCTTCGACGCGAGGGACAAACACCATCTGTCGAAGGCCGGCCGCGCCTACCTCGCGGGGCTGCTCCACCACATGCGCGAGATGTCCTCGATCACGAATCAGTGGGTGAACTCGTACAAGCGGCTGGTTCCCGGCTTCGAGGCTCCGGTCTACATCGCGTGGGGACAGCGGAACCGATCCGCCCTCGTGAGGGTACCCATGTACAAGCCGGGCAAGGAGAAGGCCACGCGGATCGAGCTGCGCTGCCCGGATCCGGCCTGTAACCCCTACCTCGCCTTCTCCGTCTGCCTGGCCGCGGGCCTGAAGGGGATCGACGAGGGATACACGTTGAAGCCGCCCGTGGAGGACGACATCTACGAAATGAACGTCGCCGAGCGGAAGGAGCACGGCATCGAGAGCCTCCCCGGGAGCCTCGTCGAGGCGATCGACCTGACCGCCAAGTCGAAGCTCGTGAAGGAGGTCCTCGGAGATCACGTCTTCACGAAGTTCATCGAGAACAAGCAGATCGAGTGGGACAATTACCGGACGTGGGTCACCGACTATGAGCTCAACGAGTACTACCCGATCCTCTAGCGGCGTTCGGGCGGCGGTCGTAGCCCTAGCGCTGGCCGCCGCTCTCGTTCCTCTCTCCGGGTGCTCGAAGCGCGAGCCGGCGGGAGGGCCCCCCGGCTCGTCCACGGCGCGCGGCGCGATCGGCTCGCCCGCGCCGGCCTACTCGCTCCCCGATATGGACGGGAACACGGTCCGAAACACCGATTTCGCGGGGAAGGTCGTGATCCTCAATTTCTGGGCCACGTGGTGCCCGCCGTGCCGGGAGGAGGTGCCGCACTTCGTCCGCCTCCAGGCGAAGTATCGCGATCAGGGGCTCACGATCGTGGGCCTCTCGCTCGACCAGGGCGGCGCCAAGGTGATCCGCCCCTTCGCCGAGGAGTACGAGGTCAATTATCCCTTCTTGATCGCCAATGACCAGACGGCGGATTCCTATGGCGGCATCGTGGGAATCCCGACGACGTTCGTGATCGACAGGAGCGGAAAGATCGTACAACGCTTCGTCGGGAACCCGGGACCCGACGTCTTCGAGCAGACGATCCGCCCGCTTCTCGACGCGGCGAGCTAGGACCGCGAGCCCGCCAGGCGCCCCGTGTTCGAGACCCAGATCAACCAGGTTTCCCTGATCGCCGCCTTTCTCGCCGGCATCGCGTCATTCGTCTCCCCCTGCGTGCTGCCGCTGGTTCCTTCCTACATCACGTTCATCACCGGGCTCTCCTTCGACGAGCTGACGGCGGCCGGAGCGGGTCCGCGGGTCCGCCGGCTGACGCTCATCCATTCGCTCGCCTTCATCCTGGGATTCTCGATGGTCTTCATCGCGCTCGGCGCGACGGCCACCGCCGCGGGACAGTTCCTCCGCACGTATCAAGACACGCTCCGCGTGGTCGGCGGCGTTCTCATCGTGATCTTCGGCGTCTTCCTCACGGGCCTGCTGCCGATCCCCCTGCTCTCGCGCGAGCGGAAGGTGCACCTGAGCGGAAAGCCGCTCGGCGTGCTCGGCTCGGTGCTGGTCGGCATCACCTTCGCGGCCGGCTGGACGCCGTGCATCGGTCCGATCCTGGCCTCGATCCTCCTCTACGCGAGCACGGCGCAGACCGTCGGGACGGGAGTGCTCCTCCTCTCCGTCTATTCGCTCGGGCTGGGCGTTCCCTTTCTCCTCGCCTCTTTGGGCATGAACTCGTTCCTGGCTGCATCAAGCCGCCTGCGTCGTTCACTTCGCACGATCGAGGTCGTGAGCGGTTGCATTTTGATTGTCTTCGGCATTTCGCTAGTCACGAATCTGTTTTCTCGATTCGTCGCGTTCCTCGCGCAATTCCTGCCCGCGTTCGGATAGCCCTCGCGCTAAACATTCTCCTCGAAAAACCGATATTCGCGGTACAGGGGCACACGGAGGGGAGCCCCCCGACGAACGGTCGGTCAACCGGAACGGATGCCTCTCCCTTGGGCGGATCGCTTGATCCGCTCCTCGATCGAGGCGATGGCGACCCAAACGCGAGCACCCAGCCAGAACCCCAACGCCGCGCCTGCCGCCGAGGGCCTACCGGACGCCCTCGCGCTCCTCACCGGCCTCAACGAGGTCGCCCGCGCGCTGATTCCGTTCGACGTCAGCGGATCCACGCTCGGCCAGGTCGTCGAGGGCACCCGGCGGCTTCTCCATCCCGACGGCATCGCGGTTCTGGTTCGCGATCGGCAGGACGACTACGTGTTCCAGATCGTGGACGGCGTGCTCTCCGAGTGGTCGCGCTTCACGCTCTCCGGCCACGGCTCCGTGCTGCTGGAGCAGCTCTTCCGCGAGGACGCGGTGATCGTGTTCCATCGGAAGCAGCGCACGCACTGGGCCGGCGAGTTCCTCTTCGCCGCCGGAATGAGTTGGGGCGCCCTCGCTCCGATTCGAGCGCACGGGCGGAACATCGGCGCGCTCCTCGTGAACCACGGCTCAGCGCCCCGCTTCAAGGACGAGCACGCCGCCGCGCTCCAGGCGCTCGCCACGTTGGCGGGCGTCGCTGTGCGTGAGGACGACCACCGCGCCCACATGGAGGAGCTCTTCATGAGCGTGATCGTCTCGCTCACGATGGCGCTCGAGGCGAAGGATCCCTACACCGAGGGGCATTCGGTCCGGGTCGCGGCCTACTCGGAGTCGATCGGCAAGCAGCTCGGGCTCCCGTCCGCGACGCTCGACCTGATCCACCGCACCTGCCTCGTGCACGACATCGGGAAGATCGCGGTGGACGAAACCATTCTGGCCAAGCGCGAGCGGCTCGATTCGCGCGAGCGGGAGAAGATGGACATGCATCCCCTCGTCGGGGAGAGCATTCTCCGCCCAATCGCCATGCTCCGTCCTCTGCTTCCGGGCGTCCGTTCCCACCACGAGCGCTACGACGGGACCGGCTATCCGGATCGGCTGAAGGGAGACGCGATCCCGATCGAGGCGCGGATCATGGCCGTCGCGGACGCGTTCGACGCGATGACCTCGGACCGCCCCTACCGCCAGGCGCTGCCCGAGGAGGACGCGCTCGCCGAGCTTCGGCGGAACGCGGGAACGCACTTCGATCCGCGGGTCGTGGCGGCATTCGAGCAGATCTACCCCGCGGTGAAGCGGACGCTGGAGCACATGCGTCCGCGGAAGCAGCGTATCAGCGAGCTTGGATGAGGCGGGCCTTGCGGAGGAGCACCGACGTGCCGTCGCCGGAGGTCTTGTCGAACGCGACTTCGTCCATGAGGGACCGCATCAGGTAGATCCCGCGGCCGTGCGGAATCAGGAGCTGCGAGTTCTCGGTCGGATCCGCCACCGTAGCCGGATCGAACCCTCTCCCTGAATCTTCCACCCGAACCAGGATGTCGCGCGGGCGAACCGTGAATCGGAACGTCACGGACTTGTCGTCCGCGAAGCCGTTGCCGTGCTGGATCGCGTTCGTCCCCGCCTCGATCACCGCGACGGTGAGGGCGTTCTCCAGGTCCTCTTCCAGCTCGTAGCGCTGGACGAGGCCCTGGATGAGGGCGTGCACCATCGAGAGGTTCTCGAGCCTGCTCCCGATGATCAGGCTCACGGTCTGATCCGAATTGGCCGACGGCTCGGGAATCACGGCGCCCATGGGCAAATGGTACCAGATGGCCGCCGGGGGCGGCCATCCGATTGAGCCGCCCGGGCCATTCCTAAAGGGCCTTCAGGGCGACAAGGGTGATGTCGTCCATCTGCTCGGCGCCTCCCGTGAACCGGGCCAATTCGTCCTCGATCTCCCGGACGATCTCCTCCGCGGAGAGCCGGTCCGGTAGCCGCTCCACCATCTCGACCAGCCGCTCCTCCCCGAAGTCCTCCCCAAGCCGGTTTCGCGCGTCCGTGATCCCGTCGGTGTAGAGGATCAGGGTGTCGCCCGAGTTGAGCCGGGCCGCGCCCTCCGAGTAGACGTGCCCCGGCTCGATGCCCAGCGGGATGCCCCCGTCCTCGAGGAAGCGGCAGGAGCCGCTGGCCGTGCGAAGGATCGGAAAGTTGTGGCCGGCGTTGGAGAAGGAGAACGACGCGCCGTCCCCGGCGACCTGTGCCAGGAAGCAGGTCGCGAACCGGTCATCCGCCGTCGCGTCGTGCACCAGCCGGTTCAGCCGCCCCATCATCTCGCCGAGAGGTTTCATGTCGGGGGCCTGGGTGCGGATCGCGGCCTGCACCATGGAGGCGAGCAGCGCTGCCGGCACTCCCTTTCCCGCGACGTCCGCGATGGCTACCAGATAGGCGCCCGTTCCGAGATCCACCAGGTCGTAGTAGTCCCCGCCCACCTGCTTGCTCGGGGAGGCGTGCGCCGCGAGCCCGAATCGAGCGCCGCTAGGGAGGCGGCTCGGAAGGAACTGCTGTTGGATCCGGCGCGCCACCGCAAGCTCCTCCTCCAGGAGCCGCTTCGCGAGACTCTCCCGGTAGAGGAGGGCGTTCGTGATCGCGACGCTCGTCTGATTCGTCAGCGTTTGGAGAAGGGAGATCTCCACGGCGGTGTAGCGCGTCTCGGTGATCTTCCGCCCCAGCGCGATCAGACCCAGAAAATCGCCGGAGTAACGGAACGGCAGGATGAGGTGCGGCTCCACGGCGAGAAGCGGCGCCACGTCCTCGGTCACCCCGCGATCGGCCGCCAGCGCCCGGATCTCCTCGAGCCGCAGCAGCTCCGACCCCTCGAGCAGGCGGGCGAGCGCGCCGGAGGGGATGCGCGCGATCGCCTCGAGGTCGACCCCACCGCCGAAGCCTTGCGCCAGCGGCACCCGTCCGTTGGGGCAGATCAGGAGCACGGTCGTTCGGGCCGGCACGCCCTCGCGGAGCGTGCCGAGCAGCTTGTCCGAGAGCGCGTCGAGGTCCAGTTCCGTCAAGACTTCGCCGCTCATGCGGCGCAGGATCGTCCGGTAGTCTCCCTTGTCGCGCAGGAAATAGCGCTCCAGCGTTTCCTCCAGCCAGGAAAATATGGGCTGGAAGAGGACCAGCGCCAGGAGGAGAAACGCGGTCTGGAACACGGTCGGGTCGTAGCCCTGCGCCGTCTCGAGGAGCGCATCCAGGCGGCGGACGATGGTGAAGTAGACCCCGAACAGGAACAGGGACGTAACGGCGTACAGGATCGACTTTCGCGCGATCAAGTTCGCGTCCAGGAATCGGTACCGAACCATCGAGTAAGCGATCGCTCCCGAGCCCAGGATGAGCGCCGCGATGATCAGGCTCGACCGGAGGAGCGGCGAGAGGGATTGATTGAGAAGCGTCGGGATCGGCACCGCCACCGCGTAGAGCCCGGCGCAGGAGGCGAGCCCGGCGAAGATGGTTCCGACCTGCTTCCGGATTCGAGGATTGTGGCTCCGGTGGTAACTCAGCCGCAGGAGCGTGAGCGCCGCGGCGATGTAGGCCAGGTTGACCAGCGAGAACAGGATTCCGTGGAATCGGAAGACCATCTCGACCGGCAGGCGGCCGTACTCGATCAGATTCGCCCCCCCGGCGTTCTGAGCCAGCCAGGCGGCGGCCTTTCCCCACATCCTCCCCTGCGTCTGAAGCAGCATCAGCACCAGATGGAACAGGTGGGGCCCGAAGATCCAGGCCGTGGCCAGCGGAACCTTCCGGTAGAAGCGGTTCTCCTGAGGGAAGATGCAGGCGAAATAGAGCAGCGAGGGGAAGAAAAGCTCCCACATGTAGTTGAACGAGCGGAGCAGGTCGTTCGCGCCCGTGCGCGAGACGTTCATGCTCTCGAGGACGAAGCCGACCGCGGCGAGCATGGAGCCCACACCGCCGGAGAAGAGCATGAGGGCCGTCGCCCGGTTCACGCGCTCCCGCGGGGCTTCGCGAAGGATCACGATTCCGAGCAGGATCACGAGGGCGCCGACGAGCAGATAGATCGCGGCGATCGGCACCTGGGCCATGGCGCTCGGCTTCATGGTGCTGTCGCTGGAGCGCGCCGCGCGGCGGAGGCCATCCCCGCCGCGGCGTTCAGCGCGCTTCCTCCTCCGCGGGAAGCAGCGGGCCCGGGGCCAGGAGAAGCGGCCGGCCGGGATGATCGATGATTTCCTGGGTCACGCGGACCTCATAATCGAGTCCGGCCGCCTGCGGCGACTCTCCGGACGCGCGGGAGGCGAACCCCGAGAGAAATCGCGGGAGCTTGAGGAGCCCCGGCTTGGGGTACTCCACGATCCGGCATTCGCGATCCGCGGGGATTCCCGCGGCGCGCTTGGCCTCCTCGATCGTCTCGTCGAGCGTCGCGACGCGGTCGACGAGCTTGAGATTCTCGGCCTCCGTGCCCATGTAGACGCGCCCCTCCGCGATCTCGCGCACGCGGGAGACTTCGAGATGCCGCGCCTTAGCCACCCGGGTGACGAAATCGTCGTAGAGCGCGCCGATATTCTTCTCCACCAACTCGAGCTCGGAATCGTTCAGGTTCCGCTCGGGGAGCGTCGCGCCCACGAGCGGGATCCGGAGCCCGCCCAGCAAATCGGCGCTCCGGCCCACCTGCACGTGATCCGCCGTCAGACCCGTCTTCTTCCCGAACCCGTCGTCCCAGATCCACCCGCCGATGACGCCGATCGAGCCGGTGACCGTGAACGGAGACGTCGAGATCGACTGCGCGTTCATGCTGATCCAGTACCCGCCGCTCGCCGCGACCCGCCCCTGGCTCACGAGCATCGGTTTGTCGTCCTCGGCGTAGAGCTTCAGCTCCCGCGCGACCAGGTCGGAGGCCAGCGGATCCCCGCCTGGGGAATCGACCCGCATGACGACCGCACGCACGTCGCGGTTTTCGCGAAATTTCCTGAGCTCCTTCGAGGTCTGGCGCGCCTTGATCCCGCCGTCCATGGCGCACTCGCCCACCGCGTACACGAGGGCGATGGTCGGTCGCGCGCCCCAGGTCTCGTCCGGCTGCCAGCGACGCCGCGTAAGCGGCGCGGAGGACGCGAGGACTGCCCGGGGATTCCCGATCTCCCTGGCGACCGCCTGGAATTCCTGGGCCGTGCCGATCCGGTCGACCCACTTAAGCTGGAGGAGGCGGCGCGCCGTCAGGTACGGCTCCTGATTCACGACCGAGTCGAACTCCGCGCGGGTCATGCGGCCGCTCGCGACGATCGCCGTCGCGAAGGAGCCGTAGGCGGCGTCCGCGAGCGCCTGGAACTGCTCGCGGTCCGCGGGGGACATGTCCGTGCGGGATAGCGCCTCCATCGCGGTCTTGTACTTGTAGAAGCGCCATTCGTCGAAGCCGAGCCCCAATTTGTCGAGGAGGTTCTTCATGTAGGTCCGCGAGATCTGCACGCCGGGTATCACCATGGATCCCATCGGGTCCATGACGATGCGATCGGCGGCGCTGGCCAGGTAGTACCGGCGCATGTCGAGATTGTCGCAATAGACGATGACCTTCTTACCACGTTTCTTGACCGCGATAAGTTTCTCCCGGATCTCCCAAACCATGTTGGGATTCGCTTCGAATCCCGAGAGATTGACGGCCACCCCGCCCACGGTCGGATCGTCGATCGCGAACTGGATCCGATCCAGGAGCCGGCGAAGCCCGATCGACCCCTTGTCGCCGAAACGGTACGGCTGGTAGACGACGCGCCCGTTCAGGTCGATCTCGACGAACCGGCGCTCGCGATTTCGCCTCGCGTCGATGTCGATCCCCTGGGTCGGCGGGGAGAGCCGGATCGCGTAGGACGTCGCGCCCAGGCTCCCGCCCTCGTAGCGCGGAGCGGCGCGAAACGCGTTTCGCTGCAGGGTGACGCCCACGGTGAGCTGGAACAGATCGTCGGAGCTCCAGCGGGCGGCCGCCATGAGGCCGGGAACGGGCTGAACGGCGATGCCGCCCTCGAGCGGACCGTCGTCCCAGCGGTCCCCTCGACTCAGCGAATAATCCCCGAAGAGGAGAATTCTCGGGTCGCGGAGCGGCCGTATCCCCACGTCGAGCATCCCGTCGAGGTCGCCGCCGCTCAAGGGAAATCGCGCCGTGAGCCCGTAATCGAGCCAGTCCGTCGGTCGTCCGATCTCGCCGATCGCGACGTAGCTCTCCCGCCCGTACGCTCCCTTGCCGGGGCCCGCGAATCCGATCGAGAGGCCGCCGAAGTGGGAGCCGGTTCCGCTCCCGAAGCCCAGCTGGTAGTCGGTCACGCTCTCGGGGCCGCCGGGGAGCGCCTGGTCCGAGTACCGGAGCGAGAAGCCGACCCCCTGGCCCATCGAGAAACCCCAGTTGTCCATCTTGTGCGGCTCGACGTTCTGGTCCGACCAGAAGAAGGAGAACTCCGGCCGCTCGAGCACGCCCCACTGGGCGGGGTTGAACATGGCGCCGATCGCGCCGTCGTCGGTGGATGGCGTCGTGGCCAGGATGTCCGAGTCGCTCGAGTAGGGGGGGAGCGGCTCGTCTCCGCGCGAGCGGCCGGGCGCCAAGGCGAGGATCAGACAGAACGCGAGCGTCACGCGACTCGACATGGAGATCATGGCTCCACCAGGTCCTGGGCTTGTTCCGCGGCTTTCGCCACGCCGGGTTTGCTCCGCCGCTTCGCATACACCGCCGTACCCGCGAAGAGGAGGAGCATGACGGTAATGGAAAGCCACTTGGGAATCACGAACTCGATGACGTGGATGGCATGAAGGTACTCGAGGAGGAGCTTGACGCCCACCCAGGCGACGATGACGTAAGCGCCGTCCACCACGGCCGGAAAGCGCTGGACGAGGCTCAGGAGCCGCCCGATCAGGATGCGCATGGCGATGATGCCGAGCACGCCGCCCGAGACCACGACCCAGGCCTTCGGGGACATCGCGACCGCCACCAGGATCGAGTCGATCGCGAAGACGAAATCCGTGACCTCCACGCGGACGACCGTGCTCCAGAAGACCGAGAGCCCGAGAAGCGTTCCCGCCGCTCTCCCCGCGCCGCGCTTCGTCTCGTCCGGATGGACCCAGAAATGCTTCAGCGGGAGGTAGAGCAGGTATGCGGCGCCCACCAGCTTGATCCAGGTCCACGAGATCAGGTAGACCGCGAAGAGCGTGGCCACGATCCGGAGCAGGAACGCCCCCCAGATTCCGTAGCGCAGCGCCCGGCGTTGGACGGCCGCCGGCAGAGGAAGGACCAGGACCGCGAGCACCATCGCGTTGTCGGCGCTCAGCACGGCCTCGAGCAGGACCAGAATGCCGATCGTCAGGAAGTCGGTCGCTTCGACGTGGAACTGGAGGAAGGCGGTCATTTAGGAGGATCGCGTGGGCGCGGCCGCCGCGGGAGCGTATTCGCGCTCGATGTACTCCTTCACCATTCGCCGGGCGGAGAATGCCGGGGTCAGACTCCGGATCGCGCGGCGGACCACGTGGAGCCAGCCCCGGGGCACTCCGTCCGAGCCGCGCTCGAAGAAGAGCGGCACGATCGTTCCCTCGAGGAGGCGGTAGATCTCCTCGGCGTCGCGGGCGTCGGCCTCCTCGGGCGACCCGGTCCCCGGCGCGCCGCCGATCACCCAGCCGTTCCCCCCGTCGTAGCCCTCGGCCCACCACCCGTCGGGGATGCTCAAGCTCGGCACGCCGTTGATCGCGGCCTTCATCCCGCTCGTCCCGCACGCCTCGAACGGCGCGCGGGGCGTGTTGAGCCACAAATCCACGCCCTGCACCAGCCAGTGCGCCGCGTGCATGTCATAGTCCTCG
>Ga0184639_10001556_pt1 | contig 9986 bp, 10 predicted proteins | sample PLM31_170_b2_FD_133155 | JGI IMG/M metagenome (GOLD analysis project Ga0184639, IMG submission 133155) | Groundwater sediment microbial communities from an aquifer in East River, Colorado, USA - PLM3-1_170_b2 | ecosystem: Environmental > Terrestrial > Soil > Riparian zone | place: USA: East... | reverse complement strand
GGTTCTATTCGCTCCTGAAAAAGCTGAACCAGGAGAACAAGATCACGATAATCTGGGCATCGCACGACCTTGACGCAGTGAACAGACTTGCAACCAGTGTGTCATGCATCAACCGCAGCATGTTCTTCCACGGCAAGACCCATGAGTTCTTCGAAAACCCGGACCTGCTCAAGGCGTATTCAGAATCTAGCATGCAGGCTCACATGCACATGCATGACCACGAACATGGGTGATAGAGATGGTGTTTGAAATACTGGAATTTGGTTTCATTCAGCGCGCCCTCATCGCCGCCGTGGCAGTGGCCATAACGTCGTCAGTGATAGGGCTCTATCTTGTACTAAGGCGCAACTCGCTCTTTGGCGATGCGCTCTCTCACGTTGCATTTGGCGGAATAGCAGTGGGCCTTGTTGTCAACATTTACCCTCTCTGGACCGGCATAGCGTTCTCCGTGCTGGGGGCACTGGGCATCACAAAGTTGCGCCAGTCTGCCAACATACCGGCTGATGCCACGGTCGCCATACTGCTATCGTCCGGCCTAGCGCTGGGCATTCTGCTCGTCAGCCTATCTGGTGGGTTCACGCTCGACCTGTTCAGCTTTTTGTTCGGCAGCATCTTGCTTGTCAGCGTAGAGGACACGCTTGCGATTCTGGCGATGGCGGGCGCGATTCTGGCGATAATCATCCTGCTCTACCGGCAGTTGATGTACGTCACGTTTGACGAAGAGCAGGCAAAGGTGAGCGGCCTGCAGATTTCAAAATTGAACTACCTGTTCGTGGTGCTTGCAAGCGTGTCAGTCATCGTGTCGATGAGGCTCGTCGGCATCCTGCTCGTCTCGGCGCTAATTGTAATACCCAACATCACCGCGCTCCTGTTCGGCAAGGGCTTCAAGAAAACGGCGCTCATTTCAGTTGGAATATCGATATTTTCGGTTGTAATCGGCATCACGGTTTCGTATGCCGCAAACCTTGCGCCCGCCGGTACTATAGTTCTTGTGTCAACTGCGGTGTTTCTGGCCACGCTCGCAGCTAAATACTCTTCAAAGAAACAGATGGCGGAAAAATTGGAAGCGGCCAGAAGCTAGCTTTTCGTCAAGGATGCGCAGCGAGGGTACTTTGCCGGCGCAGCAAGTCTATTCTGGTAAAATAATTAAAAGGCGAGATCTCAGAAGCCGCCGAAATCTCCGCCACCAAAGTCACCGCCGCCGAAATCTCCGCCGCTGTCTGCTCCGGCGCCACCGTCCTCAGCTCCTGCAGCTCCGCCTGAATCTGCGGCTCCTGCATCGCCTGCTTGCCCGCTTTCTGCCGGGTTCATGGCCATGCCCATTATTGACATCATGGACATAAAGAATATCGCGTTCATGATGCCTGAGAACAGCATCAGCGGTATCCACATCCTGTTATTGTCCATGTAACCCTGAAGCTGCTGGGTCTGGCCATTATTGTACCACTGCTGTATCTGCTGTGCCTGCTTTTGAAGCTCGATCTTCTTTGTGTTGAGCACCTGCGTGCCAGTGTGGCTTATAGAAAATTCCATTTTTTTGCCTCCAAAAAAGCTCATCTTTTCTGCGCCGGTTACCAGCCTCTGCTGCACCAGATCATTTACGATTAGCTCTACTTCGGCCTTGTCTATCCTTGTAACTTTTGCAATCTTGTCAACGGTCTTCATTCCTCTCAAGATTGCGTCCAGCACCATAAAGTGGTTCGGACTCTCGTTGACGCGCACATTTGACATGGTAGTAATATGTGCAAAGCAGTATTTTAACTATAATAATGCACCTAGCTTGGCTGCTCGACAAACCTGTGCTTGAGCGACTTGCGCGCTGCAATTAAGGCGATGGTCAGCGTCCCTGCAAGCAGGGCTGCCGGAATCGAAAGAAACGTCGAATGTTGAAATAACATAACGTCCACTGTCGCCGCAGGTCAGCTGGATAGAGGTGGTGCCAGAGGGCGCGCAGTCTGCGCTGGTGCTATATCCAAGGTCGCTGATGCAAAACTGGAAAGAACTAAAGCCGTCTGTGCTTTTTCTTTGCGACAACATTGAAAAAACCTTCAGCAAGCTGAAATCAAGGGGCGTGAAATTCACGCAGGAGCCGGAAAGGATGCCGTGGGGAACCTACGCGAAGTTTGTCGACATTGATGGCAACGAGTTTATCATCAAGAAGTGATAAAAAGGAAAAGAGGAGTTAGCCCGAGCCGCAGCCGCTGAAGCCGCACTCGATGCATACGTTGCACCCTTCGGTGATTATCAGCCGGGCGTTGCATGTCGGGCAGCGATCCTCGTTTGCGTCTGACATCATTGCCATCTGCTGCATCGCCGGCGTAGATGATGGCTTTTTTGCTGCAGAAATTTCTTGAGGTGGCGTTACCTTTGGCACTGGCTTGTCGTCTTCCACTCCAGATTCCTTGAATATCTTTTGCATCTGCTCCAGGACGTAGGACTCCTTGATGGCATTGTCAACATAGTCGGCCACGTATCTACTGGGCTTTACTGTAAACGCCTTTTCGCCTGAGTTCTTGCCGGTGATGTGGAGCACCTGCTCGTGGCGCGACCCGTCCCTGAACACGGTGACGCCTTTCAATCCAAGTTCGTGCGACAAAAGGTATGCGCACTTGACATCTTCCGCTGTCACGTCGCCGGGCATGTTGATTGTCTTTGCAATCGCGTTGCTGATCCACTTTTGCCATATGCCCTGAGCCATCACATGGTCTGTCCAGTGGATGTCGATTGCAGTCACGAATATGCGTTGCATCCATTCTGGGATTTCTGGCAGGCCGCGGACAGAGCCATAGTTGTTTGCAACCTTGGTCAGTATCTCGTCAGTGTAGAGGCCCTTTTCCTTTAGCATGTTCTCAAACACCTTGTCGGTGTAGAAGAATCGGCCGACGGTCACGCGCTTTTCATAGACTAGCGCAAACACCGGCTCGACTCCGTTTGCCGTGTCAGCGATCATGGACAGCGTGCCTGTTGGCGCGATGGTCGAAGTCCACGAGTTGCGGACGCCGTGCTTCTTTATCTTTTCAATGAGAGTGTCCCAGTCGTATGTGTGTGTCTCCTTTGGCAACTCGTAATAGCCTGCCACCGGAATGCGTCCCTTCACATAGTCGCTGTCCTTGAATAGCGGGAATGGCCCGCGAGCCTTTGCTATTGCCACACTCTCTTCCATGCTGTAGTACGACACTGCCTCTGCAAGCTTGTTCATGAATTCATAGCCATCCTTGGAATTGTATGACGTCTTGAGCAGGAACAGCAGGTCTGCGATGCCCATGATACCAAGGCCAATCCTCCTTGTTTCCTTTGTTGCAGTTTTGATTTCTTCAACTGGGTACTTGTTCATGTCGATGATATTGTCAAGGAATCTTGTGGACAGCCTGATCGCCTGTTCGTAGCGCTGCCAGTCAAATTCGTACGCGCCGTCGGCCTTGCGCTTTACAAAGTTTGCCAGATTTATCGAGCCCAGATTACATGATTCATATGGATACAGCGACTGTTCGCCGCACGGGTTTGTTGCGCGCAGCGGCCCGTGTCTTGCATTGATCAGTGGGTTGTACTTGTTGATGTTGTCAAAGAATATCACTCCAGGCTCGGCGCTCCTCCAGGCGCTCAGTGCAATCAGGTCTACAAGCTGCTGCGCGTCAATGTGCCTCATTGGCTCCCTTGTCCTTGGGCTGCGCAGCGCATACTTGTGATTGCCTTCCTTGTTCACAAGGGCCTGCCAGAAATCTTCCCAGATGCCCACGCTCACGTTAAAGTTCTCAAAGACGCCCGGCTTTGTCTTTGCAGTCACGAATTTTTCGACGTCAGGATGCCATGCCTCGAGGATGCCCATGTTGGCCCCGCGTCGTTTGCCTCCCTGCTTGACCACGTCGGTTATTGTATCGATTATGCGCATGAACGACGTCGGCCCTGACGCAACTCCGGACGTTGACGCGACGATGTCGCCCTCTGGCCGCAGATCAGAATAATTAATTCCTACGCCGCCGCCCGACTTGAATATCATCGCGGCATCGGTCGACGCCTTCATGATGCCGGCCATGTCGTCTGGCATGTCAAGTACAAAGCACGCGGACAGCTGCCCGAGCCTTGCGCCGGCGTTCATGAGCGTCGGCGTGTTCGGAAGGAAGTCGCGCGATACCATCAGGTTATAGTATTCCGAAATCCGGTCTTCGTACTGCGCCATCTTGCCTTCTGCAATAAGCCTGAGCAGCTCCTTGAAACCTATCTTCATCTGGCCCTGCTTTGCGCAGTAGGCGTAGTGGCGTATCATCGCTTCAAAGTGGTACTTGTTCAGGTAGTAGCCGCCTATGTGCAGCTTGTTGTCAAAGTCGCCCAGCTTGTTGTAATATCGTTCAGCTTCTTCGATGCTCTGCGCGTGGCCCCCGGCAAGAATGAATATCGCCGGATCGTGCATGACGTCCGCAATCGCGACGAGCGTCGCGACCCTTTCAAACATCTGCTTGGGGCCTTCAATGATTTCGTTGTTGGCATCCCTCAGCAGATAGCGCGCAGCCAACACCCTTAGCGAATTAATGTCAAAAGCCTTGTCTACCTCGTCGAGGTCCTTCTTGTCGAGGATCTTTATCTTCTCGTCGCGGACCTTGCGCCTCTCATGCCTGTAGAGTATGTAGGCCTTGGCCGTCTCGGAGAGACTCTCCTCAATGAGTATCGACTCCACCATGTCCTGCACGTCTTCAACGCTTGGAACAATAGCCTTATCGCCTTGGACCATTTTTTGGACCACTTTAGCAGACAACCTCTCCGCTAATGGATAATCAGGCTTGCCAGTCGCCACCAGCGCCTTGTATATCGCGTTTGAAATCTTGCTCTGCTCGAAATTAACTACCCGCCCGTCACGTTTGCGTATCGTCGAGTCCAGTGTATCCTTTGAATTTTTATTAAATTCAGTAACTCCCGCCATCCCACACTATCCAGAAAGCTACTTCTACTTATACATTTAATATAAAAATAAGAGTGCAATCAATTAGCAATAATGTACACGCAGGTATAAAGCGGTCGGAAAAGCTGCATTACGGATCACGTCGTACAATAATTTCAAAAAATGAAAAGTTTTATGGCAATTACGGCAGGAAAATTTGGATTTGTTTTTCATTCGAGCTAGGCGATTGACAATTGAAAAAGAAATGCGGCGGGAGCTGCTTTTTGCAGCTGCTACGAATACACCGGCAGCCTGTGTGGGGACTTGCAGTGCTCGCACTTGTCCGCAGCAGCTCTGGACCGGCGGCCGCACGTCGTGCACACGGCAAGCCTGATGCGGGGGCGCAGGAACGGCAGCTCTATCGCAGCTTCAATTGCGCTCTTTACCTCCGCTGCCGACAGGTCAGTCACGTCCACGCCTGCGGCAAAGCCGCCGTTCAGCAGCTTGTCGATAGCCATGCATTCCTGTATTGCGGTCCTGTCTGAGAGGATCTCCCTGCCATTTAGCGTCATTCCCTGGGAATAACTGGTGGTATTCTGAGATTGCAAGAGCGAGAGCTTGCCGTACTTCTCAGAGTCGAGGCCGGCAAACCTCATGCCACTGTCGTCTGAGACCATTGCGATACCGGCGCCCTCTTCGCCAAGCTGCTTGCCCTGAGCGGCGGCCACCTCAACGGCCGTCTTTAACACCTTATGGAGCACGTCGCCCGAGGACTCGCCAAGGATGTTGTAGACCGACTCCCTTGCGCCTGTAAGGTTGACCACTAGGGTCGACGTGCCTCTCTGCATCGAGCCGGTGGCGCTTGCAAGCGACGGAATAAGGCCCTTCTTGACATAGTCGACTATTGTTTTCTTGCGCATCGACATCGCGGCAAGCGACGGCTTGATCATAAGCGCCAGCTTTGCGCGAAAGTAGGTTTCGTCCTTGTTTGATTCGTACGCGAGGCGCGGCAGGTTTATCGAAAGCGAGTGGAGCGACATCGCGGCCGCTGCTCCCTTGCCTCCAGGCCTGCGGATACCGTTGCTTGCCCGCACGCTGTTGCCTATTGAAATGATACCGCCGCTGCGCACCACTCCCGCCACGTGATCAAGGCTGTCCTTCACTTTGCCTGCTATTGCAAGGCCGATTCTGGGCACGGGCGTGGCGTCGACGTACTTTCTGTAACCATCCAAGAGCGCGTTCAGCTGCCGCGCGTCAAGTTCGTCAGGCGCGGCGATCGTTGTTATCGTGGCAGAATACGAAGGCGCGGCAGACGACGCAGTCAGCACCCGTGCAAAGCGCGAAGCAATGTCTTCGGGGTCCCGCACGTTTTTCAGCAATGCGGGCACGATGCCTTCGATCACGACTTCTGCTGAAGCCTCCCTTGAAAGGAGCGACACCAGCGCCGGCAGAGCTGCCATTGCGTCATCAGAGCCCTTGAGCGCCGGGATTCGAGTTACGCTCAGGTACCGTCCTTTCAGGTCCAGACCCTCTTCAAGCTCTGACAAATCTAGGAATACCGTGTCAGGGAGCAGGCCCCACAGGCCGGCGTTTGAAATGCTAATCTCGCCCGCAAGGTGCATGTCGGCAATGTCCTTTGGCAGCGTGTTGAACACCAGATATTCAGAGAAGACCGAGCTGGCGATCCTTGCCATTACGCCGTCTATCGTCGCCCCGTTGCCCGAGAGCATCTCGACAATGTCCGAGGGTGGCAGACCCAGTCTCGCCAGCTTGTTGCGGTACTCCTCGTGGCCGTGCTCAATGAGAACGGAATTGACAGTCTCGCGTATCAGGGATGATGTCAGATAAGCGGTCTGGAACTTGTAGATCTTGTTCTCTACCTCTTCGGTAATCTTTTGTGCCTGCTCGAGCGGAAGGTTGGCCTCCCTGACAAGCGACTGGATTATCTTGTGAGAGTTAAACTCCTCGATGGTGTGCCTGCTGGTCCTCACGTACATCTTGCCGCTCTCGATGATCGAGCGTTCCTCGATCTGCCTTGCCAGGCTCAGCACCAGCTTGCCGAGGTTTGTGATCGTGTAGCGGCGCTCTGCCTTGTTGAGGGCAACCAAGAGCTGCCTCAATAATTTTCTCAAATGGTAGGCAAACTTGCCAGACTCTTTCTTTGACTTGAAGCCGGCGAGCGCCTTGAGCTCGGAATATGTGAGAGGTCCCTTTGTATTAAGAATGCGCAGGATGTCGATTCTGTTTGGGCTTGCCATCACGGAGAAAATCATTCTTACGCGCTTTGACGCGGACTCTAATACCCCACCTTTCTTGGAATCCTTTGGTTGAGAATCAAAACTCATCTGTTCCATTGCACCCCGTTATCAAGGTAAATGATTAAAACTACTTTGTAAAATATTTTTAACTAACAGTACGATCGACCCTACTGGGGCCAGTTGACCTTTTGGTCAACTATATTAGCTTTCAACCATCACACTTTTCTCTTCAACAGGCATTTCTTGCTTTTGAGCGGGAATGCTGGCTGGCACCTCTGGGAGCTTTGCTTTTGCCTCGTCCTCAAGCACACCCTCGATCTCGTTGAGTATTGAAAGGGCGTCTGCATCCATGGGAGTCGAGATTCTGGCGTCTGCCTTGATGTTTGCGTTGAGCAGCACGTCCGTGGTCACTGCCGAGACCTCGGAGAGCGCTTCGCTGGCAGCTGGGATGGCCTTGCTCAGCTCCGTCTGGATGCCCCTTATCATCTCAACGGTCGGGTCGATGGTGTCGAGGATCCCGGCGAACGCGTTAATTGTGCTGAAGCGGATCACGATCGCCTCAAGTGCAAGGCCGGAATGCTGCGTCGTTCGGCGGAGCCGCCTCACGTTCGTCAGCTCTGTCGCGAGGATCTTGGCGCGGGCGTTGTTGCCTGACTTGATGTTCGAGGTTATCTGCTCGAAATAATATGTCTCCATTGAGGCAAACCTTTTGTCGAGCAGCCTGAGACGCCCAAGCTGGTTGTAGACAACCCCCGTTGCAGTGGTGATCTGACTCACGAATTGCTTGCGCTTGTCTCCTGCCATCTACTACCATTCCGCTAAGCAAAACGGGAAAACTCCGGATGTTGAACTCTGTGTACCAAAAGCTGCTACAAAGCTGAGCTAACGAAAAAATTTGTATCCTTAAATGCAATGGCCGCATACGATAGTTGAGATGGTCACGGATGAGGACCACAGCCGAATCTCAAAGAGGGAGCACATTGCGCAGCACCTTGGCGCGCGCAAGATCGAGTTCATCTCGACTGCAATCATTGGAGTCATATTTGCGGCCAGCTTTGCTCACCTAGAGTATTACTACATCAAGGACCCGGCATTGCAAATCTCAAACGGTAAGGTTGCAATCACCGACTCGAATTTTGACAGGAGCAGGGAGACCAAACCCATCATCGGCAACATGTACCAGTACCACCTGTTCCCGATGCTCTTCATCTTTGTTCTCATCAGCTTTGTCGCGCTGTGGGACGACATGTCGTTCAAACTGCTTGGCGGGCACAAGCGGATAAAGGCGGCATTCATTGGCGCGGCCAATCTCATAACCGCGATAGTGGTCGAGGATTTTGCATGGTTTGCCACCAGGGGGATCATGCCGCTTGAGAGCGACCCAAAAGGCGGGCTCTTGATGCAGGCCTCAGACTGGACGTCGATGCACCTGGGCGCAATAGATGTTGGCAGCTTTGTGATACCCGTTTGGTATATTATTGCGATAGTGATTGGTACGCTTGCGTACTATGGCGGCTTTCGAAAGCACGATCGCCTGCGCTAGCGCTTCTTCACAGCCACGCCAAAATCGCCGGGGTTAAGTGCGGCGCCGCATACGGGGCAGCGGCTATTTGTCGCGCGCAGCGCTTCCTTCACTGATTTCAACATCCGCATCTGGTAGACAATCGAGCCGCATTTGCCGCAAATCACGTCCGCCGAAAGCATACTAGCAACCTGCAATAACTGGAATAAGTAAAGTCTCCTTGACAGTTTTTAACAAAACGCCCAGCTGCTGCTACGCTAAATCGGCGCCTTGCCCCTATTTATCCGCGGCGAGGGCGATACCGGCGACGTCCAGTCTGTCACCTTGAAGTTGGAGTGGCCCGTCTTGCCCGTGTGATCGTCTGCGTCCAGCTTGAAGAAGAAGAACTCGCTGCATGATTCGCATTCGTACACCTTGGATTCAAACATGTACATGGAGATAGAGACATGAATGGGGTTATAAGAAAAAGCTAGGTATAGAGCATTACATACAGGCACTATTTCTGGAGCATCAGGCCGTGCTTGGGGTCAAAGCCGGTCACCCTCACCCTGGTGCCTATCGGCAGGTCGGCAGGGGTCTTGACGCCGGGCAAAAAGCCGGATGCTCTCAACTGGTGATTGTCCAACTTGAACACCACCCAAGCGTACGAGCCGGCGTCTTCAAAGCCCTCCGGCGCAACCGCCTGGATTGTATAGGTGACAACGGTACCGGCGCCTTCGAGCTCAGCGTGCTCGAGCCTGCTGCCAGAGCACTTTTCGCAATAGAGCACGGTCTCCAGCATCAGGTGGCTGCACGTGGTGCACCTGTGCGCCAGTATCTTTTTCCTGTTTGCAGCTTCAATGAACATTTCGCGTGTGTTTTCTTTGGCCGACAATTTTTTCATCATTTCCTGTCCACTTTTCTGAATATGTGGACCGCAGCGCTGGCGCCTGTGGCGCCAAAGTTGTGGGTGAGCGCGATTTCGGCGTTTGGCACGGTCCGCTCGCCGGCCCTGCCGGTGAACTGGTCAAACACTTCGACCACCTGCCCGACGCCCGTAGCTCCGATCGGGTGGCCCTTTGACTTCAAGCCTCCTGATGGGTTGATCGGAATTTCGCCCCTGAGGCGCGTGGCGCCGTCCCTCACCGCGTGAGCCGCCTTACCCTTGGGGAAGAACCCGAGGTCCTCTATGTCGATTATTTCAGCAATAGTGAAGCAGTCGTGCACTTCGGCAAAGTTGATGTCCTTCGGGGTCACGCCGGCCATCTTGTAGGCCTGCTTTGCAGCGGCGACCGTGCTCGGGATGGTGGTGATGTCTTCGCGCCCCTGCACAGCTGCGGGCGAAGCACCCCTC
>Ga0184639_10001555_pt1 | contig 9989 bp, 9 predicted proteins | sample PLM31_170_b2_FD_133155 | JGI IMG/M metagenome (GOLD analysis project Ga0184639, IMG submission 133155) | Groundwater sediment microbial communities from an aquifer in East River, Colorado, USA - PLM3-1_170_b2 | ecosystem: Environmental > Terrestrial > Soil > Riparian zone | place: USA: East... | reverse complement strand
ATGTCGTCCACCGTCGGGAAGCCGAGGTCCGCGGCGAGCTTCTTTGCCTCCTCCCCGGCCAGCAAGGTCGCCCCGCTCTGCCGGTACTTCCGGGCCTCCCGGTCGAACAGCTCGCGGCCCAACGCGATCGACTGCTCGCGCTCCGCGACCTTGAGCCACTGGTTGATCTTGGAGCGCGCGCGGGTCGACTTCGCGATCTGCAGCCAGTCCCGGCTCGGGTGCTGGTTGGGCGAGGTGACGATCTCGACGATGTCGCCCTGCCGGAGCGTGTAGCGCAGGGGCACGAGCTTGCCGTTGACCTTGGCGCCCACGCAGTGTTCGCCGACCTTGGTGTGGACCGTGTACGCGAAGTCGATCGGCGTGGCGCCCTCGGGGAGCGACTTCACATCACCCTTGGGCGTGAACACGTACACCTCGTCGGGGAACAGGTCCACCCGCACCGTGTCGAGGAACTCGCGCGGGTCCTTCAGGTCCTGCTGGGTCTCGAGGAGCTGGCGGAGCCAGACCAGGGAATCGTCGAGCTTGTCCTTGCCCGACTTCTTCTCCTTGTAGAGCCAGTGGGCGGCGATGCCCTCCTCGGCGATCCGGTGCATCTCCCAGGTGCGGATCTGGATCTCGACGGGATCGCCCTTGGGGCCGATCACGGTCGTGTGGAGCGACTGGTACATGTTGACCTTCGGCATCGCGACGAAGTCCTTGAAGCGCCCGGGGACGGGCTTCCACAGCGAGTGGACCACCCCGAGGGTCCCGTAGCAGTCGCGTACCGTGCCCGTGATGATGCGCACGGCCGTCAGGTCGTAGATCTCGTCGAACTCGCGGCCCTGGTCGTGCATCTTCTTCCAGATCGAGTAGAAGTGCTTGGGCCGCCCGCGGATCTGGGACTCGATGCCCACCTCCGAGAGCTTCGTTTCGAGGATGGCGATGACGTGGTTGATGTCGGCCTCGCGCTCCAGCCGGCGCTTGGCTACGCGCTTCTGCAGATCCACGTACGCCTGCGGCTCCAGCGTGCGCAGGGCCAGGTCCTCCAGCTCGGCCTTGACCTTCGCCATGCCGAGGCGGTGGCCGAGCGGAGCGTAGATGTCGAGCGTCTCCTGGGAAATCTTGCGCGCCTTGTCGGACGGCAGGTAATCGAGGGTGCGCATATTGTGGAGGCGGTCGGCGAGCTTGATCATGAGGACGCGCAGGTCACGCGCCATCGCCACCAGCATCTTGCGAAAGTTCTCGGCCTGCCGCTCCTCGCGCGACGAGAAGGCGAGCTTGCCCAGCTTGGTGACGCCGTCGACGAGGTCGGCGATCTCCGGACCGAACTCGCGCTCGAGGTCCGCCTTGGTGGCGCGGGTGTCCTCGAGGACGTCATGCAGGAGTCCGGCGGTGACCGTGGTGACGTCCATTTTGAAGTCGACGAGGAGACGGGCCACTTCGAGCGGATGGGACAGGTACGGCTCACCGGAGGCGCGTTGCTGCCCGTCGTGGGAGGACGCAGAGAAGCGGTAGGCGCGGGTGAGGAGGTCGAGATCCGCGCCCGGCTGATACTGTGGAATTGCCTCGATCAGCGCCGAGAGTTCAGTCACACCGCGAAAACCTCCGGGTGATGGAATGATCTTACACTCGGATCAGGCCTTCGCGACGACCTTTTTCGCCCGCCGGATCTTCCCCTCGACGTAGTAGGTCCATTCCACCACGATCGCGCCCGCCACGTAGATCGTCGAGTAGGTGCCCGTGATGACACCCACGAACAGGACGAACGCAAAGTCCTCGAGCGTCTTGCCGCCGAAGACCAGCAGGATCGACGTGGAGAAGAAGACGGTCAGTGAGGTCAGCACCGTCCGCGACAGCGTCTGGTTGATGGCGAGATTCATCTGCAGGGCGAAGCTGAGGCCGCGCGGCGCGGACTTGCCGCGGTTCTCGCGCAGGCGGTCGTAGGCGACGATGGTGTCGTTCACGGAAAAGCCGATGATGGTCAGGAGCGCGGCGAGGACGGGCAGCGAGAAGTCTCGGTTGGTCAGCGAGATGGCGCCGAGACACACCAGGATGTCGTGGAAGACGGCGACGATGGCCGCCACCCCGCCCTTGAGGTCGAAGCGGATCGCGATGTAGAGCAGGATCCCCGCCAGCCCGACGAGCACGGCGTAGATCGCCTGCAGCTGGAGGTCACGCCCGACCTGGGGCCCCACGAACTCCACGCGTCGGATCTCGAACTTCCCCAGCGCGGATCCCGCCGCGAGCGCCCCCTGCACCCGACGGGCCACCTCCTCCTGGTTCGACCCGGTCAGCGGCATGCGGAGGATGAACTCCCGCTGGTCGCCGAACTGCTGGATCACGCTCTCCGCGAGTCCGAGCCGTCCCAGGGCGGCGCGGATGCGGTCGATGGAGGGCGGCTGGTCGAACCGGACCTGGACCAGGGTCCCGCCCGTGAAGTCGATGTCGTAGCGCAGCCCCCCCTTCACCGCAATGGAGGTGAGGCTGATCAGAATGAACGCGATGGAGGTGAGGTACGCCCACCGGCGCTTGCCGATGAAGTCGTAGCTGGGGTTGTGGAACAGCTGGATCATTGTAACGGGTGCGCCGGGGCCGGCTCGGACCGTGGGTGGCCTGCTGGGGGTACGGCGTGGCCGCGTTGTTCTGCGATCCCCGCCAGGATGATTTCTACGGTTGTCATACGGTTGTCATACGGAGATCGCCTGGAGCTTGCGCCGGCCGCCGTAGATGAGGTCGAACAGGAGCCGCGTGAAGAAGTAGGCGGTGAAGAGGCTCGCGGACAGCCCGACGAAGAGCGACACCGCGAAGCCACGCACGGAGCCCGTCCCGAAGTTGTAGAGGATGGCCGCGGTGACCATGACCGTCAGGTGGGTGTCGATGATCGTCCGGAACGCACGGGTGAATCCCGCCGCGATGGCGGCGCGGGGCGTCTTGCCGATGCGCAGCTCCTCGCGGATCCGCTCGAAGATCAGGATGTTGGTGTCGACCGCCATGCCGATGGTCAGCGCGATGCCGGCGAGGCCGGGCAGCGTCAGGGTGGCGCCGAAGGCCGCCATGCAGGCGAAGAGGATGAGGAGATTCAAGCCGAGGCCAACGTCGGCGATGAGCCCGGACAGCCGGTAGTAGCCCAGCATGAAGAGGAAGACGACGACCGCGGAGGCGAGGATGGCGATCAGGCCCTGGCGGATCGAGTCCGCGCCCAGCGATGGACCGACCGTCCGCTCCTCGAGCACCTTGACCGGCGCGGGCAGGGCGCCGGCCCGCAGGACGATGGCGAGGTCACGCGCCTCGTCGACGGTGAACTGCCCGGTGATCACCGCCCGCCCCCCGGGAATACGCTCGTTGATGCGCGGAGCCGAGTAGACGTTGCCGTCCAGGAGAATGGCCAAGTGACGGCCCACGTTCTGCTCGGTGACCTCGCCGAACACCCGCGTGCCGATGGCGTTGAACTCGATGGCCACCTGCCAGTTGCCCGGGGCGTTCGGGTCCGCCGACACCTCCGCCCGGTTCAGCTCGGCGCCGGTCAACAGCGTCCGTTTCTGTACGGCGTACGGGATCTTCCGCTCGGTCTTCGTCTCCTTCTCGACGCGTCGCTGGAAGAGGAGCTCCGCGGTCTCGGGCAGGCGCCCGGCCAGCGCATCCTCCGCGCTCGTCCGCTCGTCGAGGAGCCTGAACTCCAGGTGCGCGGTCTTGCCGATGAGCGCCTTCGCGCGCTCCGGATCTTGTAATCCCGGGAGCTGGATGAGGATGCGGTCGCTCCCCTGCCGCGTGATGGTCGGCTCGGCCACGCCGAACTGGTCCACGCGGTTGCGGATCGTCTCGACGCCCTGCCGGACCGCGAGGTCCCGCAGGCGGTCGATCTCCTTGGCGAACATGGCGAGCTTGAACCGGCCCGCGCCCTGGTCGGCGTCGCGGCGCTCGAAGGTCTGGAACTCGTTCGCCACCGTGAGCGCGTCGTTCCAGCTCTGCGGCGTGGCGAGCTGCACGACCATCGCGCTGTCGCCCTCACGGGCGACCCGCGTCACCCCGATGCCCTTCTTCTCCAGCGCGGCCTTGAAGTCCTCGGCGGCGCGGTCCGTCTGGCTCGCCAGGGCCTTGTCGGCCTCGACGCCGAGGACGAGGTGGATGCCGCCCTGGAGGTCGAGACCGAGGTTGATGGTCTTCTTCGGGGGGTACAGAAACCAGACCGAGCCCAGGACAGCGACGGCGACGAGCCCGATCCTCAGCCAGAGGTGCCTAGGCATCCCGGTCGCCTTGGCCCTCCACGATGCGCCCGAGCGCGGCGCGGTCGAACTCGAGCTTGACCTGGTCGGCCACGCGCAGGGTTACGGTGTGCTCGCCGAGCCCGGTCACGGTGCCGTGCAATCCACTCGACGTCACGACGCGGTCGCCCTTCTTGACGGAGGCCAGCATCGATTCCCGATCGCGCTTCGTCTTCTGCTGGGGCCGGATGAGCAGGAAGTAGAAGATCGCAAAGATGGCCGCGAAGAAAACGACCTGCGTGAGGAGCGCGCTGGACCCACCGCCGGGCGGCGAGGCGGAGGCCAATGCCAGATCAGCGGCGTGGGCGACGTTCATAGGGGATCAAGCCTCCGCAGAGGAGTTGTTCTCGTGCGAAACAACCACGGATGATACTGCATATCGGTCGAAAAACCGAGCCCGGAATGGCGCGAAAGCGCCCGTGGCGATGGCGGCGCGCATGGCGGCCATGAGCGCTTGGAAGAAGTGCACGTTGTGGAGCGAGAGGAGTCGGTAGGCGAGCAGCTCCTCCGACATGAACAGGTGCCGCAGGTACCCGCGCGAGAAACGCCGGCACGCGTAGCACGCGCAGGCGGCGTCGAGAGGCTCGCCGTCGCGCTCATAACGCGCCTGTTTGAGGGTGAGCGGGCCGTTCCAGGTGAAGCACTGACCGTTGCGGGCGTTGCGCGTGGGCAGCACGCAGTCGAACATGTCGACCCCGCGCGCCACGCATTCCACGAGGTCGTCCGGCTTGCCTACGCCCATCAGGTAGCGAGGCTGCCCGGCCGGGAGCTGCGCGGCCACCGCGGCCGTCAGGTCGTACATCATCGGCTTGGGCTCGCCCACCGCCATCCCGCCGATCGCGTAACCGTCGAATCCGAGCGCGACCGTCTCCCGCGCGGCCCGCGCCCGCAGCTCGGGAAACGTCCCGCCCTGGACGATGCCGAAGAGCGCCGGTCCCCCCGCCTCGCGCGCTTGGGCCACCTGCGCGCGCCGAGCCCAGCGCAGCGTCAGCTCCAGGGAGCGCTCGGTCGCCTCCCGCGTGGCGGGATAGGCCAAGCACTCGTCGAGCGGGTGGATGATGTCGGCCCCCAGCGCCTGCTGGACCTCGATCGCCAGCTCGGGCGACAGCTCGTGCATCGAGCCGTCGACGGGCGAGCGGAAGCGCACGCCCTCTTCGGAGAGCGTGCGGAGCTTCGAGAGGCTCCAGACCTGGAAGCCGCCCGAGTCGGTGAGGATCGGTCCCGGCCACGCCATGAAGCGGTGCAGGCCGCCCAGCTCGCGGACGAGCGCGTGGCCGGGACGGAGAAAAAGGTGGTAGGTGTTCGCAAGAACGATCTGGACGCCGGCCGCGGTGAGATCGTCGGGCCCCAGGCTCTTGACCGTGCCGCGCGTGCCGACGGGCATGAACGCCGGGGTGTCGACGACCCCGTGTGCGGTGACGAGGCGGCCGCGCCGCGCCGCACCGTCGGTGGCGAGCAGGTCGAACGTCACGTGATCAGCGTGGCGTCGCCGTAGGAGTAGAAGCGGTAGCCGGCGGCGAGCGCGTGGCGGTAGGCGTCGAGCACGAGGTCGCGCCCCGCGAAGGCCGACACGAGCACGAGCAGCGACGAGCGCGGGAGGTGGAAGTTCGTCAGCAGCGCGTCCACGACGCGGAAGCGGTGACCGGGGACGATGAACGCCGTGGCCACGCCGTCCATCGCGCGCACGACGCCGTCGGTCGCGGCGGCGCTCTCGAGCGCCCGCGTGGTCGTCGTCCCTACCGCGACCACCCGGCGCCCGTCCGCGCGCGCCGCGCTCACCGCTCGCGCGACGTCCTCCGGGATCACCACCCGCTCCGCCGGCAGCGCGTGATCGTCGACGCGCACCGCCTTGATGGGGCGGAAGGTGGCGAGCCCCACGTGAAGCGTCAGCGCGCGGATCTCGACGCCGCGGGCGCGGAGGCGATCGAGCAACGCCGGCGTGAAGTGCAGCCCGGCCGTGGGCGCCGCGATCGAGCCCGGCGGCCGCGCGTACACCGTCTGGTAACGGTCGCGGTCGTCGCTCCCCGGCTTGGCGTGGTGCGCGATGTACGGCGGCAGCGGCGGCAGCCCGTGGCGCTCGAGGGCCTCGGCGACGGGCCCGTCGAGGCGCTCCACCACGCGGGTCCCGTCCGCTTCGACGGCCGCGATCCTGAAGCGAACCGGGGTCTCGTCGCCCGCCGTCAACTCCACGCCGGGCCGGCAGCGGCGACCGGGCCGCACGAGCGCACGCCAGCACCCCGCCGGAACCGTTTCGCCGGGCGCCGGCTCGACGAACAGCAGTTCCACCAGCCGCCCGCGAAGGTCGCGGGCGAGCACGCGGGCGGGCAGGACGCGCGAATCGTTGACCACGAGGCAGTCGCCGGGCCGCAGCAGGTCCGGAAGATCCGTGAAGACACGATCGGCCAGGGCGCGACTCGCCCGTTCGATCACCAGCAGCCGCGAACCGTCACGCACCTCCGCGGGCGCCTGGGCGATCGCCCAGGCCGGCAGCGAATATTCGAACTCCGCAAGCTCCACGACAGGTCAGGTTACATCGACTATGGAAGGCGGAGCAGGCGGCGAAATTCCTCGAGCTCCGATTGCGGCACGTCGGGGCGGAGCCGCACCTCGTCGTACACCTTGGCGGGGTCCTCATCGATCAAGTGGCTGACGCGCGCGAAGACGCGCACGAGCCGGCGCGACTCCAGCTCAGCCTTGTCGGTGACCGCGGCGCTGGCGAGCTTCATGAGGAACGACATGAAACCGCTCTCGACCTTGACGTAGCTCGTGACGGCGGCCGAGACGAGGTCGCGTCCGTCTCCCGCGGGTGTCGTGTCGTACTCGATCATCACGACGGCCTCGCCGTTGATGTCCGGGAGCAGCCGCTGCCGGTACTGGCCTTGGGCGTATATGACGCGCCCACCGCTCGTCGCCTGGACCAGCGAAACGTTCAGGAGGGCGCCCCAGCCGTCGTCGAAGACCAGGCCCTCGGGCGTGCGCCACACCCGGTAGCGCGCCACCCGGAGGGCGCGCGTGACGTGGGAGGCAAACTCGAGGTGATCGAGCAGGAACTCGAAGATCTCCCGGCGAGCCAGGAACGGCTCGCCCAGCGCCCGCGCCGAGATCGTCGCGTCGGCCGTCACCTCCTGGAGTCGCGCGAGCGCCGGCCGGAGCACGGGCGCCGTGAGCGAAAGCGGGTCGGCCGCCTCGGGGCCGGGAGGCCGCGCGTCGGCGACGGCCGGCGGCTCGCTCCTGGTCGCGGCCGCCGGTTCCGTCGGCTCCACGCGCGGCTCCGCGGCGGGCGCCGGCGCATCCGAGGCCGCGGCGACGGGCTCGGGCGTGGAGACCACAGGCTCCGCTGGGGGCACGGCGCTCGCGAGCGGCGCGGGGACCGGCGCCGGTTCGGATGGCTGGGCCGCCGGTGGAGCGACCGACGGCGGGACCGTGGACCTGGCTACCCTTCCACGCCGCGCGACCCCGAGTCCCGCAGGTTTCGGGGCTGGCGCCTCGCGTTCGCCCGCCACGAGCCCGACGATCCTCACCCCCGCGCCCCCGGGGTCCTCGATGTGGGACGTCCCCGTGAAGATCCACACCCCAACAACGACGATCGCGTGCATCGTCACCGAGCTGGCGATGCCCACCCAGGACCGGTGCCGGAACGGCGCGGCGAACGGGCGGATCATGACGGAGAGATTATAGGGCGAGTCAGCCGATCTGGGCACCCGGGGCGACGGCACGGTCGGGCTGGAGCAGGATGACTTGGCCCGCGTCGTCATAGGCGCCGAGCACCAGGACCTCGGAGACGAACGGGCCAATCTGCTTGGGCGGGAAGTTGACCACCGCGATGACCGAGCGGCCGACCAGCTCCTCGGGACGATAGTGGGCGGTGATCTGCGCGCTCGAGCGCTTCACGCCGAGCGGCCCGAAGTCGACCCAGAGCCGGTACGCCGGGCGCCGAGCCTCGGGGAAGTCCTTCGCGTCGACCACCACGCCGACGCGCATATCCACCCTTTCGAACTCCACCCACGTCAACCCCATGCGCCTACCGGGTCGTCAGAGTAGTGAACGTCGCGCCGGGATAGTAGAACTCTAGGATTTGCCTGGCCGTGGCGCCCTGCTCCGCCATCCCCTTGGCGCCCCACTGGCACATCCCAACGCCGTGGCCGTACCCTCGCCCGGCGAAGCGCGCCACCTCGCCGTCGACGGCGACCGCGAAGAGCGTGCTCTTGACCGTGTCGTAGCCGACCATGCGACGAAAGTCGTTGCCGCGCAGCCGCGTCACGCCGGACGACCCGCGCACGGTGACGACGGTCGCGCGCAACGAGGTGGTGCGCTCGCTGACCTCGATGCCCCGGACGGCGCCCACTCCCACGTGGTGGCGGCGGAGCGTCTCCGACAGGTCGGCGAGAGGCAGGTCCAGGTTCCAGTAGAAGTGCGGCGCTCCCGTCGAGACATGGCAGACGACAGGCCGGAGCCCGGGGAGGTTGCGCGCGGCGAACACCGTGCGCGGGTCCTCCGTGTAGCCGCCGCTGTCGGCGTGATAGAAGGCGGGGAACAACTCGCCCTCCCAGCGCAGGACTTGGCTCGTCGTCTCCTGCACCGCCGCCCACGCCGGCGACGTCGACGCCACGCGGCCCGCGAAAAGCTGGTGCGCCGTCGAGGCGACGATGTGATAGGGCTTGGCGGCGTTGAGCAGCCGGTGATAAGCCGCGTAGGTGCGCGACACAACCGCCTGCGCGCGCAGTGCCTCCTGCGGCCAACGCTCGTTGCTCTCCGCGAGCAGCACGCCGGCGAGGTAATCCTCCAGGGGCACCTCGTTGACCACGGTGAGCGCACCGTCGCCGTTGCGCAGCAGATCGAGCCGGCCCGCGTACTCCCGCCCGTTCAGGCGGATGGGACGGTCGCTGGTGAGCAGGAACGCGGCGGCCCGGCGCCCGGCGACCTCGACGGCTCCCGCGATCACGGAGGCGCGGACGACGTCGGCGCGCCAACTCCGCGCCGCACACACCTCACACCCGCCCGTCTCCGTCACGACGATGTCGTCGCCACGCAGCTCCGCCGCACGGGCGCCCTCGAGGATCCCGACGCGGATCATCTCCGAGCCGGGGGCGGCCGCAACGGGCCCAGCCCACGCGAGCAGGAGCACGGCGAGGGCGGCCCGCAGGCTCATCGCCGCCCGATCAGCCAGAAGAGGGTGGTGAGCGCGAGGCTGACGACGATCGAGGTCGCCAGCGGGAAGTAGAAGGTCCAGTGGCCACGCTGGATGTAGACGTCGCCGGGCAACCGCCCGAGCCACGGCAGCCGGCCGGCAAGCACGACGATCACGCCGACGACCGCGATCAGGAACCCGAACACGATCAACAGCTTGCCCACGTCATGCACCGAACGCTCCAGACCGGCTCCCACCGAGGGTGGCGGGCCAGGGGTACAACTGGCTCCGCTTCATTCGAAGAGCCCGCCCTGGCCGGGAGTCGTCGAGGGCGGGCGCTTGTTGCGGTGGGCGTACGCCTTGGTCGTGAGCCGCCGGCCGGCCGGCGTGCGAACCACGAAGCCGATCTTCAGGAGGTAGGGCTCCACCATCTCGATGAGCGACTCCGCCTCGTCGTTGATGGTGGCGGCCACGGCCTCGATCCCTACGGGGCCCCCGTTGTAGTGCTCGATGATGGCGTCGAGGAAGCGGAGGTCGAGACGGTCGAGTCCCTGCGGGTCCACGCCTTCGAGAGCGAGCGCCCTCTCGGCGATGCCCGCCGTGATGACGCCGTCGCCGTT
>Ga0184639_10001554_pt1 | contig 9990 bp, 10 predicted proteins | sample PLM31_170_b2_FD_133155 | JGI IMG/M metagenome (GOLD analysis project Ga0184639, IMG submission 133155) | Groundwater sediment microbial communities from an aquifer in East River, Colorado, USA - PLM3-1_170_b2 | ecosystem: Environmental > Terrestrial > Soil > Riparian zone | place: USA: East... | reverse complement strand
GCCCACTGCAGATCCGAGAAGACCATCACCAACGGGGCGACCGCGGCGATCCGCTCGAACAGGGTGCGCCAGGCCGCGAAAAGCTCCTCGCGCCCCTCGCTCGGGAGGTCGTCCATCCCCAGCAGGCCGGCGATGCGCGGCTCGATCCAGTGTCGCTCGGTGGGATCGGTGATGAATTCGTCAAGCATGACGATCAGCTTCTGGCGCGAGGTGGCGGCGTCATCGGCCTCGGCGATCCCGGCCCGGCGACGCACCATCTCGACCAGCGCCCAGTAGCTGATTCCCTCGCCATAGGCGGGCGAGCGGCCTTCCAGCCAGTACACGGTGTCGACCACCCCGTCGAGGTACTTCTCGAACTCCCAGGCGAGCCGGCTCTTGCCGATTCCCGCCTGACCGATGACCATCGCGAGCCGCGACTTTCCCTCGCGTTTGGTGGCATCCAACAGGTCCTTGAGCAGGCGCAACTCGTCGGCGCGCCCGACGAACGGCGGCTCCAGGGCGACTGCCCGGCCCGATCCGCCGCGGCGCGCCACAACGGCCACGGCTCGCCAGGCGGGGACCGGGGCGGCCTTGCCCTTCAGCGTCTGCTCGCCGGCCGGCTCGAAGGCGATTGCCCGGAAGGCTGCCCAATAGGTCGCCTCTCCCACCAGCACGGTGCCGGGTGCGGCGACCGATTGCAGGCGACTTGCGGTATTCACCAGGTCGCCGGCGACCAGCCCCTGGTTCGGGTCCCCGATCGTGACGGCCGCCTCCCCGGTCAGCACGCCGGCACGCGCCTGGATGCTCCCGTCCTCCTCGCTCACGGCGGGAACGGCGGCCACCAGCTCCAGGGCAGCTCGTACCGCGCGCTCGGCATCGTCCTCGTGGGCGACCGGCGCGCCCCAGACGGCCATCACCGCGTCACCGATGAACTTCTCGACTGTCCCACCATGCCGCTCGATGATGCCGCGCGCCGTGTCGTAGTAGCGCGTCAGCAGCTCGCGGGCCTCCTCCGCATCGCGGCCCTCCGCGAAGTTGGTGAAACCGACGAGGTCCGCGAACAGGATCGATACCAGGCGCCGCTCGGCGGTGGCCACGGGGACGCCGGCGCTGACGACCGCGGCCGCGCGTTCGTCCGTCGCCCCGGCGGCGGCATCGGTCGGGAGGGCGCTGCCGCACGCATTGCAGAACTTGGCGCCGGCGGCATTGGGCGTGCCGCAAACCGGGCAGGCGACGTTCAGCCGGTTGCCGCACGCGTTGCAGAACTTGGCCGTCGGGTCGTTCGACGCGCCGCAGGCCGGACAAGTCAACGGGGCGAGATCCACGCCTAAGACCTTAGCGAAGAGAGGCTGCCTTGTGAAGGTCCGGGTGAGGTTGGCCGCGCTAGGCTCTGCCGTGTGAAACGAATCTGGTTCTGGATCGTCGGGCACGCGGGCACCAATCGGCTCTCGCGATGGCTGCACCCGCGCCTGTACCGATGGACCGGCGGCGCCGGGCTGATCGGGCGCTCGCTCGGCAACCTGACCGTGCTGCTGACCACCAGAGGGCGGCGCAGCGGAGAGAAGCGCACGGCGGCGATCTGGGCGTACCCCGATGGCGAGGCGCTGGTGCTGGTCGGCAGCTACGGCGGGAGCCGCCGCACCCCCGCCTGGGTGCTCAACCTGCGCGCGCATCCCGAGGCCACCGTGCAGGTGCGCCGCGAGGTGTGCGCCGTTCGCGCGCGAGAGGCTGCCGGCGACGAGTACGAGCGACTCTGGCAGATGGTGGTTACCGTCTACCCGGGCTACGAGGCCTACCTCGAGTGGGCGCATCGGGTCATCCCGCTGGTCGTGCTGGACCCGTGCGAAGCCCGCGTAACCATCCGGTGACCACAACGGCCAAGTAGGCGCCGATACATGGCGCCTGTGGTCATGGGGTGATCAAACAGCCATCGCGGAGGCTCTGTGCCGGCTATCTTGGCCGTTGTATCCAGGGGATGACCACGGCAACCGCTGATAACCGAGCGGTAAGGCCGCGAGACGGATCATCGGTCTGTGACGAACAGGCTGACCCGTGTGGACGAGGCACGCCTCGCCATTCGACGACGGGTCGCCGAGCAGGGTCATGACCTCCGCGAGGCACGGATCGCCGCCGGGCTGCGGCAATCGGACGTCGCGCGCGCACTGCGCACATCCCCCTCAACCGTCGGGCGCGTTGAGCGCAACGCCGCGGCACGCGTTGCCATCGAGGAGCTTGCGGCGCACGCCGCGGCCGTCGGCCTGAGGCTGAGCACGCAGCTCTACCCGGCTGGCGGGCGGCTGCGGGACGCGCGCCAGCTCCAGATGATCAACCGATATCGCGCTCTCGTCGCTGCGGGGGGCTGGGCAATTGCGCTCGAGGTGCCGGTTGGAGCTCACCCGGATCTGCGCGCATTCGACCTGGTGCTGACGCGAGCCTCGGTCCGTGTCGCTCACGAGTTCCTGAGCCGGATAAGGGATGTGCAAGCGCAGATCAGACCGCTGCTTCGCAAGCAGCGCGACGCACGCGTTCCGCGCCTTGTACTGGTGGTGGCCGGGACCCACGCCAACCGTCGAGCGATCGACGAGGCTGGCGCGGCCATTCGCGAGGCATTCCCGCTCAAGAGCAGGTCTGTCCTTTCCGCCCTGCGCGCCGGCCGTGATCCGGGCGGCAACGGCCTCGTCTTCGTCTAGGCGTCGACTGCTCGTTCACAGCCACCCAGTGAGCACAACAGCCAAGTAGGAGCCGATGCCTTGCCGCCATGGTCACGGGGTGGCCAGACAGCCAAGGTGCAGTCGATTCCTGGGCGATCTTGGCCGTTGTAGCCACTGGGTGACCACGGGCCGGTGTGCTGGGCAGGACTAGGTGTAGTGACCGAAGACGTTGTTGACAAATGAGAGCCCCACGGCACGGTGTGAGGTGTTGACTACCCATACCGGTCGGAGGCTCTCGTGGCACATCCTAACGCGCGTCTCAGCGTGTTCAGTCGTCAGCTGCGGGTGAAGCGGGTGATGGTCGACGGTTGGCCGGTGGCGACCGTCGCCGAGCAGCTCGGCATCAGCCGCGCGACCGGCTACAAGTGGCTGCGCCGCTACCGGGCCGCTGGCCTGCCCGGACTCGAGGATCGCAGCTCCCGGCCGCACCGTTCGCCGCGCCGCTCGTCCGAGTCGGTGACCGCCGCCATCATCCGGGCCCGCGCCCGGCGTCGCTACGGCCCGGCCCGCCTGGCGCCGCTGACCGGTCATCCGCGCTCGACCATCTACGGCATCCTGCGCCGGGCCGGCCTCAATCGCCTGCACGATGCCGATCGGGTGACGGGGGCTCCGGTCCGCTACGTGGCCTGCCATCCGGGCGCGCTCGTGCACCAGGACCACAAGAAGCTGGGGCGGGTGCCCGACGGTGGCGGCTGGCGCGTGCTGGGGCGGGGCCGGGCCTCGCAGGACCGCCGCGCGCGGGGCTATGACCATCTCGAGGTGTTCGTCGACGACGCCAGCCGCTACGCGGTGGTGGTGCCGGTCGCCGACGAGCGCGCCGCGAGCGCCTCGTGGGCGGTCGAGCTGGCCGTCAGCCAGTTCGCCGAGCAGGGCATCCGGATCGAGCGGATGCTGACCGACAACGGCGCCAGCTACCGCAGCCACGCCTACCGCGACACGCTGGCCGGGCACCAGATCCGCCACAAGCGGACCCGACCCTTCCGACCCCAGACCAACGGCAAGGCCGAGCGCTTCATTCGGACCCTGCTCGATGAGTGGGCCTACGCCCGGCCGTATCGCTCCAACGGCGACCGCCTCCAGGCGCTGCGCCGCTACGTCGACTTCTACAATCACGGACGTCCGCACACCGCGATCGGAGGCCTCGTGCCCCAGGCGGCTGTCAACAACGTCCTCGAACATCACACCTAGGCCTCGTCCAACCCCTCGAAGAGCGACGTCTCGCGTATCCCCGGCGCGATCGGGCGCCCCGGCCAGCGGGTCAGCACGAACGACTCCGGCGAGAGGATGCGCGCGGCCAGGTCATCGGGCAGGTCGAGGAGCCAGCCGAAGTCCTGGCGCTGGGTGCGGTGGCAGGCCATCGAGGCGCGTTTCCGCCCGGCGACCTCGGCCACGTCGACGAAGGTCGTGATATCGGCCTCCGGCGTCCCGAACGAGGACTCTTCCTCCCCTGTCTCCGCGTCAGCGGCGGGATCGTCGGAGTCGAAGTCCCACGGCAGCTTGAAACCGCGCTCCTTCATCTCGCCCATCAGCTCGAACCATCGGTCCCGGTTGAAGGCGACCTCGTAGAACTTGGCGACCGCCCAGGCCGGCCCCGCATCGGGAAAGCGCGACGGGTCCGCCGCCGCCTGCATGGCCGCCACCGCCACGCGGTGGGCGTTGATGTGATCGGGGTGCCCGTAGTTGCCATTGGCGTCGTAGGTGACCATCACCGACGGCCGCGACTCCCGAATGACCGATACCACCCGCCCGCTGGCCTCGTCGACGTCCGCCTGCCAGAACGCATCCGGATTGGCGTTGGCCTCGCTCTCCATCATGCCGGAATCCCGATAGCCGAGCCGATGCAGGTGCAGCTCGCCGGGGCCGCCGCCTCGCAGCGAGGCGACCGAGCAGTCGAGCTCGGCGGCGCGGATCTCCCGCATCCTCGGGCGCGCCTCGTCGGCGGCGAGGTCGGGGTCGTGGATCTCCCCCTCCTCGCCGCCGGTGCAGACCACCAGGTCGACGCGCCGCCCCTCGCCAATCGAGCGCGCGATCAGGCCGCCGGTGGCGAAGCACTCGTCGTCGGGATGGGCGTGGATTAGGAGCAGGCCGCCGCCTTCCGCCTCGTCAGGCGGCATGGCGCTCGACGCCGAGACCGGCCGCCAGGAGCGCAGCCTGGGCGTCGCGATAGCCGCGCTCGACCATCGGGCCAACACGGGCGAAGTGCCAGGCCGGCGTGAGGCCCAGCCGCGGACGGATCAGCAGGTCCGGCGCCTCGGCATGCACCGGGTCGGCCCAGCGGGTCGCCAGCAGGGCGAGATAGCGGCGGGCGCTGAGCCGATCCGCGGGGTCGCCCGTCCCCAACCGCCCGCCAAGGCCGCGGAGGAGTGCCGCGACCGGCGGCGCGGCCAGCAGGCCCGGCTTGGGAATGTCGACCCAGACACCGATCACTGGCGCGTCGGAGAGGCGGCGGGCGAGGCTGACCGGCACCGCCTCCCACGGGCCCGCGTCGCACCAGACGCCACCATCCGCGGCGGTCGGTGGGAAGAAGAACGGCACCGCGATGCTGCGCTCCAGCGCGTCGAGAAGCCGACCCGAGGTGATCGCTGCGGGCTGCCCGGCGACCAGGTCGAAGGCGGCCACCGCCAGCGGCAGTGGCAGCTCCTCGATCAACGGGTCGCCCAGCACCTGCCGCAAGCGCTCGAGCAGCGGTCGTGGATCGAAGAGGGCGAGGCGTGCACGACGGCCCGCCACGCGGTAGATCGATATCTCCCCGGCCAGCCGTTCCATCTCGGACGGTGTGACCCCGGCCGCCATCCCGGCGCCCACGATCGCGCCCATGCTGGTGCCCACGATCCGGCCCGGGCGCAGCCCGGCCTCGTCCAGCGCGCGCGCCACGCCGATGTGCGCCCAGCCGCGGCCGCCGCCGCCGCCGAGCGCGAGGGTGAACCCTGAGCGCAGCGAAGGCGTCATCGGTCCCGATGCTCCTCGCACGTGCACGAGTCACGCAGCTTGGTGTAGGTGAAGAGGCCGGTGTCGTGGCCGTCGGCCCAGATCGGGGCGAGGGCGTAGCGGCCGATCCATTTCACCCGTTCCATGGTCGTCTGCGGCTCCGTGAACACCATCTCCAGCGTGACGATCCCCGGCTGGTTGCCCTCGCCGGCGCACAGCGCACAGGGGCAGGCGCGGCGCAGCGCCGTCCAGCCCCACTCGCCCAGGTGGCCGTCGTCCCAGCGGATGCGCATCACGCGGGCCGTGTCGTCGAGCTCCACGGCGATCGGGTTGACGATCTCCGACATCGGCCTCATGGCAGCCACGACTGGAGGACGCCGAGCCATTCGGCGCCGAACGAGGCCGCGTTGCTGGTCAGCGCCGAGGGTTCCTTGCCATCGACCAGGTCCCACACGTAGAGGTCCTGCCGCACGCCGCCGCCCACCAGGCGTCCCAGGGTGAAGACGATCTCGTTGTTCGTGCCGGCCCAGCGCACGTGGCTCACCAGGCCGGACACCGTGACCGATGCCCCCGCCACCTCCGCCCGGTCCCTCACCGTGAGCGTGGTCGTCGTGCCCGACTCCGAGACATCGATCCGTTTTCGCTGGTCGGGCGACCAGAGGATCGGTCGGCGCTCCGCCTCCGTGTAGCTGCCGTCCTCCGGATCGATCCGGTAGATGGCGGGCGCGCCGGTGATATAGGCCACCACGTAGCCGTCGATGGTGCTCCATACCCGCACGATCCCGCCGTTGTCGGCGAACTGCGCCTCCTTGAGCTTCGGGTCGGCGACGATCTGCGGGTGCGGGTAGGTAATGGTCGTGATCACCCCCGTCACCCCACTGTCGAATTCGATGGTCAGCACCTCCGCCCGGTCGTTCGCCCCTTCGCGAACGATGCGCAGGCCGTACAGCACGGTCGAGTCGTCCGCGAAGACGAGCGCGTCGACGGGATCGGTCAGCGTGCGCAGCGCCTCCCCCTCGACCAGCGCCACGGCCCTACCGTCGATGATCGCCGCGCCGACCCGGCCGTCAGGTGCCCAGGCATAGTCCACCACCCCATTGTCGTCCTCGGCGACGATCGCCTCCACGGTGGTGGTGAAGTCGCGGCGCAGGAGGCGGATCGGCGATGAGGCGGTCGAGCGGGCCAGGTAGACCATCTCCAGCGGCCCGAAGGTCGGCGGCGGGGTGGCGGTCGGACCGGCGCTGGGGAGCGGGGTGGCGGTCGCTATCGGCACGGGGGTGGCGGTCGGCGGGGCGCTGAAGGATGGGGAGGGCGTCGCCTCGCTGGCGACTCCCTCCGGCCCCACGAAGATGAGCGCCAGCAGCACGACCAAGATCCCGGTAAGCGCCAGCAGCAGCCCGATCAGCCAGGGGACCGCCTGCTCGGCGGTGGTCGGCCGGCGCCGGTCGCCGTGGCGGCGCGGATCCCAGGCCTCGTCGTCGGGGCCGCGCTCGTCTGTCGTGTCGGGGTCGGAGGGGTCGTCCGGGTCGCGCGCGGTGCCGTCGCCGAGCGAGGTGCTGTCGCCCAGCGAGGTGGTCGGCTCACCGGCCTCGGTGTCCGGTGTGGGAAGGTTGAGCTCGCGAGCGTAGTCTTCCGGGTCGTCACTATTCGGCTCGTTGCGCTCTGGTTCGTCGGGCGGCGGCTCGTTGGGCTCAGGTTCGTCGAGTTCCGGCCGATCTCGCTCCCGCTGATCTCGCTCCCGCTGATCTCGCTCCCGCTGATCTCGCTCCGGCCAGCGGGGCGTGCTGTCGTCAAAGTTGCCGCTCACCGACGGCGCCTTTGGCCGCTCACCCAACGCACGACCTGATCATAGCGAAGGGTCACGACCACGATCCCGACCAGTACCAGGACCGTCCCGATCGCCAGCCGCGCATCCAGCAGCTCGTGGAGGAAGACGACGCCGAGCGTGACGCCGACCACCGGGAAGAGGTAGGTAACCATGGTGGCCACCGTCGCCTCAACGTGGGCGATGAGGAAATATAGGAGCACGAAGGCGAGGAACGAGCCGAGCAGGCCGAGCCAGAGCAGGGCGACGATGCTGTCGACCTGCGTCGGCGGGGCGAGGTCGGAGCCGGTCACCAGGGTGAAGATCCAGATGTAGACGGCCCCGAATGCCAGGTTGCCGGCGGCCACCACGTTGCGTGACGTGCCGTGCACCATCGCCTTCGAGACCGATGCCCCGAACGCGTACGAGATGGCCGCCACCGCGACTGCCCCGGTACCGATCAGGGCCAGCAGGTCGCCGCGCAGCGCGAACTCGCGAGAGGCAAGCACGGCAGCGCCGGCGAAGCCGGTGACCAGGCCCACCACCCGCACCAGCGTCACCGACTCGGTGCGCAGGATCAGGCCGGCCAGGATCAGGCTGAAGATGGGGGTCAGCGAGTTGAGCACCGCGGCGGTGCCCGAGTCGATGTACACCTCGCCCCAGGTGATCAGGAAGAAGGGCAGGGCGGTGGCGATCATGCCGAGCACGGCCATTGGCGCCAGCTCGCGCGCGTTCCACGGCAGCCACTCCCCGATGAGCCGGAGGTAGACGAGCATCGCCACCGCGCCGATGCTGACCCGATACGCCACCAGGGTGGCGGGATCCATCTCCTCCACGCCGATCTTGATCCACAGGAACGAGGAGCCCCAGATCAGCCCGAGTAAGATGAAGGCTCCCGGCAGAAGCCATGGTCGCGTGGCCATCGGCGAAGGGTAACGGGAAGGGAAGACCGATGCCGACGCTTCGCGTGGCGGCCTGCCAGATCGATCCGCAGCTCGGCGAGGTCGAGGTCAACCTGGCGCGGATCGCCCGTGCCGTTGCCGAGGCCGCGGCCGCCGGAGCCGTGCTTGCCGTCCTGCCCGAGGCCGCGGTGACCGGCTACGCCTTCGGCTCGCTCGACGAGGCGCTCCCGGTCGCCCGCCGCGCCGGCGCGGTCGCCTTCAAGGCGATCGCCGGACTGGCGGAGACACATCGGCTGACGGTCATCTGCGGCACGCTTGAGGCGCAGGGCGACGAGGTCTTCAACGCGGCGCTGATCGCCACCCCGGACGGAACGCGCTACACCTACCGCAAGATGCACCTCCCCTTCCTGGGAGTCGACCGCTTCGCCACCCCCGGGCCCGATGCGCCGAGCGTGGTGGAGGCTGGCGGCCTCCGCATCGGCGTCCTGATCTGCTACGACCTGCGCTTCCCGGAGGCTGCGCGCATGTGCGCGCTCGACGGGGCCGACCTGATCGCGCTGCCGACCAACTGGCCGGTCGGCGTCGACTTCCACCCCGGCATCTTCGCCCCCGCGCGCGCCGCCGAAAATCACTGCTACCTGCTCGCCTGCGACCGGGTCGGGACCGAGCGGGGCGTCACCTTCATCGGGCGCTCGCTGCTGATCGACCCCGACGGGCACCAGCTGGCCATCGCCAGCGACACTGACGAGGAGCTGCTAGTCGGCGAGATCGACCCGGAGGTGGCGCGCCAGACCCACATCCGCCGCCGGCCCGGGGAGCACGAGTGGGACACCATCGCCGACCGGCGGCCGGGGCTCTACCGCCGCCTGCTGGAGCCGGCCGTCGATCGGCAGCACCGGTCATCGGCCAACCTGTTGTCCGTGGACACGGACTAGCCCTTTCGCGCCCCGGCCCGAGGGCCAGGCGAGCGCGTCGCATCGGTCAGTCCGAGGCGGCCCACATGACCAGGCCGGCCACCACGAGCCCCGACACCAGGCCGACGAAGGCGGCCAGCCCCTCCGGCCCGGCGCCGCCGGTTGTCGGGGCGATGATCTCGATCGCCTGCAGCCCCACGACCATGTAGCCGAGCCACAGGACGCTGGCGACCGTCGCAATGATGGCCTTGGTCCTGCGGGTGAAGGTCACGCCGAGCATCCTAGCAAACCGTCAGTCCTCCCCCGTCCCCGACTGCTCGCGGATGGAGGAGACGATCCCCGCGTCGGCCAGTGTCGTCACGTCGCCGAGCGCCCGCTTCTCGGCGATGTCGCGCAGCAGGCGCCGCATGATCTTGCCGGAGCGGGTCTTGGGCAGGTCCGGGGTGAACAGGATCTGCTTCGGCCGGGCCAGCTTGCCGATCACCTCGCTGACGTGCTCGCGCAGCTCTCCGGCGAGCTGGTCGGAGGGCTCAAACCCCGAGCGCAGGATCACGTAGCTGAAGATCGCCTGGCCGGTGATCGGGTCGCTGCGGCCGACCACCGCCGCCTCGGCGACCGCGGGGTGCGAGACCAAAGCGGACTCGACCTCGGTGGTGCTGATGCGGTGGCCGGAGACATTCATCACGTCGTCGACCCGGCCGAGGAGCCAGTAGTAGCCCTCGTCATCGCGCTTGCAGCCGTCGCCGGCGAAG
>Ga0184639_10001553_pt1 | contig 9991 bp, 8 predicted proteins | sample PLM31_170_b2_FD_133155 | JGI IMG/M metagenome (GOLD analysis project Ga0184639, IMG submission 133155) | Groundwater sediment microbial communities from an aquifer in East River, Colorado, USA - PLM3-1_170_b2 | ecosystem: Environmental > Terrestrial > Soil > Riparian zone | place: USA: East... | reverse complement strand
TCGACCATGTTGAAGCGGGCTTGCTCTATGTTCATAGTTTTGTGGAGAAACTACCCCTAACTCCGCATTAAAGCATGCGATTTCAGCCGATGCCAAGAGTCCGACGGGGTGTCGCGGGGCATTCTTCCTGGCTGCAGCGCAACATCCTGGCTCGGCAAGGCGCAGGATGGTGACACCCCGGCCCGCCTCAGTCGAGCGTCTCGCGGTAGCGAAGGAGCGCTATTGCCGCCGCGCCGAGGAGAAAGGCCGCGATGGGCCAGAGCTCCGGGACAATTTCCGCCGCCTCGTTTCCCTTGAGCAGGATTCCCCGCACGACTCGCAGGAAGTGCGTGAGCGGGAGCACCTCGCCGAGCCACTGCGCCCACTCGGGCATTCCCCGGAACGGGAACATGAAGCCCGACAGCAGGATCGACGGCAGGAAGAAGAAGAACCCCATCTGCATCGCCTGGAGCTGGTTGGCGGCGAGGGTCGAGAAGGTGAAGCCGATCGCGAGGTTGGCGGCGATGAACAGGATGCTCGCCGCCGAGAGCAGCAGGAGGCTCCCGACCATCGGCACCTCGAAGAGCACGTTCGCCGCCCCGAGGATGATCGTCACCTGCACGTAGCCGACGATGATGAACGGGACGATCTTGCCGGCCATGACCTCGATCGGCCGCACCGGGGTGGCGAGCAGGTTCTCCATGGTGCCCCGCTCGCGCTCGCGGGTCATGGAGAGCGAGGTCATCAGCACCATCGTCATCGTGAGGACGACGCCGATCAGGCCGGGCACGATGTTGTACTGGGTGACGCCCTCGGGGTTGTAGCGGCGCTGCACCCGCAGCTCGAAGGCGGGGAGTCCGGGCTTCAGCGACGCGAGCGCGCCCTTGAGGTCGTGGTCGAGCCCGGTCTGGTTCAGGCTGAGGAGCGCGCTCAGCGCGTTCGAGGTCGCCGCCGGGTCGGAAGCGTCCGCCTCGACGAGCAGCACCGGCCGTTCGCCGCGCTGGAGCCGGCGCGAGAAATCCTCCGGGACCGTGACGAGAAACTGCACCTCGCCCGTCTCCAGCAGCCGCCCGCCTTCGGCGTAGCTCGCGACGACTCGCGTCACCCGGAAGTAGCCGGAGTTCTCCATCGCCCGGACCAGGCTGCGCGAGAACACGCTCGGGTCCGCGTCGAGCACGGCGGTGCGCAGGTTCTTCGGATCGCTGTTGATCGCGAAGCCGAACAGGATCAGCTGGAGGATGGGGACGCCGACCATCATCGCGAAGGTGAGCCGGTCGCGCCGCATCTGCACGAACTCCTTCGCGAGCACGGCGACGAAGCGCGTCCAGCTGAAGCCGGTCATTGCAGGTTGTCTTGCGCGTCGCGCATGAACTTGATGAAGGCGTCCTCGAGACCGGGCGCGATCTCGGTCCAGGTGGTCCCCGCCCGGTCGCGGAAGGGGGCGATCGCGGCCGCGAGGCGATCCCGGTCCGTGCCGCTCGCGTGCAGCGCGGTGCCGAACGCGCTGACCATGTCCACGCCGAGGCGCGCGCGCAGCTCGTCGGCGAGCGCGGCGAGGTGGTCGCCGGTCACGAGCCAGGTGTGAAGCCCCGACTGCCGGACGACCTCCTCGGCCGGGCCCTGCGCGAGCAGCTTGCCGTAGGCGATGTACGCGAGGCGGTGGCACCGCTCCGCTTCGTCCATGTAGTGGGTGCTCACCAGCACGGTGATGCCCTGTGCCGCGAGCGAATGAATCTGATCCCAGAACTCGCGCCGCGCCTTCGGGTCGACGCCCGCGGTTGGTTCGTCGAGGAGCAGGAGCTCCGGCTGGTGCAGCAGGCAAGCCGCGAGCGCGAGCCGCTGCTTCCAGCCGCCGGAGAGCGTGCCCGCGAGCTGCTTCGCCCGCTCCTCGAGCCCCAGGCGCTTCAGCGCGTCGTGTACCTGTCTCTGCCGGTCCGGGACCGCGTAGACCCGCGCGATGAAGTGGAGGTTCTCCTCGATCGACAGGTCCTCGTAGAGGCTGAACCGCTGCGTCATGTAGCCGACGTGGCGCTTGATCTCCGTCGCCTCGGCGCGGATGTCGAGGCCGAGGCAGGTGCCCGTCCCCTCATCGGGCGTGAGCAGGCCGCAGAGCATGCGGATCGTGGTCGTCTTGCCGCTGCCGTTCGGCCCGAGGAACCCGAGGATGCGGCCGCGCGGCACGGCGAGGTCGATGTGGTCCACCACGGCACGGCCGCCGTAGCGCTTGGTGAGCCCCTTGACCTCGATGGCGAGGGCGGAGGGGGCGCTCATTTCAGCGTGACCTCGACCGGCTGCCCGGGGTGCAGCTTGGTGGCATCGGCCGCCGCGGGACGCGCTTCGGCCAGGAAGACGAGCTTCTCGCGGCGCTCGCGGCTGTAGATCACCGGCGGCGTGAACTCCGCCTGCGGCGCGATGTAGGTCACGGCGCCAGCGATCGGGGCGCCGCAGCCGTCGCAGCTCATCTGCACGGGCTGGCCGATCCGCACCGCGCCGAGCTGCTTCTCGGGCACGAAGAAGCGCACCTTGATGTTTCCCGGCGGCAGCAGGCTCACGACCGGCGCGCCCGCGGGAACCCACTCGCCCTGGACGAACAGCGTCTCCTGGACCAGTGCGTCCTGCGGTGCGCGCTGCGCCTTCTGCCCGAGCCGCCAGTCGGCCTGGTCCAGCTGCGCGCGCGCGGCGGCCACCTCCGCTTCCGCGGCGCGGATCTCGTCGGTGCGCGCCGGGAGATTCGCCGTCGCGAGCTGCGCACGCATCTCCGCCACCCGGGCCCGATCGCGCGCGACCGCGGTCCGGGCGTCGTCGAGCCGCTCACGGGAGATGAAGTTGGCGCGAAAGAGCTCTTCCTGCCGCTTGAGGTTGGCGTCGGCGAGCTTCAGGGCCGCCTCGGCCTGATCGAGCTCTGCGCGGACGGCCTCGATCTCGGTCGGGCGCTTCGCCTTCCGGAGATTCTCGAGCTGGGCCTGGGCGCGGGCGAGCCGGTCCGCGGCCTCGCGCCGCGCGGCGGCCTCGTTGGCCTGCTCGAGCGCGAAGAGGGGATCGCCGGACTTGACCTGGTCGCCCCGCTTGACGGCGAGGCGCTGGAGCTGCCCGGCGAACGGGGTGGCGACGCGGACGTACTCGCCCTCCGCGTAGCCCTGCAATACCTCGGGGACGGGGTCGCTGCAGCTCGCGACCGCGAGCGCCGCTGCGACGCCCAGGAGCATGCGCCTCGCCGCGAGCGGCCCCATGGCGCGGGTCAGGCGTAGCGTTCGGCGACCTGCTTCAGCGCGAGATTCATCGCGTCGAACCCGCGCCGGACGGGCTCCTCGAGCCGCGCGCGCAGGAACGGCACGAGCAGGCCTTGCACGCGCTGCTCGTGGATCAGGCGCGAGCGGCGCGGCCCGAGGTGCTCCACGACGAACCGGTGCTCGCCCTGGAACAGCCCGGGCAGCCGCGCCCGGGCGCGCCAGCGAAGTTCCTTCGGGGGCCGGAAGGTGACGATGCGCGGCCGGAACCGGCGGGGCCTGGCGCCGTCCGGCTGGATCAGGAGGTCGAGCGCCGCGCGCCTGACCGGCTCGCCTTCGATGCAGCGGATGAACGGGTTCCATTCCGGGTAGCGCGCGAAGTCGGTGAGGATATGCCAGACCCGCTCCGCGGGCGCCTCGATCTCGGTCATGGTGAAGAGTTCGGCGAGGATCATCGTTACAGGGTCCCTTCGAGCATTTGCGGCGCCGCCTCCGCCGCCCGCGCGCGCGGCTCTTCAGCGCGCTTCGCCGGCGCCGGGGCCGGCACGACCGGCTTCACGCGGAACCACGCCGCGTAGAGCGCCGGCAGGAAGAGCACCGTCAGCGCGGTGGCCACGACGAGCCCGCCCATGATCGCCACCGCCATCGGGCCGAAGAACGCGCTGCGCGTGAGCGGGATCATCGCGAGCACCGCCGCCGCGGCGGTGAGGGTGATCGGCCGGAACCGCCGCACGGTGGCCTCGACGACCGCCGCGCCCGGCGCGTGGCCGGCGCGGATGTCCTGGTCGATCTGGTCCACGAGGATGACGGAATTCCGCATGATCATTCCGGAGAGCGCGATGGTGCCCAACATCGCGACGAAACCGAACGGCTGGTTGAACGCGAGCATGAACCCCGTCACGCCGATCAGGCCGAGCGGCGCGGTGAGGACCACCATCACGACGCGGGACAAGCTCTGCAGTTGCACCATCAGGACGGTCAGCACGACCACCAGGAAGAGCGGCACGCCGGCGGCGACCGACTTCTGGCCCTTGGCGGCGTCCTCGACCGCGCCCCCGGTCTCGAGGCGGTAGCCGGGCGGCAGCGCCGCCCGGATCGGGTCGAGCCGGGGTGCGATCTGGGCGGTCACCACCGGCGCCTGGAGGTCGCCGTACACGTTCGCGCGCACGGTGATCGTCGGCAGCCGGTTGCGGCGCCAGATCACCCCGTCCTCGAACTCGTACGTGATGTTCGCGATCTGCGACAGCGGCACCGACTTGCCCGAGCGGGTCGGCACGGCCAGGTCCTGGAGGTACGAGAGCTTCGCGCGCTCGTCGGCCGTGCCGCGCATGACGACGTCGATGAGCTTGTCGCGCTCGCGGTAGGAGGTGACGGTCAGCCCGTTCAGCGAGGTGTTGAGGAACGTCGAGAGCTCCTGCGACGAGAGCCCGAGGAGCCGGACCTTGTCCTGGTCGATCTCGACCTTGATCGCCTTCGACTTCTCGTCCCAGTCGAACTGCACGTTCGACACGTTCGGGTTCTCCCGCATGACCTCGGCCACGCGCTCGGCGTGACGCCGCACCGTCGGGAGGTCCTCGCCCGACACGCGGAACTGCACCGGGAAGCCGACCGGCGGGCCGTTCTCGAGCCGCGTGATGTTGGCGCGCAGCCCCTGGAAGTCCTCGTCGAACAGCTTGATCAGCCGCGCGCGGAGCCGCTCGCGGTCCGCGATCCCCCGCGTGAGGATCACGAACTGCGCGAAGTTCGCGTTCGGCAGCTGCTGGTCGAGCGGCAGGTAGAAGCGCGGGCTGCCCGAGCCGACGTAGCTCGCGTAGTTCACGATGCCGGTCTCCCGGTCGAGCACCTTCTCGAACCGCTTCGCCTGGGCCTCGGTCGCGTCGAACGACGCGCCTTGCGGGAGCCGCAGGTCGACGAGCAGCTCCGGCCGGCTTGAGGCCGGGAAGAACTGCTGCTGCACGGACCCGAAGGCGAGGAGCGCGAGCGCGAAGAGGCCCGCCGTCGCGAGGATCACCGTCTTCCGGCGCTCGACGCACCAGCAGATCAGCTGCCGCAAGGCGCGATAGAAGGGCGTTTGGTAGATCGCCCGCTCGCGGTCGGCCCCCTCCCCCGCGCTGCGGGCGAGACCTCCACCCATACCCTCCCCCGCAATGCGGGGGAGGGCCAGGGAGGGGGCAACCCGCGCGAGCAGCCGCCGCAGCCGGGACGGCGTGCCGTTCTGGTGCGCGAAGTCGGGCAGCAGCTTGTAGCCGAGGAAGGGCACGAACACCACCGCCGCGATCCACGACGCGAGGAGCGCGATCGTCGTGACCTGGAAGATCGAGCGGGTGTACTCCCCGGTCGTCGAGGCCGCGGTCGCGATCGGCAAGAACCCGGCGATCGTCACGAGCGTGCCGGAGAGCATCGGCATGGCGGTGCTGGTGTAGGCGAAGCTCGCCGCGCGCAGCCGGTCCCAGCCCTGCTCCATCTTGGTCGCCATCATCTCCACGGCGATGATCGCGTCATCGACCAGCAGGCCGAGCGCGAGGATCAGCGCGCCGAGCGAGATCTTGTGCAGGCCGATGCCGAACACCTGCATGAACAAGAACGTCGCGGCCAGCACCAGCGGGATCGCGAGCGCGACGACGAAGCCCGTTCTCAAGCCGAGCGACGCGAGGCTGACCGCCAGGACGATGAGCACCGCTTCGGCGAGCGAGCGGACGAACTCGTTCACCGACCGCTGCACCGCCTGCGGCTGGCTCGTCACCTGCGCGAGCTCGAGCCCCACCGGCAGCTCGCGGGCGAGGCGCGCGATCTCCCGGTCGAGGCTGGCGCCGAGCTCGATGATGTCGCCGCTCTCGACCATCGACACGCCGATCCCGAACGCCTCCTTGCCCTGGAAGCGCATCTTCGGCTGCGGCGGATCGACGTAGCCGCGCTGCACGCGGGCGATGTCGCCGAGGCGGAACAGCCGGCCGTTGGCGCGGATCGTCGTCTCGCGGATCGCCTCGACCGAGTCGAAGTCGCCGGTGGTGCGGAGGAAGATCTTGTCGCTCGGCGTCTCGAACGTGCCCGCCGGGGCGATGGCGTTCTGCGTGGCGAGGGCGTTGACGATGGTCTGGACGTCGACGCCGAGCGTCGCGAGCCGGGTGTTCGAGAGCTCGATGTAGACCTTCTCGTCCTGCTCGCCGAAGAACTCGACCTTGGCGACCTCGGGCACCCGGAGGAGCTCGGCCCGGATGCGGTCGGCGTACTTCTTGAGGTCGGCATACGAGAAGCCCTCGCCGGTGAGCGCGTAGATGTTGCCGTAGACGTCCCCGAACTCGTCGTTGAAGAACGGCCCCTGGATGCCCGCGGGCAGGGTGTGGCGGATGTCGCCGATCTTCTTCCGCACCTGGTACCAGGTCTCGGGGACCGCGGCGGGCGGCGCCGAGTCCTTCATCTGGAAGAAGATCTGGGACTCGCCGGGCTTCGAGTAGCTGCGGATCACGTCGACGTTCGGCGCCTCCTGCAGCTTCTTCTCGAGCTTGTCGGTGATCTGCTCCTCGACCTGACGCGCGGTCGCGCCCGGCCAGGCGGTGCGGATCACCATCACCTTGAACGTGAACGGCGGGTCCTCGGATTGCCCGAGCTTCGTGTACGCAAGCACGCCGAACAGCGCGATCGCGAGCATTGCGTAGAGCACCAGGCTGCGGTGCCCGAGCGCCCATTCGGAGAGGTTGAAGCGTCGCATGATGGCTCAGCCGCCGCTGCGAACCGCGGCTTCGAGCCGCTGCTGGGAGCGCGGGCTCGCGAGCGTCTCGCTCACGACCCGCACGGTTTCGTCGGGAAGCAGCTTGTGCACGCCGACCGTCACGACGATCTCGCCGGGCCGAAGGCCGTCGCGCACGACGACGCCGTCCTCGCGATACGCGCCGACGACCACCGGCCGAAGGTTGACCTTGCTCGTGAGCGGGTCGAAGACCCAGACCGCGGGCTTGCCGTCGGCTTGAGTCAGCGCCGTGAGCGGCAGGGTGATCACTTGCGCCGCCGCGCCGTCGCCGAGCGCCACGTTGGCGGTCATGCCGAGCCTGACCGTGCCGTTGGCCTCGAGGACCGTGATCTTCACCGCGAACGTTCGGGTCGTGGGGTCGGCGGTCGGCGCGATCTCGCGGATGCGGCCGCGATAGCGCTGGTCGGGCGCCGCCCAGACGCTGATGAGAATGTCGGTCGCGTCGCGGAGCTCCGCCAGGCGGCTCTCGGGGACGTTGATCGCGACCTCTTTCTCCTCGGGTCGCGCGAAGCGCATCACCGGCTGGCCGGCGGCGACGACCTGGCCGGGCTCCAGGTTGACCGAGGTGATGACTCCGTCGGCCTCGGCGACGAGCGCGGTGTAGGCGGACTGGTTCCGCGCGCTCGACACCTGCGCCTTCACCTGCTCGAGCCGCGCCTTGGTAGTGTTGAACGTGGTCTCGCGGGCGTCGAGCACCGCCCGGCTGACGAATTTCCGCGCGTGCAGGTCCCGATAGCGCTCGACCTCGGCGGCGGCGAGGTCGTGGTCGGCGGCGGCCGCGGCGAGCTGCGAGCGCGCGGCGTCGACGCCGAGCTGCGCGTCCTGCGCATCGAGCCGGGCGAGGGCCTGGCCGCGCGTCACCTGCGCGCCCACGTCGACGTAGCGGGCGACGACCTTGCCACCGACCCGGAACGCGAGGTCGTTCTCGTACCGGGCGCGCACTTCGCCGGAGTAGACATTGGCGTTGTCGGCAGGCTTCGCGCCGACGATCTGCGCAATGACGGCGCGGGAGGCCGGGGGCTGGGTCTCCGGCTTGCCGCAGGCGGCGAGCGCCGCGGCGAGCGTGATGACCAGGATCGAGCGGACGGCGGACATGAGCATCTCCAGAGTCGTCGTAATCAGTGACCGATGCCGCGGGCCATCAGCACTGCGGCGAGCGGCAGCAGGGCGAGCAGGTGAAGCTCGACGAGGACGTAGCGGCGCGCCGACTTGGTCTCCGCGGCCAGCACGCTGAAACCGGCGGCGCCGCGGGCGGCACGTCGCCAGCGCACGAGGGTGGTGAGGTCGCGCGAGCCGAGGTCGCCGCGCAGCAGCATCGCCTCGGCCACGAGGAAGCCAGCCACGAGCAGGATGGCGGTGAAGTGCAGGAACGCGAGGGTGGCGTCGAGGATCACGGCTTCACCTCTTGCGCAGGCCGTCGAGCACCAGGCCGAGCGTGTGCTCGAAGTACGCCGGGGCGTCGAAGTCCTCCGGGCCGGCGCAAGGCAGGAACGAGTGCTCGAGGATGGCGCGCATGATCAGCGGTGCGACCAGCGCCCGCACGGCGTAGTCGATGTTCACCGGCCGAAACTCGCCGCGCTCGATGCCGCGCTCGAGCGCGCGCGCGAACAGCCGCGAGCCGCGCTGGATGACTTCCTCGTAGTAGAAGCGTGCGAGCTCCGGGAAGTTCTGCGCCTCGGAGATCATCAGCTTCGGGATCCCGGCGAGCTTCGTCGAGCCGATCGTCTGCCACCAAGCGGTGTAGAGCTCCCGCAGCAGGTCGGCGGAGCTGCCCGGATATGCCGCGACCAGCTGCTCGGCCTCCTCGATCGCGCGGACCATGCCGGAGCGGATGACCGACTTGAAGAGGTCGTCCTTGCTGTCGAAGTAGAGGTAGACGGTGCCCTTCGAGACGCCGGCGCGCTGGGCGACGTCCTCAAGGCGCGTCGCGGCGAACCCCTTCTCCACGAAGAGCTCGAGCGCGGCATCGAGGATCTCGCCCGGCCGCGCGTCCTTGCGGCGCTCGAAGCGCGGTTCGTTCTTCGTTTGTGTGGCGTCCATGGTGTTGTCGGTAACTGACCGGTCAGTAAGGTACTCATTACTGACTGGTCAGTCAACAATTTCTTTCGATGAGGCCATAAACCATCTGAGGATGTGAGCGCGCGCTCTCTATTTTCCCCAAGCCTGGAGAGCACGAGAGCGAGGGTACGCCTACCGCTCAGCGACCAAGCATCGCCGCAGACTGGCCAGCCAATCGCCCGAGCGTGACTGCCGAAAGGAGTCCGTTGCCGGAGAGGTAACCCCAGACGTGGGCCCCAGAGAGGCCGCCCGCGGCGCCGCCGCCGGCGAAGAGGTTGGGGAACGCGAGACCGCGCGAGTCGAGCACGCGGGCGCGCTCATCGACCACCAGCCCACCCTGAGTGTGGAAGAGCGCCCCCGTGACCTTTACTCCGTAATACGGTGGCGCGAGCCGCGGCTTCGTCGTGAAGTCCCGACCGAACGGGTCGCGCGTCTGGGTCGCGGCACAGCGCTCGACTTCCGCGAGGGTCGCCCGTAAGGCAGGCACGGGCAGACCGCAAGCCGCCGCGAACGCGTCGATGGTTGCGCCGCGCTTGATGGCGCCGAGCGAGTGCGCCTGCCGATAGTCCTCGAACTCGAGCCCGAGCCGGTGCAACCGCTCGTCGTACACGCTCCAGGCGACGCCGCCCGGCTGCTCGAGCACCGGCAGGCACTGCTCGGAGTAACCGGCGTGCTCGTTCGAGAAACGCGCGCCGTCGGCATTCACCTGGATCCCGCCTTCCATCAGAAGGGCCCACGTGATGAGGATCCCGTGCGGCGTCGCGACCGAGCCGTGGCCCTGATATGCCGTCAGGTCCTTCACCGCGGCGCCGAGCGCGGCGCCCCATCTCACCGCATCGCCCTGGTTGCCGACGTGGCCGAAGTACAAGGCGCGCGAGATCTCGGGGATGTGCTCCTTGACCATCTCCGGATTGCCCCCGAACCCGGAGCAGGCGAGGACCAGGGCGTTGCAGCCGACCGACTCGGTCGTGCCGTCCGG
>Ga0184639_10001552_pt1 | contig 9993 bp, 11 predicted proteins | sample PLM31_170_b2_FD_133155 | JGI IMG/M metagenome (GOLD analysis project Ga0184639, IMG submission 133155) | Groundwater sediment microbial communities from an aquifer in East River, Colorado, USA - PLM3-1_170_b2 | ecosystem: Environmental > Terrestrial > Soil > Riparian zone | place: USA: East... | reverse complement strand
TCTCGCGGAGGTCTCCGGAGACATCCTCAGCGCGGGCTTCCTTGGGCTCCTCGACTTGCAGGACGGATGCGATCGAACGAAGCTTCACGAGGATCTCGGAAGCTTCCGAGGCCTGCCGAAGAGGCTTCCCGATGTCGAGGCCGAACGCCCCCTCGCGGTGGTCGACGATGTGGAGGAGCTCGAGGGAATACAGCGCCTCGATGACGACTTCGAGCGCGTCCCGCGGACCCACGAGCAGGGCCCGCGTCATCGGGGCGGGCCTAAGCATGGAACGCACCCTTGAACCTCTCGATCAGTCGCTCGACCGCGCGGTCCATGTTCGAATCGGCCATCGCCCGGAGCGTGGCGGCTTCCCTGCGGCCGTCGGCGAGGATGCGTTCCTTCGCTATTGCGATTGTCGTCTCCGCCTCGCGCAGGATCGCCTCCCCACGCTTCTCCGCTTCGGTCCGGAGGCCGTCCCGAAGTTCAAGGATCTCCTTGCGTGCGTTCCGGAGAATCCTCTCGCGCTCGGCCTGGGCCCCGTCCCTGGACCGTCGGACCTCCTCCTCGACGGACTTGATTCTATGGAGAGTTTCCTCCTTGTTCATGAGGCCCGTTCCCGCGAGAGGGAGGAGTTCTTTTTAAAGGTTTTGACCTCCGTGCGGACCGTCTCGTGCGTCACGTCGCCGTGCGGGCCCTGATAATCATCTATTCTTTTTTATAAAAGTGAATGAATGCATCGAAGGATCGATATCTATCTGAAGGACGACACTCGAAATCGCGCGAGATTTTCTCCGAGTGCACAACTTATAAATAGGGTACCTACTTTGTCGCAGCCGCCCGAGGGCCCCCAGACGCGTCGGGATGGAGAGGGTCATGGGATGAGGAGCCTCACAGTCTTCGTAGCGGTAGGCTTGATGGCCCTCTCCCTCGCTCCCACGCTCGCCACGAGGTCCGCCGCCCAAGGCGGGCTGCCTCGGCTGTCCGTCTTCGTCGACGGGATGACGGTGGACGGGGAGTTCGTCTACTCGCCCGCGGAGATTCTCATCCCGCAGGTCCCGATCATCCTCAATATCACGTTCCGAAACAACGAGTCCGTCCCTGGCTTCCCCCATACGTTCACGATCGACGACGAGAACGCGACCCGCCGGATCGACACGGACAACGTCGCCCAAGGCGCGAACGTGAGCCTGGAATTCACGATTCTCGCCTTGAATCGAATCGAGTTTAACGGGTCCTCGTTCGTGCCCGAGAAGGGCGACCGCGGCATCGTCTTTTATTGCATTCCCCACCGGCCTGCCGGGATGCGTGGGGAGATCGTTCTGGCGACGGTAGACGACGCGCGTGAACCGGACCTCGGCGTCTTCCTCCGAGCGTACTGGATCGGGATGATAGGAATCTTCGCGACGCTTCTGTGGATCGTCATCAGCTACTTCGTGATCAAGTCCTCGAGTCGGCGGTTCACAGACCACAAGGAGCACGTCCGGAGGGGATTCCCGTGACGGAGATCATCCGGGCGGACGCCCCGCGCCGGAGCACGATGGCGGCGCTCGCGATCGGCGGGCTCGTCGTCGGCATCCTCTGGTTCACGGCCCTCACGGTCGTCGTCGCGCAGCAGGTGATGTCCGGCATCGTCGACGCCAACGCGAACGCGGCGATGGGCGTGTTCCTCGGGATGGTCTTCATCCTCTTCGCGGTGGCGCTCGACGTCTATCGGAAGGAGTACATGCCGGACGAGCTCATCCACAAGATCCGGCGGCCAAAGGTCGTCCTGCAGAGGATGTTCCGGTGAGGTGACGACGTGAGCTGGGAAGGGGGCGAGAAGGAACGCGGGTGGACCCGGCGCGAATGGGTCCGACTCGGCATGGCGGCCGGGACGGTCGGCGCGCTGGGAGCTCTCGTCGCATCGAGCGCGGGCCAACTCCTCCCTCCTCCGCTCAAGTTCAACGGGGAGATCCGCGAACAGCTCCACTACACGAAGTTTCCGACGCCCCAATGGTGGAACCCGCGCGCGGGGAAGCCGATGAAGGTCGTTGACTTCGTGACCGAGTGGCTCGGCGCGACGGGCGTGTGGCGAGGCCTCTTCGCGGACGGCAGGTACGTCCCCGGGACGGGCTTCCCCGTCATCGTAGTCCGGATCAAGCGGGATCTCATGAACTTCCGCGAGCCGACGGCGCAGGCGATGCCGGGCCCGCTCCCGGAAGGCTTCTCGCTCTACTACGACGACCCGAACCGCGACCCCGATCGTGGCGTGCGGATCGTCGTCATGTTCGACCGCTGCGTCCACCTCTGCTGCTACCCCGGCTGGCACGTCGTCGACGATCCGCCGCCGTCGCGCGAATACGCGAAATACCTGCCGCCGGACCGAGCGGAAAAGGAGCCGTGGAGCTTCCGGCTCTACGGCCAGGACCCCGTGTACTGCGTCTGCCACGGCTCCCAGTACGAGCCCACCTCGCTGGTCGTGAACGACAACGAGAAGAGCGGGGCAAAGTACGTCGGGGCGGAGCGTGTCCACGGCCCGGCCCACCGCGCCCTGGCAATCGTGCCCGTGAAGGTCCAGAACGACGTCCTCGTCGGGGGCATGGCGGACCCCCGGTGGTACATCTACTGCGCGTAGGGAGGAACGATGTCGAGCGGATCCATCCGGCGGGACACGGGGCGCATGGTCTTCGGCTGGATCGCGAGCCGCTTCCCGACGGCCCCGTGGGCGGACCTCACGCGCAAGGCGATTCAGACGGACCAACGGCAGATGCCACGGAGCCACGCGGAGAAGTACGAGCTCAAGACAATCTGGTACTGGTACCCGCTCTACTGCCTCGGCGGGATTAGCTTCGTGTCGTTCATCATCCTCACCATCACGGGAATCATCCTCGGGTTCTTCTACGTCCCGGACGGGAGCCTGCTTCTCACGACGGACGATGAGATCGTGAACCCCGCTTGGCTATCAATGCAGCGTATCATGGCGGACGTGCCCTTCGGCTTCATCGTCCGCGGAATGCACCACTGGGCTGCGCACATCATGATCGCCGCCGTGTTCCTCCACATGACCCGCGTGTACTTCACGGGGGCGTACAAGAAGCCGCGGGAGCTGAACTGGCTCATCGGCGTCGTCCTGCTCTTGATCACGATCTTCTTCGGGTATTCCGGATATCTGCTGCCCGCGAACAACCTGAGTGAGGGCGCCGCGAACATCGGGATCAACATGACGCGGGCGTCGCCCCTCATCGGCGACGCGCTGGCGACCATCATGTGGGGCGACATCTCGACCCTCTCCGGGATTTACATCCTGCGGATGTACTGGCTCCACGTCTTCATCCTGCCTGCGATCGGGACGGCGCTCATGCTGCTCCACATGGCCCTCGTCTGGATCCAGGGCGTCGCGGAACCGCATTGAGGTGGGCCATGGAAATCGAGCGCGTCAAGGCGAAGGTTCTGGAGGGGCGTCCGGGGTTTCCGCTGCAGTACGGGCCCCAGCGGGCGGACCACCAGCCCGGGATCCCGTTCTGGCCGCAAGAGGCGACGCGGGACTTCGTGGTGATCTCGATCCTCGTCGCGATCATGTTCTTCCTGTCGGCGTACGTGACGCCGTTGCTCGGCCCCGCGCGGAGCCCACAGCTCTCTGAACTCATCGTCCCGGACTGGTACCTGCTCTTCTCGTGGGGCCTCCTGAAGATCGCGGACATCTTCCCACAGTTCGTAATCGGGGACGGCACGCCCCTCGAGACGCGGTTCGACGCGGCGTTCTGGGGCGACATCCTGAGCGGGATCCCGGTCATCTTCCTCCTCCTCCTTCCGTTCCTCGACCGCGGGCGGGAGGCCCGCCCCGCGAAGGCGCCGTTCCGGTCCGCCCTTGGAATCTCGTTCCTCATCGTTTGGATCTTCTTCGCATCGCTCTATTCAATTCGCGAGGTCGTCGCGGAGCGGTGGCAGACCCCGGACATCGACCCGGGCCCGCTCTCGACCGCCACCGCGCTCATCCCCGACGACACGATGAAATTGTTCTTCATCGTCCCGCCCGTCCTCGTGTTCTTCGGCAGCTACGTCGCGCTGCGGCGCCTCGGGTATCAGCACATGCGCAGGTGGCTCGTCCCCCTGTGCTCCCTCGGCGCGATAGGCGTCGCGGCGCACTCCCTTGCGATCCTGCTCGTCCCGGGCTGGCTCACCCCCCTCGCGGAGCCGTACCGGCTCGAACTGGTCGTGTTCCTCGCGATCCTCTCCCTGTCGTCCATCCTCGCGGCCCTCGCGGTCCTCCGCCTCCCGGAGACGAAGGCCCGCAAGGCCGTCCTCCTCGTCGGCGCGGTGGCCCTCGCCGCGTTCCTCGGCGGGTTCCTGTACCTCGATCGCACGAACCCGACGGGCCTCCTGTTCATCCTCGCGGTCCTGTACCCGAACATGAACACGCTCCTGTTCCTCCCTCCGTTCGTCATCGTAACGGCATGGCTCGGCCTCCGTCGGCCGTACAGCTCGTACGAGTTCCTCCTCAACGAATGCTACCAGTGCGGCAAGTGCCACACCGTATGCCCGGTCACGAAGGTCGAGGACGACGCCCTCGGTGGGCTGAACCTCGTGTACAACACGTTCAAGAAGCAGCACGACGGCGTGCCGCTATGGACGTGTCTCGCCTGCGACGCGTGCAGCGCGGTCTGCCCGCTCGACATCAAGTACAGCGACTACATCCTCGAGGAGCGCGCGAAAAGCCAAGGACGCTTGGCCGCGGACGGAGGTAAGGAGGCATGATGGAGACGGAGTACGGGCCCGGCCGGACGATCCCGCATCCGGTCCTCTTCCGTCTGCTCGATGCGGAGGCGGACGACACGACGATCCCGGAGATCAAGGTCGAGCATCCGTCGGAGTACGCGTACTACCCGGGGTGCATCGACTACTACGACCAAGAGATGCAGTTCTCCCACATGAACTACGGCGACACGAACCACGGGATCATCTTCGACTCGTCGATCAAGCTCCTCCGCGCGGTCGGCATCGAGCCGATGATCCTCGACCGCTCGTTCATGAAGTGCTGCGGCCACGACCAGCTGTGGCAGGGCAAGGTCGACGTCTTCAAGAAGATGCGGGACTACAACACGACAATCATCCAGAAGCTCGGCGTGAAGACGCTCGTCACGTCGTGCGCGGAGGGCTATCGGACGTTCCGTCTCGACTACAAGCTACCGGGCGTACGGGTCGTTCACATCACGCAGATCCTCTACGAGCGGGGCCTCCGGATCCCGCCCCAGGGAGACGGCGGGAAGAAGATCCGCGTCGCCTACCAGGACCCATGCCGCTCGTGCCGCCAGATGCCCGTCGGCGCCGTCTACGAGGAGCCTCGGGAGCTCATCAAACGGGTCGACACGGCGGAGCTCGTCGAGCTCAAGACGTTCCGCGCGGACGCGCAGTGCTGCGGCGTCGCCCAGATGATGTACTGCAACGACAAGACGAAGGGCATCACGGCAAAGCGCATGGACGAGGCCACGGAGGTCGGCGCGGACTACCTGCTCACCGCGTGCCCGAAGTGCCTGACGCACTTCGGCTGCCTCCACCACGAGAACAAGTGGAAGCCCGGGGGCGAACGGTACGCGTACCGCGTGATGGACATCACGCAGTTCCTCGCGGAGCGGCTGCCCGGGGACTACCCGACGGGGGGCAACGTCGACCTGAGACGCAAGGAAACGCCCGCGCCGGGCCGGAGAGGGTGACGGCGTGGCGACCGCACCCACCGCCGCCGCGGCGACGCCCGCCGCGACTCCCCCGCCCGCGGACCCCCTCCTCGCGTACTACCGCGGCGTACGGCAGATGAACGTCCAGATCGCGAAGGAGCGCTACAAGGCGTTCTACAAGGGTCGGACGCTGGAGTTCATCCGTGGCCGCGGCACGATCGCGATCGTCGACGAGGAAGTGTGCATGGGATGCACGCACTGCTTCGACAACTGCGCGTTCGAAGCGATCGACATGGCGGATCGCAAGTTCGCGCTTCCCGACTACTCGTACACGTCCCGCAAGGCCGTGATTGTGTACGACAACTGCGTGGGCTGCGAGAAATGCGCGCTCGTGTGCCCCGTCGACGCGATCACGATGGCGCCGAAGCACGGGTTCGAGATGAGGGAGGGCAAGCTCGTGTCGACGGCACCGCCTGCGCCTCCCGCGAAGCCGGCCGCGCCCGCGCCGAGGCCCGCGACGCCCGCTCCCGCATCGCAGCCGAGCCCCGCGTCCCCGGTGGCGCCCTAGATGGCCGGACCGACGGACAGGGTCGTGCGGGCCCACAAGGCCCCGAAGGCCCCCCGCCTGACGTTCCGGCAGGAAATTCTGACGATCCAGAACCTGCCGAAGGTCCAGCGGCTCATCGTGATCCTGAAGGTCGCCGGCGTGTTCCTCGTCGCGATCGGCCTCGAGGGGATCGTGATCCAGCCGCAGCAGCTCTGGCTCACGGCGGTCTTCGTCCCGCTCGGGCTCTTCGTGTCCCTCCTTCCGATCCGAATCCGGACTGGCCGGTGCCTCGCGTGCATGGGCGTACTCCAGCAAGACCAAGCGATCTGCCCGGCGTGCGGCGCTCCCCAGATGTGAGCCCGAGCAGCCCATTCAGGGGACGACGAGCGGCTGGATGACACGCGGGGCGTCGATCTCGAGCTTGAGCTTGCGCAGGATTTCCATGCGCCGACGGAACCCGGGACTGTCGTCCCACAGGTGGGCGATCCTCGAGACGAACGTCGCGCCGGGGATCTCCGCGACCGCGTTCGCGACGCCCTTCGAGAGTTCGTAGACGCGGTGGCGCTCCTTCGACGACTCGAACGCGGGAAACGCGGAAAGGGTCCCGCTCGACCGGAGGGACGCGTAGAGGCTCGGCCTCGCGCTGACATGCTGCCCGAGGGCCTTCGCCCGCTCGACGAATGCGGGAAGCGCCTTGATGGGCATGCGGACCTCGCCGACGAAGAGGCTCCTCCCGACGCGGTCCGCCGCCTTGCGGTACACGTCCGCCGGCACGTCGAACGGGTTCGGTACGTCCGCGGCCTTCGCCTTGTAGCCCGTGAGGAGGGCGTCGTACGCCTTCTCGCGCGCGGCGAGGCCCGCCGCCGTGCCGCCGATGCCCAGCTGCACGGTGAAGGCCTCCGCGGCAACGCCGGGGCGCAGGACGCCGGCCGCGCCCGCGTCGGCCATGTGCACCCAGTGCGGTGTCCTCAGGGAGCCGGCCAGCTTGTCGAGCGCGGCGGACGCCTTCGCGGCGTCCTCGTAGCCGTACGTCAGGGTCCTGCGGGCCGCGGACCCCGGGACAAGCCGGAACGCGACCTCCGTCGGCACGAGGAACTCGTCCGCGAGAGGGAGGATCGCGTGCAGGAGGTCGTACCCCGCGCCCTCGCCCGAGACCTCCTCGAAGCCGAGGCGGGTCCGGTGCCCGTACGCGGACACCGTCCGCAGCGCGTTGACGTCCTCCGCGAACTCTGCCCGGTACGACGCGTACGGCGCGTCGCCCCACACGCCGTCCCCGATCGAGAAGTCGAGGGGGACGGTCGGCACGAAGGGCACGAGATGCCCCTTCTCCGAGGCGGCGTCGTAGACATCCTTCCAGGTCGCGCCGACCTGGGCGATCGCGCGCTGCCCGCCGTCGAGGTCGACGGCGCGGTACGCGCCGAAGTCGAGCTGGACGCCGCGCGGCTCCGGGACGAGCCAGTCGTACGTCAGGAGGACGCGCGGCTTCGGCACCACGCCGACGTCGCGGTCCTTGCCGACGCCCAGCTCCTTCCGGAAGTAGTGATAGTCCTCCGGTGCGAGCCCGAGGTTCACGCTGCTCTCGCTCCCGTTGAATACCTGGACGAGCTTGCGGATCTCCGCGTCGTCCTTCACCTTGACTGTGGCGGCGGGCGCGCGGCTGAGGTCCGCGATGATCCCCCGAGGCAGCACGCGGTCGTCCCGGGTGAAGACGGCCTTGATGAGGGCCTCCCGGACGACCTCCCGGAGGGCCGGGATTCGCACGGCCTCCTCGATGAACGTCCAGTCGCGCAGGAGGCCCATCTCACGCGCCCCCCACGCGGCGGTACGCGCGCGCGAACCGGTCCCGCGTCGGCTTAATCCGCCGCAGGAACGCGGCGAGGTCGAGGCCGAGCCCCATGGCGAAGGGCGGGATCGTGTCGATGATCGGCCACGTGAACCTCGTCCAGACCTCCGTCGTCTTGCCGGCGTTGATCTTCTTCTTCGGGTCGAAGACCTGTTTAACCGCGCCCATGAAGGGCGTCGCGCGGCCATGCATCTTGTACAGGTTGAAGACCATGAAGAGGCCGAGGCCCATCGGATGGCCGCCGAGGCCCCGTGCCGCGTCGCCCATCTTCTTCACGAAGCCGAGGGCCGCCGGTCCGGACGGGCGGGTGTCGTCCATCAGGACGTACGGCGCGAGGACCGCGGACGTCGGGTCCTGGAGGGCGAGGTGGATCGCGCCGTCGAGCTTGAGCTTCCGGAGGAGCGTGTGGGCTTCGGCCGTCGCCTCGGCGAGGCGGTCGGCCGGCACGACGTTGCTCGACACGGCCAGGCCTCGGCTCAGGCGCCGGGCGCCGTACATCGTGAAGCGCCGCGCCCACAGGTCCGACGCATCGTTGCCGGGGAGCCTCGTCCCGCCCGCCTTCGCTGCCAGGGCGTCGAACTCCTTCTCCTGTTCGAGGACCTCGTCCTTGTGGCCCTGCAGCGCGACAAGGGCGATGTCCATCGGCTCCGGGACGTCCGGCCGGAGGGCCCGCTCGAAGACGAAGTGATTACGGTCGAGGAGGGCGACGTGGAGGGGTGCGAGGTCCGCGCCCGCGATCGTTTCGAGGAACCGCGCGTCCTCCGCGAGGGACCTGAACGCGTACGCGGCGGCCCGCGACTCCTCGGGCTCCGGCTGGATCCGGAGGACGGCCTTCGTGACGATCCCGAGGGTACCCTCCGACCCTAGGAAGAGCGACTTGAGGTCCGCGAACCGGCCGCCCGCGTCGTTTGTCGATCCCGTCCGGACGATGGAGCCGTCCGGCAGCACGACCTCCAGGTCGAGGACGAGGTTCCGCAGGGAGCCAAAGCGGTACGAGCCGACGCAGGCCGCGCCGGAGTTGATCGCCCCGCCGACCGTGCTCGCGGGCGCAGCGATCGGGACAAGGCCGAGGGAGAGGCCCTTCGAGGCGACGTACTCCGCGAGGTGTCCCCACGGCACGCCGGCCTCGACGGTCACCGTGCGGTTCGCAGCGTCGAGGGCGAGGATCTTGTTCATCTTCCGCATGTCGACGAGGACGCCCCCTCGGTTCGGAACGGCGCCTCCGTACGAGCCCGTGCCGCTGCCGCGGGGCGTGATCGGGAGGCCGCTCTCGTCGCTCAGCTTGACGATCGTCGAAACCTCCTCCGTCGTCTGCGGGAGGACGATGAAGTCGGGGTAGAGGCGCCACTGCAGCAGGGCGGCCTTCGGGAGGGACGCGAAGTCGTGGCTGTACACCATGCGCTCGAGCTCGCCCTGCGCGACACGTTCGGGCCCGAGCGTGTTCACGAGCCGGCGATGGGCATAATCCTTGGAGGCCATCCCGGTCCCCTCGTCGGCCGCCGTAAACTCCCTTTCGGGATAAAGATGACGTCCAAGGCGCTCAGACGTTCAGGGAGCGGACGATTTGCTCCTTGAGCCGCTGGACGTCGGCGCCGGACGAATACACGTCGAGCGCCTGGGCGGCGGCGACGATCTGCTCGTCCGTCGCCCGGTCGACCGCGCGCGCGATGTCGAGCTTCAACTGCATCTCGCTCTTCCCGGTCGCTGGGACGCCGAGTGAGACCGCGGCCGTCTCCGTCTTCGCGCGGGTGTCCTTGACCTCGATCTCGCGGAGCTCCGTCGAGATCTGGCGCTCGACCTCCATCTTCCCGAGGCGGAACTGGCCGAGGGCCTTGCCGATGCCCCTCGCGAGCTCGGGGAGCTTCGATGGACCGAACAGCAGGAGGATCGCGATGATGATGAGCAGGACAATCAGCTCGATACCCACCGGGATCTGCGCGGTGACGGGGAAAGGGTTAGACAACGGAGTC
>Ga0184639_10001550_pt1 | contig 10001 bp, 7 predicted proteins | sample PLM31_170_b2_FD_133155 | JGI IMG/M metagenome (GOLD analysis project Ga0184639, IMG submission 133155) | Groundwater sediment microbial communities from an aquifer in East River, Colorado, USA - PLM3-1_170_b2 | ecosystem: Environmental > Terrestrial > Soil > Riparian zone | place: USA: East... | reverse complement strand
GAGGGTCGCCTCCGGCGACAGTAGCCTCCGCAAGCGCGACGTCGTAGGCCCCCGTCTGCAGAAGCGTGCGCACGGTCGGCTCGGGCTCCACCTGGACGTTCAGCGACAGGTCGTCCGCCCCCAGGAGCAGCTGGATCGTCTCGGCCAGCTTGGGCAGGTTGAGCGGCGCCGGCGCCGCGGGCACCAGCAGGGTGGGCTTCGTTTCCTTCGGCCATCGGCTCTCACGGATCAACGCCCGCACGGTCGTGCGGCCGGCGCCGAGAACCGGAGAGCCCTCGCGTCGCGCCCAGACGCCGGGGGGCAGGAACGACTGAAGCGGAACGGCCGCTCGCTCCAGCGCCAAGCCCAGAATGGCGGGATCGAGCGCTGCTGCGACGGCTTGGCGGAGCGTCTTTCGTGAGAAAGGCTCCTTCTCGGTCTGGAACGTAAGATATCCGATGCGAAGGCCGGGAGCCGAAAGCGCCCCCTCGCTGCGGCGCGGCGGCCCCGAGGGGAACCAGATGTCGAGTGAGCGCGCGTCGATCTCGGACTCGGCATGGTCGTCCGCGCTCACGTCGAGGAACACCAGCCGCTCGGACCTCGGCTGCCCCGCCCAGTGGCCGGGCATCGCCTCGAGCGCCAGGCGCCCGCTCGAGGAGTCCACGACGCGGTAGGGCCCCGTACCCACGAAGCGACCACCCCCGTCGGCGGCCGCCGAATACTTCGCGACGGCGAGACCGGGATGCGCGAGCACCGTGAGCAGCGCCGCGTAGGGCTGCACGAGGGCGATCTCGACGGTCCGCGCGTTGGGCGCACGGACCTCCTTCACGACGCCGGGTGCGCCGCGGAGAAGAGCCGGCCACGCCCGCCCGGCGATCTGGGCGTCGGGGCGGAGTTGGCGGTCGAAGCTGACGGCGACGTCCAGCGCGGTGAGCGGACTGCCGTCGTGAAACCTGACACCCTCGCGCAGCGTGAATGACCAGACGAGCCCATCCCGCGACGCGTTCCAGCGGGTGGCCAGCGCCGGCTCGATATCGGTGCTCCCTTCGCGCCAGGCCACCAGCGTGTCGAAGACCTGGCGGGCGATGAGGGGCGTCGTTCCCTCCAGGGCTGCGCCGGGGTCGAGAATGGCAGGCACGCCAGGCGCGCCGATGCGGAGCTCGCGACGGACGCCCGGACTCGACGGCGCGCTCGGGCCCTGCGCCGACGAGATCACCGGCGCCCGTGCGACCAAGACCGTCACCAGCAGAGCCAGAACGGCAGCGCCGCGACGAAACGTCGGTGGGGGCATCGGGGCTTTTATACGTGGAACCCTCTATTCGTGCCACTCGTTTCGACGGCAGAGCGCGATGACGTTCGGGTACAGAACTTGCTCACGATCCAGGCCAGGGAAAGCTGGCGGAGGACGGAGTGGCAACGAAACCATAGGGGTTGGGGAAAAACACCGAAAATTCAACATGTCAACCAGCGGTAAATTACCTGCCAACCTTGACTTTCTTTTTCACAGCCGCCTATACTTCGAGCACACGGCAAATGCTGGTGCCTGAGCGGCGCACAGGGGGTCAAGTGGGAAGGTCAAGTGGGAAGGAATGAGCTATGAAGGAGTTCGACAAGAAAAGTAGCCCGAGTCGCGAGGGCTTCTCGAAGTTCCTTCCGGCGTCCATGTCCGATTCGAGCACTCGTCGTCGTCTCACGGAGTACGAGATCCAGGTACAAGACCTCCAGGCATACATCCGGTCGCTCGAGGCGGAGACCGTCCATCTCCGGAAAAAGCTCGAGGACACGCCCAAGGACTTCATGGTCCTCGAGAACAAGCTTCGCGAGGCGAACCGTCAGCTCGTGCAGGCGTTCAATCAGAACGAGAAGCTCGTGAACGCGCTCTACGAGGCACGCGAGCAGATCACGGCGCTCAAGGAAGAGGTGGACAAGCTCTGCGCGCCGCCCTCGACGTACGGCGTCTACCTGGCCGCCAACGAGGACAGCACCGTCACCATCCTCTCCCAGGGCCGCAAGGTGAAGGTCAACCTCCACCCCTCGATCAAGCCCGAGACCCTCAAGCCCGGCCAGGAGCTCATCCTCAACGAGGGCCTCAACGTCATCGAGGCGGCCGGCTACGAGTTTCAGGGCGAGGTCGTCATCCTCAAGGAACAGCTCGACGCCGAGCGCGCCCTCGTCACCCTGCGCGCCGACGAGGAAAAGGTCGGCATCATCGCCGAGCCCCTGCGCACCCTGCGCCTCAAGACCGGCGATCACCTCCTCCTCGACTCCAAGAGCGGCTACCTCCTGGAAAAGCTGCCCAAGAGTGAAGTGGAAGATCTCACCCTCGAGGAAGTGCCGGATATCGGCTACGAGAGTATCGGCGGTCTGGGCGATCAGATCGAGGCCATCAAGGACGCCGTGGAGCTGCCGTACCTCTACGCCGACTACTACAAGGAACACAAGCTCACCCCGCCCAAGGGCGTGCTCCTCTACGGCCCTCCCGGCTGCGGCAAAACCATGATCGCCAAGGCCGTTGCCAACAATCTCGCCGAGAAGATCTCCGAAAAGCGCGGCGAGAAGATCAAGGGCTTCTTCCTCAATATCAAGGGCCCCGAGCTCCTCAACAAGTACGTCGGGGAGACCGAGCGGAAGATCCGCGAGATCTTCGTCAAGGCCAAGGAGAAGGCCGCCGAGGACGTGCCCGTCATCGTCTTCTTCGACGAGATGGACGCGCTCTTCCGCACGCGCGGCACCGGCATCTCCTCCGACGTCGAGACGACCATCGTGCCCCAGCTGCTGGCCGAGATCGACGGTGTCGAGGGTCTCAGGAACGTCATCGTCATCGGCGCCTCCAACCGTCAAGACCTCATCGACCCGGCCATCCTGCGTCCCGGCCGGCTCGACGTGAAGATCAAGATCGAGCGGCCCGACCGCGGCGCCGCGGCCGACATCTTCGCCAAGTACCTCACCGCCGACATCCCGTTCGCGGAGTCCGAGATCCGCGGCGGCGACGTCGCCGCGGCCATCCCCTCCATGATCTCGACCACCGTGGAGGCGATGTACAGCCTCAGCGAGGAGAACCGCTTCCTCGAGGTCACCTACGCCAACGGCGACAAAGAAGTCCTCTACTTCAAGGACTTCGCCTCCGGCGCGATGATCGAGTCCGTCGTGCGCCGGGCCAAGAAACTCGCCCTCAAGCGCTACATCGCCGGCGGCCAGAAGGGCATCATGGTCGACGACCTCCTCACCGCCGTCCGCGAGGAGTTCAAGGAGAACGAGGACCTGCCCAACACCACCAACCCCGACGACTGGGCGAAGATCGCCGGGAAGAAGGGGGAGCGGATCGTGTACGTCAAGCCCCTCATGGGCGAGACGAAAGAGAAGCTGCGAAGCGTCGAAAGGGTCGTCAACACGGGTCAGTACCTGTAGCGAAGCGGGGGGCGCCGAGCCCGCCTCCCACCCTCAATTAGGCAATGGGGGGAAGACACCTCCATTTCCCCCCCGGGGCGCGCTGACCGGGGGCGTTCTTTCTACCGTCAGAGAGGACTGCATGGCGATCCCGAAAGTCATGGGCATCGAGACCGAGTACGGGATCACGGTCAAGAATCAGCCCGATTTCAACCCGATCCTCTCCTCGCTCCTGCTGATCAACTCGTACGAGACGTTCCGGTCCTCCCGGGTACGCTGGGACTACGAGGCCGAGAGCCCGCTCCGCGACGCGCGCGGATTCGAATACATGGAGGAGAAGGAAGGGACGTCGAAAGAGGAGTCGCGCCTCATCAACCTGATCCTCTCCAATGGCGCGCGGTTCTATGTCGATCACGCCCATCCGGAATACTCGAGCCCCGAAACGACGAACCCGCGCGACCTGGTCATCTGGGACCGCGCCGGCGAGCGCATCCTGAATCTCTCGCGCCAGCGCGCCGAAGCGGTGTCGCCCCCCGAACAACGAATCTTGATCTACAAGAACAACACCGACAGCAAGGGCAACTCGTACGGCACCCACGAGAACTACCTGATGGACCGGCGGGTGCCGTTCGCGCGCATCGTGCAGCACATGATGCCGTTCTTCGTGACCCGCCAGATCTTCACGGGCGCCGGCAAGGTGGGCGCGGAGAACAACGCCGACCCGTGCGACTACCAGATCTCGCAGCGCGCCGACTTCCTCGAGACCGAGGTGGGTCTCGAGACGATGCACTCCCGTCCGATCATCAACACGCGCGACGAGCCTCACGCCGATCCGGAGAAGTACCGCCGGCTCCACGTCATCGTCGGCGACGCCAACATGAGCGAGGTCTCGAATTACCTCAAGACCGGCACGATGGCGATCGTGCTGAGCATGGTCGAGGACGATTTCATCGAGCGCGACCTCTCGGTGGACGGACCGGTGGGAGCGTTCCGCGTGGTCTCGCGCGATCTCACCTGCCGGGAGCCGATCCGGCTCAAGGATGGTCGCACCATCACCGCCGTGGACCTGCAGCGAGAGTTCCTCGCGATGGCGCACAAGTACTATCGGGACCGCGAGGCCGAGCCCTGGGTCCGCGAGGTCCTCGCCCGGTGGGAAACGACCCTCGACCATCTCGCCGAGGACCCGATGCAGCTCGGCCGCGAGCTCGACTGGGTCATCAAGCGCCAGCTCATCGAGAACTACATGGCGAAGCACGATCTCGCCTGGAACGACTCGCGCGTCCAGATGATCGATCTCCAGTACCACGACATCCGTCCGGGCCGGGGCCTCTACTACAAGCTCGAGGAGTCCGACGCGGTGGACCGGATCGCAACGGACGACGAGATCGCGAAGGCTATCTACGACCCGCCCAAGGACACACGCGCGTACTTCCGGGGCATGTGCCTGCAGCGCTACGCGGAGGAGATCGTCTCGGCGAGCTGGGACTCCGTCATCTTCGACTTGAAAGAAGGGCCGCTCAAGAAGATCTTCATGCTGGAGCCCCTGCGGGGCACCGAGGCGCACGTCCGCCAGCTGTTGACCGAGTCGCCGACGGCCGCGGACCTGCTGCGCAACATCTCCCGCGCCGCCTCCGGGATCTGACCGTGGACGGTGAACGCTGGCGGTTGCTGTTCAACGACTACTCGAACTCGAGCTTCGTCGAGCTGCTCCGCCGGGAGTCGCCGCATCTGGTCCCGGGCCTCGGCCCGGCACCGGCCGCCGCGCCCGCGGAGCCCGTCCACGGCACGACCGTCCTCTCGATGCGATACCGCGACGGCGTGATCATGGCCGGTGACCGCCAGGCGACCGCGGGCTACCAGGTGGCGAGTCGCCGCATCGAGAAGATCTTCAAGTCCGACGAGCTGTCGGGCGTCGGCATCGCCGGCGCCGCCGGCCCCGCCATGGAGATGGCCAAGCTGTTCCAGACCGAGCTCGAGCACTACGAGAAGGTGGAGGGCGAGAACCTCTCGCTCGAGGGCAAGGCGAACCGCCTGAGCCAGATGATCCGGATGAACCTGCCCGCCGCGATGCAGGGTCTCGTGGTGGTCCCGATCTTCGCCGGCTTCGACGAGAAGGCGGGCGTGGGCCGGCTGTTCAAGTACGACATCACCGGCGGCCGCTACGAGGAGACCAACTACGACGCGCAGGGGTCGGGCTCGAAGGACGCGCGCGACTCGCTGAAGAAGCTCTGGAAGCGCGACATGGCCCGCGAGGACGCGATGCGCGTCTCGCTCGAGGCGCTCATCGACGCCGCCGACGAAGACGTCGGGACCGGCGGTCCCGACCTGGTGCGCGGGATCTTCCCCTCCGTGAAGACCATCACGCGATCCGGCTTCGGGGACGTGCCGGAGGACGAAGTGCGCCGCGTCTGTGAGGGGATCTTGGCCGACCGCACCCGCAACTCGGACGGGACCTGACATCATGCCGCTGCCCTACTACGTGAGCCCCGAGCAGATGATGAAGGACAAGGCCGAGTACGCCCGCAAGGGCATCTCGCGCGGCCGGTCCCTGGTCACTCTGGAGTGCGGCGACGGCATCCTGCTGGTGGCCGAGAATCCGCCGACGCTCCTGCACAAGATCTCGGAGATCTCCGACCGCATCGCGTTCGCGGGCGTTGGTAAGTACAACGAGTTCGAGAACCTCCGGATCGCCGGCATCCGGCACGCCGACGTCAAGGGCTACTCCTACAGCCGGGGCGACGTGACGGCCAAGGCGCTGGCCAACGCCTACTCACAGGCGCTCGGCAACATCTTCACCCAGGACATCAAGCCATTCGAGGTCGAGGTTTTGGTGGCGGAGGTCGGCGACACCAACGGCGCGAAGAGCGAGATCTACCACATCCTCTACGACGGCACGATCGAGGACGAGCGGAACTACGCGGCGATGGGCGGCCAGGCCGACGAGATCCGCCGCTTCCTCAAGGATCACTACCAGGAGGGCATGACTCTTGGCGACGCGTTGCAGCTCGGCGTCCGCGCGCTGACCGTGACCCAGAACAAGACGCTGACCGAGCGCGACCTCGAGGTCGCGGTCCTCGACCGGACCAAGGCGCAGCGCAAGTTCCGGCGGATCCCCCTGGAAGCGCTCGGTCAACTCCTGGGCGCGGGAAGTAAGCCGTGTTAGGCTGGGGCAGGACAGGCCCATGAAGCGTCGGATCTTCGGTCTCGAGAACGAGTACGGCCTCACCTGCACGCTTAACGGCCAGCGCCGCCTGTCCCCCGACAACGTCGCCCGCTATCTGTTCGAGAAGGTCATCCCCGGCGCTCGCAACGCCAACGTGTTCCTCGAAAATGGCGCCCGGCTCTACCTGGACACCGGGTTCCACCCGGAGTACGCGACGCCCGAGTGCGATGATGTCACCGAGCTGGTCATCCACGACAAGGCGGGCGAGCGCATCGTCGAGGACCTCCTGCACCAGGCCGAGAAGCGCCTTCGGGAAGACGGGATCTCGGGCAACATCCTGCTCTTCAAGAACAACACCGATTCCGCCGGTAACTCCTACGGCTGCCACGAGAACTACCTGGTTTCCCGCGACGTCTCGTTCCAGCGACTCGCCGAAGCCCTCATCCCCTTCTTCGTCACCCGGCAGATCTTCGCGGGCGCGGGCAAAGTGCTCCAAACGCCCCGCGGCTTCCACTACTGCCTGTCCCAGCGCGCTCAGCATATCTGCCAGGAGATCTCCGGGGCGACGACGTCGTCGCGCTCGATCATCAACACCCGCGACGAGCCGCACGCCGACGCCGAGCGCTACCGGCGGCTGCACGTCATCGTGGGCGATTCGAATATGTCCGAAGTCGCGACCTATCTGAAGATCGGGACGACCGCCCTCGTCCTCGACATGATCGAAGATGGGTTCTTCGACCGCGATTACTCGTTGCAATCTCCCGTGCAGGCGATCCGCGATATCTCCCACGATCCAACCCTGCGCGAGGCGATCAAGCTGAAGGATGGCCGCTCGGTCACGGCGCTCCAGATGCAGCTCGAGTACCTCGAGTACGCGACGCGCTACGTCAACTCGATCAACGCCGACACGACGACCAAGGACGTCCTCGCCCGCTGGACCGACGTCATCACCAAGCTCGAGTCGGACCCGATGCAGCTCAGCCGCGAGCTCGACTGGGTCATCAAGCGCCAGCTCATCGACAACTTCATGAACCGCCACCGCCTCTCCTGGCGGGACCCGAAGGTGTCGCTGCTCGACCTCCAGTACCACGACATCCGGCCCGACAAGGGCGTCTACTACCGCCTCGTCGCCAACGACCACGTGGACCGGATCACCGACGACGAGACCATCGAGCAGGCCAAGCACGTGCCGCCGCAGACCACGCGGGCGCGGCTCCGCGGCGAGTTCATCCGCCAGGCGAACCTCAAGGGCAAGGACTATCGCGTCGACTGGGTCTACCTGAAGCTCAACGATCCGGAGCGCGAGACCATCCTCTGCAAGGACCCCTTCCAGTCGCACGACGAACGGGTCGAGCGCCTCATCCGCTCCTTCTAGGCTCCACAAGGGAGAGACCCCTCGCGGGACTGACGCACCACCCGGTGTGGCCCGGAACTAAGGTTGACACCCCCTGTCCGGGGGTGCTACGCCTGGAGATGCCAGGTCGAACCTTTCGCGCTCATCCGAGCGGCCTCACAGCGTAAGGAGTTCCCGATGTTCAGCAACCAGAAGGCGCTGGAGAACCAGAAGGCGCTGGAGAACGGCAAGCCCGGCTCGGCGGTACCGCTGCTCACGGTCGTCGGCGACCGCGCGCGGGTGGAAGGCAAATTCGACATTGCGGACTCGATCCAGGTGGAGTGCGAAATCGGCGGTGAGATGAACGTTGGCGGCAAGCTCGTCATCGGCGAGAAGGGCCGCGTCAACGCCAACGTGCAGACGGTCGACGCGATCGTCATGGGTCACTACGCGGGCAACATGATCGCGACCGGCATCGTCGAGATCGCCGCGACCGGCCGGGTCACCGGCAACATCACGACCGACTCGCTTGTCATCTCGAAGGGCGGCTTCTTCAACGGCAACGTCACGAAGATGAACGAATCGACGAACGGCCAGCGACCGGTCTACCTGGTCGAGGACGACCGGCCTGCCCAGCTCAGCGGGCAGAGGTAGACAGGCCCGCGCGGAACAGCGCCTATGTTGTGGAGGAAGTCGAGCAAGCGCCCGACCAAGGGAAGCGACCTCACGGCCTTTATCGATGAAGGGTCGGAGATCGAGGGCAAGTACTCGTTCACCGGAACCGTCATGATCAACGGCCGGTTCCGTGGCGAGATCGTTTCCAGTGACAGCCTCATCATCGGCGAGAAGGGCGTCGTCAACGCCTCCGTCCGGGCGGGCATCGTCTTGATCAACGGCGAGGTGGTCGGCAACGTGTGCGCGTCCGAGCGGGTCGAGCTCCGCGGCACCGCGCGGGTTTGCGGCGACGTTGAGGCGCCAATCGTGGTGGTTGAGGAGGGCGTGCTCTTCGACGGCCACTGCAGGATGACCAAGGCCCGGTCCGCGGACGACGCCTCCGTCACCCGCGACACAACGGTCGTTTCCCTGAAACGGTCGTAACTCCGCTCACTCCAGCGCGCCGATCGCGGCCTCGACGGCGGCGAGGACCGTGCCCGCCTCGCAGAGCCCCAGCGCCGCATCGAGGTCGGCCTTGAGATAGCGGTCCCGGTCGAGCGGTGGGATCCGCCGCCGCACGGCGTCCCGCGCCGCCGAGCTGCCGCGGCCTGGCGGGAGTGGGGCCCGGAAATCGAGCGCCTGAGCCGCCAGCAACAGCTCGATGGCGAGGACCTGGCGGGCGAGCCCGGCGGCCCGCCGCGCCTTGAGGGCCGCGCCCGCCGCCATCGAGTTGTAGTCCTCCTGAAGACCCGAGGTCGGAATGGACTCCACACTCGCCGGCAGCGCCAGCGTCCGGAGCTCGGCGACCAGTGCCGCGGCCACGTACTGGGCGATCATGTAGCCGGAATGGACGCCGCCGCGCGGCGAGAGAAAGGGCGGCAGCGCCTCGTTCGTCAGCGGGTTCACGAGCCGGTCGATCCGCCGCTCGCTGATTCCGGCGAGCTGGACGAGCCCCAGCGTCAGCGTGTCAAGCGCCAGCCCCAGCACCTCACCGTGGAAGTTTCCGCCGCTCAGCACGGCGCCGTCAGCGGGGAACACGAGCGGATTGTCGGAGACCGAGGCGAGTTCGCGCTCGATCACCGACCGCGCGAACGTGACCGCCTCGCGCGTCGAGCCGTGCACCTGCGGCATGCAGCGAAGGCTGTAGGCGTCCTGGACGCGCGTGCAGTCGCGGTGCGAGGCGATGATCCCGCTCTCCGCCGTGAGGCGAACCAGGTTGGCGGCGGCCGCGAGCTGGCCCGGATGGGGCCTGAGCGCGTGGATCCGCGAGTCGAATGCGGCGTTCGATCCCATGAGCGCTTCGAGCGACATGGCGCCGGCGACGTCGGCCAGGCGCGTGAGGCACGCCGCATCGAGGACCGTGAGGGCACCGTGCCCGGCCATGAGGTGCGTGCCGTTGAGGAGCGCGAGCCCTTCCTTCGTCTCGAGGACGAGAGGGCTCACGCCCGCGCGGGCCAGCGCCTCGGCGGCGGGAATCTGCCGGTC
>Ga0184639_10001549_pt1 | contig 10007 bp, 6 predicted proteins | sample PLM31_170_b2_FD_133155 | JGI IMG/M metagenome (GOLD analysis project Ga0184639, IMG submission 133155) | Groundwater sediment microbial communities from an aquifer in East River, Colorado, USA - PLM3-1_170_b2 | ecosystem: Environmental > Terrestrial > Soil > Riparian zone | place: USA: East... | reverse complement strand
TACAGCCGTTGCCGTCAACCGGGCAGCCGGCGGTGACCAAGTCGGTCGATGTGAGCCCGAGCGGGGTCGCCACCGCCGCGGTCAGGTCGGCCAGCGTCACCGTGCCCTTCCGGATCTTCTTGATCAGGATAGTGTTCGTCGTCTGCCAGACGCTCGCCTCAGACTTATCGATGCAGGCCGGCCCCACCGCCACCGAGTCGGGGGGGCAGCCCGCCCCGGCTGCTCCCGTGGTCAGGGCGAGCGCAAGGCCTACGCACCCTAGGGCTCCTACTCCGAGTTGCTGTCGCATCGCCATTCCTCCTGAGGGGTCGGGCACGTCCCTCCCCTGCCGTTCCGTCGCTATCGGATCGGGCCCGTCGGCCATCTTCCTCCGCCACACGTGCTCCGTGTTCTGCTCCAAGATGGATGCCTCAAGACCCCCCTTGTGGCTGCGGCGGTCGAGAGATGAAAAGCGCAGAGGGGCTGGGAGGTCTAGGAGGGCCACCTACCCGCGAAGTATAGCACGTGCCAGCCGAACGACACAAGCGGGCGGGACCGATCCCCGGCTCCGCACCATTGTGGTGGACGAGGTAAAGGACCCGCTTGTCCAACAGTTGTTTGAGACCTATGTCACGGGTAAATATAGTCTCCCTCAACTCCGCAACCTTGTCGCAACCTGGGGCCTGGTGAGCCCCAGAGGAAAACCCTTGACCTTGAGCAAGATGGGAGAACTTGTATCCAAATCCGTTCTTCATCGGCATGTTCCGGTATGATGGTGAGCTTTATGAAGGGAGTCACTCGCCAATAATCTCCCGGAAACTTTTTGAACGGGTCCAAGAAGTGCTGGCACAAAGTGGCCGGTCGCATTCCAAGCGACAGCCCCTGTTCCCGTTCATCGGGTTGCTTTCCTGTGGGGAGTGCGGTTGCGCCATCACGGCTGAGCGGCGGAAGGGGCATCACTATTATCGCTGTACCAAGAAGAAAGGAAAGTGCACTCAACGCTATATCCGGGAAGAAGCCCTGGCCGCTCAGCTTCGGGAGGCCGTTCAAAAAGTTTCCCTGTCCGATGCCTGGGCCCAAAAGATGCTAGGCAAGATCGAGGCATGGAAAACCCAGGAGGCCCAAGCCTCGGACAGTTTCGCTCAACAACAGAAAGAGAGACTATCGGCCATCCAAGGTAAACTGGACCGCCTTCTGGACGCCCATCTGGATGGGGTGATCACACGGGAGGAGTATCTCGGTCGGAAGGAAAGGTTACTCTGCGAGAAGGCCGCCTTAACGGGGCGGATGGCCGATGTTGAGCGAAAGGGAAATCATTGGCTCGAACCGCTGGAGGGCTTCGTTAAACTGGCTCACCAAGCCCGATCCGTGGCCTGCGGCCAGAATCTCGAATCGCTGAAAGATTTTCTGAAACGGATTGCCTCGAACCTTCGGCTGGCGGGCCAAACCTTTTCTTTTTCCTATCAGAATCCTTGGCCCCTTCTGGTCAACCGCCGCAAAAATTCAAATTGGTGGAGCAAATGTCACAGTGTAAAGAACTCACCTTGGCTTTTCGATTTGTTTTCAAGTAGATCGGTTATAAACCCGCCATAGGAATGAGCACGCCAAGACGAGGAGAATACTGGGTATCGTGTCGCCTTTTTCCCTGTATTTTTAACGAGTCGTTTTGGCAGCTAGGGTCGATACAGCCGCGGCCGTAGGCTCAAATGCGAAGGAGACTCTACTTCTGAACGGCTGAAACTTGGGAAGAGCGTTATAGCCACCACCCCTGTGGACGTCATCTATGGCGCTACCCCCTCCTTCGCCTGAGCGCTCTCTGAGCATTGCTGTGGTTCGGGTTCACTATAAGTGCATGCCTCCAGTCCTTTACTACGAAGTTGACGTCACTGCTTCCTTCATATGCCAGACAACGGTTGACGTAGAAACCAGAGCAATCCGGCTGGAGTTCAGTGGCCTGCGAGTAATCGATTATTGCTCGCGCATAGTTACCCACCTCGAAGTAAACGGTGCCACTCTGGTAGAAGGGCGCGCTGCAAGTTGACTGATGCTTGATCGCCGGCGAGTAATCGGCGATCGCTTCGTCACAAAGATGCGTGAGGCTGCATACCTGGCCACACTCGTTGAAAGCAAGTCCATCATCCGGCCTGAGTTTGATGGCTCGCGAGAAGATCTCTAATGCCAGATCCAGGTCGCCACGCAGTTTGGCCGCTCCCTCGGCCTCTACATCCGCGATTATGTCGTTGGCCGCCCCTACTCAGATCTCGGGACCAGCAGCCCGCGACTCTGTGCGAAGTCCAGCGTCTCGTCGCTTTCGATATGCATGCGGACGCGTTCACCCTGGAGCACGAACTCTGCATCCTCCATTACTTTCATTGTCACAGTCACGCCGGCGGCCAGATCGATGAAGCGCTTCCCAGTGAAAGTGAATTGGGCTTTCACCCCGAAGACATTGACTTCCCCGCACCCTTGGGAGTCGAACTCTGCGGCCCGGCGGCCGCCGATCGTCACAACGCGGCGGAGGGTGACCCGCTCCATGTTCTTCGGGGGCGAAGTGGAATGCGTCTCGATCATACGGCTCTCCCCGACCTTCCATCGACCATCGAACCGGCTTACCCACGCCGGACCGCCTCCCTTCTGGTTAAACATGTCTTTGGCGATGCCTTTAACGAGAGGCTCCAGGGAGATGAACGCCGGGTCCTCGATCCTGGTGTCCAGGAGGCTCCAATCCTTCGATAACCGAAAAACGGCCGCGGGAAATCCGCCCCCACTTTCCTGGACACGAATCTCAACGTAGCTGGAGGTCACGGTGAGAACCTCGATGGTCCTGGATTGAGACTTCGATTGGAGCCGCTTATCGTCGGGAAGTTTCGGGCCACCGGAAGTGGTCTCCTTTGAGCTCACTTGATAGACAAGTTTCAGTCCAGCCCTCCACTCCCACTGCTTCAGATCGACCTCCGTCGCGCCTAGTACCGTTTCGCCTCCGGACAGACTCGGGGTATCAGGGCTCGCCGCGGGGGGCTCACACTGGGTCGTCGTTGGTTTCAACCCTTCGCCCGCGGCTGCCTGCTTAAAAAGATCCTGTATAAGTGTCGCAGGATCTTCTTGGATCAATCCCATCCCGCGCAGCATGGTGCCGTATTGTGAAATGACTGACGACGTCATGAACACCATCCCCGCGTTCTCGGGCTTGGCAAGCCCCTCGCGTGCTTTCTTGGCAAACTCCGATGCGGCCGGTGACTCGTCGACGGATGTCGGGATGCCCGTGTGGGTAAGCCCATTTACTTGGAGAATGCCGAGAGCGTAAAGGTACGCAAGGCGTCCCGTCCAGGGCCCACCTGGGTCAAACGCCCGGGCCCGCATCAGGATGCGCTCTGCAATTTCCTTGTCGGGGAGTTGAAAGAACTTTGCGGCATGTCCAAGGACGGAGATGTTTCCCCTATAGGTCTCGACCTGTTGAAGCCAGAGTTCCTTCGCGAGGGCATAGCCTTCTTGGTCTGCTAACGGATGCCCAGTCGGGTCTAGGGTTGCCTCTGGCAAACCCGCTATCTCCGCATCGGGGTGGTGTTGAATAATCCACAAGATATGCCGTCGGCGAGCCGCGAGTGTGGGAACGCGCCCAGCCCTGGGGAGTGAGCCGGCAAAATAATATCCGAGCAGTCGGGCACGCGCGGACAGATCACTTGGATCGCTTTTTAACTTCTCCTCTAGTTTTTCCGCATCCTCTTGAGATAATTTGCGCCCTGCCCTGGCAAGATCGCTAGTTTGTTGCAAGCCCAGGTTAGATTTTTCGATGGAGACATGCCCCTGCTCTTTTGCCTTGCGGGCCCGCTTCACCGCCTCAGCGCTGTCTGGGGCAACTCCCTGGCCTTTTTCGTACATGAGCCCAAGGTTGTACTGCGCGTTGGCCTGCCCCTGTTCTGCCGCCTTCCGGTACCACCGTGCGGCCTCGGCATAGTCCTGGGGGACGCCCTGGCCCCTTTGGTACATGAACCCCAGGTTATATTGCCCTAGGGCATCCCCCTGTTCTGCCGCCTTCCGGTACCACCGTGCGGCCTCGGCATAGTCCTGGGGGACGCCCTGGCCCTTTGCGTAGAGCAGGCCGAGGTAGATCTGGGCTTCGGCATTCCTCTGTTCCGCGAGCGGCCTCAACAGCCGCATCGCCTCAGCGTAATTCGCGGCGGCGTAAGCTATCCTCCCATCTTCCAATTGACCTGCACGGGAATGCACGGGTACCGCGAAGATCACACCAACCGCCACAAAGAGAATACCGCTTTTTAGCAGCCACTTGTTTGTGGCCAAAGCCGACTTTCTTTCAGACATGGCCCACTCATTCCTCAGCGGGTCGTTCCGTGGTGGTGAGTTCGTTAAGGGGCAATCTTGATGCCAGTGCAGCCGAGTGGCGGATTAATGGGTCCTTTGAATCGTGGGCGGGCCCGTGTCTCCCAAGCGCGAGGGCGTTGCCCGTGGCGCGCTCTGCCACATTACTCTGAGCTTTGGATAGGTTGGGAGCGCTCTGCGCGCTTCGAACAGATACGGCCAATGGAAGGGCCCTCGTAGGCCACTCCTTTGAAGCGGTCCTAATCTTAGTGTGACTCAGTTAGAGATTGGGTGATTGCATCCCGCCCTGAATCTTACAAGGCGGGTGAGCCGAGGTGCCCCAGGTTGCAGCGACCTCAGGGATTCAAGTGCAAGGGTAGTGCCAAAGGCTGGTGGAGCAAATGTCACAGTGTCGAGAACTCACACGGGCTTTTCGATTTGTTTTCAGATAATTAGAACCTTCAACCGGTTCGGGGACAAACAGGGAAGGGCTTTATTTTCAGCTATTTGTGGAAAGCTGAGGGTTTCATGTCCTCCGATACTTCGCCCTCCGGGGAGTCCACATTACGGGGGTGTAACCTACACTCTCGACGAACCGCCGTGAACGCGACCTGATTGAAGCGCCCTGCGGGCCGGGTGGCTGCGCCCACCCCACCCGCAGGGCACCCAAGGATCGGATCGTCAGAGGGCCCAAGGCTGGACGACTGGCGCGCGGGAACGCGAGGCCGATGGCCTCTGCCACGCCTCGCAGGCTCTCAGTACCCGGCCAGCGCGGCCTGGGTCCTCACCACCGCGAGCTCCGCCCGCTGCGCCCGCATCTGCACCAGCTCAGCCCGGAGACTCTCCTGCTGAGCCTTGAGCGTGGTCAGCTCCTGCTGCTGCCGCTGCAGCTCGTTGATCAGCATCGGGATCAACGCCTCGTAGTCTACCCCATACGCCTCCCCCGTGGGCGTGCGGGTCACCAGCTCCGGGTAGACCGTGGCCACCTCCTCGGCGACCAGGCCGTACTGCCGCACTCCTGCCGGGTCCTCCTTGTAGCGGAAGCTGACCGGGCGGAGCATGAAGAGCTCGCGACTGCGCCCTCCCATGGCCTCGATGTCGCGCTTGTAGCGGGCCGAGGAGATGGCTACGCCCAACTGGCCATCCCCGGTAATGCGCACCGCTGTGCCCCTCTGCAGGCCGGTGGCGGCGACGGCGGCAATGAAGGCTCGAGTCTGGACTGCGGGGTCCCCCAGGCGCAGGGTGTCCAATTCGCTGGCAACGCCGGGATTGCCCAGGTAGATGTTGTTGTCGCCGCTCGTCAGATTCACGCCGCTGTTCGCGCCGACCGCGATGTTCCCCGAGCCGGTGCTGAGATCGAGCGCGTGGTGTCCATAAGCGGTGTTGTTGTTGCCGGTGGTGTTGTAGAGGAGCGGGGCGTATCCAAAGGCGGTGTTGTTGTTGAGCGCGCTGGTGCCGCCGGCGGTGTTCTCGCTGCCGGTGGTGTTGTCTTGGAGCGCGAGCGCGCCGAGGGCGATATTCTCGCCGGCGGTGGTGTTGTTGGAGAGCGCCCTGTCGCCGATCGCGATGTTGTAGAGGCCGGTAGTGTTGGAGTTGAGCGCGGTGGACCCGACGGCGATGTTGCAGCAGCCGGTGGTGTTGGAAGTGAGCGCGTCGGAGCCGACGGCGATGTTAGAGACGCCGGTGGTGTTGGAAGTGAGCGCGCGGTATCCATAGGCGGTGTTGTTGTTGCCGGTGGTGACGTTCACGAGCGCGCCTGCCCCCCCACCGGTGTTCCTACCGGCGTCGCTATCGTCGTTGGTCGTTGGTTGCCCTCCGCCCCAGCTCAGCGCGACGGACAGCATGAGCGCCAGACCGGCGACCCCGAGTGCATGCCCATAGACTCGCTTCATGGCCTCCTCCTCTCGTGATGATGGGGTTATCCCGCCCAGTTGCCCGAATGGCGACCCCCTCCCCGGGTCCTCCCCCCAACGGGCCGTCGAGGCTGTGCAGGCGTTCACCTCTCCCGCGAAGCGACAGGGGCCGACGCCCCGTGGGGGCGCGGTCCCATACTGCGGGGAAGTCTATCCACGCTACCTCTCCCCCGGTCAAGGACAAACTGGCATTGACAGGCCGAAGTGCCGAGCATTTGCGCCACTTAGGCTCGCTGACTGTAGCACACCTGCCCACGGGCTGGCGTCAGAAGGAGTGGCAGGTTTTCAATGAGGCCCAGGATGGTTAAAATCAAAAGCATTGCCATACCTCGACTTCTTGCAATTCTCATCATCTCAAGGAACTCCCTTTTTAAGTGACTGACATAGATGGCGGATCACCCTTATCTATTCGGCACAGATGTTCGGGAGTCCGGTCCGCCCAATCCTCCTCGACCCACAAACACGAACGCCCTCTCAGGCCGAGTTACATCTGAGAGGGCGTTCTGTGAACTCTGCGCCGCCACTGTTGCGTGCGTGACTGAAATGCCATGCTCACCCGAGATCATCTGCCTGACCTGTGCGAGGGCAACATGGCACACTCTACACAGGCTGTCAAGCCCTTCCTCACCCTCCTTTCCCCTTTGGCAGAAGCGCAGATTACAACCACTAATCTACACTAGCCATCCTACTATGGCTGCCCTGAATAGACAGGCCGCGAGCGATGAAAAGGCAAAGATCGGGGAAGGCGTGGTGGGGATTCTGGCATGGCATCGGGGCTAGTGTTGCAGCTGTTGCGAATCAGCGGAAATTGGTGGAGGGTAGGGGATTCGAACCCCCGACCTCGGCGTTGCGAACGCCGCGCTCTCCCAACTGAGCTAACCCCCCGTGCCCGATAAAGCGGAAATCGTAGAGAACCTAGACTAGCGTAAAGCGAGAGGATTGTATAGAGCGAGCTTGCTTCGTTCCTTCCAGTCCCTCGCAATGGGCCTTTGGTAAATGCGTGGGCATTAGATCCCGAGGAAGGATTTGATCCGGAACAGCAGTTGTCTGGCAGGATCTTCTCCGCGCAGTTGAGTGGAAGCGATTCGCTCTCGGGCCAGAGCGGCCTCGGAATCCTTTTGGCGATAGCTCAGGATCTGGCTGAGCGACTCTGCAACCTTTGGATTGGCCAGCAGGATCGCCCGGAACTTCTCTTTGCCCAGCATGAGGAGCTCGGCGTCATCCAGGGTGCGGACGGTGGCTGTCCGGCGCGCCCCGGTCAGGAGCGACATCTCTCCAAAACACTGGCCCCGACCCATCGTGGCGACAAGCTGTCCCTCAGTCTGGCCATCTCCCGCCCAGACCCCCACCCGGCCGCGGGAGACGAGGAAGAGGCTGTCGCCTTCGTCACCCTGCCGCACAATGGTGCGACCGGCTTCATACAGGAGAGGCTGGAGGGAGCTGGCAACTTGGCTCTGTTCTTCGGGCGTCAGTGGCTGCAAGAAGTCCACCTCTTGGAGAAGGGCCAGACGCTCCGCAAGTCCTCGCGCCTCCCCCGCACGCTCGGTCTCCTCTGTGACGGTGTGGAGGTGGACAGTGCGAATAGGGAACGGGATCTCGAGGCAGTGCCGTTTGAGGGCGTACCAGATGTTGGCCAGCACCGTCCCCTCGACCGGGCTGGACATCTCGAAGTCGGCGATCCAGTAACGAACGCGGTACTCGATCGAAGAGTCCCCGTACTTGAGGACCCGGGCGGTGGGAGTCGGCGACAGGAGGACCCCAGGTGCGCCCCGGACGCCCTCAAGCAGCGCGGCGATCACCTGGTTCGGGGGGTTGCGATAATGCACTCCGACGCGCACTTCCTGTCCTTTGATCGGCTCGGGGCGGGAATAGTTGATGACCTGCTCCTTCGCCAAGACGCTGTTGGGAACAATCAGGTAGTCGTCTTCCTCGTAGATTTCGATCTTCACCGCGCGCCAGCCCATCTCGATTACCTGGCCGGCATTCTGCCCGATCCGGACCCACTCCCCGGGCGCGAAGGGGCGCTCGGTGGCGAGCGTGACCCCGGCGAAGAAATTTGACAGGGTCTCCTGAAGCGCGAGGCCGGCGACCAACGAGAGAACCGCCGAGGTCGCGAGCAGCGGCATCAGGTTGATGTGGAGCACCTTCGCCATGATGATGAGGAGGGCGAGAACGTACAGGCCTATGGAGATCAGTCCTCGGAGGATTGAGGGAGGAAGGAACTTTCGCCTCCGGGCGATGAAGAAGTCCACCAAGAGAAGATCGCAGAGCTTGATGGTGAGATAGGCGATGGAAAAAAGAATCAGCGCGTAAAAGTAGGGGGCGAAGGCGGGGCCGGTCAGGGCGGGATTGGTGCGCAAGAAGGCGGCTGCGCCTGCGGTGAAGGCCACGAGATAGAGGGGGTTCGCGAGGCGACCGAGCGGATGGCGACGCGTGAGGAGGCGAGCAAGGCTGGCGACGACGCCGAAGACAGCGAGCCCGTACACGATTCCCCGAAAGATTTCACCCCAGCCGACAGGACTCTGCATGGCTGTTCCTGTTCTCCCTGTCTATTGCCCTCTTTCCAAGTTCGGCAGGCCGCTCTGCTCGTCGTGGAAAAAGGTCATGCGGATGTCCGGGCGACGCGCAGAAAATCCTCGGTGGTGTAGATCGTCTCCAGCTCGTACCCCTTCCTCCTCAACTCGTCCCTGCCGCCCTCCTGCCGGTCCACGAGGGCCAGCACCATGCCGACCGTGAACCCGGTGTGTAGGGCCCCCTCGATCGCCTTGAGGGTCGAGGCGCCGGTGGTAACGACGTCCTCGATGATGGCGACGCTGGCGCCCTTCCGCTCGAACCCTTCCACCCACTTCAGGGCCCCATGTCCCTTCGGTTCCTTCCGCACGCTGAAGGCGTAGATGGGTGTTCCCTCGAGGGCACTGTGATAGGCGATCGCATAGGTAATCGGGTCTGCGCCAAGCGTGAGACCGCCGACTGCCTCGACAGGCGTAGTGTCTCTTTGCTCCAGCGCTTTGATCCGGTCGAAGAACAGGCGCCCCAGGAGCGGCATCGCCTCGGGCATGAAGGTCGTCTTCTTGCAATTGATATAATACTGGCTCTTCCGGCCGGAGGCGAGGGTGAAGATCGGATCGGCGCTGTACTGAAACGAATGCCGGACCAGGAGTTCCAGAAGTTGTTCTCGCGCGTCGAGCACGGCGTAAGGATACACGAGCCCTCTGGCGCGTGTCCAGCGGGTTTCGCAATCGCCCGAAGTTTCCTGGTGGGGGAATGCTAGGGCTTACCTACTCGTACGGCTTGACGGCGGGTGGCGGGGAGCCCTTTTCGCCAGACCCCGAAGCCTTCTCGGTCGTGGCGCACCCCGCGAATACCACGACGCTCATCGACAACGCAACCACAATGCCTTTTCGCATCAGTCTGCCTCCCCGGTCTTCGAGGTTACTTGCGCTGATCCTGCATGAAGGCCTTTAAGATGTCGATCGGGATCGGGAAGATGATCGTCGAGTTCTTCTCCATTCCGATCTCCGTCAACGTCTGCAAGTATCGAAGCTGGATCGTGACCGGCTCCGCCGCCATGACCCTGCCCGCCTGGGCGAGCTTCTCGGAGGCTTGCAGCTCGCCTTCGGCGTGGATGATCTTGGCCCGCTTCTCCCGCTCGGCTTCGGCCTGTTTGGCCATGGCTCGCTGCATCTCCTGCGGCAGGTCTATGAGCTTGATCTCCACGGCGGTCACTTTGATCCCCCAGGGATCGGTGTGTTCGTCGATGATCTGCTGGAGTCGCTGATTGATCCGGTCGCGCTCGGC
>Ga0184639_10001546_pt1 | contig 10011 bp, 11 predicted proteins | sample PLM31_170_b2_FD_133155 | JGI IMG/M metagenome (GOLD analysis project Ga0184639, IMG submission 133155) | Groundwater sediment microbial communities from an aquifer in East River, Colorado, USA - PLM3-1_170_b2 | ecosystem: Environmental > Terrestrial > Soil > Riparian zone | place: USA: East... | reverse complement strand
TGGTGCGCTACACCGTCAACGCCATCACCGGCGGCACCGACGCGCAGGGGGAAGTGTCGTGCATCATCGAAGACGACGGTTTCCGGGTCTCCGGGCAGGGCGCGCACACCGACATCATCATGGCGAGCGCGCTCGCTTACATCAATGCCCTCAATAAGCTCGAAGGGCGAAAACATTATCGGCAACTGGTGGTGAAAGAGGGACCATGAACTACAAGATCGCGGTTTTACCCGGCGACGGCATCGGACCCGAGGTGATGGGCGAGGGCACCCAGGTTCTCAAACAGGTCGCCAAGATCTACGGCTTCGGCGTCGAAATGGAAGAGGAGATCGTCGGCGGCGCGTCCATCGACGCGCATGGCAAGCCGCTCACCGACTCGGTGCTCAGATTAGCCAAGGGCAGCGATGCCGTCTTGCTCGGCGCCATGGGCGGGCCGAAATGGGACGGGCTCGACTATGCGATTCGACCCGAGCGCGCGCTGCTCGCGCTGCGCCAGGAGCTTGGCCTGTTCGCCAACCTGCGTCCCGTGAAACTATTTTCCGCCCTCGCTTCCGCTTCGACGTTGAAGCGCGAAGTGGTGGAGGGAACCGATTTGCTGGTCGTGCGCGAGCTCACCGGCGGCATCTACTTCGGCCAGCCGAAGGGCGTGACCACGCTTCCCGACGGCACCGAGCGCGGCGTCAACACCGAAGTCTATACGACGCCGGAGATCGAGCGCATCGCCCATGTCGGTTTCCAGGCAGCGCTCAAGCGGCGCAAGAAGCTCACCTCGGTGGACAAGGCGAACGTGTTGGAAGTGACCGAGCTGTGGCGCAAGGTGGTCACGCGGATGCACAAGAACGACGGCTATGCCGCCGTGCAGCTCGAACATATGCTGGTCGACAACTGCGCCATGCAGTTGATCCGCAATCCCAAGCAGTTCGACGTCATGGTGACGACCAATATGTTCGGCGACATTCTCAGCGACGAAGCGGCGATGCTGACCGGCTCCATCGGCATGCTGCCGTCGGCCAGCCTGGGCGGCAAGGTCGGCATGTACGAGCCGGTGCACGGCACCGCGCCTGATATCATGGGCCAGGACAAGGCGAATCCGCTGGCGACGATTTTGAGCGTGGCGATGATGCTGCGCCATTCCTTCGACCAGGGCGCGGCGGCGGACCGCATCGAGAAGGCCGTCGAAGACGTGCTCGACGAAGGCTACCGCACGGCGGATATTCTAGAGCAGGGCCGCATGCTCGTCGGCTGCAAAGAAATGGGCCGGCTGGTGAGGGAGAAGATCGAGGATAGGGGATAGCGGATCGAGGATAGAGGATAGAGGATGGAAGATAGAGGATGGAAGATAGAGGATGGAAAATGGAAAATCGCGATTCTCAATCCTCCATCCTCGACCATCACATTTGACGCAGGCATGTAGGCGGAGTTAAACAAAATCGGGAGGTCCATGAAAAAGGAAAAATTTAACGTTGCGGTGGTCGGAGCCACCGGCGCAGTGGGCGAGCGGATGCGCGAGGTGCTCGAAGAGCGCGAGTTTCCCGTGGGCGAGCTGCGGCTATTGGCCTCCGAGCGATCGGCGGGGCAGTTCCTCGAGTTTCAGGGTAAGCAGCACCGCGTGGATGTCCTAAAGGAGGATTCCTTCAAGGATATCGACATCGGCCTTTTTTCCGCCGGCAGCGGGGTGAGCGCGACGTTTGCACCGCTAGCCGTCGCGGCGGGCGCGGTGGTGGTCGATAATAGCGGCTGCTTTCGCATGGAGCCGGACGTTCCCCTGGTGGTGCCGGAGGTCAATCCGCAGGAAATTGCCAACTATAAAAACCGCGGTATCGTCGCCAATCCCAACTGCTCGACGATCCAAATGGTCGTCGCGCTCAAACCGCTGCACGATGCGGCGCGCATCAAGCGCGTCGTGGTTTCCACGTACCAATCGGTGTCCGGCGCCGGTAGAAAGGCGATGGAAGAGCTAAGCGAGCAGGTGGCGGCATTGTTCAACGGCCGCGAGCTTAAGAAGGAAAAGTTTCCGCACCAAATCGCGTTCAATTGCATTCCTCATATCGACGCCTTCACGGAAGGCGGCTACACCAAAGAAGAGTTGAAGATGATCAACGAGACGCGCAAGATTCTCGGCGAGCCGTCGCTGGCCGTTACCGCGACGACGGTGCGCGTGCCGGTGTTTTGCAGCCACTCGGAGTCGGTCAACGTCGAGACGCTGGTCAAGTTGTCCGCCGCGGAGGCCAGAAAAATCTTGCGCGAGGCTCCCGGAGTGATCGTCGCCGACGAGCCGGAAAACAACGTTTACCCGCTGGCGATCGACGCCACCGGTAAGGACGCGACCTACGTCGGCAGAATACGCGACGACAATTCCGTGGCCAACGGCCTCAACCTCTGGATCGTCGCCGACAACCTGCGCAAGGGCGCCGCGCTCAACACCGTCCAGATCGCCGAGATTCTTATCCGCGATTACCTCTGATCCGGCGAGCGCGCCTTGTGTCACAGCCGTTCCGGGATTCCGTGACCCGAAACCCGAAACGTGGAGCTCGGAACCCAAAGCTAATCGTGTGAACATCAAACTTACCGTTGAATACGACGGGACGAACTATCACGGCTGGCAGATCCAACCCAAGGGCGAAACCATCCAATCGGTTCTTGAGCAGGCGGTTTCCACTTTTCTCCGAAAGCCCACACGCGTGACCGGCTCCGGGCGGACCGACGCCGGCGTGCATGCGCTGGGGCAGGTGGTTAATTTCTTTTCCGATGAAGATTTCGACCCGTACCGCATCCAGCGCGCTCTCAACGCGCTGACGCCGGATGACATCACGATCAAAGAAGTCGAGATCGTCGCGGATTCCTTCGACGCCCGCAGGAACGCGCGTGGCCGCGTCTATGAATACCGAATCCTCAATCGTTCCACCCCTTCGCCGTTCCATCTAAATCGCGCCTGGCGTTTACACGAGCGATTGGATTTGCAGGCCATTCGCGCGGCGATCCGCTGTCTCGAAGGAGAGCATGACTTCTCCTCCTTCCGGGCCGCCGGCTGCGACGCCGCCCATCCCGTGCGAACAGTTTACCGCGTGTCTTTAGATCAACGAGACGAGCTTCTGGTTTTTACGATCGAAGCGACGGCTTTTCTCCGCCACATGGTGCGCAATATCATCGGCACACTCGTCGAAGTCGGCCGCGGCCTGCGCACGGCTGAATCCTTCGCCGAATTACTCGAAGCGCGCGACCGAACCAGAGCCGGAGCGACTGCGCCGCCGTGCGGGTTGTTTTTGGTGGAGGTGAAGTATTAGGTTCGGATGATCAGGCAATTACTTTATGTTGGGATTCAAGGCGGTTTCAATGACAGGTCATGGCCTGCACAGCTCCAGCAGCCATTTTATCAGGACGGTTCTCATCTTTCGGTGGGCGCGATAAGGAAAGAAAGTCAGCCCGGCGAAGTGGAAGGCGCATTGCCATGACACCACGGCTGGTGATACGCTCGGCGAAGTAATGGAGGCGTCCTTTATGGCTGAATCCGTGACCGCTGAAATCCCGTATACGATAGACACCGGCGAGACGCTCGTCAACGAAACCTTCGGCCCGAACAATATTCGCCGGCGCAAGACGGGAACTCATGAGCTGAAACCGATGACGGTCGGCAACGGCCGGGTGATCGCAGGCAGGCTCTCGCTGGAAGAGCAGGGTTTTATCTTCGTCGAGCACAAGACGAAGGTGGTGGACTTCTTCGACGCCGAGCAGTTAAAAACGGTTTACTACCCGGAAGTCGAGCAGTTGATCAAAGGCGCGTCGGGGGCGTCGCGCGTGGCGATCTTCGATCACACGCTGCGCTCGGGCGACGAGTCGGAGCGGGAGGAGAAGCTCATCCGCGAGCCGGTGCTCTCGGCGCACAACGACTATACGGAATGGTCCGGACCAAACCGGGTGCGCGAATTTCTCCCCGACGAAGCCGAAGCATTGCTTGCGCATCGCTTTGCCATCATCCAGGTGTGGCGGGCGATCAATCAGCCGATCCAGTCAAACCCGCTCGCGGTTGCCGACGCCAAGAGCGTGGAGATGGAGGATCTTCTAGTGGCCGAGCGCCGCTACCCGAACCGGGTAGGGCAGACTTACAGATTAAAGTACAACGCCAACCACCGCTGGTTCTACTTTCCTCAGATGCGGCGCGACGAGGCGCTGGTATTCAAGGTGTACGATTCTGAAAGAGACGGCCGGGCTCGCTTCACCCCGCACACCTCGTTCGTCGATCCGGCGTCTCCTCCTAACGCGCCGGCGCGGCAAAGCATCGAGGTTCGGGCGTTCGCGTTTTTCACAAGCTAGAGTTGTTAGCGGTTCTCTGCAAGATTGTCTGGAAACAATATCATTTCAGTCCCAATTGCCGTTGCGCCTCTTCCACCAGCGAAGCATCCACGTATTGCGCATACGAAGGTACCTTCTTTCCTTCATACCTGCCGGCTTTGGCGCGCAGCTCCATAGTCTTTTCCATAAAGTCACGTTGAAAACGCCGTCTGAAACATGGATCGCGCGCCCGGGCCGATGGCGCACCTGCTGAAAGCCGAAAAGTCCGTGATAGAAAACAAACATTCGCTCGAGGTCACGGACCACCAACGCGACATGTCGAAGCGCAGCCACTTCTGCGCTTAACCGCCCAGGGCCTTGAGCATGGTCGCGGCGTCGCTCACTTCGAATTTGCCCGGCGCTTCGACGCTGACCGCTTTGACGACGCCGTCTTCGGCGAGCAGCGAAAAACGCTGCGCGCGCATCCCCATGCCGCGGGCCGTGAGATCGTTCTCGAGGCCGAGCTTTTTGACGTAATCGGCGCTGCCGTCCGCCATCATACGCACCTTGCCCGCGGCTTTTTGGTCTCTGGCCCAAGCGCCCATGACGAAGGCGTCGTTCACCGAGATGCACCAAATCTCGTTCACGCCTTTGGCTTTGAGCGCCTCGAAGTTGCCGATGTAGCTCGGCACATGCTTGGCGGAGCAGGTCGGCGTGAAGGCGCCAGGTAGGCCGAAGATGACGATCTTCTTTCCTTTGGCCAGCTCTTCCACTTTGAATGTGTTCGGGCCGACGCTGCAGCCTTCTTTCTCCACCTCGATGAATTCGTTGAGCGTGCCGGCAGGCAGGCGCTCGCCTACTTTGATAGCCATAAGTATTCCTCCGATTGAATTGGTATTAGAATGTGCAACGAATATCGCTGGCTCTCCCGGCTGTCAAGGTAGCTACGGATCAGAACCGTTCCAACCGTTCAATCAGTTCAAAACGTTCAAGGCGTTCGAACGGTTCCAGCGGCGGTTGCGATCCTGTGGCCTCAATCTCGGTAGATTGGGGATTCGGGCGGAATCTCCATCAGCTCGATGCTGTTGCCGTCGGGGTCGTTGATAAACGCGATGCGCTGGGCGGCGCGGCCGATGAACTTGCGCTCGGGTTTCACGTTCATCGTCGCGAGATGTTCGAGGGCTTGTTCGAGGTCATCCACCAGCAGGCAGAAGTGCAGGTAGCCGATCGGATCAGGCGGCGAGGGCAGCATGTTCTTGCCGCCGCTGAACAGCTCGACGAATTGGCCCTTGGCAAATTCCAAGAACATCAGCTCGGGCCGATCGCCCTTGGCCTCGGCGTGGTAAATCTTCTTCGCCCCAAACGCGTCCGCGTACCAGCACCCGCTGCGCTCCGTATCTGCGACTTTGAACGCTACATGCCCGAAACGTAGTCCGTTGATAGACATAGAAAGACTCCTTGGAGTTACTTTAGATATCCTCTCTCCCTATAGAACTTGCGCGCGCCCGGATGGAGCGGCACGTCGTAGGGCGCCTCGCCGTTGTTTGCGCAGAGGTCGGCGATCCGCAAAGGTCTGAAATTGTCGGTGGGGATCGCGCGGCGGCGCAGCTCGAGTGCTTCGCAGAGCGCGTAGGCGACGTCGTTGGGCATGTCGGCTCGCACCACCATCGGCCAGCCGCTGAAGTCGATGGTCGGAACGTCGCGCGCCATGCCTTTGAAATGCGATTTGGGCACGACCCCTGGGCGATATCCCATCGCTTGCAAGCGCTTCAGCACCGTCCCTTCGATTGGCAAATAGCGAAAGCCGTGGTCGAGGGCGGTCTGCCCCCAGCTCTTGATGCCTTCGTCAAAGACCGCGTCGATCGTTCCATTTTCGATGCCCGCGCGCCGGTCCGGGTGGCTCGGGCGCGACACCGCCTGAATTTTTCCGCCCCACTTGCGGATGTCTTCGACAGTAAAGCCGGCAGCCTTCAAAGCTGCATGGACCATGAACGTCACCGGGCTCTCGACCAAATCGCGTTTCCCCACGGGTCCGGTGGAAAGGCGGAGCGGAAACCGTTCCTTCTTGATTTGCGTGAGAGAACTGATGCCGGTAGATTCGTGCACGGCAAATCCCATGACGTCCCAGGAGGGAAAGACCGCGATGGCGCGCAAAGGAATACGCCCGCCCAGGGGCCCGGTGCCCCGATAAGCGAGAGTCACGGAATCCGAGGGATTGATCCAGGCGACGGAAACTTTTCCTTCGGCGAGCAGCTTGATCTCGCGAAAACTGTCCGCCGCGAATGAGAGCGAGATGCAATCCCCCTGTTTGCCCCGCGGTAACAGCGATAGCCGTAGGTAATAACCGAGCCGGGAATCGGTCTGGACCACACCCTCGGCCGCTCTTTTGGTCTGGTACGAAAGCGAAGTTTCGTAAAGCCCCGAAGCCATTTCGAGAAAACCCTTCACCCGCTGGACCGCCGAGTTGTAACGTCGCTTCGCCATCCGTTGTTCCTTCCTAGCGTCCTGTCTCAGAAATTCGCGACATAATTCCCGCCTCATTCCGCCCACAAATCTCCCCTTCCCCTCCCTTCGACTAGGCTCAGGGCATGCTTTTCCAAAGAGGGGTTATAGTCCTAAGGACAAAATTCCCCCTTTGAAAAAGGGGGATCAAGGGGGATTTGAGTACGACTTCAGCCGATGCCATGGTTTGGAGTTTTTAAATGACCTTCTGAGACACCACACTAGATCGTCGATGAGGCGGACTTGCTTCTCGCTAACCTTGTTACTCTTAACATAACCTGGCGCTCCTTTGCATCCGGGTCACGGAAAAACGCGGGAAAATATTGCTGGGTGCGTTATGATTGACATGAAACAGCGGTCGCAGTAAACGAGTAGGGCGAGCGCTTATGCAGATCATCTTCCTGTTGACGATCCTTATTGGATTCGTTCCGACGTTCGCTTCGGCGCAAAAGCTGACGCTTGCCCATGTGGCGATCAATCCCGGCCAGGGACTGTTCTGGGTCGTCCGAGATTCCGGTCTGCTCGCCAAGTATGGGCTGTCAGGAGACGTGGTGTTTATTCCCGGCAGCCCGCGCACGGTGCAGACGCTGCTCGCCGGTGATCTCGACTACGCGATCGTCGGCGCGCCGGCTTTTCTCCGCGCGCGCATGCAAGGAGCCGACGTGGTGATCCTCAGCTCTCTCTCGGGCTTCGTCTCCCAACGCGTGGTGCTCCGGTTGGATTCACCGATCAGCAGCTTTAAGGAACTGAAAGGCAAAACCATCGGCATTACTCAATATGGCTCGGCGGGCGATGCGTTTTTGCGCTCGGCCTTGAAAAAAACCGGCATCAAGGAATCCGAAGTGGTGATTCTGCAGTTGGGTGGAACGACGAACGTGGCCCAAGCGCTGGAAGGCGGAAAAATCGAAGTCGGAGTGCTGGGGGAATCGAGCTCGCTGCTGTTTTATCGAGGCAAGGCCAAGCCCCTCAAAGGCGGCAGCTCGAAGGAGCTGGGCTTCACCGGCTTGGACGCGCCTCTCGGCACGACCGAGCGCAAATTCAAAAGCGATCGTAACGCGGTTACGCGTTTCATGCAGGCTTATGTCGAGGCAATTCACTTCTTTAAAACCAACAAGACCGGCACCGTGCGCATCCTGCAAAAATATATGCGTGGATTGAGCGAGGAGCATCTCGGCATGTGGTATGACGACTACAAGGATTCGCTCAAGCCCTTACCTTACCCTGACGAGGATGGATTGCGCTCGGAACTGGAGCAGATCAACGCGCCCAAGTCGCCGCTGCCGGGCCATTACATCAACGTGACGTTTCTGGATGAGATAAAAAAGAGCGGGTTTGTCGAGAAACTTTACAAACAATAGGAGAGGATTTTGCAATGGCGAAGATCAGACATTTGGCGCTCAAGGCGGAGGATCAGGAAAAGACCGCGGCGTCCGTCGGAGCGAGAAGCGACTTTTATAAGAAGCCGCGCGACGGCCGGTTCGCCGAAATGGGCCTTCAGGACCCGGTGGGCACGCCGGTGGACGTGTCCGTGCATGGGTGGAAGGCGTGAGGGGAAGGCAGTAGGCATGAGGCTTAGCCTATGGCTGATCAGCTTCGGGCTGAAACAGTAAGCGGAGAAAACCATGACTAAAAAAATCTATCGCATCGCTCTATGCACCATGCTCTTTGCGCTTAGCTTGTCCGCCGAGGCGCAGCAGCCAACGAAAATCCCACGGATAGCATTTCTAATTGCTAGCTCCCTTTCCGCTCAATCGGCCCGCATCGAGGCCTTCCGCCAGGGTCTGCGCGAGCTTGGGTACGTCGAGGGGAAAAACATTGTCATTGAGTATCCATCTGCAGAGGAAAAACCAGATCGCCTCCCCGCGCTCGTGACCGAGCTAGTGCGTCTCAAGGTAGACGTCATCGTCACGGCTGGTGCGACATCAACCCGCGCCGCGAAGGAAGTAACTGTCACGATTCCCATTGTCATGACGAACGATGGCGATCCTGTTGCAAGCGGGTTCGTCGCCAGCCTTGCGCGACCTGGCGGAAACATTACTGGACTGTCAACCTTAGCCCCGGAGATAAGCGGAAAACAACTGGAGCTTCTGAAGGAGACCATTTCCAAGCTCTCGCGAGTGGCCGTCTTCGGGACTTCAACCAGAGCGGGCAACGCACAAGCACTAAAAGAGGTGGAACTCGCCGCAAAGGCGTTCGGAGTGAAGCTTCAATACCTAGACGTACTAGGTCCCAAGGATATTGAGACCGCATTCCGAGCCGCGAGCAAGGGGCGTGCTGAGGCAGTCCTCGTGATGACCAGCCCCGTGTTCAATGCTCACCGAAAACAACTTACAGACCTCGCGGTAAAGAGCCGGCTCCCGGCGATATACCCCACGCCGGAATTTGTGCAAGACGGCGGGCTTATGACCTACGGCGTGAACAATACGGACTTGGCCCGGCGCGCCGCCACGTATGTGGACAAAATTTTGAAAGGCAGAACACCCGCCGACTTACCAGTGGAGCAGCCGATAAAATTCGAATTCATCATCAATCTGAAGGCGGCGAAACAGATCGGTCTGACGATTCCGCCCAATGTGTTGGTCAGAGCGGATAAGGTGATTAAGTAGGCGAGAGGCAAGAGGCGTGAGATGGGAAACAGAGTCGGGATAATTTTTTTGACCGTTTGTTTGATCGGAGCGGGCCAGGCCACGTTGCGCGCTGCCGAGCCGACCAAGCTATTGCTCGCCCACGGCGCGATCAGTAACAACGTTGCGCCGTGGTGGATCGCCAAGGAGCAGGGGATTTTTCGGAAGTATGGGATCGATGCCGACTTGGTGTTCATCATCGCCGGGCGGGCGATGCAGGCGATGTTGGCCGGACAAGTTTTAGTTGGCATGGTCGGCGGCACTCATGTGACCAACGCCAACACCGGCGGCGGCGATTTCGCGATGATACTCGGCGTGGAAAACAAGCTCGATTATATCTTCGTCGCCAGGCCGACAATTAAGAGCGGCGAAGAGTTAAGGGGCAAGAAGGTGGCGATTGGCACGCCGGCAGGCTCTGCTTCGATGGCTACCTATGTGGCGCTCGATCATCTTGGCCTGGTGCCGCGCCGCGACAATATCGTCCTGCTCGGCATCGGCGGCGTGCCGGAACGAATGGGCGCGCTGCGCGCCGGTAGCGTCGAGGCGACCAGTCTATCGCCGGAAATCGGTCAAGTCGTCGTCAGCGAAGGCTATCGAGTCTTGGTCGATTTAGGCA
>Ga0184639_10001545_pt1 | contig 10012 bp, 10 predicted proteins | sample PLM31_170_b2_FD_133155 | JGI IMG/M metagenome (GOLD analysis project Ga0184639, IMG submission 133155) | Groundwater sediment microbial communities from an aquifer in East River, Colorado, USA - PLM3-1_170_b2 | ecosystem: Environmental > Terrestrial > Soil > Riparian zone | place: USA: East... | reverse complement strand
GTCGCAGCCCCGTGGTCTAGCGGCCAAACACGACCGACTCGTCGGTCGCGGGCCAGTGATTCGAGGCTCTGGACCGACCCACAAGGTCGGAGGGAGACCTCGCGACGGCAGTTCGAATCTGCCCGGGGCTATTTCCCTCTTTTCCTGCGACGCGTCGTCGTCAGCGAGCTGGACCCTCCCGGAACCGGTGGTGCTCTGCGGCGTAGCGTTCGTACCCCTCGATCTCCTCTCGGAGCCGCTCCGCATCCCAGCCGAGGCGCGCCGCCATCCGGACCGCGATGTCGCCCGCGACGCCAAGTGACTGATCGGGAGCTTCGTAGAACAGACCGAGTCGTCGGACCATAACGTCGGGCAGGGTCATCGCCATCTCGCTCTCGACAGCGGCGTCGACCTCGGCCCACACGTATGGCAGGGCTGGAACGATCGGCTCCCGTGCCCGGGTCTCGCGAAGCCACGGTCGAATCGCATCCGGCGGGTGGCGAGCGGTGAGGTGCGCCGCGGCGACCGGAGAGAACCCCATGTCCCCGAAGGCGGCAGCTGCCCCCACGTCGGGCCCGAGGGGCATGCGCGCGGTCCCGCTCGATGCGCGACGTCCGATGCGGACGCACACGCGGTCGACGACCTCCTCCGCCATCGCGCGCATCGTCGTGAGCTTGCCGCCTGCTACAGAGATCAGGCCGTCAGGATCCTCGTAGACTTCGTGGGCCCGCGAGATGTCTGACTCCTCCGAAGACGACCGCCGAGGCCGGATGAGGGGGCGCAGCCCGGCGTACGCGCTCACGACGTCCTCGGGCCGAACGCGGGCGGCCGGGAACGTGTCGTTCACGCTCTCGAGGACGTACGCCACGTCGTCCGCATCGGGGACGACGCGATCCCAGTCCCCCTCGTAGTCCGTGTCCGTCGTCCCGACGAGCGCGAGGTGGCCCCACGGGACGACGAACATGATCCGACCGTCCCGCTTCGATCGCAGGACGATTCCCTCGCGGTTGCCGACGCGGTCCATCGGCAAGAACACGTGGATCCCCTTCGTGGGCCGGACGGTGGTCGCCGCACGGTGGTCTCGAAGGCCGTCAATCCACACGCCCGTCGCGTTGACCACCACCGCGGCGCGCACGTCGGGTGTCTCGCCTCCGATCCGGTCCCGCACGCTCGCGCCGACGAGGCGGCCCACCTCGTGCAGCAGCCGCACGACCTCCACGTGGTTCGCAACGAGCGCGCCCGCCTCCGCGGCGGATCGGACGACCGCGAGGACGAGTCGCGCGTCGTTCGTCGTCGCATCAAAGTAGTGCGCGGCGCCCCGGAGTCCCTCTCGGCGCAGGGCCGGTTCCTCCGTGGCGGTCTCTTCCGCGCTCCGCCATGCACGGCGCGGAAGGGTCTTGTCGCGGCGCAGGAGGTCGTAGAGGAGCAGCCCGAGGCGCAGCGCGAGGGCGCCGGGACGCCTCCCCGCGTACACGGGGATCGTGAACCGGACCGGACGCACGAGCCCGGGTGCGTTCCTCAGGAGAATGTCCCGCTCGCGAAGGGCCTGGCGGACGAGCCCTACGCGGCCCTCCCGGAGGTAGCGGAGGCCTCCATGGACCATCCGGGACGTCTTGCCGCTCGTCCCGCTCGCGAAGTCCCCGCGCTCGACGAGGGCCGTCCGTAGGCCGCGCGTCGCGCCGTCCCAGGCGACGGCCGCTCCGACGATGCCGCCGCCGACGACGAGGACGTCGAGCGGCTCCGCCGCCATGAGGCCGAGATTCCTCGTACGGCCGCGTGGCGAGAGGTCTGCGGTCATCCGGAACCCGGCACGAGTTTCCCCGGGTTCATGATCCCGTCGGGGTCGAGCTCCCTCTTGAGCGCGCGGAGGACGACGAGCCCGTCCTCCCCGAGGACGCGGGCGAGGTGCGGCGCGTGGTCCGCGCCGATGCCGTGGTGGTGGCTCAGCGCGCCGCCCGCGTCGACGAAGGCCCGCGTCACACGATCTTTCACGCGCTCCCACTGGCCGATCTCGTCGCCGGCCCGCTGCCTCGCGAGGAACGTGAAGTACAGGGAGGCGCCGTCGTGGTACACGTGGGACGTGTGGCAGAGGACGAGGCCCGCCTCGCCCTCCCCCCACAGAGCCTCCTGGAGCGCCTTCCTGCCGGCGTCGTACACGGCGGGCAGGCGGGACCACAGGGCCGCGGTCTCGACCGTGTCGACGAGGATGCCGTGGTCGAGGAGCGAGTCGCGGAGGTACGGGAGGCGGAGCCGGTCCTCGAACCACCGCCTCGCGGGTCCGGAGCCGAGGGATGCGGATCCCCGCGCGAGGGGAAGCGCGCGCCGACGCGCGTGAGCGACGTGCGTCGAGGTGCCCTCGAACCCCATCAGAAGGAGGCTCTGCGTGACGCCGGTTGTCCCGCGCGCCCGTCCGTCCGGTGCGATGCCTGCGTTCGCGAGCGCGAACTGGGTTTCCTCCTCGTCGCTCAGGTACGTTGTATCGGGGAGGGCGTCGCCTTGGGCCATCCCTCGGAGGGCCTCGAGGCCGTCCGCGAAGGACCGGAAGACGCGCGATGCGAACCGGCGGACCTGCGGCATCGGGTGGACGCGGATCGTCGCCTGCGTGATGACACCGAGGGCTCCCTCGGATCCCAGGACGATCTCCCGGATCCCGGGACCGTGGGCGTCCCGCGGGAGCGCGCGGACGTCGAGCGTCCGGGTCGGAGACACGAGCCTCACGGCGACCACGAGGTCCTCGATGGTCCCGTAGCGGTTCGACAGCGCTCCGGCGGACCGCGTCGCGATCCAGCCCCCGAGGGTGGAGAATTCCCACGACTGGGGGACGTGCGGGAACGTGAACCGCTGCGCGTTGAGGACCTCCTCGAGGACGGGGCCGCGGACCCCCGCGTCGAACGTCGCGGTCCCGGAGGTCGCGTCGATCTCGTGGAGCTTCCGCATCCGCCGGAGGTCGAGCGCGAGGACGGCCGCGAAGCCCGCGCCGGATGGCGTCTCGACGCCGCCGACGACGCTCGTCCCGCCGCCGAACGGGACGACCGCGACACGCCTTCGTCGCGCAAGCTCGAGGACCGCCCGCACGGCCCCCTCGTCCTCCGGGTACACGACGGCGTCGGGCGCCCGCTCGATCCGCCCTGCGCGAAGACGAACGAGGTCCTTGTACCCTCGGCCGACCGCGTGCAGAATGCGATCGGCGTCTTCCGTCGAGACGTTTGCCTCGCCCACCGCGCGTCCGAGTTCGGCGAGGTCCGCCGGTTCGATCAGGGACGGCGGCACGGACACGGATTCGAGCGGGACGACCGCGTGCACGGTCGTCGGGTCGAGTTTGAGGCGCTCCCGAAGGTAGGCCCACAGGACGGGCCGGGACGCGACTTCGAGGCGGACGTCTTCGAAGCCCCACCCCCACCACTTGAGGGCCCGCGCCTCCATGCGCCCGCGTAGAGGTGCACGCGTTATAGACGTTGCCGTGCCCCGGGGCCCACAAGGGTTAAGGCGGCCCGGACCATGCGCACGCAACCGGTGCGGATGATCGAACGCGCGGACCTCCGGGCGAGCCTCGAATCGTACGATCCGAGCGCGATCCGGGTCGCGACGATCGGCTCGCACAGTGCGCTTGACGTCTGCGACGGCGCGGCGGAGGAAGGCTTCCGGACGATCGCCGTGTGCGAGCGGGGCCGCGAGACGCCGTATGCGCGGTACTTCCGGGCGAAGCGGGACGCGAAGGGTCGCCTCGTCCGCGGCTTCGTCGACGAGACGATCGTCCTCACGAAGTTCCGTGAGGTCGTCGAGGACAAGTGGCAGTCCCTCCTGCGCGAGCGGAACGCGATCTTCGTGCCGAACCGCTCCTTCACCTCGTATTGTGACCTCGACGCGATCGAGGACGACTTCCGGGTGCCGCTCTTCGGGAGCCGGAACCTCCTGCGGACAGAAGAGCGGGACGAGGAACGGAGCTACTACTGGCTGCTCGAGAAGGCGCGGCTGCCCGCTCCGGAGCGGATCGAGGCCCCGAAGGACATTGACGCCCTTGTGATCGTGAAGCTTCCGCACAAAGTGAAGCGGCTCGAACGCGGGTTCTTCACCGCCGCGTCCGCCCGTGAGTTCCGCGAGAAGTCCCAGGCCCTCCTGAAACAAGGCGTGATCTCGAAGGAGGATCTCGACGCGGCGCGGATCGAGCGATACATCATCGGTCCCGTGTTCAACTTCGACTTCTTCTACTCGCCCCTCGCGGACCCGGAGGACCGGCTCGAGCTGCTCGGGATCGACTGGCGGTTCGAGACGTCCCTCGACGGGCACGTCCGCCTCCCGGCGGAGCAGCAGCTTGCCCTCGAGGAGGCCCAGCGCATTCCGGAGTACGTCGTCGTGGGGCACAACGCCGCGACCCTGCGGGAGTCGAGCCTCAAGGATGCGTTCGACCTCGCGGAGCGGTACGTGAAGGCGACCCAGGAGCACTTCCGGCCTGGAATCGTCGGGCCTTTCACGCTCCAGACGGCCGTCGACAAGGATCTCGCGTTCTGGATCTACGACGTCGCGCCTCGGATCGGCGGCGGGACGAACGTCCACACGTCCGTCGGCCATCCGTACGGGAACAGCCTATGGCGCCGCCCGATGAGCACGGGGCGTCGGATCGCGATGGAGCTCCGTCGCGGGATCGAGGCGGGGCGCCTCGACGAGCTGGTCACGTGACTCAGTAGACCGCGCCGCAGCGCACGCACGTCATCTTGCCGTCGCCGCGCGCGACGAGCTGGCCGCCGCAGTTCGTGCAGTATCGCATCTGGGGCTTGAGCCGGCCCTCCGGGTCCCACTCGTGCTGCGGCCACGTGCTCTGCTGCGGGGCCTGGCCCGGCCACCCACCGGCGGGCTGGGGCCATCCGCCCGGCGCGATGGGGACGGGGACTGCAACCTGGCCCTGCGCGGCCGGGGGGGCCGGAGGCGGCGCGTACGAGCCCGGGGGCGGTGCGGCGGGGTGGGGCGGCACGTGCTGCAACATCCGGAACTGCTCCTCCATGTACGCCTGGTGGTCGACGCGTGTCACGGACGTGCGCGCGATCCGGTCGAGGTACCGCTGGCGCGGGTCCCCGTGGGTCGCGCCCCCGATTACCATGTCAATCAGGAGGAGGACGATGTGGAGCTTCGAGAAGTTCCGGATCAGGGCGCGGAACGGATCGATCATCCCATCGATCGCGACGACGCGCAGGGAGAGGAGCTTCTTCCCGATCGTCCAGCCGAAGAGGCCCTCGAAGATCGTCCCGTAGACGAGGAACAGCGCGCCCCAGAGGAAGGGCAGCAGGATGAGGGGCCATGCTAGGACGAACAGGAACGCGTTCAGGACGAGGACCGCGACGACCACGAGGATCGAGTCGATGACCCCGGCGATCACCCGTCGGGTCCAGTGCTCCTGCAACGCGGCGTTGTGGCCGATCATGTCGAATGCAGTCGGCATGTAGGGTGCACCCTGGCGCGGCGATATCCTTGGACCCTTCATAAAACTGCCGGGATTATTTCCGAGGGCGCGTTTCGTAAGAATCAGGCGCGGGGACGGCCGTCGTCGTGCGGCAGCTCCTCCTCGACGCGCTGGGACTTGTGGAGGAACTCGCCCGGGACTTCCTTCGAGGTGTATACGGTCTTCCCGGCCTTCTGGATCACGACGCCCGAGGCCCGTGCGCCCTTCGCGTCGACCTCGAGGATGATCGGCATCTGGATCCGGACGCGGCCCGCCTCCATCGCGGATTCGTACGACGCGCTCAGGTGGACCATCTTCCGGTCCGCGGGCCGGAGGCCCGCCTCCTTGAGGAGGTGGAACTCCTCCGCCGTTGTTGGGAAGAACAGGACGTCGGGGATGTTCTCCGTCGGGAGGTCCAGGTCGAGTTCGAGGGAATGCCCGTACGTCGCCCGGATCTTCCCGTCGAGGAATTGGTATCGACCCTTCGGGTCCGTCTCGACGAGGCCGTTGATGTGGTGGGGTCGGAGGAACCGGAACCGCTTGTTCCGGATCTGCACCGCCGTGATGAAGTCCCGCAGGTCGATCCACCCGTGTCCGTCCATCTCGAGCCCGTAGCGCTCCGGGAAGTGTCGCAGCACGCCCGCCATCGTGCGGCCGAGAAGCTCGACCTCTTGGTCGTCGAGGAGGAACTTCGAGTCGCCCCCGCACACCGGGCAGAGCTCCTCCCGGAAGTAGCCGTGCGAGTGACACTCCTTGAGCACGAATCCCCTCCTAACTTTGCTGGTATCGGACGTTCGGTTATGAATCTTTGGTCGAGGCCTCCGTCGCAAGGTCCGCCTCCCGGACCACCTTGACGCCAAGGGCCTCGAGCCGCTCCTCGAGCCTCCGGGCCTCCGGCTTCGAGACGCTTTTCCGATGCACGTACGCCAGGGTCGCGCGGCTCGCGTCCACGGCCTGCGCGAGCATGGCCTCGTCGACGGACGGGAGCGCGTACGCCGGCAGGAGGTGCCCGAACGCGACGCGTCGCTCGAGCGCGACGTCGGTGTGCCGAGGCACGTAATGCCCGCCACCGATGCCGATCGCGATCGGTGCGTCGACGGGTTCGAGGCCTAAGAGGGTGCGCGCGATCGCCCGTGCCGCCTCGCGGTCCGCCCACTCCCGCTCCGTGCTCCCCTGCTCGATGTAGAACGTCGGGGTCGCGAGGTACGGGCCGTGGTGGGTCGCCTCGAACGTGACGTTGTACCTCAGGCCGGCAGCCTCGCGGCGCAACGCGCGCAGGGCCGCCGTCATCGCCCGGGCCGCGGCGGGGACGAGGGTCCCCGCGAGTCCCCCGAAGTCCGCCGATCCTAGGTTGCCGATCGGGTGGACCGTGAGGCTCGGCGTCCCGCTCTCCGATCGATGTTTCGACAGGTACACGAGGAGCTCGGGCGGGCCCCCGAAGTGCCCCGCGATCGTCTCGTCGAGGCGGTCGCGGTACAGGTGGTGCTCCGCGATCGTCACGAGCCACAGGTCCCCGCGCCGCCACGTCGGGAGGCCCTCGAACCGCGCGTCCTCGGACCACGACGCGAGCTCGAGGAGGGCGTCACGCTGGGCGCGGCTCGCTTCGTCGGCTTCGGAGGCCACGAGGACCCGCATCGCGCGACGACATCGCGCGCCTTCGGATGTGCGTGTCGCTGCCGCGCGCTCGGGTTCCGTCCCAAGTCGGGTGATGAACGGCCGACCCTGACGGGGCCCTTGGCCTGTAACGGATCGGGCGTGGGAGTCAGAAAAAGAGGCCGCCCGGGCCGTTCGTGCGGCTTTAATACGTGCCTCTTATCGCATGCCTGTGCCCGATCTTGCCCCCGTAACCGTCCATGCCCTGCGGCGAAAGGCGCTTGTGTTGGTATGGGCGGGAGAGAGCTGGAACCTTCTCGAAATGGCCGTCGCCCTGTGGGCTGGAATTGCCGCGAATAGCGTCGCCCTGATTGCGTTCGGGCTGGATAGCATCGTCGAGCTCTTCGCGGGAGCCGTACTGATTCGGCATCTGAGTCACGAATGGAAAGGGAGCGAGAACGTCGGGCGCGAGAGGAAGGCCCTCAGGTTGGTTGGAGTCACGTTCTTCCTCCTAGCCGTCTTCATCGTGCTCCAGTCGACCTCCACGCTGTCTGGATGGCTCCCGAAACCTCGGGAAAGCCCGCTCGGCATTTCGCTCGTGATCGCGAGCGCGGCGGTGATGTTCCTTCTCTACCTCGGCAAGATGCCGATCGCGAAGAAGCTAGGGTCCAGCGCGCTTCGCGCGGAGGCGATCGAATCCTTGGTCTGCGACGTGCAGGACTTGACCGTGCTCGTCGGCCTCGGCTTCAACGCTTTGCTGGGCTGGTGGTGGGCCGATCCGTTGGCGGCCCTAGCGCTGATACCGTTCCTCATCAAGGAAGGTCGCGAGGCGTTCGGCGACTCGACGTAGTCCGCCACAACGGCTCAATGGGCGATTCCCGCGGGACGATCACCCGGAAAGTTACAGGTCGGGACGCGGGGGAGGTCAAGTCAAATCACCCGATTAGGGGACAGAACCGCGCGCTCGGTAGCTTTATCCCCCGTCCCCGGGTCCCGGCGGCCGGTCGCGCGATGATCGAGGTCGTTTTCCTTTCGTCGACCCAGGGCTACCAGGACTCGAGAGTCCACGAGCTCGTGAGCCGCCTCCGCTCCGAGCGACCCGACGTGAAGGTCGAGGTCCTCGACCCGTCCGCGAGCGTGTCCACCCTCGCTCAGCACAAGCTGAAGTTCGGCCCCGCAATCCTCATCAATGGGAAGATCGAGTTCGTCGGGATCCCGAGGTTCCGGATGCTCGCGGAGCGCCTCGCGACGGTCGGGCTGCCGGAGCCCGCGCCGAGGTCCGTCATGTGGAAAGGCGCAGGAAAGTAGGTCCAGAGGCGTTCAACAACATTCAAATGCGTGCCCTGCGATTCTCAGACGAGATAGTCTTGGGCACACGGAAGGCGCCCCGAGGGGACGCCCGAGCCCTTCTCGGCTCGGCGCGAGCGCGTTTTTCCTCCCCTCCTCGAAAGGTATATCTGATTGCGAGCGAATCAAATTCCCGGATCGGCCCCCGTGGCCGTTCGCCCCGGCGCACGCCGGGGCCGCGTGGAGTGGGACGTGGTCGATGAGCGCGCAGGATGAGTTCGAGGAGATGCGACGAGCCCTGCACCGCATGCTCAAGGACGCCTTCGAGGGGAAGCTCGGCGTGTTCCGCGAGCCGTTCATGTACGGCTTCACGACGCGGAGCCGAGAGGCGCGCGGGGAGGCCGTCCGGCCGCTGGTCCAGGGCCAGGAGGTCCGTGCGAGCGACCCCCTCGCCGATGTCATCCTGACGGAGAGCGCGATCTTCGTGACCGCGGAGATGCCCGGCGCCACGTCGGACCTCATGCGCGTGAAGATCGACGCCGGCAAGCTGATCATCGAGGGCGACGGGGAACGGCGCTACTACTCGTCGATCGACCTGCCGGTCGATGTGGACCGCGACACCCTGAAGTACACGTACACGAATGGCGTACTCGACATCGTGATCGCGAGGCGGCGTCCCCTCGGTTCGGCGTGACGCGCCCCGCGATCGGGTCGGTGGCCGCGAGTGTCCGAAGTGGAGAGGGTCGAGCGCAAACTCCGTCATGTTCGGCGGATTGAGGCGTCGTACCGCGCGGACATCCGCCGCGCGCTCGAGACCTCGAAGGCGAACACGGCCGACCCCATGAAGGCGCGGGAGAAGTTCGAGAAGATCCGCGCGAGTTGCGAGCGGCGGATTGACCGGCTCGTCCCGAAGGTCAAGGCCCTCGCGGAGCGACGCGAGGCCCTCAAGCACCGACGCGCGGGCAAGGGCTAAGTGCGCCCCTGGTGTACGGGGCGCCGTGGGGTCCGCGGAAGAGGCGCGACGCGAGGCCCTCGATCGCCTCGCGGCCGAGGTCCGCGCGTGCACCCGCTGCCCGCTCCACGAAAGCCGGACCCTCGCCGTCCCCGGGGAGGGCCCCCTCGACGCGAGCGTGCTCGTCGTCGGCGAGGCGCCCGGTCGTGAGGAAGACGCCGTAGGCCGCCCGTTCGTCGGCAGCGCGGGGAAGATCCTCGACGCGGCCTTTTCGTCTGCGGGGCTCGCCCGAGACGAGGTGTTCGTCACGAACGTCGTGAAGTGCCGCCCCCCGAAGAACCGCCGGCCCAAGTCGGCCGAGGTCGACGCGTGCCGGCCGTACCTCCTCGAACAGATCGACCTCGTGCGCCCGAAGGTCCTCGTGACCCTCGGCGCGACGGGCCTCGCCGCCCTCCTCGGGCCCGGGGTCGGGCTGAAGGACGCGCGGGCACGGGCCCACCTCGTCCGCGGCCTCCCGCTCGTCGCGACGTACCACCCTGCGGCGGTCCTCTATGACCGGAGGCTCGAGCGGGAGCTGAGGGAGGACCTGCGCAAGGTCGGACGGACGCTGCGCCCCGCGACGCCGCGCGTGCGGAGCGAGCGATCCCGCGCCGGCGTGGGGTTCGAGACGTCCGTTTCGAGCGGGGGCGTCGTCGCGAACGTGGAGGGCCGCATCATCCTCCTGAAGCGCGCGGACGAGGACATCTGGTGCCTCCCGAAGGGCACCC
>Ga0184639_10001543_pt1 | contig 10015 bp, 7 predicted proteins | sample PLM31_170_b2_FD_133155 | JGI IMG/M metagenome (GOLD analysis project Ga0184639, IMG submission 133155) | Groundwater sediment microbial communities from an aquifer in East River, Colorado, USA - PLM3-1_170_b2 | ecosystem: Environmental > Terrestrial > Soil > Riparian zone | place: USA: East... | reverse complement strand
CCGAAAGGTCGCGCGCGGGCACATCCACCAGAATCACCGAGACGTAGTTTGCCAGCACAGGGAGCTCGGAGGGCAGGCCGCTCGCGGGCGCAACGTCCACCAGAATGTTGGAGGCCTGCAGCGCGGCGATGAGTTCTTTGGACTCGTCCACGCCGTCGCGCGGGTTCACGTTCTTCACCAGCAGAACTTTGGGCGGTCCTTCAATTTGCGAGAACGCCGCGAGTTCGTTGTTCTGGTAGAACGTGTCGGTCAGCGGCGCGATTTGAACGCGATAGGCCGCGAAGCCGGGCGACCCGGCGACGAGGGGGAGCAAGTACCCGTGCCGGCCGCTCCGCAGCCGCAGCGCGCCCTCGTAGGCGACGGCGGCCCCGCCGAGGACGCGCACCCCCACCTGCTGATCCGTCGTGGAGTCGATCACGACTTCGAGCGAGAACTGTTCCCCCTGCCGGAGGCGGCTCGGCGCGTTCACGTCCACGATCAGAGCTTCCGTCCCGCCCTGCACCCGGAACGGGACGACGGTGATCTGCGTCCCGCTCGCGGCGGCGAGCTTCGCGGCCTCGTAGGCGTCCCCGCTCGTCTCGATCCCATCCGAGAGGATCACCAGACGACGGGCCGTGTCGGCGGGCAGGAGCGCGAGGCCGAGCCGGACGGCCCCGGCGAGGTCGGTCTGAATGCTGGTGACTTTAGAAGTGAAGTTTTCCAGTTCTTTTTTGTCGGAGAGAGTCCGCTCGACCAGCGCATCCGCGCCGAAGAGTATCACCCCGGCTCTGTCTTTTGGCCCCATACGCTGGAGCGCCGAGCGCACGTAATCGAGTGCGAGCTGCCGCGCCGCCGGGGGCATCGAGTCGGACGCATCAACGAGAAAGACCACCGAGAGTTCGTCGGCGGCGCGCTTGACCTCCAGCCCGGCCAGCCCCGCGATGAGCAGGAGCGCGATGAGCAGGCGCAAGCCCAGGCTGAGCATCTCCCGTCTCCGGCTCGGGCTGCGCGAGGGCCACCCTAGCCAGATCAAGAGAGGGAGAAAGAGAAGCAGAAGGAGAAGGAGCGGAGAGGTGAAGACCATTAAACTCCAAACCCCAAAGGCCAAACTCCAAAGGCAATCAGCATCCGCTACATCCGGTCACCATCTGCTGCCGCGTCCGTTGACACTTTCCACACTTCGTCAAACTCACCCACCGTCGGTTTCTCAAACCCGCGCGCCACGCCGAGCAAAGTTTCTTTCGGCACGACGCGGTCGCCCCACGGGCCACCGGGCTTCTGCCGGTTACGCGCGAGACAGACATCGAGCGGCACAGCGAGCCATACCGCGATCACCTGCGCGCCGCGCTGGCGCGCAATCGCCACTTCTTTCTCGCGCCATTTGAGGCGCGCGTGCGTGGCGTCCACAATCACGTCTTTGCCTTCGTCCAGCAGCCGCCCCAGCCGTTCCTCGACAATCCCGAACACCAGATCGCCCTTGCCCGTCGCGTCTATCCCCTGCGCTTCCAACTCGTTGCGCACGTCGTCGGAGGCGAGGATGACGGCCCGCAGCCGTTCGGCGTTGGCCCGCGCCCAGGTGGTTTTGCCGGAACCCTGGATGCCGACGAGGAAGTAGACGGTTGGCATTACGATGTCGTTTTCTTTCTCTGGAAAACTCCTCTCCACCCCGGCGCGGCGGGGAGGGTCGGGCCGCGATGGTAGATCCACCACTCGACGAGTAGGAGTGCAAAGGCGGCGGCGGCCAGCCACGGCCAGATTTCGAGCTGGCCGCGTTCCTCACGCGCCGAGGCGGCCACGTCACTCTTTCCAATCCGAATGACCTGCGCCGGGCGGATGTTCGACTCCCCCGGGTTGAACAGGTTGACGGCAAACGAACCGAGAACAGATTGATCGGAGACGACGGTGTACACCCCGAGCACGTGCGTGTCCGCAAAGACCACGCCGGCCTCCGTGGCGGTGGCCGCATAGCGATTGCCGTTCGGGTCGTCCACCGCCACCACGGCCTCGCCGCCCGAGGGTTTGATGACCAACGTCTCGCCGGGGCGCAATCCATCCGGGGCTGAGAAGGCCTGCGCGGGCGCGAGGTAGTTGATCAGGTTGGACATCAAGATGGGGTAGGCCACCTGCAGGGGCAGATCGGAGTCGTGCAGGTCAAAGGTCAACACGGCCACGCGCCGCCCGCCCGTCTCGCCCACAAAGACCAGCGGGCCGCCTTCGGCCTCGACCAGAACACGCGCCCACGTCGGCACGGCCACCTTGCGCGCCTTGAGAATATGCACGCCACTCCAGTTCCGGCCTACGTACTGCATCAGCGGGTCGTCCACGACAATCTTCGAGAGCGTGGTGTTGGTGAACACTTCGCCAACGTTGAACAGCGCATTCGGAGGCGGGTTGACGAGCAGCAAATCCTTCGCGGGCAGGGTGTCCGTGATCACGCTGTCGAAGACGTACAGGTCGAAGGGATCGGCGGGGATGGGCGCATCCGCGGCGAGGCGGAAGGGCTGGAGACCGGGAATCGCGGCGAGCACCTGCTCGAGAAAGACGTTTCCAGGCGAGATCAGCAATGCGCGCCCGGCGGAGGGCGGTTGATACACGGCCCAGGCTGTGTCGTCGAGCGAGAATTTGTCCACCTCTTCGGCCTCGCCCGCCGAAGCCGGGAGTGAAAGTCCGGCCCGATAGATCGCCGGGCCTTTCGGCAAATCCGTGAGCACAACATCCGCCGTCTTGCCGGCCGGGACGTTGACCTGCTCCGCGCTGAATAACTGCTCCCCGGCATAGAACGAAATGATGGCCGTGCGGTCGGCGTCGCCATAGTTGGCGACCTTGGCGAACAACTGCGGGCCAGTAGAGGCCGGGCGCAGCGCGAGCGCTTCAATCGCCAGGTTGTCGGCGGACGCGCCGACCGGCACGTAGCGCACCGCGCCGGGCAGCGGCGGGAGATTCCCGTTAGAGGGCAGGCCGCCATCGGAGATGATGACGACGGTGGAGTGCTCGATACTGGCCGCGCGCACCGCGCCCGATGCGAGCGCGAAGGCCGCTTCCCAATCGGCTGATTCCTCGGAGACGTGCGCCTTGCCCAGCGCCGCCCGGAGTACGTCCTTGTCATTCGTGGCCGAGGCGAGCACTTCTGGCTGATGGCCGACGAGCATGAGCGACATTTTGCCGTCGCTGCTCAACCCGTCCATCAACTGGCGCGCTGCGGCTTTCGCGGCTTCAAAGCGATTCGGTTCCACGTCGGTCGCATTCATCGAGGCGGAGGCGTCGAGCAGCACGACGACCGTGCCGGCAGCAATCGTGGGCACGCGCAGGAACGGGCGCGCGAGCGCGATCACGAGCGCGGCGAGCAGGAGCAGTTGCAGGAGCAGGAGCAGGTTGCGCTTGAGCCGCTGCCACGGCGCGTTAGCCTCACGGTCGCGTAAAAGCATCTGCCACAGCATGACTGACGAGACTTCCACCTCCCGCCGCCGCAGCTTGAGCATGTAGAGGATGAGGATGGGGACGGCGAGGAGGCCGAAGAGGAGGGCAAGCGGGGAGAGGAAGGACATTGTGATGGAAAGTTCCTCGTGCGCCCTGAGTTCCGTCACTTCCTGCGGCGGGAACTCAAGGAACAAAAGGAGAGGAAGGAACTCATTTGATCAAGCCGCGCCGCCGCAAGTGATACAACACCAATTCATCCCAGGCGAGATCGGTAGTGACGGGAATATAGTTCACCCGGCGTTTGAGGCAGTGGTGCTCGATCTCGTCGCGCCAGGCAGCGACGCGCTTGCGGTACAGATCACGCAGGCCGCCATCGAGCGTCACGTCCTGTGGATCGCCGGTCTCGGCGTCAATCAGGCGCAGGTCGCCCGCGAGCGGCGGATCCATCTCGTCCGGCGCGAGCAGGTGAAGCACGCTGACTTCGTAGCCGCGCCCCTGCAACTGGCCGAGGCCGTCGCGATAACCGGCGGGCGAGAACAAATCCGAGATGACGAAGGCGAGGCCGGGGCGCTTGGCCCCCAGGGCGTACGTGCGGAGCGCGGCATCGAGCTCGGTCATCCCCTCGGCTGGCAGGCCGTCGAGGAATTGCAGCAACCGCAGGGTGTGCCCGCGCCCGCGCGCCGGGCCAAACTGCGCCGCCACCGCATCCCCGCGCAAGACGGTGAGCGTCAGCCGGTCGCCTGCGGCCAGCGCCACGTACCCCAGCGCGGCGGCCAGGCGCCGGGCGTAACGAAACTTGTGTTGCTCCTCTGCCCCATAGTCCATCGAGCGCGAGGCGTCGAGGAGCAGATGCACGGCCAGGTCTTCTTCCTCTTCGAGCAGTTTGATGAAAGGCCGCTCCAGCCGCGCATACACGTTCCAGTCCACGCGGCGCAAGTCGTCGCCGCGCGTGTAGTCGCGGTAATCGGCAAACTCAATTGAAGTGCCGCGCTTGGTCGAACGGCGCTCGCCCTTGATCTGCCCGGCGCGCACCTGCGCGGCCACGAGCGCGAGGCGGTCGAGTTTGCGGAGGGTCTTTTCGTCAAAGAGGGAGGGCATTAGAGAAAGGAAGAAGGAAGGAGCAAGGAGGAAGAAGGGAACTATATTTCCGCGCCGAGAGGCGGTAATGACCCTTGGGGAACTTCCGGGTGGCCACATATACCAGACGTGACAACTCAAATGCCATCTGCCACACTTTCAAATTCCGATAACCCGGAAGTCTGAGTTCGGTCATTGGTGCTTAATCCCTTCTTCCTTCTTCCTTCTTCCTCCTTACCTCCTTCCTCCTTCCTCCTTCCTCCTTCCTATACCGCCTCTGGCACACCCTTCAGCAGCTCCTTCACCACGTCGTCCGGGGTAACACCCTCGGCCTGGCCTTCGAAGTTGAGCAGCAGGCGATGGCGCAGAGCGGCGGGCGCAACGGCGGCCACGTCTTCAAATGCGACGTTGAGCCGTCCGGCGAACAGCGCGGTGATCTTCGCGCCGAGGATGAGGGCCTGCCCGCCGCGCGGCGACGAGCCGTAGCGGATGAACTGCTTGACCAGCGGGGGCGCGGCCTCGTGGTCGGGATGCGAGGCGACGACGAGCCGCGCGACGAAGTCCGAGACGTGCGACGGAACCGGAATCTGGCGGGCCAGGCGGCCCATCGTCACAATCTGCGCGCCGTCGGCGACTTTCGTGGGAACCGGGACGTTTCGGCCCGTGGTGCGGGCGAGGATTTCCACCAGCTCAATGGACGACGGGAATTCCACGTTGATCTTGAACAGAAAGCGGTCGAGCTGCGCTTCCGGCAGAGGGTACGTCCCCTCCATTTCAATCGGGTTCTGCGTGGCGAGGACGAAGAACGGCTCGTCGAGCTTATACGTGCGCTTCGCGACCGTCACCGCGTGTTCCTGCATCGCTTCGAGCAGCGCGGATTGCGTCTTCGGCGTCGCGCGGTTGATCTCGTCGGCGAGGACGAGATTGGCGAAGATGGGGCCGGGCTGAAAGCGGAACTGGCGGCGGCCATCGCCGGTCTCCTCGAGGATGTCTGTGCCCACGATGTCGGCGGGCATCAGGTCGGGCGTGAACTGGATGCGCGCGAATTGGAGGTTGAGCACCTCCGCGAGGGTCTTGATGAGCATGGTCTTGCCCAGGCCGGGCACGCCCTCCAGGAGCGCGTGGCCGCCCGCGATGATGCAGATCATCACGCGCCTCACCACGTCGCCCTGCCCCACGATCACCTTGCCCACTTCGGCCTCGATCGCCGCGGCAATCTTGCGGAATTGGGGGACTCCTACGGAGATTTCGTCAGGAGAGGTTGTGGCCGTTGGGAGAGTCATGGGTGGGGTTGCCTTTGTCTAGGCGTGCTGTGTGGTTTGTAGCATCTTGAGCCCAGTGAAGCGGAACGCAGTCGAAGGAGGCTGCTCTCGTGCGCCACCGACACTGCGCGTCCTTCGCGCTAATTTCCCGGGTCGAGCGAGGTGAAGTAATCGTGCACGATGTCCTCGTAGTTGGGCGGCACCTCGCCACTGCTCACCGCCGCCGAGGCGGCCTCTGCGTAATCGGCAAACACTTCATTGTACGGAACATTCACATTGCCCGTGTCCGATGGATTCGCCGTCCCTTCGCCCACGACCTCGTTGCCGGGATCACCCTGGTTGGAGTCAACCGTCACATCCTCGCCGCTGCCGTCAACGTGGTACGGTGAGTAGATCACTTCGTAAGAGGCCTCGCCGCCCCGTGTGCCTCCCGCCCCACCATTGGGGTCTCCTTGCTGTGTGCCCGAACCTTCGGCGCCGCTGCCCTGCCCATCACCTTGACCCGCGCCGTTGCCATCTTGTCCTTGACCGTTGCCTTGTCCCTGGCCTTGACCCTGCCCCTGACCTTGTCCCTGTTGACCTTGACCCTGTCCCTGTCCCTGCTGTCCCTGCCCTTGCTGACCCTGACCTTGTTGGCCTTGCCCTTGCTGTGAGCCATCCGCCTGCGCGACTGCGCGTTGGGCTTGATTGACTTCGCTCGCAGCCTGATTAGCTGCCTGCGCCTGCGCGGCAGCCTGTCCGGTCTCCGCCATAATGCGCGCGGCCTCTTGCAAAGCGGTGCGCGCCGCCTCGACATCGCCCCGGCGGAGCGCATCGGCGGCAGCCTGCAACTGCGCGGCGAGCTCGGGGTTCGAGGTCTGCAATTGCTGGGCGGTCTGTTCGAGCTGGTCGGCGAGCGCCTGACGCTCGGCCTCGGTCAACTGCGACGGGTCAATGTTCGCCAGCGCCTGCGCCGCGCCTTGCAGATCGCCGTTGGACAGAGCCTGGCCCACAGGCTGAGTGGTGGAGTTCTGGCTCAAGCCCTGGCCGGTCTGCTGCAATGCATCCGCCTTGGCCTGTGCATTGGGGTCAGCTAACTGTTTTAGTTCTTGTCCCGTCTGCGTGAGAATCTGGACAGCCTGCTCCTGCGTCAGGTCGCCGTTCTGCAACTGCTCCTGCGCGTCGTCCAGCGGCTTTGTCAGTTCGGCCTTTTGATCGTCGGTGAGATCGGGGTTGTTCTCGATCTGCTCGCGGATGGCTTCGACCTGCTTGACCTGCTCGGCGATGGCGGCCTCGACGGCCTGTTGACGCGCGAGGACGATCTGTTGCGGGTTGGGCAGATAGAGCGACAGCCCGAGGGCGACGACGACCCCGAGGAGCACGAGCGCGTCGTGGCGGAGGAGGGTAAAGGGCAGCCGCCGCCGCGGCTCAACGCTCCGCGCCGCCGCCGCCGCGTCGGCCCACTGGTCGCGGATCAACCACTCCGGGGCCGAGTCGCGCGCGGCGGCCAGTTCGAGCGCCGCCGAGGTCCGTTCGGCCAGCTCAAAGAGGCGATCAAAATAGCGGGCCGCGATCAGACGCGGGCGCGGCCAGAAGTAGGCCACCGCCAGCGCCAGCCAGAGACCCGCGAGCGCAAAACCGGTCGAAAGCAGGATGAGGGTGGTGACGGGCAGGAGAGGCCGCAGGCGCGCGACGAGCGAGAGGCCCAGCCCCACGGCCAGACCGCCGATCAGCCCGCGCACCGACCACATCCACGCGTCGCGCAGGCGCAGGCGGTTCAGCCAATGGGAGAGGTGTGCGTCAACTTCGCGGAGGTGGGTGTTGGCAGGCATAGGGAGTGGAGAGGCCGCATGCAGGATGGCGAGCGCGTATCTCTGTGAGTCAAACGTTCCAACAGACCCTAACGTTCCGCGCGCCGGACGAGCTGAATGCTGAGGAAGACGAGCAGCGCGCCGAGCACGAGGCCGAACGCCGTGAAAACCAGCCACGGGGAAACAAACGGCGCGTCGAAGGTGCTGCCGCTGCTGGTGGTGAACGGCAAGGTAAAGTAAAACACGGTGTGTTTGTCCACCAGGAACACTTCGGTCATGATCGCAGTGGCCACCGGGTTGACCGAGATCAGCGCGCCGAGGCCGTAGGCAAACAGCAGTTGCACCAGCAGACGGGGCGGGCTGCCGTAGCCATAGCCATAGGACATGAAACCGAAGATCGGGAGCGCGGCCAGCAGCAGGATGGGCAGGCCCAGCGTATCCAGCAGGGCGAAGGCATAGGTGAGGATATTCGCCCCCAGCGTGCGGCGCATGAGCGAGGAGAAGAAGAGGCCCGCCGAGCAAAACAGGAACGCGGTGGTGATGAGCATCACCGTAGAGATGATGACTTCCTCCGGAGCCACGCCGCCCAGCAGAAACGCGAGGCTCTGCAGCGGCAGCCCGGCGAGAAGGAGCAGGAGCACGTAGGACAACGCGGAAGTCAGCTTGCCGAAGACCAGCGCGCGCGCCGAGAGCAAGGTGGTCCGCAGCAGGTCAAACGTCTGCCGCTCGCGCTCGCCGCTGATGGCGCCCACGGTGAAAGCCGGGGCGAGGAAGCACACGATCAACAACTCCATGCCCACGACGCCGTAGAAAACAAATTTCCCGATCATCTGGCGGTTGGTGCCGCCGTAGGGCGCGTTGACGGCGGCGGCGTACACGGTGTAGATCAGCATCACAAACCCGCTCATCAGCACGAGATTGAGGGTGAGCACGACGAACGCGCGCGCCCCGCGCATGCGCCCGCGCAGCTCTTTGAGCAGGACCGGGTTGCGGGTCAGGAACTCGCGCAGGGTGCGGGAACGTTTTTTGGCGACAGGCGGCGCGGCGGGAGCAGCAGTGGTTTCGGCAGTCATCAGGAGACGATCCCTTTCGTGACTTGCATGAACACATCTTCCACGTCGTGCATCGACTCGGTGAAGTGCAACACCGGGAGGCCGCGCGCCACGAGGTCTTTCAACAGCGCGCTCACCGCCTCGTCGCTGCCGGTGAAGTCCACTTCCACCACCGGGTGCGCCCGGTTGCCGTTCCCGCCCGGCGCCTCCGGCACGCGCACTTCCAGCACGCCCTCGCGCCCCGCTTCGCGCAGCGCCAGCCGCGCCTCTTCCCCCTGAGCCAGCAGCGTGATCTTCAAGCGGCGGTGCGGGAGGACACGGCGCTGCATTTCTTCCAGACTGCCCTGCGCCACCAGCCGCCCGGCCTCCACGATGCCCACCTGCGTGCAAATCTCGGCCACGTCCGCGAGGATGTGCGTGGAGAAGAAAATCGTCTTCCCCATCCGGCTGAGCTCCACAAGGAGTTCGCGGATCTCAATGCGCGCGCGCGGGTCGAGGCCGGAGGCCGGTTCGTCGAGGATCAGCACCTGCGGGTCGTGCGCCAGCGTGCGGGCCAGACACAGCCGCTGCTTCATCCCGCGCGAGAGCGTATCCACCTGATCGTCCCGGCGGTGGCTGAGATCCACGAGTTCGAGCAGATCGGTGATCAGTCCGCCACGAGCCGCTTCGGGGATGTTGTAGCACGCGGCGAAGAAGTCCAGATACTCCCACACCTTCATGTCGTCGTACACGCCGAAGAAGTCCGGCATATAGCCGATGGCCCGCCGCACACCGCGCGGATCACGGGCCACCGAATGCCCGGCCACCGACGCTTCGCCCGAGGTGGGCCGGAGCAGTGTGGTGAGCATGCGCATGGTCGTGGTCTTGCCCGCGCCGTTCGGGCCGACGAAACCGTAGATCGCGCCCTGCTCGACCTGCAGCGACAGTTCGTTGACCGCCATGAGCTTGCCGTAGCGTTTGGTCAGGTTCCTGGTCTCGATGATAACGGGCATGAGCGTTAGTCCGGTTTCAGACCTCCGAAATTCTGTAAACTTCGGAAGCCTCAGCCATCGCTTTGGAGTTGCGGCTAGCGTTCAACGACCAGCGTGAAATCCACGTTTTCGATGCTCAGTTGCATGGGGCTGGTATTCTGGATCCGCACCAGAATCTCGCCGCCCGGCCCCACGAACCGCGCCGGGTCGGGGACCGTGTTCTCGCCCCACATCAGTCCCCGTTGCAGGCTCCATTGAGCCTCGCTGAAGTCCCACAGTTGCACGGTCAAGTCCGGGATGCCGGTCAGGCCATAGCTGGTCAGGCGCAGAGTCAATTCCCGAATAGAGCGGAACGCGAGGGGCAGCGCGGGTGCAAAGCGGAAGGCATAGCGATCCCCGGTGTAAGCGTAGTAGTCATAGGGCGTAGGCGACCCGCCCGGGTTGGAGGCCTCGAGCAGCGTCCACGT
>Ga0184639_10001542_pt1 | contig 10018 bp, 10 predicted proteins | sample PLM31_170_b2_FD_133155 | JGI IMG/M metagenome (GOLD analysis project Ga0184639, IMG submission 133155) | Groundwater sediment microbial communities from an aquifer in East River, Colorado, USA - PLM3-1_170_b2 | ecosystem: Environmental > Terrestrial > Soil > Riparian zone | place: USA: East... | reverse complement strand
TGAAAAACCTTCCGTTCATCCTTCGAGAGCCTCAGGACGAACGGAGGAGCGTGTGAAATTATTGGAGATTTTCCGTTCATGCTGAGCCTCGTCGAAGCATTCATAGGGTTTTTCAGCGGAATCAGACGTTAGGCGTGCCAAGAAATGAAACACTAACCCTACGCAACTGAAGGCGCTTCACCACAGAGGCACAACTACACATTGAGGCTGACTGCCCCTCATGGTACAGTCTGGCGCATGGGGATAACGGAAGTAGCCGTAGAAGTCAGCAATCCACGCGACCAGACTCAATGGCGAAAGCTTGACCTGATTGTGGATACGGGCGCGATTTTCACCGTGATCCCAAAAAGCACTCTCGAACAGCTCGGAATCACCTCATATGCGGAGGAGACTTTTCACCTTGCCGACGGTAGCGAAATCCGCCGCGGCCTGGGAGATGTTTTTATCCGCATCGACGGCAAGGCCCGGACGGTGCCGACAATATTTGGTGACGAGATCTAAAGGGGTCGGGAGTCTTTTCCATCTCATTTGGTTCTCTGTTCGCTTCCGCGTTCTGTCGCCCCTTCCCGTGAATTCTCCACGTTTTCCAGCAGATTCCCATTTCGTCACGGCCAGGGAAAATTTGCGCTGCGTTCGTTTAGGTGATATCTGAGTTGAATGTCCGCTTTTGCCGACTTCTGCTCCAACTACTTCAAAAGATATTTCGCTCTCCACCCCACCGACGCCATTTACTACGGCGTCGAAGGCTACGATCACCTGCTGAACGATTATTCCGACGACAGCTACCACGCGGAGAAAGCCTTAGTCGAAGGGTCGCTGGCCAAGCTGAAACAAATCTCGGTGCACGACCTTGATCAGGACGAAGCGATCGACTACTCGCTGCTCGAAGGGCGGCTGACGATTCAGCGATACGAACACGCCAAAGAAGATTATCGCCTCAAGTGGCCGGACACTTACTCGCCCATCGACGCGATTTACATTCTGACGGTCCGCGCAACGAACGATTTGCCCGGCAATCTCCTGAGCCGCCTGGAAAACACGCCAGCGTTGATCCGTCAGGGAATCGCCAATCTGAGCCGTCGCGAAGCCAACCCGCCCAAGCTCTGGACGGAGATGGCTATCGAGAGCGCCAAGGGCGGCGTGAGCTTCCTCGACACGTTGCCGACTCATCCGAAAATTCAGGCCGAGGTGAAAGACGTCGCCGCCCTGCAGGTAGAAATCGACAAGGCGAAAACCGCGATCAAGGACTTCGCTGACTTTCTCGAACGCCACCTTTTACAGAGAAGTCACGGCGTTTATGCCGTCGGCGCGGACCACTTCAATCTACTGCTCAAGAAAAAACATTTCCTGAATCATGACGGCAAAAGCTTGCTCGCATTCGGCGAAGCACTCTTCGGTCGGACGAAACGCGAGTTGACCGCGCTAGCCGAAGAGCTCGCATCCGGCAAAGGCATCGAAGAAGTCGCCCGGTCGATTCAGGACGATCATCCCGCAATCGATGCCGTTTTGCCCGCCTACCGAAAAGCGATGGAGGGCGCGCTAGACTTTGTCAAAGAGAGAAAGTTGGTTTCCTTCCCGCCCAAGGAAGAACTCCACGTCGTCTATACGCCGGAGTTTCGCCGCCATGAGATTCCCTTCGCCGCCTACCTCTCGCCGTCGCCGAAAGATTCCGATCAGGTCGGCTACTACTATGTCACTCCGGTCACGGACGACGACCTGCTGCGCGAACATAACTGGGTCGGCCTGGAGAACACTTCCGTCCATGAGAGCTACCCCGGCCACCATCTTCAATTTTCCGTCGCCAACTCGATTCCAGCCGCCTCAACGCTGCCGCGCCTGATGAATGAGTCGTCGGTCTTCTACGAAGGCTGGGCGCTTTACTGCGAGCAACTAATGCAGGAGCAGGGCTTCTTGAAAAGCACGGAGCACCGCTTCGTCATGCTCAAGGACCGCCTCTGGCGCGCGCTCCGAATCATCATCGACGTGACGACGCAGACCGGCAAGATGACCTACGACGAGGCGGCGGATTTGATGGTCCGCGAGCTTCACTTTCCACGCCCGCAAGCCTGCGGCGATCTCAACTGGTACAGCCAATCGCCGTCCGGGCCGATGGGCTACGCCCTGGGCTGGTCGATCATTAATCGTTTACGGGAGCAGGAGCAGAAAAGGCTCGGCGGCAAATTCAGCTTGCGACAGTTCCATGATAAGCTCCTGAGCGCGGGAAGCATCTCGCTGCCGCTGGTCGAAAAAAGACACTTCATCCGATGACCGAAAACGACTTGAACGGGCCGCGTCGCTGATTCGTTCAAATAGTTCAAATGGTTCAAGCCGTTCAAAACGTTATGAAGACCAAAACGAAGATACGCGGCCCTTTATTGGGCTCCCACATGTCCATCGCCGGCGGGGTCGGCAATGCGCTGCTCGATGGCAAGAAGGTCGACTGCGACGCGATTCAGATCTTCACCAAGTCGTCGCGCCAATGGGCCTCAAAACCTTATACAAAGGAAGAGATCGAACAGTTTCGCATAAACCAAAAAGAGACCGGCATCGCGACGGTCATCGCCCACGATTCTTATCTGCTGAATCTCGGCTCACCGGATGCCGGATTGAGAAAACGATCTATCGCGGCCTTTATTGACGAATTGGAGCGCTGCGAGGTTCTCGGCGTCACGAATCTGGTCGCGCATCCCGGCGCCCACGTGGGCGCGGGCGAAGCCGAAGGAATCAGATTGATCGCGAAATCCCTCGACGAAGTTCACAAGGCCTGCCCCGGATACAAAGTCAAAGTCACTCTGGAGATCACCGCTGGGCAAGGCTCCAATCTCGGCTACCGCTTCGAACAGATCGGCGCCATGATCGATGCCACGAAGGAGAGCGACCGCATCAGAGTCTGCTTCGACACCGAGCATGCCTTCGCCGCAGGCTATGACATCCGGACTAAAGACGGCTATGAGCAAACTTTCAGCGAATTTGATGAAGCCATCGGCCTGGACCGCCTCGCCGCCTTCCACCTCAACGACTCGAAGAAAGAATTTCACTCTCGCGTCGACCGCCATGAGCATATCGGCAAAGGATTTATCGGCGTGGGAGCCTTCCGGTTTTTGATGAACGACAAGCGCTTCTGGGGCCTGCCGATGTGCTTGGAAACGCCCAAGGGGCCGGAGCTGAAAGAAGATAAGGAAAACTTAGCTCTACTCAGGAGCTTGATTCAGCGATAGAGACGCAATGTGCAAGAGGAACGGGCTTCACGCTTCCAATAACAGACGCTGGCCATGATCAAACGTCATGCGCAGGCGGTCTACAACACCACGACCCACAAGGTACTCTTCCCCGAGTAGAGTGATTCTGGCGGGAATAGAAACGCCCAAGCCGGCGACAAGAATGTCGCCACGGTATTCCTGCGCCTGCACGACCGATCCATCCCCAAGCTCCCACGGTGCAAAGAATTGAGGTTGTCCGAGAAGCGATGTTTGCGTGGCGGGGATAACCAGATAACCGTCGAATCCGGTATCGACATAAGCGAGAATGGCGGCAGAACGAAAAGCGCCGACGGCAAACTCGATCTCCACGCACGGATATGCGGGAGTCACAACCGTCGTTGGCTGCGCCACTTTCCGACTCCTCTGCTGCCGACCCTTAACAGCACGAAATTGCCAGGACCAAACTGCTTAAGCGCCTCGTCTACGACTCTCACGTCGTCCTTGTCAACGATAACCTGCCCATCGGAGCGAACGGCAGCAAAGGCCCCATTGTGTTGAGACTCCAAGCTTTTTACGAAACGATCGTACAACTCTTCATGCCTTGGCAGAGTCATAGCCAACTCCTCGTCGCTTCCGTCAGAGCAGCATAACAGAAACAGCTACCTATCACCACATCGGCGTGGCGACCATCCAGCTCCGAATGAACGACAAGCGCTTCTGGGGCCTGCCGATGTGTTTGGAAACGCCCAAGGGACCGGACTTGAAGGAAGACATCGAGAACCTGACCTTGCTGCGCAGCCTGGTTGCAGACTTGCCGCAGGGTACGGTGATTGCCTCAGCCTGAAGAGCTTCAGCCCGATATGCGGCCATGCGATTCAATCATCAGCGCCGCCCGCCCCACTTCCAGTTGCGAACCTCGGGCATATCCTCGCCGTGCTCCGCGATGTACTGCTTGTGCTCGATCAGCTTCTCGGTGACGGCCTGCTTCGCATGGGCCGCGCGGGCGCCGAGGCCAGGCACGCGGTCGATCACGTCGCCGACCAGATGAAAACGGTCGATGTCGTTCAGCACGACCATGTCGAAGGGCGTCGTCGTCGTGCCCTCTTCCTTGTAGCCGCGGACGTGAAGATTGCCGTGGTTGGTCCGGCGGTAGGTCAGCCGGTGGATCAGCCACGGATAGCCGTGAAAGGCGAAGATGATCGGCTTGTCCTGAGTAAAAAGGATATCGAATTCCTTGTCGCTCAACCCGTGCGGATGTTCGCTGGCGGGTTGGAGCTTCATCAGATCGACGACGTTGATGACGCGGACATTGAGCTCGGGAATAAAAGTTCTGAGCATGTCGACCGCCGCGAGTGTTTCCATGGTCGGTGTATCGCCGGCGCAGGCCATCACCACGTCGGGATCACCTCCTTTATCGTTGCTAGCCCATTCCCAGATGCCGACGCCGGCGGCGCAGTGCTTGATTGCGGCGTCCATGTCGAGCCACTGCGGCGCCGGCTGCTTGCCCGCCACGATGACGTTCACGTAATCGCGGGTGCGCAAGCAGTGATCCGTAATGGAGAGAAGCGTATTGGCGTCGGGCGCCAGATAGACGCGGACGATCTCGGCTTTCTTGTTGGTGACGTGGTCGATGAAGCCAGGATCCTGGTGGCTGAAACCGTTGTGATCCTGCCGCCAGACGTGCGACGTCAGCAAATAGTTGAGCGAAGCGATCGGCTGCCGCCACGGGATCTCGCGCGCGGTCTTCAGCCATTTGGCGTGCTGGTTGAACATCGAATCGACGATGTGGATGAAGGCTTCGTAGCAATTGAAAAAACCGTGGCGTCCCGTTAGCAGGTAGCCTTCGAGCCAGCCCTGGCACATGTGCTCGCTCAGCACTTCCATCACCCGTCCGTCGTGCGACACGTGGTCGTCGATGTTAAGGATCTCCTCCATCAAGCAACGGTCCGTGACCTCGAACACCGCGTTCCAGCGATTCGAGGCGGTTTCGTCGGGGCTAAAGACGCGGAAATTCTTCTCGTTGAGCTTGAGCACGTCGCGCACGAACAGTCCCTGCACGCGCGTGGCTTCGCCTTCGACGGCGCCCGGCCGCGGGACCGCGACCGCATAGCCGCGGAAATCGGGCAGGCTCAAATCGCGCAGAATCACGCCGCCGTTGGCGTGCGGGTTGGCGCCCATGCGACGGTCCCCCCGCGGCGCCAGCTCCGCCAGCTCGGCAAGGAGCTTGCCGGTTTTGTCGAAAAGCTCTTCCGGCTGGTAACTCTTCAGCCATTTTTCAAGGATCTCGATATGCCCGGGCTTGTCCATCTCCCCCATCGGCACCTGGTGCGAGCGGAACGTGTTCTCCACCGGTTTGCCGTCGATTTTCTTCGGACCGGTCCAGCCCTTGGGCGTGCGCAGCACAATCATCGGCCAGCGCGGCCGCCGCTTGAAACCGTTGCGGCGCGCCTCGCGCTGGATCCTTTTGATCGCGCCGACCACTTCATCCAAGGTCGCCGCCATGAGCTGATGCAGCTTCAGCGGATCGGCGCCTTCGACCCAATACGGCACGTAGCCGTAGCCGCGGAACAGCGACTCCAGCTCGTCGTGCGGCATGCGGCCGAGCACGGTCGGGCCGGCGATCTTGTAGCCGTTCAAATGCAGAACCGGCAGCACCGCACCGTCGCGCACGGGATTCAAAAATTTATTCGAATGCCAGCTCGCGGCCAGCGCTCCGGTCTCGGCCTCGCCGTCGCCGACCACGCAGGCGGCCACTAAATCCGGATTGTCAAACGCCGCGCCGAAAGCATGAACCAAGGAATAGCCGAGCTCGCCGCCCTCGTGGATCGAGCCGGGCGTCTCCGGAGCGACGTGGCTCGGAACCCCGCCCGGAAACGAGAACTGCTTGAACAGACGCTTCATCCCTTTCTCGTCTTGAGAGATGCTCGGATAGATCTCGCTGTAGGTGCCTTCGAGATAGGTGTTCGCGACCAGGCCCGGTCCACCGTGGCCCGGCCCCGTAATATAGATCATGTCGAGATCGTATTCTTTGATGACGCGGTTCAGATGGACGTAAACGAAGTTCAGGCCGGGCGCTGTGCCCCAGTGGCCGAGAAGCCGGGGCTTGATATGCTCGCGCTTGAGCGGCTTGTTGAGCAACGGATTGTCGTAGAGGTAGATTTGGCCGACCGACAGATAATTCGCGGCGCGCCAGTAGGCGTCGAGCCTACGGAGCGATTCGGCGCTCAGTGGTTTCTTGGTTTTCTTCTTCATGAAATTAGAGCCAGCGGCGCAGCTCACGACTTTGCCCGCGTCGCTTCCGCAGCCATCACCTTCCAGACCGATTTGGCGATTTGAATCTCCTCGTCCGTGCGAATCACCCGCACGATCACCCTGCCGCCCTCTTTCGAGATGACGGGCGCGCCTGCGGCGTTGCGCTCGCGATCCAATTCGATGCCAAGAAAATCGAGCCCTTCGCAGATGCGCGCGCGCACCTCGGGCGAGTTTTCGCCGATGCCGCCGGCAAAGGCGAGCGTATCCAACCCGCCGAGCGCCGCGGCGAACGCGCCGAGCCATTTTTTCGCCTGATAGCAGAAGAGCGCGATCGCCTCCGCCGCGCGTGGATCATCCTGCTCACGCGCCAGCAGGTCGCGCATGTCGGGGCTGGTCTCCGACACGCCGAGAAGGCCGGACCGGGTGTTGACCATTTCATGGAACTGCTCGACGCTCATCTGTTCCGTCTTCGCGAGATAGGCGACGATGCCCGGATCGAGATCCCCCGAGCGCGTGCTCATCGGCAATCCCGCCGCCGGCGTAAAGCCCATCGTGGTATCGATGCCCTTGGCGCCGCGGACCGCCGCCAAGCTGGCGCCGTTTCCCAGATGAGCGAGAATCACCCGGCCACCCGCCGCCTCGCTGCCGCCGACCCGTCGCAACTCTTCCATAAGGAATTCATAGGAGAGCCCGTGAAAGCCGTAGCGCTGGAGACCTTCCGCCTCGTAGCGCCGCGGGATCGGCAGCAGGCGCGCGACGCGCGGCATGTCGCGGTGAAACGCGGTATCAAAACATGCTACCTGCGGCAGGTCGGGAAACCGTCGGCTGAATGCCTCGATCAAAGCGATCTCCGATGGCAAGTGCTCCGGGTCGTAGGGGCTGAGACGGCTGAGTTCTCTCAGGACCTCCGGCGTGGCGCGTTGCGGCTCACGGTAGTGCATGCCGCCGTGAACCACGCGATGACCCACGGCCAGAATTTCAGCGGCGCTCATTTTCCGTTCCAGTCGGTCCAGCAGGAAGCCGACACACGCGGGATGATCGGGAGCGGAAATTGTTTCCTGTTCGGTCCGTCCGCTTGCGATGTCGGTCAGCGTCAACGCACTGTCGGGCAGCCCGATGCGCTCGATCTTGCCCGACAAGACACGCTCTGGAGTTTGCCCGACCGAAAACAGCGCAAATTTAATGCTCGACGATCCGGCGTTGATCGTGAAGATGAAGGCTTTTGAGCTCACACGATTGCTTTCGGAACTGCCGCAGTGATCGGCGGCGCTTCCACAGTATGCTACGGGCGCGCTGCGAAGGCGCGGACTCTCGAAATTCTATCACCCGTGGCGTCGCGCGCAAGGTTGGACGGAGGAGGTCTTATTGACGGCGGGCGGCATTTAACCGGTCACCGGGATAGCGAGGCCGGGAAAGAAATACTGCACCACGAGTCCGATTAGGTAACCCAACCCCGCGGCGCCGACGGCGATGGCAAAAAACTGGACGCCTGAAAGCAGCGGGGACTTTGCAGCCAAGTAACCCTTGAGCACCCCGACGCCGAAAAGCGTTGCCGCCGAGAGAGCGGCCGACCCGTAGAGCGCGCCGGCGCCCGCGAGGATCAGGTAAGGAACGATGGGAATCAACGCGCCGGCGACGAATGAAGCCGCCATCACCATCGCGGCTTTGAGCGGCTGGTTGATCTCCGCAGAGCCGAGGCCGAACACTTTTTCCTGAAAGGATCTGAGAAACACGTCCCGTTCGCGCAACAGCAGCTTCACGAGACGATAGCTTTGCTCGCGCGGGAGCCCTTCCTGGCTGAGCGACTTGAGCAGCGCTTCGGCGGCGAGATAAGGTTCTTTCGCGGCGAGAACCTCGGCCTCGCGCAGCTCCTTGTCGAAAATTTCCTTTTGCGCGTTCGACGAGAGGTAGGAGCCCGCCGCCATGGAGACCGCGCCGGAAAACATCGCGGTCAGCCCGGTGATGATGACGACGGTGGAGCTTTCAGTGGCGCCTTGAACGCCCGCCAATAGCCCTTCCGTGCTGATGAGTCCGTCCTGAATCCCGAAGACCAGCTCGCGGATGCGCGCCCGGCCTTCGATGACCTCCTTTTTTTGCTCGATCGTTGCGAGAGCCATCTTAGATTGAAGTCAAAGTGCAGAATGCAAAATGAAAATTGCAAAATGACGGAAGATCGAAGCCCGGTAGACGGTCTTTCAATTTTGCCTTTTGCACTCTGCATTTTTCATTTTGCATTAAGGATTCTAGTATTTGAGCCCGAGATCGCCGGTGGGCTCGCCGGGTTTCCAGCCGGAGGGACAAAGACGCTCGGTGCGCAATGCCTTGAGCACGCGGAGGGTTTCTTCGACGCTGCGGCCGACGTTGGTATGACTGAGGACCGAGTAGCAGAGAACGCCAACAGGGTTGATGATATACGTCGCTCTCAAGCAAACCCCTTCGCGTTCATCGAGCGCGCCGTAGGCGCGGCTCACGGATTTTGACGCGTCGCTCAATAGCGGGTAATCGACGCCTCCCAATTCGTCCGTCCATTTGCGATGACTGTCGATGGAATCGACGCTGACGCCGAGAATCTCGGCCTGCTCGGCGCGAAACTCACGCGCGAAATTGCTGAAGCCGGTCACTTCGGTCGGACAGATGAAGGTAAAATCGGCGGGATAGAAAAACAGCACCAGCCACATTCCCTTGTGCGCCTCCAGGGAATAGTCGGAGATCTTTCCCTGCAACAGTCCCTTTAAGCTGAATTCTGGGGCCTTCTTTCCAAGCTCGACCATGGACCTTGTCCTTCCTCCAACCGGGGGCGACGGCGTCTCCCCGCGAAAATCCGGCCCGATGCTTTCCGCGCCGCAGGCAGAATCTGGAACGATTCGCGACGGGCCTCAGCCAATTTTTTCGCCCCGGTAACTCCTGGCGAGAATCTGCATCGGGTTGAGCGGCCGCCGCCCGGTTCCTTGTTCGATTTGAATCGCCGCCAACGGACAATCCGAGCAGGTGACCTCCGGATCGCCTTCCGCCATCGCTTGAAACGCCCGGCCGCCCCATTTGAGCGAAGCCTCGAAATTTTCTTTCTTCATCGCCCAGGTGCCGTCGTGGCCGGAGCACTCTTCGACCACATTGACCTTCGTATTAGGCAGGAGCGAAAGCACGTCGCGGGTTTTGTAACCGACATTCTGCGCGCGCAGGTGGCAGGGCATGTGGTAATTCACATTGCCGGCTGCCGTTTTGAAATTCCTATCGAGCTTCCCCTCGGCGGCCAGGCGCGCCAGGAACTCCATCGGGTCCATCGTTCGCGCGGCGACTTTTTTCGCGTCGTCGGTCCCAAGCATCCGTGGATACTCCACGCGGATCATTTGCGAGCAGGTCGGGTTCGTCGCCACGATGGTTCGGCCTTCGTCGACGAAGTGAAGCAATTGGGCAACGTTCCCTTTCGCCGCGTCAATGGCACCGTCCATGTCCCCGTTGTGCCACAGCGGCATGCCGCAGCATCGCTCATAGGCGAAGGCGACGTCGACGTTATTGCGCGCCATCACCGCCAGCGTGTCCAATCCCAGTTCGGGCTGGTTGTAATT
>Ga0184639_10001540_pt1 | contig 10022 bp, 10 predicted proteins | sample PLM31_170_b2_FD_133155 | JGI IMG/M metagenome (GOLD analysis project Ga0184639, IMG submission 133155) | Groundwater sediment microbial communities from an aquifer in East River, Colorado, USA - PLM3-1_170_b2 | ecosystem: Environmental > Terrestrial > Soil > Riparian zone | place: USA: East... | reverse complement strand
GTACGTTAACGCGTACCGAGGGTTCAAATCCCTCCCTTTCCGCTTTGAGTTATATATTTCTTTGAAGAGATTTTTACTTCTTTTCTAAAATTTACCTCCCTATTCCTTCAATAAAATAAAAAAACAATTCACTCAAATGGCAGGATTATTGCCTCTAAAATCACAAAAAATCAAGTAATCAATAAAAAAAAAAGGTTTATAAATGAGACATCTTTACAAAATTTCATCTTTATTCATTTATCTAATTTTCTTTACTTCTTCTTTGCTATTCTCACAAGAAAAATCCTCTCCATTAATAAATGATATGAAATTCTTCAATGGTGAATGGCATTTCGAAAATATCAATAATGCAAATGGTTATAATCATCCCGAAGGAAAATCTCCATTTGTCCCAACTGATGAATTTAACACTTCAATTTTTTCAAGCAGCAATATAGTTGTTATTCCTAATCTTGTCTCTACAGTATCAGATTCTATTTTGGTGTCAGGAGTTGATAATTGGTTATATGATCTGAATCTTCAGACCTTCATTACTCATTCATATTGTTCTGATCTTGATATTACTTTAAGATCACCTTCAGGAAAGGTTGTTACAGTTACAACAGATAATGGAACTAATAACGCAGATATTTTTAATGGAACTATCTGGGATGATCAGGCAAACCCGGGAGGACAGGTTCCTTACTCAAATAATTCCGGGTTGGTAACAGATCATTCATACACTAATCAAACTACTGCTTCCCCTTTAGTTCCTGAAGAAAGTTTCTCTTTATTTATGGGAGAAAACCCAAATGGATGGTGGCTTTTCACAATAAGTGATGATGCAGATGATGATGGCGGTTTTTTAAATGGCTGGTCAATTGATATTACAACATCTTCTATTGTTCCAACAATTTTGACTACAACTTTTGTTAATAATAATGACCTGCAAATTCCAACAATTATTTCTGTTGATTCAATAATAATAAATGTTTCTGGTCTGGATGATTATTTATTGGATGTTGATCTCACAACATGGTTAAGACATTCTTATCCTGCTGATTTGGATATTACTTTAAAATCTCCTGCAGGAACTATTGTAACCCTGACTACTGACAACGGATCAGGTAATAATGATGTTTTTAATGGAACCTTTTGGGATGACAATGCAAATCTTATGGGTCAAGTTCCATATACAAATAATAATGGTTTAGTAACAGATCATGCTTATTCAAATCTTGTTACTGCATCTCAATTAGAACCTGAAGATTCTTTTGCAGCATTTTTAAGTGAAGATCCAAATGGAACCTGGGTCTTAACTATCAGCGATGATGCAAATGGTGATGGCGGAACACTGGATTCAGTTTACCTGCATATAACCACAACTGAAGATATTATCCCGGTTGAATTGAATTCATTCAACTATCAAATAGTTAATAATGTTGTAGATCTTAATTGGATAACAACAAGTGAATTAAACAATCAGGGGTTTGAGGTACAAAGAAATACTGAAGATGGTAATTGGGAAGCCCTTGGATTTGTTGAAGGGCGGGGAACAACAACTGAAACAAGCCTTTATTCATTTGTTGATAAAGATCTTACAAACAACACGACCTATTCTTACAGATTAAAACAAATCGATTTTGATGGCACTTTTGAATATTCAAATATTATAGAGGTTAATTTTGAAACAGTTACTTCATATAATTTATCTCAGAACTTTCCTAATCCATTCAACCCGAGTACAAAAATAACTTTTACAATTCCGGAAGCAGGAAATGTTAAGCTTACCATCCATAATATTATCGGTGAAATAGTTTCCACTTTAGTTAATAAGAAAATGGAAGAAGGAATTCATTCAATCGTGTTTGATGCTTCATCACTCCCAAGCGGTATATATATCTATCAAATTGAAGTAAATGATTTTATTTCAACAAAAAAGATGATGTTAATAAAATAATTCTGAGAACTATTAACATCGAAGGCTATGTAAAGAAAGCCGGTGAGTTGAGCTTGCCGGCTTTTTATTTTTCCGATCACTTAAACATAAAACCTCTCTGTCAATTTCTAATACCTTCTATCAATATTCATTAGTAAACTTTTCAAGATTAAAATATTTTAGCTTCAGATAAATAAAAAAGGTAACAGAAATGAAAAATATTTCCATCAGTTTGTTTTTATTAATTATACTTTTTTCAACCATTGTTTCAGCAGCAGAATCACCCGGGGTTAAACGAAATTCTTTGGATAATATAATTCAATCATTAATGCTCGGTCTTAATTCTGACAATTTTGGATTAAAAACAGGTTCGGCTTACATGTTTGGTGAATTAAAAGTAACAGACGCTGTTGTTCCTTTAATGAAAATGATGAGGAATGATGAGAGTGAACAAGCAAGAATTGTAGCAGCTCTTGCTTTATATAAGCTTGGAACACCAATGTCAATTCATGCTTTATTCCAGGCAGCACGTTTCGATGATAACAAAAGAGTCAGAAAAATGTGTTCGGGATTTTATCTTAATTACATTTCTAAACATAAGGTAACTGAAATTTATCATTGTAGAACTCCACCAGATCAGCGACTTTACCCTTAGGGGGTAAGGTTGTTGGTTATTAATAACCCCAAATAAATTCTCTCTTTTCTTATTTAGAATTATATTTCCAAACTCAAAATCAAAAAATCAGTGAAAGCATTTAAAGAACATATCAGGAATACATTTAATCTTGCTTATCCAATAATAATTGGACAGCTTGGTTTTATTATGATGGGAGTTGTTGACAGTATAATGGTAGGTGAAATAGGTGCTGTTCCGCTTGCCGGTGCAACTTTGGGGAATAGTCTCTTTATTTTGATTTTTATTATAGGCCTTGGTGTTGCGATGTCAGTTACACCGCTAATAGCAATTTTAGTAGGTGCACAGAGATTTTCTGAATGCAGCATTTATTTCAGGCAGTCTCTTATAGTTAATTTATCGCTGGGATTTATTCTAATGTCTATTACATTTTTTTGTTCCGATCTTTTTGAATACTTAAATCAACCCCATGATGTTGCTGTGCAGGCTTCTTCTTACACTAAGATAGTGGCATTATCAATTTTGCCAACAATGTTATTCCATACATACAAGCAATTTATTGAAGGTTTTTCCATAATGAAACCCGCAATGATAATTGCTATTGTGGCGAACATAATTAATGTCTGTGCTAATTGGGTTCTTATATACGGAAATCTTGGCATGCCTGCTTTAGGTTTAGATGGTGCAGGCTGGGCAACTTTCAGTTCAAGAGCTTTTATGGTATTAGCAATTATGTTATATGTAAAGAACAAAGAATCCTTTAAAAAATATGATGTTAATTTTCATTTCAGGAATATTAATTTCCCTGTTATTAAAAAAATTCTTAAAGTGGGGTTACCCAGCGGTTTCCAGTATTTCTTTGAAGTAGGGGCATTTACATTTGCAGTAATGATGATCGGCTGGCTTGGTACAAATCAGCTTGCAGCACACCAGATTGCAATTAATCTTGCATCAATTACTTTTATGGCTGTTCTTGGCATATCTGCTGCAGGCGCAATCAGAGTTGGTAATGCAGTTGGCAAACGAGATGTTACTGAAGTAAGAAGAGCAGGATTTGCAGCAATTATGATAGGTGCATCAGTTATGCTTACAGCGGGAATAATATTTATAACCTTAAATAATTTTCTTCCTACTTTATATATTGATGATCCGGAAGTTATAGGAATCGCATCTTCTTTATTAATTATTGCCGCATTATTTCAGATGTCCGATGGAATTCAGGGAGTTGGTATCGGAGTTTTAAGAGGACTAACTGATGTGAAAATTCCAACACTTATAACTTTTATTGCCTACTGGATTCTTGCTCTTCCTATCGCTTATCTGTTAGGGTTTACTTTTAACTTTGGTGTTCAGGGAGTTTGGGCAGGCCTTCTCTTAGGTTTAACCGCTTCAGCTGTGATGTTAACAATTCGTTTCAATATTAAGAGTAAACATCTAGTGGAATTCTAATTTGTTACCTCCATTATTCCATTATTCCATTATTCCATTATTCCAATTCCATCAGTCGCTTATCACTTTTGTAATCAGTTCCTTCTCAACAACTTCAAAATAATAATTCGTTCTCTTTAATTGTTTATGATTATAATCCCACACTTCATTTCCATTTTTCTTTTCAGGAATATATTTTTTCATTTTAGAAAACTTATCTAAGGTTGCCAGAACATAAAATGGCTTCTGAAAATATTTACATGTAATAGCAAGACTTCTGCTTCCAATTTTATTAACAACGTCTCCATTTGAAAGAACAATATCTGCCCCGATTATTGCAGCATCAGCTATTTCAATTCTATTAGATAAGAAAGCATCGGGTGCAATTTCAACTTTTATTTTATTGTTTAATAATTCCTTAGCCATTATTCTCCCTTCAAGCTGAAGTCTTGATTCTCCGGCGGTTACAAAAATTTTTCCTTTCTTGTTTAATCTTTTCAAAATTTCTATAACTGTTTTACTGTTGGAGAGAGTTACTATTTTTTTGCAGTTCTTCAGATAGGTGAGTGAATTCTTAAATAAATTTGAATACCTGTTTTCAATTCCTTCAGCTTGTTCTTTCAGGAAATCTAAAATTTTTGATTTATCATTTCCCTCAATAATCTTTTTAAAATCTTTTGTAAAAGATTCAACTATCGAGAAGCTTTTTAATTCTTTATTTGCAGAATCAATCATTTTAACGAGAGCTTTCTTATCCACGCTGTAATCTTTACTCCATTTAATTAACTTTAATAATATTTCTGTTGATCCGGATTTATTATCAGAGAGGATTTTATCAAGTTTATTTCTTGCGGAAGTATTCAACTTAAACTTTCGGCAAAAATATCCGGGGCAAAATCATTTACATCAATTGTAGATTCTGAATCAGATCCATTCCCCTGTGTTTTATACATACTTACTTTTCTAAAAAATTCTTCTTTATTCGGGTAATCTTTAAGATAAAACACACGTACATTGTTCCTGTTTTTAACAATCCAGTTAAGAATGATCTTCATTTTTTCAAGATCCTCTTCACTTGGTAACGGTTTGGTGTTGAGTGTTCCTGCATAAAAGTCTTCAATTGCTGTATCAAAACCATTAGTTCTGTTTACCTTGTACTCTTTTATATAAATTTTTCCTTCGGTCATCAGTATATAATCGGAGCCAAATCTTTCTGAGATCTCAAAAAGAACATTTGCTGAATTAACAGGTTCTTTAAGAAGTGAAGTTTTATGAGTCTGTGAAAGTACAAGATCAATCAACTGTTTTATCTCACCCGCTTTCTCATATTTCTGTCTCTCAGAATAAAATTTCATCTTGGTTAATAACCTGTTGAGGATGTTTTGATTCTTACCATAGAGAAATTCATAAGCTTTATTTAATTCATCGTTGTAGAGTTCTGCATCTTTTATTTCACAAGGGGCAATGCATCTTTCAATCTCTGCGAGGAAACATCTTTTATTTTTTAAAAATTCCTGGTTGCTGCATTCTCTTAGAGTAAAAGCTTTTTTAATTACTTCATAGATTACTTCAGCTTTCTTTTTGGTAATGAATAATCCAAAGTAGTCATTACCATCAAAATCAAACCTGTTTGAGATTTCAATATCAGGGAAAGGATGATTCCTGTTAACTCTAAGAAAATATTTATTGCCATAATGCTTTAACTGAAGATTATGTCTTGGATTTATAAGCTTTATTAATTCAGCCTCAGAAAGTAGTGCTGTTAATTCGGAATTAGTAATTTCATACTTGATTCGTTTAGTCTGCTTAATTATTCTTTTTGCTTTTCTTGGTGCTGTTAAAAGAAAATATGATCGGACTCTTTTACTTAATGATTTTGCTTTACCTATATATATAACTCTTCCTTTGGAATTAAGGAAGTAATAAACTCCCGGAGCTTCGGGAAGAGAGTAAACATCCTCTTTAAGATGCTTGCTTATTCTTATCCTTGTTTCTTTCTGTGAAGGGATTACCTGCAGGCTTAATAGTTCAGATAAAGTTTTTACTTCATTTGCTTTCTTAAGCTGCTTTAACATCCTGATTAAAATATGTGCTGTTGCTTCTGCATCCGGTAATGCTCTGTGTGCATTAATAAGTTTTACTTTCAGATAATAACTTAAACTGCTGAGCGATCTGCTTCTTAATTCAGGGTAAAGACTTTTTGAAAGTCTTAATGTGCAGAGCTGTGGATTAGTTGGCTTTTCTTTTCCCATCATTAAAAATTCTTTGTTAAGGAAGCTGCGGTCAAAAGATAAATTGTGTGCCGTTATAACAGAACCGGAAATAAATTTTGTTACTTCTTCTGCAATATCTTCAAACAATGGTGCATTGAAGATATCGTCATCAGTTATTCCTGTAAACTGCGTAATGTAATAAGGAACCGGTCTTCCCGGGTTTATAAAGGAGGAATATCTCTCAACAATTTTTAATCCTTTAACTTTAACAATTCCGATTTCAATGACTCCGTTGTAGCGAGGTGTTAGTCCGGTGGTTTCAACATCAAGAACAGAAAATTCTGCTTCATCAAAAGGAATGTTTGAAAGGTCATCTGAAATCATATTATAAATCTAAATCCAAAAAAAATTACAATCAAAGTTCGCCATAAATAAATGATTTACCTGGTTTTTAATTTTACTCCTTTTTTAGATATATTATCGAAGTCAGTATGGATAATTTAAATCTACTTTTTATCGGTGTTATTATTCGGTAATCAAATAGTTATTCTAAAATTTAAGGAGATAAAAAATGTTAAAGGAATACACCGCAGTTATTAAACAGGATGGTGAATGGTGGATTGGATGGATTGAGGAAATACCAGGGGTAAATTGCCAGGAACATACTCATGATGAATTGATTGAAAGCCTTAGAGTTGCACTTCAGGAAGCAATTGAATTTAATAGGAAAGATGCAATCGCAGCAGCAGGGAGGAGTTTCAAGGAAGTTACAATTTCAGTATGAAGCGCAAGGAATTACTTAAATACTTGCACTCGAAAGGTTGTGAAGAGTTGCGTGAAGGGGGAAAACATTCCTGGTGGCACAATCCAAAATTGAATAAAAGATCTGCGATACCCAGACACACCGAAATTAATGACATTCTTGCAAAAAAGATTTGTAAAGATCTCGGAGTTGAATCAATTAAATAATTAACTGTATTTACCTTTTTTAGATATATTATCAAAGTCAGTATGGATAATTTAAATCTACTTTTTGTCGGCGATATTATTGGTAAGCCCGGAATGGACCTGGTTCAAACCTGGCTGCCTGGATTAGTTCAAAAATATAAAGCCGATTTTGTTATTGCCAACGGGGAAAATGCCTCTGATGGGAAAGGTATTACAAGTAAAGAAGGAAAAATTCTTTTTGAACTTGGAGTGCATGTAATTACAGGCGGGAATCATACCTGGGATAAACACCAATCACAGGATTACCTTAGGGAAGAACCAAGAGCGTTAAGGCCTTTAAATTATCCAAAGGGGACTTATGGAAACGGCTATCATATTGCTGCTATAAAAAAAGGAAAAGTAGCTGTTGTAAATCTCCAGGGAAGAACATTTATGGCTACAATTGATTGCCCCTTCAGAACTGCCGACTGGATACTCTCCAAATTAAAAGATGAAGCAAAAATTATTATTGTAGATTTTCACGCTGAAGCTTCTGCTGAGAAGCTTGCTCTTGCAAATTATCTTGATGGAAGAGTAAGTGCATTCATAGGCACTCACACTCATGTTCAGACTGCAGATGAAAGAATTTTTCCACAGGGAATGGGATACATTACAGATGTAGGAATGAGCGGCCCTTATGAATCTGTTATTGGAATGAAAACTCAAGCTGCAATAAACAGGTTTTTATATCAGACTCCTCAAAAGTATGAAACTGCACAGAACGATGTTCATCTTTGTGCGATATTTTTGAAAATTGAAACTGCTTCGGGAAAGACCAAAGAGATTGAGAGAATTATCTTTCCGACTTTTACCACAAAAATCAATGAGTAAAATGGTAAACTTTCCTTTACCACGAATTGATACCGATCCTGAATTACACAAATTACTTCTTAAATATTGCACATTTAAACCTGGAGACATTTGGGAAGATCCTCTTGGAAAACATAAGGTAGGATGTCTTGATGCTGCAGATGAAAAAGCAGTTTCATCTTTACTCAACGGAAAGAAATCTTCGCTTGCTGCTCTCGATCCTCCCTATAACTTTGTTGCTTTCGATGAAAGAGATCTGAAAAATTTTATTGAATGGAGCAGGCAATGGATAATGAATACATATAATTTATTGCTTCCGGATGCATCACTATATATTTGGTTAGGAGCCGATCAGAATAATCATTTTCAGCCATTGCCCGATTTTATTTTAATGATGAAAGAAAGTGGATTTAATTCGCGAAGCTTCATAACGATGAGAAATCAAAGAGGTTATGGGACTCAAAAAAACTGGATGGCAGTTAGACAGGAACTTCTCTTTTATACAAAAGGAAATCCTTTTTTCGATATTAATTCAGAATATACAGACATACCAAAAATTCTCAGAGGATATTATAAAAAAGTAAATGGAAGAGTTACTGAAAATCTTGAAAGAGGAAAATCTGAATTTATAAGAGCAGGAAATGTTTGGGTAGATATTCAGCAGGTATTCTATAGAATGGAAGAAAATGTAAACGGATGTTATGCTCAGAAACCGTTAAAAGCTATTATAAGAATTATTCAGGCGAGCAGCAAAGCAAATGATATTGTCCTTGATTTCTTTTCACATTCCGGAACTACGATTATTGCATCTGAAATTACAGGAAGAAATTGCTGCACCTGCGATATTGAACCTGTTTATTGTGAGGTAACAAAAAGACGGTTGGAAAATTTCAGGCAAACAGGTAAAACCGGCTGGCAGAATTCTAATCCTTTTGCAGAGGAAATAATTCAGGATAAAGAATTACGTAACTATCTAAAGGATGAATATCAGATTCAATTATTAAATAAAAAAAAATATGTAATTAAATCTTAATCGTAATCATAATCTTACCTATCGCCAGGAAGGCTCGACTTAAAATCCGATTATGATTAAGATTAGGAGTACGATTAAGAAGAAGTCATAAAGTAAAACTGCAGACATATAAAAATGATTTTAATAGATGGTAAAAAAATAGCGGCAGATATAAAAACTGAATTAAAAAATGAAATTGATAAACTAAAACAGGAAGGGAAAAAAGTTCCTGGATTGGTAACGATTCTGGTAGGAAATAATCCAGCTTCGGAAATTTATGTCTCAAGCAAAGGAAAAGCCTGTAAAGAAATTGGAATGATTACAAAAAGTGAAAAGCATTCTGAAACAATTTCTGAAAAGGAACTTCTTGATTTGGTTGAATCTTACAACAACAATCCTGATTATAATGGAATTTTAGTCCAGCTTCCTTTGCCAAAACATATTGATGAAGATAAAGTCATTGAAGCTATCTCTCCCAAAAAAGATGTTGATGGTTTTCATCCTGTGAGTATTGGTAATCTTGTAATAGGAAAAGATACATTTGCATCCTGTACGCCTGCAGGAATCCAGGAATTGCTGATAAGATATGGAATTGAAACAGAAGGAAAACATGTAGTTGTTCTTGGAAGAAGTAACATTGTTGGCAAACCGATCGCAAATATTCTACTTCAGAAAAAGAAATTTGCTAACTCTGTTGTAACGATTTGTCATTCAGCAGCTAAAGATGTTTCTTATTTTACAAAGCAGGCTGATATTTTAATTGTTGCAATCGGCAAAGCAAATTTTGTTAAACAAGATATGGTAAAAGAGGGAGTTGTTGTAGTTGATGTTGGAATGAATAGGATAGAAGATAAATCAAAAACAAAAGGTTACAGAATTTGCGGTGATGTTGATTTTTAAAATGTTTCAAAGAAAGCTTCATATATTACTCCTGTTCCCGGTGGTTTTAGCCCAAAGACAATTGCAATGCTTCTTAAGAATACATACAAAGCATATTTAATGTATGGTTAAAAAATCTTT
>Ga0184639_10001539_pt1 | contig 10023 bp, 8 predicted proteins | sample PLM31_170_b2_FD_133155 | JGI IMG/M metagenome (GOLD analysis project Ga0184639, IMG submission 133155) | Groundwater sediment microbial communities from an aquifer in East River, Colorado, USA - PLM3-1_170_b2 | ecosystem: Environmental > Terrestrial > Soil > Riparian zone | place: USA: East... | reverse complement strand
CCTATCCTTCGACCGGCTATGGGTACATCCAGCGCGGCATGGCGCTGCAAACCGTCGGCGAGTGGGAAGTGTACCGGGCTGCACGCTTCAAAGAGAAGCCCAAACTGTCCGAGGCCGAAGCCAGGGTGGCCGACGGGCTGCACTCGTGGAACTCCGGCATGTTCATCTGGCGCGTGGAGCGCATCCTGGCCGAGTTCGCGCGGCAGATGCCTGAGTTTCATGAGCAGTTGCTGGGCAGCGAGGCCGCGCCAGAGTCGCTCGCGCGGATTTGGGCGAACGCGCCGACGACCACGATTGACTACGGCATCATGGAAGGTGCGGACGAGGTCGCCGTGATCCCGGCGGATGGCTTGCAGTGGAGCGACATCGGGAGCTGGGAATCTCTGCTGGAGGTGCTCGCGCCGGACGAAGCCGGGAACGTCGTCGTGGGTGGAGAACATCTCGGTCTCGGCACCACCGGCTCGCTCATCCATTCCAGCCACGGCGCACGCCGCCTCATCGCCACCATCGGCGTGTCGAATCTGGTGATCGTGGACACCGGGGATGTGCTGCTCGTCTGCCCGCGCGAGCGTTCGCAGGAGGTGCGGGCGGTTGTTGAGCAACTCAAGCAGCGCCGGGATGGGGCGGGCTATTTGTAGTCAACGGATGGAACGGATGTAGCTGATGATGGATGGCAAAATGACATTGCGAATTGCGCCTTGAGAATTGAGTCGACATGGAAGCGTATTGCGTCAAGTGCAAAACTAAACGAGAAATGGCCGAGGCCCAGCCGGTCTTCACGGTCGCTGGCACTCCGGCGACCAAGGGCAAGTGCCCGGTGTGCGGGACGAACCTGTACCGCATGGGCCAGACCGAAGCCCACGCCGGCCTGCCGCGCCCCGAGAAAACCGCGCGCACGCCGAAAACCAGGAACGGCAAAGCGAAGAACGGTAACGGTAAGCGTGATGGGAAGCTCGTCATCGTCGAGTCGCCCGCCAAGGCCAAGACGGTGGGCCGCTTTCTGGGCCGGGGCTACACGGTTAAAGCCTCGGTGGGGCACATCCGCGACCTGCTCAAGTCCACGCTGTCCGTGGACGTGGAGCACGACTTCACGCCGAAATATCGCGTGCCGAATGAGAAGAAGGATGTGGTCAAAGCGCTGAAGTCCGAAGCTGCGCAGGCGGAGGAGATTTATCTCGCGACCGACCCCGACCGCGAAGGCGAGGCGATCGCGTGGCACCTGCTGGAGGCGGCGGAGATCGAGCCGGAGCGCGCGCGGCGCGTGGTCTTCCACGAGATCACCAAACCGGCCGTCGAAGAGGCCTTCCAGCATCCGCGCCAGATTTCGATGGACCTTGTCAACGCCCAGCAAGCCCGGCGCATCCTCGACCGGCTGGTGGGCTACTCGCTCAGCCCGCTGTTGTGGGCCAAAGTGCGCGGGCGGCTCTCGGCGGGGCGCGTGCAGTCCGTGGCCGTCCGGCTGATTGTAGATCGCGAGCGCGCGATTGACGCCTTCGTGCCCAAGGAATATTGGAGCATTGATGCGGAGCTGGCCCGGCCGGCCGACGCCGAGCGTAATCGGGAAAAGCCGCCGACCTTCCGGGCCAGGCTCATCAAGGTCGGCGAGGACGAGGTGGGGACAGGCGAGGCGTGTTTACTGAAGTCGGAAGCGCAGGTGCAATCGCTCGTCGCCGACCTCGAAAAAGCGCGCTACACGGTGGCGAAGGTGAAGACGGGCGAGCGCCGCCGCAACCCACAGCCCCCGTTCACAACCAGCACGTTGCAACAGGAGGCCTCGAAGCGATTGGGCTTCACGGCCAAACGCACGATGGCGGCAGCCCAGCAACTCTATGAGGGCATCGAGATCGGCCATGGGCAGGCGACCGGCCTGATCACCTACATGCGCACGGACAGCACCAACGTCGCGGAGGGCGCGCAGCAGGAAGCGCGCCGGTTTGTCACGGAACGTTACGGGGCCGACTATCTTCCGCCGGAGCCGCCGCAGTACAAGACGCGCTCCAAGGGCGCGCAGGAGGCGCACGAGGCCATCCGCCCCACGCTCGTCGAGCGCGAACCGAAGTCTATCGCGCAGTATCTGACCAAAGATCAACTTCGGCTGTACACCCTCATCTGGCAGCGGTTTGTGGCGAGCCAGATGGCCGCCGCAGTCTACGACACGGTGTCGGTGGACATCGCCGCCCAGAGTAAGGGCGACCCGCCGGGTCGCCTCTACCTGTTCCGTGTGGCCGGGTCAACGCTGAAGTTCGCCGGTTTCCTTGCGGTCTACGAAGAGGCGCGCGACGAGGACGCCGTGCCCGAAGAGGAAGCCGAGGCGCAGTCTCTGCCGCTGCTCTCAGTGGACGAAGTGCTGGCGCTGATACGTTTGCTTCCCGAACAGCACTTCACCCAGCCGCCGCCGCGCTACACTGAAGCGACGCTGGTGAAGGCTCTGGAGGAGTACGGCATTGGCCGCCCCTCGACCTACGCGCCCATCCTCTCGACCATCCAGCAGCGCGGCTACGTCATCCGCGAAGACAAGCGTCTCGCCCCCACGGAAACTGGCCTCATCGTCAACGATTTGCTGGTGGGCCACTTTCCGGAGATCGTGGATGTGAACTTCACCGCGAACATGGAGGAGGAGCTCGACCAGATCGCGGACGGCGAGCGCGAGTGGGTGGGGGTGCTGCGCGAGTTTTGGGAGCCGTTCTCGCGGGATCTGAAAGCCGCCGAGGCCGACATGCCGCAGGTGAACGCGGAGCCGGAACTGGTCGGGCGAGACTGTCCGCAGTCGGGACACCCGCTCATCATCCGCTACAGCCGGTACGGGAAATTCATCGGGTGCTCCGGGTTCCCGGAGTGCCGCTACGTCGAGCCGTGGCTGGAGAAGATCGGCGTGAAGTGCCCCAAAGACGGCGGCGAGTTGACCGAGCGCAAGACGCGCAAAGGACGCGTCTTCTACGGCTGCGCGAATTATCCCACGTGCGACTTCACGTCGTGGAAACGCCCGCTGTCCCAGCCCTGCCCCCACTGCGGGGGCCTGCTCGTGGTCGCCAACAAGAACTATGCCCAGTGCACGGTCTGTGAGCAGCAGGTCGAACTTTCTGCGCTTCAGCCGCAAACAGCCGGTGGGGAGACTACGTAGGTCACGCTTGCGCCGTGAGACTCTCCGGGCCACCCCCCATCGTCACGCTCTCGCAGACCTTCGGGGTCTCTGAAGACCTCGAAGGTCCCTTTTTTTCAGGGGCGGCGGGCACGGGGCTTGCATCCCTCGGTTAGAACTCAGTTGCATTCGCTGGCTGACTAATATACAATCGCGGCCCATCACCAGAGTAGAGTAAGGGAGACAAAGATGACTGCTCTCACAAGCGTGACAGATTTCGCCAAAAAACAACCACTGCTCGTGGCGGTCGTGGCTTTCGTGGTGGGCGTGCTGTTCGGCTGGCTGGCGATTGGCTGGGGCGTGTGGCCGGTCCAGTGGACGGATGCGAGTTTCGCGGACTTGCACCCCAACTTCGAGCAGGAATACGTGCGAATCGTTGCCAGCGCTTACGCCGCCGACTTTGATGAGGACTTGGCCGCCCAGCGGGTTGCGGCCCTCGGACCGGGCGCGGGCCAGATCATCTCGGACACGTTGGCGGCGGCCCAGAAGCAGAATCCTCAAGGCAATGAGGCGGTTCTAATCACACAGTTGAAGGCCGTGGCGGAGGCGAAAGGCGTACTCGCGCCGCCGCAGGCAAAGGCCCCGCCCGGCCTGTTGGCCCGGTTCGGGGTTCCGCTCTTGCTGGCCTGTGTGGTGGTGCTCCTCGTCGGGGGGGTGGGCGGTCTGCTATACCTCCGCACGCTGGGCCAGCCGCGCGGTGGCCGCGCGGCCCCGCCCAAGTCGCCGGCAGCCGTGTCGGCACGGCTGAGCGCCGAAGCGGTGAAAACGGACTATACCGCCCCCGGCGCGGTCACGCCGACGGGCGCGCCGCCGGTGGCCCGCTTTATGACGACCTACACCCTCGGGGACGATGTCTACGACGACTCCTTCAGCATTGACGGGCCGGACGGGAACTTCCTCGGCGAGTGCGGGATGGGCATCTCCGAGACCATCGGCGTGGGCGACCCCAAGAAGGTGACGGCATTCGAGGTGTGGCTGTTCGACAAGAACGACATTCGTACGGTGACGAAAGTCGTGATGAGCGAGCACGCCTTCCGCGACGAGGGGCTGAAGAGCCGCCTCGCGGCGAAGGGCGAACCCGTGCAGGCTGCGTCCGGCGACACTGTGACCCTTGAGACGGCGACCCTGATCGTGACGGCGCGCGTGGTGGACATGGCCTACGGCGGCGGCGCGCTGCCGTCCAACAGTTTCTTCGAGCGGTTGACGATTGAGCTTGCAGCGTTCAAGAAACCTTCAACGAGTTGAGGTCAACGGACGGAATGGATAGCGCGGGGTGGTAGAACAAAGATTATCCCGTTCATGTAGGTTACTGAAAACGAACGACCCGCTAGCAGGCGGGTCGTTTTATTTTCGCTGGTTTCGCAGCGAGAAGGTTGACTCGCAGGTTTTTTTTGTGTTATAGTCATCATGCCCGCAAAATGGGAGTGGCTATTCTTTTAGAGATAGGGCGCAGTGGGTAGCACCTTATCAGGGGGGAATGACAATGGATAGCCTATATCCGGTTTTTATCTCCCTACCGCGTTGGGCTTTGGGCACAACTCTCCTTCTTGCCGCTGCGACAAAGTGGCTTGATCTCCCCGCCTTTCAACAAGTTGTACGCAAACTACACATCACTCCTCAGGCATGGATCCCCTTGCTTGCCGCCGGTGTGGCTAGCGCAGAGACAGCTATCGGGCTGACCCTTCTCTTCAATTGGTATCCCAAAGCAGCAGCCAGTGCCAGTACGGGACTGCTGGTTGCCTTCACTGCTTTGTTGGTGGTTCAACTCCGCCGTGGTGAAGCGGAAGGCTGTGGATGTTTTGGCTCTGTTCGGAAAGAAAAACTTGGCTTGTGGGCCTTAATCCGCAACGCCTTGCTGGTCGGGCTTTCTCTGATTGTCTGCCTCGCGCCTGTAGAACGATGGAATCCTCTGCCAATACCGTTAGTTTTGTCGGTTGTGGTATTGGCCACGGCGAGGTGGCTGGCGAGTCCAAAACAGAATCCCGGCTCAGATCAGGTAGCGCAGTCACTCCCGTCAGCCCCCGCTATAACTCGTCGGGATTTCCTGCGCCGAATAGGGCGGGTGGGCCTAGGTTTACTAGGAGTCAGTCTGCTCGTCTGATATAAGGGAAACAAGCATGAGAATAAGGCCTCTGATGCTTGGCCTCTTGAGCCTAGCAGTCATCAGCATGTTGTCTGTGGTTGGTCTGATCCGGTATCATCCGGCGGAAAGGAGTATAGACTTCATGAACATTTCTCCCCAAGCCCCGACTGTGCAGGCAATTCCGACAGCGCAGACAATACCAAGTGTACAAAGCCCCCCCACTGTGCAGACGACTCCGACTATGCAGATAACTCCGACCGCACAGGAAATACCAGGATTGGTGCAAAGCCGGGGTGTTTTGTACGTGCGTGCCGAATCCTATCAAGCCCAAAGGGGCTTATCTATAGTATTGCATAGCAAAGAGTTTCATCCATTGACGACGGTTTATGAGTGGTGGATAGATGCCAAAAACCCATGGCGTGTTCGCCGCGTGACAACCGAGTTGCTGGAGGATGGCCCCCACATTGTCGGCGCAGACGGTTCGGACGGTGTGACCGGCTGGTGGTTTGTTGATTGGGAAAGGGGCATAACGACACCAGAACGGCACGAGGGGCGCCTATTGGGAGCGGCCGAAGCCGACTTAACCTTTGACAAGTGGCTGAAGATTTTCTGGTGGGAAGGACAAGGGTGGGTGGAAGGCATGCGCACGGGGAAGACGCAAGAGGTGGGCCGGACCGAGCTAGCCTTATGGGGCCGGGTGCCTTTGATCCGCATGAGTGACTCTGGATATGTAACGACGGCGACGGTCAGGGCCGAGACGCCGAATATCTTGATCGAAAAGGTCACCACAGATTCAAAAGGCGAGCTCTACGAAACCGATCGCATCACGAATTGGGAGTGGTTGGACCCAACGCAGTTGGACACGGATTTCTGGATGAACCCGCCGGAGGATGTGCCCATCGGACCGGGCAATCTCAAGCCGTAACCTGAGGACAAATCAAAACGGCCCGCCGTTGAGCGGGCCATTTTGATTCTAGCCGCCTTTGAGAAGTTGGAATTTGGCTTTCTACTCAATCTTGAGAACCTTGAGCTTGATCGCGCCGCCGGGGGTCTCGGCGGTGACGGTCTCGCCGACGCGCCGTCCGAGCAAGGCGCGCCCGATAGGCGATTCGTTGGAAATCTTGCCCTGGCGCGGGCTGGCTTCCTTCGCGCCCACGAGCGTGAAGGTCTCCGGGTCCTGGCCCGGTTCCTGAACGGTCACCGTGGCGCCCACGTTGACGATGCCGGCTTCGCCGTGGCCGTTGCTGTTCACAATCGTCGCCGTGCGCAGCAGGGCCTGCAATTCCTGGATGCGGCCCTCGAGGAAGGCCTGCTCTTCTTTCGCCATGATGTAATCGGCGTTCTCGGACAGGTCGCCCATTTTGATCGCGTCGCGCAGGCGGGCGGCGAGCTCGACGCGCTTGGTGGTGGTCAGGACTTCCAGTTCCGCCTTGATCTGCTCGGCGCCTTCCGGGGTGAGGAATGTTTCGGCCATGCTGTCGTACCTCGTGGGTCGTGACTTCCTTGTAATGCGGAATGCGTAAACGGAGAACGCCCTTCGCCTTGCGCGCTACGGGCGTGTGTACGGATCAAACAACTTGTAATGCTCGTCCAGCGCAAACCGGTCCGTCATCCCGGCCACGTAGTCGCACACGACGCGGTGCAGATCGCCTTTCGCCTCGGCGCGCTTTTGAGTTTCCCCGGGGAGCTGCGCCGGTTCGCGCAGGTAGCCCTGGAACAGATCGCTCAGGATCTGCTCGGCTTTCACCTGCATCCGCACCACCCGGTAATGGCGGTACATGTTCTCAAACAGGAACCGCTTGAGTTGCCGGTTGCTCGCCGCCATCCCCTCGCTCCAGCCGACGACGTTGTGCGAAAGCCGCTGCAAGGCGTCCACCGAGAGCGCGTTCGCCTCGGCGAGGCGCTGGTCGGTGGCGTGCACCAGATCGTCCACTTCGAGGCCAATCAGCCGTCGGATGAGGCGATGGCGGATCAGGTCGGTCATGGCCTCCGTCTCGCCGACGCGCGCGCCGATGCTCGCGCGCGCCAGTTCCCACAGTTCCAGCCCGGCCGGCGAGAGCAGGCCGGAGCGCAGCCCGTCGTCGAGGTCGTGCGCCGTGTAGGCCAGCTCGTCGGCCACGTTGGCGATCTGCGCTTCGAGGTGGCCGCGCTTGTCGGGGTCGTAATCCTGCGCATCGGCGAGATCGTACTCGGTCTCGTGCTTGACGATGCCCTCGCGCACCTCCCACGTCAGGTTCAGCCCCGGCCAGTCCGGGTAGCGCCGCTCCAACTCGGTCACGATGCGCAGGGACTGCTTGTTGTGATCGAACCCGCCGTGAGCCTGCATCAGCCGGTTGAGCGCGGTCTCGCCCGAGTGGCCGAAGGGTGGGTGGCCGAGGTCGTGCACGAGGCAGATGGCTTCCACCAGGTCTTCGTTCCCGCCGAGTGCGCGCGCCAGCGTCCGCCCCAGCTGCGCGACCTCGAGCGTGTGCGTCAGCCGCGTCCGGTAGTAATCGCCTTCGTAGTTGATGAAGACTTGCGTTTTGTATTCGAGCCGGCGGAACGCGGTCGTGTGCAGGATGCGGTCCCGGTCGCGCTGGAACGCGGTGCGGTCTTCCGGCTCCGGATCGGGCTGGTAGGCGCGCCCGCGCGAGGCGCGGCTCTTCAGGCCGTAGGGGGCCAGCGCCTGCGCTTCGCGCTCTTCCAGGTCTCGCCGCGTGAAAATCATGTCCGCTCCGAAGTGGGGTGAGAATAACATCGGGGCAGAGGCTTGTCAATGAGAGGGGAGCAGTGAGAGACCGGTCGCGCTGCGGGCGACCGGCCCCGTGTCCTTCTCCTTCGCCGGCGCGGCGCAGATCCCGGGTCGAGGAAAGGCGCCGTTCCGCTCAGAATGCGGCGGTGGGACACTCGTGATATGATTGGTCATACACGTGCATCACGATTGCTCAGGAGAGAGACTATGGCGAGTAAAGGGAAGAAGACGGCTAAACCTGCCAGAAAGGCGCCCGCGCGAAAGTTGGTCGCCAAGCGCGCTGCCGCGCCCGAAGCGCTGCCGGAGCGCGTGGGGGTGATCGAACTCGCGGGCAAGCCGGCCACCGTCATCGGCGCCGATGTGAGGGCAGGGCAGGCGGCTCCGCGTTTCACCGCGCAGGTGGGCAGTTGGGCCGGGTTGAACACGTGGGACGAGGTTGATCCCCTGGAGGCCACGCGCGGCAAGGTGCGCATTCTCACGGCGCTGCCCTCGCTGGACACGAGCGTGTGCGACAAGGAGACACGCCGGTTCAACGAAGAGGCCGTCAGCCTGGGCGATGATGTTCGCGTGATCGCCATTAGCACAGACCTGCCGATTGCGCAGAAGCGCTGGTGCGGCGCGGCCGGCGTGGAGCGGGTGATGATGGTGAGCGACCACATGGCCGGCGAGTTCGGCGTCAAATACGGAACGCTCATTAAAGAGCGCCGCTGGTTCCGCCGGGCGGTGTTTGTCGTGGGCAAGGACGATGTGATCCATTACGCGGCTTATATGCCCAAACTGGGCGACGAGCCGAATTACGACGAGGTGCTCGCGGCGGCGAAGCAGCTGCTGGCGGCCTGAGCGTTACCCATCCGCTTTCAGTTTCTCGATGATCTCCGCGATCTTCGGGCCGGCCTCTGCGCGGGGGAACTGCACCGTGCCCGCGCCGCGGTGGCCGCCGCCCCCATATTGGCCCAGCAGTTCGCCAATGTTCGTCTTCGAAGTGCGGTTGAAAATGCTGTGGCCCAGCGCCGCCACCAGGTACCGGCCCCCGCGCCCGTCGAACAGGCGCACCGAGATGTTCGCCTCTGGGAACAGGGCGTAGATCAGGAAGCGGTTGCCGGGCGGCACTTCCCCCAGCCCCCGGAAGTCCGTGATGACCACGTTCCCCTCCTGGCGGGAGTTGATCATCAGCGCGCGCCGGAATTGGGTGTCCTCGGCGATCACACGCTCGCCGCGCACCTGCACGTCCGGGTCTTGCAGGATTTCTTCGAGGGTTTTCGTCTTCAGCAGATCCACCAGCTTGAGGAAATACTGCTGGTAGGTGTCCCGCAGGCCGGTGCGCGGATCAATCGTGTACGACAGCAGCACGTAGCCGGTCGGGTTGGTGACGTCCTCTATGATCAGTTGGGCGCTGTCAATCTTGTCCGTGACCTCCACCAGCTCCCGGGCGCGGGGGAATTTCGCCTGGCCGCCGTAGTATTCGTACACCAGCCGCGCCGCGCTCGGGGCGAGTGCGTACTTGCCCTTGAACTCGCCGATGGTCGCCGCCTTCTCTTCTTCCGAAATATGGTGGTCGAACCACAGGCTGCAGTTGGGATGATACGGCAAGTTGGCGATGACGGACTGTTTGGGTACGGGCACTTTGCCGTCCTGCATGTCCTTGGGATGGACGAAGTAGATATTCTCGATATTCTCTGCCTGAGTGAGCAGCACGGCGCACACCAACCCGTCCCAGTCCGCGCGGGTGAGCAGTATCATGAAGCCTCCCTCACACGAATGAAATCTGTGGAGATTATATATTGGAAGTGGTCAGAGTAAAAACCGCGTAGGGTCTGGTTACGGAGGCCGTCGCGCTCAAAGCGTGACCTGCGATAGCCGGCAGTCACTCACAGGGTGGTTGCGCAAAGCGGGCAGGTGGTGAGCGGCCCAATCACCGAACCGCTTCGCGCAGCCACCTAACCACCCACGTAAGCGTTCAGTTGGTATTCCGCTAACCATTTCAATCACCACGTTTGGCGATAGCCAAGTGGTCGAAACCGGGTTATGCTCGTTGCATGAGTGAAGAACAAATCCCGCCCGGCATTACGG
>Ga0184639_10001538_pt1 | contig 10023 bp, 12 predicted proteins | sample PLM31_170_b2_FD_133155 | JGI IMG/M metagenome (GOLD analysis project Ga0184639, IMG submission 133155) | Groundwater sediment microbial communities from an aquifer in East River, Colorado, USA - PLM3-1_170_b2 | ecosystem: Environmental > Terrestrial > Soil > Riparian zone | place: USA: East... | reverse complement strand
CATCCGGTTCATCGCAATGGCCAGGGTCTCGTGCGCCTCCTGGCTGATCGAGCCGTAGGACATGGCGCCGGTGGCGAAGCGCTTGAGGACCGACTCGACCGACTCGACCTCGTCGATCGGGATCGGCTGCTCCGCGAGCTTGAACTCGAAGAGTCCGCGCAGCGTGCAGAGATTTTTGGTCTGCGTGTCCACAAGGTCCGTGTATTCTTTGAAGATTTTGTACTGGCCGGTGCTCGTGGCGTGCTGGAGCTTGAAGACGGTCTCGGGGTTGAAGAGATGGTACTCCCCGTCGCGTCGCCATTGGTACTCGCCCCCCCAGTCGAGGTCCGGCTTTCCGACCGGCCGATCGGGGAAGGCGTGGTGGTGGCGCAGGCTCGACTCCTGGGCGATCACGTCGATCCCGACGCCGCCGATCCGGGAGGAGGTCCAGGTGAAGCACTTGTCCACGAACTCCCTGTTCAGGCCGAGCGCCTCGAAGATCTGGGCGCCCCGATACGATTGGATCGTGGAGATCCCCATCTTCGAGATCACCTTGAGGACCGCTTTGTTCAATGCCTTGATGTAGTTCTTGAGCGCCTTCTTGTGGTCGAGGTCCGGCAACAGGCCTTCGCGGATCATGTCATCCAGGGTCTCGAACGCGAGATAGGGATTGATGGCGCCTGCGCCATAGCCGATGAGCAGCGCCATGTGGTGGTTCTCTCGCGGCTCGCCGCTCTCGATCACAAGCCCGACCTTGGTCCGCGTCCCCTCGCGGACCAGGTGGTGGTGGACGCCGGCCGTGGCCAGAAGCGCTGGAATCGGCGCCAGGTGCTCATCGACTCCGCGGTCGGACAGGATGATGAAGGTGTAGCCCTCGGCGATGGCTTCGCTGGCCCTGCGACAGAGCGCCTCCATTGCCCGTTCCAAGCCCGCCCCGCCTTCTGCCACGGGGAAGAGCATGGGGATGGTGAGCGACTTGAATCCGGGCCGATCCACATAGCGGATCTTCGCCAGCTCCTCGTTGTCCAGGATCGGCGAACTCAGCTTGATCTGCCGGCAGCTTTCCGGCTCGGGCTTGAGCAGGTTCCGTTCCGGCCCGATCGTCGTCGCCATTTGGGTCACCAGCTCTTCCCGAATAGAGTCAAGCGGCGGGTTGGTGACCTGGGCGAAGAGCTGCTGGAAATAGTCATAGAGAAGGCGGGGGCGATTGGAGAGCACCGCGAGCGCCGCGTCGGTCCCCATCGACCCCACCGGCTCCTGGCCATCCATGGCCATCGGCCCCATCAGGAGGCGCAGGTCTTCGTGCGTGTAGCCGAAGACCTGCTGCCGCTGGAGCACCGACTCGTGATCCGGCTCATGGACGTGGGGGGGCGCGGGGAGTTCTTCCAGCGGGACCAGGTTCTGCCGCAGCCACTCCTGATACGGGTGCTCCGTGGCAAAGGCGCCCTTCAATTCCGCGTCGTCGATGATCCGGCCCTGGGCCGTGTCCACCAGGAAGATCCGACCCGGGTGGAGTCGTTCTTTCAGCAGGACGTTTTCCGGCGGGATGTCCAGCACCCCCACCTCGGAGGCCATGACGACGATCCCGTCCTTCGTCACGTAATAGCGAGACGGGCGAAGCCCGTTCCGATCCAGGACCGCGCCGATGACCGTGCCGTCGGTGAAGGCGATCGAGGCCGGGCCATCCCAGGGCTCCATCAGGCAGCCGTGGTACTCGTAGAAGCCCTTGCGTTCGTCGCTCATTGATTCGTGTCCGCTCCACGCCTCCGGGATCATCATAAGCACGGCATGGGGGAGGGGACGGCCGGTCATGACCAGGAACTCCAGCACGTTGTCGAAGATAGCAGAGTCGCTTCCGCCCTCCAGCACGATGGGAAAGATCTTCTTGAGATCGGGCAGCAGCTCCGTCTCGCACAGCGCCTCGCGGGCGTGCATCCAGTTGATATTGCCGCGAAGGGTGTTGATCTCCCCGTTGTGGGCGATGTAGCGGTAGGGGTGAGCCAGCGGCCACGAGGGGAAGGTATTGGTCGAGAAGCGTTGGTGGACAAGCGACAGCGCCGATTCGACCGCCGGGTCCATGATGTCCGGGAACATCGTCTCGATCTGGTCGGCCGAAAGCATCCCTTTATAGATGAGCGTGTTGGAGGACAGGCTGGGCATGTAGAAGAGCTTTCGCTGGGGCATGTCCGATGCGTAGACGGCGTGCTCCACGCGCTTGCGGATCACGTATAGCCGCCGTTCGAATGTGCGGTCGTCGGCGATGGATGGGTTGCGCCCCACGAAGATCTGCTTGATGACCGGCTCGGCAGCCTTGGCGCTGGGGCCGATCGGGGAGTCGTTCGTCGGGACATCCCGCCATCCCAGGAGCGTCTGGCCCTCCTCCCGGATGATCTTTTCGAACGTCGAGCGGCACCGGGCGGCCTGGGGCGGGTCGGTGGGAAAGAAAACCAGTCCAGCGCCGTAGTGCATGGGGGCGGGCAGGGCGATACCGATCTTCGCGCACTCGCGGGTCAAGAAGGCATGGGGCATCTGGATGAGGATGCCTGCACCGTCGCCAGTGTTGGGCTCGCAGCCACAGGCACCACGATGGAGCAGGTTCTTGAGGACGGTCAGCGACTGCTGGACGATGGCATGGGACTTGCGTCCCTTGATGTCCACGACAAAGCCGACGCCGCAGGAATCGTGCTCGTGGGCCGGGTCATAGAGGCCCTGGCGGGGCGGAAGGCCAACGGGGCTCGGCGATCCCCGACCCAACTGGTCACTCATGAAGTCCTCCTGTAGCCGTTGTGAAGAGTGGAGCAATACCTACCCCCCTCACCTTCATCCTCTCCCCCCTTCGGAGGGGCGAGGGAATTTAAGGCTGGACCCTCCCCCTTGAGGGAGAGGGTGCGGGTGAGGGTGTCAAGCCCGTTCGTGAATAATCCGGGCTGGCCTTCTTGGTGTTCCGGCCAGTATACATAAAGTCAAGCCATAAGTCACGCAAAAAGTAAAAATACTTTGCATTAGCCTTGCTAATAGTGTAAGCTGACGATATGAACCTCGAAACTCTTCAACTGTATTGCGATGTCGTCCGCCTGCGGAGCTTCTCAAAGGGGGCCTCGGCGAACGAGGTCTCCCAGTCGGCAGTAAGCCAGGCCATTCAGCAACTGGAGGCTGACCTGGACGTCCGCCTGCTCGACCGGACCAGGCGCCCGTTTGCGGTCACGCCGGAAGGGCGGATATTCTACGAGGCGTGCCGGGATCTGCTTGACCGATATGAACAGGCAAGGGCCCGTCTCTCATCCGCCGGGACCCGGCTGGACGGAACGGTCCGCGTCGCTGCCATCTACTCTGTGGGGCTCCACGATGTCAGCCGCCATCTGCAGGCGTTCATGTCGGCTCATCCCCAGGCCAGGGTTCGGCTCGAATGTCTCCACCCCAACAAGGTCGTCGAGGCGGTCATCAACGACGAGGCGGACATCGGGATCATGTCGTACCCGCCGGCCCTGCGCTCCCTCTCAGTGATCCCCTGGCGGTCCGAAAAGATGGTGCTCGTCTGCCATCCCGACCATCGGCTCGCCAGGCGGCGGTTGGTAATGCCCCAGGACCTGGAAGGAGAGAAGTTCGTGGCCTTCGATGCGGACCTGGGGATCCGCAAGGCAATCGAGCGGAGGTTGAAGCAGCGCAATGTTAAGGTCACCGTGGTGATGGAGTTCGACAACATCGAGACGATCAAGCAAGCCATCGCCATCGACGCCGGGGTCAGCATCCTCCCTCGTCACACCGTCCTCAAGGAGATCGAGATCGGCAGCCTCGCCGCCGTCCCGCTGGGCATCCCAGACCTGGTCCGCCCTGTGGGCATCATCTACCGCAAGCAGAAACAGCTCTCGCCCACCATCGCCCGCTTCATCGACTCCCTCCGCAAAGCCGAAGAAAGCGTGAGCGACTGACCTCGCAAAGCCGAGAGCCGAGGATGCCGGGACCTCGTAAGCCCCTTGTTCAAAGGGCACTCGAGTAGTCGCCGATCCAGCGAACGCGGGAGCCCTTTCTCCGGCAGGTGTTGTAAAATGCTCGGTCTCCGGTCCATACTTCGCTATCGAGCTTCTCGGCGATCGCGAGATATGTCCCATCATAGGCCGATACCTTCCAGTGCAGGGAGAGCGAGAATATCTTGGAGGGGTCTACAGTCATGAGCCTGATACCCGAGGTGAGCAGGGTTGCCAGCCCTTCTTCGGCCTGACTCCGGGGGAGCCGGCCACGACGTGTTGCAGTAAGCATTCCATTGGTGACTTCGTAGACCAAAAGTGAAGGGGCAGCAAGGTTGACTCGATTATAAAGCAGGAAATCATCTCGTAGTGCAAGAGCTTGAGTTACTGCTTCCTCATCATCCAATTGCCATTTAAGAACCACCGACGCGTCCACGACGATCGGTGGAGGCATTATCTTCGTCTCCCTTCCCGGATCAGCTCTGCCACAGGCACGCCAATTGGTCCAATCTTTTTCCTGAGCCGGTCCATTCGTTCAACCAGGGCCCTTTTTGCCTCTCGATTTTTCACTGTCATCGGAGCCAATTTCAGTTTTTTCATCAGGTCCTCCAAAAAGGCCTTGATGGTCACGGTGTGGTCTCCCGCCCCGTGGGGATAAACATGGGACGGGTACTCCTTGCCCGGCTCGTAAACAACCAGCGCTGGAACCCCCTTACCGAACAAAAATCCGGAATTCCGGTTGCTTCCGAAAATCTTCCTCACGGGGTATTTATTGTTGACGGCCGGGATGATGGCTTCGACGTACAGTTTTGAAAGTTCTTCCTCAGACATCGTGCTGGTTTCGGTGGCTTCCCAGGAAATCCCGAGCGTTTCGAGCTGTTGGAGGAGAGCTTTGATCTTAGTGAGGTCAAACCCCCGATTGGCCGGGAGGTCCAGGGGCATCATCTGCGGATGGTGAATCAGCTTCAGGTTCATCTACCATTACCTCTACCCATACCCCTACCACATCCCCTCCTCAATGTCAAGCTGAATGTCTCTCGTGAACATCCGTTACTGTCCCACTCACGCTGCCTTTCCCCGCTGGGGGAAAGGGGTGAGTGAGGGGGAAGTGGGCTACTTGGTGACCTTGATGACATTCTGCGGCTTGGGCTCGTGTGGGAAACTCAGGATGTCGCTCGTGTTGCATTGATGGTCCGCGACGACGAAGTGCCAGTCGCGGGGATTGATCGGGGCCTTTGAGGTGTCCACCTCGATCTGGTAGACCCCATTCGGGAAATTCGCTTTCAGATCCTTGATCCGCTTCGGAGGGTCCATGGCGTAGGCCCGCCCCGTCGCCACGTTGAGGGCCAGAATCTGGGGCCCTAGATCGCCGTTCGGATCCTCGACGTCCAGCTTCACGAAGGTCACCTTTCCCTGCCGGGCCTCGTATGGGAAAAATCCTGCCTTCTTGATCACCGGCGTGTTGGCCCGCATTGGCTCTGGGTCGAGGAGCACTTTGACCTCCAATGTCTTCCCCGTCTCGACCTTCACCGCCTCTGGGGAGTAGATGTGCCCGCTCGAGTAGACGTGCAGGCCGTACTGTCCGCCCGTCGGCACCTCGATCCTGAACCGGCCATCGGCGCCCACCACCGTGCCTCGGTCCCACACGTTATTGTGGATCTCTCCCTTCTCAAGCAACGCGAGCCCGGCAAGCGGCTTGCCGGCCTCGTTCTTGACGATGCCGGTAATAATAGTCGCGGCGCCCGCCTCGAGCGGCAAGCCGAGTGCGACAAGTGAGAATGCGAGACAGGCGACGAGGACAACGCGAATCATGATCCCTCCCTTGCCTCCTGTGAGGCCCGGTATGTTGGAAGACCGACGGGCCGCCCAGCCATCTGCGACGCGAGGTAGGCCATCAGATCCCCAATGGCCGGCCCGTCCCATGTGAGTGAGTGCCCGAGCGATTGGTGCCGTTCGAGGAACCCTTCGAGTGATTCCACGCGTCCACTCACCACTCTCGGGAACGCGGTGAGGGACGGCGCAACGGTCGATGCGTGGTGGCACTGGCCGCACCGATTCGCGTAGAGTCTCCCGCCGCGGCCGACACTTACGGCGAGTTGTTCCATCCGTGCTGGAAAGATCGGCTGGCCGTCGCTTATGCCCGGCGAGATCGGGACGCCCGCTCCCTGCGCCGTCAGGAACGCCGTGATCGCCGTCGCCGCCGGAAGCGGGTCGTGAAGTCGATAGTGGCGTTCGACGGCCTCGGCATTCGCTTGCAGCAGCGTCATGACGCGGCTATGGGGCGGGGGGAGCGGCTTGAATTTTGGAAAGCTGGCGGCCCACCCGCGGGTCTTGGCGGGATCACGGTGACACGTGGCGCACGCGACCGGATTGCCAGGGTCGGCCGACCTTGTCCACAGTAATTCGCCCTCCGCCACCAGCGCCTGTAGATCATCCTCCGCCGTCGCTGGCATCATCCACGGTGGTCCTAGCCAGCAGGCATGGCACGCCACCGTGAAGGCGATCAACAGCAGTAGGGTTCGACGCCTCACGCGATGCTCCGCAAGTTCCACTCTCAACTTTACTCTTGCATTGTCATTGCGAACGACTGACAGGAGTGAAGCAATCTCATCCTTATTCTGACTTCTCCGGTTAGGATAGCTTGATATCGTTCTTTCATCTCGCTGTCAAGAAGGAAGTCGAATCTGTGTCTATCGAATCGATGAGGACCCAATGGGTTGTTGCGTCTCGAATAAGTTGTTGACATAGGAGCATAGCTGTAATGTATACTAATTTGTAAACATAGAGGAGGACTCTGACAATGCCGAGCTCGACCGTGAGGATTCGCGAAGACACTCACAAGGCCCTTCGTGAGATTGCAACGCGTACCGGAAAATCGATGCAATCCGTGCTTGCGAGGGCGATCGAGGAATACCGGCGAAAAACCTTCCTCGAGAATGCCAATGCGGCATTTGCGGCCCTTCGCAAGGATCACACGGGGTGGCGCCGAGAGCAACGCGAACGGGCAGCATGGGATGCGACGCTTAGCGACGCACAGGAGAAAGACTGACCATGCCAGAGCCGAGTCGAGGCGAGGTGTGGATGGTGAATCTCGATCCTATTAAGGGACACGAGCAGGCTGGAAGAAGACCCGGTCTGGTCATATCAGTGGACCTGTTTAATCATGGTCCGGCAGGGCTGGTTGTCATGCTTCCTATCTCCACCGTGGCCAAGGCCATTCCTTTCCATGTCGAGGTCAACCCGCCGGAGGGGGGCTTAAAGCAGAAAAGCTTTGTGAAGTGTGAGGACGTTTGGCCCGTCGCGAAGGAACGTCTGCTCCGCCGATATGGCATTGTATCTTCATACACGATGGCTGCTGTGGAAGACCGCCTCCGAATCTTGCTGAACCTGTAGTGCCGCGTCCGTTATCCTGTCCTGACTGCAAGGGGAGCTTGAAATCAAGAAAGAGAAATCCGGTACCCCTTCATGATAGAGAGAGCAAGACTATCATGAAGCCCGTCACCGGTGAGTATCTCAGACAAATGGCCGGCATTACCGGCACGAAGGGCAAGCTCCTGGAGGCTCTGATGAAGGAGAAGAGGAAGAAGCGGGAGAAGCTAATCCGGAGATCCTTCAGCAGGATTGCACGAGGTGGGCCATGAGAGCTGACTCGCCGTAGTAGGAGACGCAGAGTTCGGTCCGAGCCCGAGTCATGGCGATATAGAGGAGCCGGCGTTCCCGGGCTTCATCCCATCCGGTAAGCTGTTGTGCCTCCAAGACCAAGACATGCTCAGAGTCCAGTCCCTTCGAGTAGAGTGCGCCACGAATTTCGTCCACCTGGATGGGGTCAAGCGGCTCCAGCCGCATTGCCCAACTCGGGAGCAAGCGCTTGAGTCGGGGCAGAAGCGCTTGGGCCGTCAAATCGTCGGCTGTCAGCACCAACCCTGGCCCTAGCGCCATTTCTCGGTCAGGCGAAACCTAGGATAGGCGAGAACTCGGAGGACATCCTCAAGGATGACCCGGGAGAGCAAGAGCTGGAATCGGCCTGCCTCCTACGCCCTGACTAAGTGCTCTGGTTCTCAATTACGGTGACGTATTCAACGGGCACTACCGTTCCCACTGAGCTTGTCGAAGTGCGGACGTTTGTGGTTTGGCAGGTTCACCACGAACGAACGTGCTCACGTCATAAAAATTCTGAAATGCAGTACTAAGCCGCCCGTGAGGCCGCCAAACAGGAGCGCATACAAGATGACGTTCGTATCGAGGACGGCCCCGGTCACCTCCGCTTGCCCCTGGCCAAGCGGATTGCTGCTGTCAGATCGGCCTCTGTCAGCCCTAGTCTCCGGATCTTCTCGCGTACTGCCCGAAGTCGCCTGCCGCGCGCCGTCACCAGGCGGGACACGGCGGTGCGGTCTCCGGAATGGCAAGCAGGGATTACCTTATCGGTAGGCATCTCGTCTGGGCCTTACTCTCATTATGCGAATGACTTTGGACTTCTCGTCGATTTCACAGACGATCCGATTGGGGCCAACTCTGATGCGCCAATCGCTTTTGGAACCAGCGATCTTCCGGTATCCAAGAGATCTGGGGTTTCAGCATACACTCGGGCTGTATTCCTTCAGGAACTCCTCCAGTCTTCTGAACTCGAGCGGCTTCTTGCGCATCGCCTTCAGAGCTTTGAGGTGGTCTGCGTCCTCGAGACGCTCAAGCACCTCCTCATACTCCTTGATGTCCAGGATCACCGCTGATGGTTTTCCATTCCGAAGGACAATTTCCGGAACTCTACGCTTTGGCTTCATTGCATCATTTCCAGGTATGTCGTTGCCCTCTTCCCGACCGTGGGTACTCGGAGCACCATAGTAGCAGGGAGGTGAGAGGTGTCAAGGGGAGACGCGCTGGCGTGTGGAGCGGAGCATCTCAATGAAGACGGTGCGGCACCCCTGAGGGGATGACCTCGCGGGGGAAGGCGACGGGCGAGCGCCCTGAACCGCCTGAACAAAAGGCAGCCCAAGCCGCCTTGAGTGGACCCTCGCCCCGTCGAATGCGCCTCGAGATCAGGTTGCGGGACAGGGTGTCGCTGGGCCTATCGGAGGCTGGCCTTCGAAAGAGACGCTTTCTTGGCGAGCTTTGCCACTAACCCCGACATCGTTGCGTTGGAAGCGGCAGCGGCTTTCTTCAAGGCAAGGTAGACCGGCTCAGGTAGCCAGAGCTTGGTCTGTACCGTCTTCACACCACGAGGCCGCCCTCGCTTTTCCCCCAAAACCTTCATAACGGCCCGGTAGGCGTCGTCCAGCCGCTTCCGATCTCCCGCGGTGACGGCAACGTCCAACTGAAACCCGACACGCCCATCGGCAGTTCGATAAAGTCTCAGCGGACCGGCATTGGGGTAGAAACGCCTCACCGCCTCGGTCGCCAGGGCCTCCTTCGCTCTCAGCCCCTCGTCTTTTAGGATCTCAATAACATGAACCCTTGTCTTTGCCATATGCAACTCTATCTCCACTCAAATGGCCCTCGGGCGCGTTCGCGAATCTCCATGCTCTCAGGTCTTACGCCTTCGCGGCACCTCGATCAAGAAAGAATCGGAATCGAACGCCAGCACGAACACGTCTTGTTGATCAAGGGCCTGTCCCATGCGTCTGACGAATTGTTCGATCCGATCTCGATGGGCAAGAAATGCCTGCCGGTGGGTGCAGCCGGAGAGTAGAAGGATCTGCCCCTTCTCGAAGAGTGTGAGTTTTCCCCCGCCGGGTTTGCGCACCTGATTCAGTCCGGGCGCTGGTAGTGGAATTACTCCTCCGAAGCACTCCGTTAATAACTGTTCGGCCTCCTGTCTCCACGCCAGTACCTTTCGTTTGGTCAGGGGATTGCCTCTCCTGTCTAGGTATGGGATTGGTATTGCCACCATGTACGTCAGTTCGTGGACCTTGTCTTGCGCCATCCGTCTCCTTCATCTTAAAGCTAATATATAGTACCTGGTACTAAATATATATCTTAAGGATGCACTTGTCAAGGTCTCTCGAAAGACTTCTGTTCTCCACGACTAGGGGGAGATGCGCTGGCGGGCGCAGCGGAGCATCTCGATGAGGACAGAGGCGGCACT
>Ga0184639_10001537_pt1 | contig 10027 bp, 9 predicted proteins | sample PLM31_170_b2_FD_133155 | JGI IMG/M metagenome (GOLD analysis project Ga0184639, IMG submission 133155) | Groundwater sediment microbial communities from an aquifer in East River, Colorado, USA - PLM3-1_170_b2 | ecosystem: Environmental > Terrestrial > Soil > Riparian zone | place: USA: East... | reverse complement strand
GGGGGCGTAGGCGATCTCGGTGAGGCTGCCGCCGGCCTCCGGCTGGAGTGTCAGCGTCAGGGCCGGAGTCCGGATCAGGAGCTCGGCGCGTCCGTCGCCGTTCAAGTCTTCGCGGCCCCACCCGATCGGGTCTCGCTCCGTGGCCTCTCCCAGCAGGCGGTCCGCGACGATGAGGGCCTGCCGGAGGGCCCGACGAAGGTGGGGAAGGTAGCAGCCGCCGAAGACCCCGTGCCAGTAGGCGTCGTTGCCCTGACCGCGCCAGAGCTGGGTACGAGCCTCCTGAAGCCGGCCGTCCGCGGGCTGCCGGCTCATGGCCTCGTGGATGGCGCGAGAGAGTCTGAGCATCTTCCAGTAGAGGTCGTTCACCTCCGGATACTTGACGAGGAAGTTCCGCCAGAACCCGCCGCGCAGGAGATTGCCCAGCTTCTCGCCATCCGGCAGAGCGAGCATCCGGTGTTTGAGTTCCTCGAGGTCGCGGGCGGCATCCGCCGGCAACGCCCACTCCCCCATCTCCCGGTAGGCGGCGGTGGGCAGATAGATCCGACCGGTCGCCGGGTGATGATCCAGATACTCAGAGGGGGTGGAGAGTCGCAGCCACTCCGTCTTGAGGAGCGCCTCGAAGAAGCGCCGGAGCCACCCCTCTTCGTGGCAGAGGCGGTGCGTCCCGGGCCAGGCGCCGAACTTCTCGCCGTCGTCCACCAGGGTCAGGCTCATCCCAGCCGTCTGCCGCCGCTCGCCGAGGTAGGCCAGGGTGTCCTCGGGCTCGGCGAACGGCACGAGGTAGCGGAGTCGCTGGCTGATCGGGAACACCGCCAGCGTGGCGCCCTGCTCCTCCGTCAGAAAGTAGCCACCGAGCGTCGCGGGGTCCAGGCCGGCCAGGGCGAAGTGGCTGTCGTCCACCAGGACGTACTCGACGCCGCTTTCGCGGAGGACTTTCGGCAGGTGAGGCTCCCAGACCCGCTCGGCCAGCCATAGACCGCGCGGACGAACGCCGAAGTGAAGTTTCAGGAACTCCGTGAGCTGCTGGATCTGACCCACCTTGTCCCAATCCGGAAGGATCGGGAGGATCGGCTCGTAAAACCCTCCGGTGAGCAGTTCGACCTGTCCCCGGGCCGCAAGCGTCCCGAGGAGGTCAAACGTCCTGGACGCGCGTTCTTTGAGCCACAGGAGGAGGCTGCCCGAGGTGTGGATCGTCGCTGGGAGGACCGGGAACTGATGAAGGAGGGCGAGGACCGGGTGATAGGCCCGTTCGGTGGCCTCGGCGATCACATGGTCGAAGTTCGCCGCCGGTTGGTGATTGTGGATGCCGAAGAGAAAGGTGAGCTTGTCGGGCGTACGCCTCTGCCAACCGGGTTCACTCACGGTGGAGGTCCCGGTGGGTCACGGCGGGAGGAAACCCCTGGGCTTCCAGGAAGGACCGGAGCTCCTCGACAAGGACGACCGAGCGGTGCCGCCCGCCCGTGCAACCGATGGCGACCGTGAGATAGGCCTTCCCTTCCCGCTGGTAGAAGGGCAGCAGGAACCGCAGGAGATCCTTGAGCCGGTCCAAAAGCTGGCCGCTTTCTTCGTGCTTGAAGACGAACTCCCTGACTGCCGGCTCGCGCCCGTCCAGGGTGCGCAGTCCCTCGACGAAGTGGGGGTTGGGGAGAAAGCGGACATCGAAGACCAGGTCCGAGTCGTACGGGATCCCGTGTTTGTAGCCGAAGGAGACGAGGGAAACCGTCAAGGAGGTCCGGCTCCTCGTCGTGCCGTAGGAATCCACCAGCAGCTCCTTGAGCTGGTGGACGGTGAGGCCGGAGGTGTCCAGGATCCGGTCGGCGATCTCACGGAGGTGGGCCGTGGCCTTCCGCTCCGCCCGAATCCCGTCCAGAATATTGCCGTCCCCCGCCAGAGGGTGCCGCCGCCGTGTCTCGTGATAGCGGCGGACCAGCGATTCCTCTCCCGCTTCCAGGAATAACATCTCGGTCGGGTATCCCTTTTCCCTCAGCTCATGGAGAATCCCGACGAGGTGGGCCAGGTATTCTCCCTCCCGGACGTCGATGCCCAGCGCGATCCGCCGGATCTCGCGGGTGGACTGCGCACAAAGCTCGGCAAAGGTTGGGATGATCGTCGTGGGCAGGTTGTCCACGCAGAAGTAGCCCATGTCCTCGAAGCATTTGATGGCGAAGCTCTTGCCCGCCCCGCTGAGGCCCGTGATGATGACGAAGCGCGGCTTCTCGCTCATGGAGTCACGCCACGGGTTCGATCAATCCCAACCCGCCGTTCTTCCTCCGGTAGAGGACGTTGACGGCCTCGGTCGCGGCGTTCGTGAAGACCAGGAATTGGTCGCGCCGGAGCCCGAGTTGCATCGCCGCCTCTTCGACCGACATCGGCTTGGGCGCCAGCCGCCGGGACACGACCAGGGGGGCGGAGGCCGGCTCCCCGGCGCGCGGAGCCCCGCGCTCCGCGGCCTCCGGCCGGGGGCCCGTGCGCCGTGGCGAGACCCGCGGCTTGCGCTCACGGATCCGGTCTTTCACCTGTCTCACCTGCCGGGTCAAGGTGTCCACGGCGAGGTCCACGGCGGCCGCCAGGTTGCCGGCCGTCTCCTCGCTGCGGAAAATCTTTCTTTTCGCGAGGAGGGTCAGCTCCGCGGTCCGCCGGTACTTCTCCGCTGAGAGCATGATCTTGGCCTCGATGATCTTGGGGAGGATCCGCGAGAGTTTTCCCACCTTGCGCTCGATCATCGCGCGAAAGGCCGGGGTGATCGCGACGTTTTGGCCGCTGATGATGAACCGCATGGCGCTCTGCTATCGCTTTTTGGGGGCGAGCCGGCGCCGGTGAGAGGCCAATAGCCCGAGCTCCTCTCGATACTTGGCCACGGTGCGCCGGGCGATAATGAGGCCACGCCCCTTGAGAATCTGGGCGATTTCCTGGTCGGAGAGCGGCTTGCCTGCCTCTTCCCCCTCGAGGAGATCGCTGATCATCTTCTTGACCGACAGGGAGGAGACCTTATCCCCGTCGCCGGTGGCGATGCCGCTGTGGAAGAAGTACTTGAGCTCGAAGAGCCCCTGGGGGGTCTGCACGTACTTGTTGGTGGTCACGCGGCTGATCGTGGACTCGTGCATGCTGACGTCCTCCCCCACGTCCCTCAGGGAGAGCGGCCGGAGGAAAGAGAGCCCCTTGCCGAGGAACTCCCGCTGGAACTTCACGATGCTCTCGGTGACACGATAGAGGGTCCGCTGGCGCTGGTGGACGCTCTTGATGAGCCAGATCGCGGACCGGAGCTTCTGCTCCACGTACTGCTTGGCTTCCTGCCCGGAACCGCGCAGGAGACTCCGGTAAAGGGAGTTCACCCTGAGCCGGGGGATGCCGTCCTCGTTCAGCACGATCGTGTAATCGTCTCCCATCTTGTAGACGAACACGTCGGGGGTAATGTAGCGGGTGTCCGCGGCGCCGAACCTTCTGCCCGGCTTCGGTTCCAGGGCCTGGATCTCCTCCACCGCCTCCATGATCCGCTCGAGGGAGAGCTTCAGCGTCTTGGCGATGTCCGCGTAACGGAGGCGCTCCAGGGCCTCGAAATGCTGTTCGACGATCTCCACCGCCACGGGATCGGGCAAGGGGTCCGCCCGGAGCTGGATCAGCAGGCACTCTTGGGGATTTCGAGCGGCGATCCCCCGCGGATCGAACGACTGGATCAGGGCGAGCACCTTTTCCACGTCCGCGAGGCTCGCCGCCGTGTTCTGGGCGATTTCGTCGAGCTCGCAGCGAAGGTAGCCGTTCTCGTCGATGTTGCCGATGATGGCCTCGCCGACAGTCCGGACGTGCGGGTCATCGGCGGCCATCCGGAGCTGTTCCTCCAGGTGCTCGGCGAGGGTGTTGGCGCTTCGCGCGAAGTTCTCGAAGGGTGGCTCCTCGCGATCCTCCTGCTGCACCAGGGTGGGCTCCTCTGGATAATCGAAGATCGCGGCGGTGAGGTCGAAGGGGAGCGCGTCCGCCTGGACTGAATCGGGGGCTGCGGGCGGCGTAGGCTCCTCCTCGGAAGAAGCGACCTCGGGAGCGGCGCTCGGGCTCTCGGCGGTTCGCTCGCCGCCCTCCGCGCCGTCGGGGGGCAATTCCTCCAGAAGCGGGTTCTCGAGCAGCTCCTTCTCGACCAGCTCCTGCAGCTCGAGGGTGGACAGCTGGAGGAGCTGGATGGCCTGCTGCAGGAGCGGGGTCATGACCATCCGCTGGGTCTGCCGAAGGGAGAGGCGCACCTCCGTTGCCATTGGGAATGCCCTCGGGGCGGGACCCTACAGGGAGAACTTCTCGCCCAGGTAGATCTCGCGGGCGATGGGGTTCTGAGCCAGCTCCATGGCGGTGCCCGAGACGAGGATTTTGCCGTCGTAAAGGACGTAGGCTCGATCGGTGATGGCGAGCGTTTCTCTCACGTTGTGGTCGGTGATCAGGATGCCGATCCCGCGCTCCCGGAGCCTCGCTACGATCTCTTGGATATCCCCGATGGCGATGGGATCGATTCCGGTGAACGGCTCGTCCAGGAGCAGGTAGCGCGGCGCCGTGATCAGGGCGCGGGTGATTTCCAGCCGCCGCCGCTCCCCTCCCGACAGGCTAAAGGCCTTGTGTCGGGCCAGCGGCGTGAGGTCCAGCTCATCGAGGAGCTCATGGAGCCGCTCGATCCGCTGGCCGTGCGAAAGGTCCAGGGTTTCCAGGATCGCCAGGAGGTTCTCCTCCACCGTCAATTTCCGGAAGACGGACGATTCCTGGGGAAGGTACCCCATCCCCAGTCGGCAGCGTTTGTACATTGGCAAGTCGCTGATCTCCTCCCCTTCCAGGAAGATGCGCCCCCCATCAGGCTTGAGGAGCCCGACCATCATGTAGAACGAAGTGGTTTTCCCCGCCCCGTTGGGGCCCAGGAGCCCCACGACCTCTCCCCGCTGGATGTCGAAGCTGACGTTGTCCACGACCCGGCGCTGGCCGAAGCGCTTGAGGAGCCCCTGGGCGATCAGTCCTTCCATCAGGCCATCACCGGCACTGGAAGGGACCGGACACGGCCGGCCGGTCGCTCTTCTGCCCGTTCTGAGACTTCGGGTAGAAGATCGCTTTCACCCGCCCCTGTCCGCCGCTCTCGACCACGCTCCGGTCCTCCGCGAGGAAGATGGTGATGCGATCCCCTGTTACCACGTTGTCCTCTTGCCAGACGCGGGCGTTTCCGATGAGCACCACCCGCTGCTCGGCGTCGTAGTATTCCGCGCGCCTGGCGGTGCCCACGCGACAGTCCTTGGTGATGATCCTGACGTTGCCGAGGGACACGGTGCGGACGACTTTCTCGCCTTTGGCGTCCAGGTACACCTCCGTCCGGTCGGCGTACTGGACCGAGTGGTTCTGGCGGGCCACCACGTTACCCGTAAAGATGACCAGCCCCTCCTTCTGCATGCTCTCCATCTGGTCCGCGTCCACGGTCACGGGTTGGTTCTTCTCGTCCTCTTCCGGCTTGGGGGACGGGGCGTCGGACCTGACGGCGGGCTTCTTGGGCTTGGCAGGTTGGGCCAGGGCAGCATGCGGGGAAAGTAGGACTGCCGGGCCCGCCAGCGCCCCCAGGAGCGCGATCACGGGGAGGAGGGCCGTCCACCTCACTTGCCCGCCCCGTGCGCCAGCGGGGCGCCCAGGTGGTCGGAGAAGGTGGCCCGGAGGCGCCCTTTCACCTGAGTCCGTTCGTCGGCCATCCAGGCGTCAAGCCCCCGCCCCTTGACGATGGCTCCGCCGCGGAAGATCGTCACCGGGTCGGTGGTCCAAACCCGCCGCTCCTTCGCCTGCCAGCGGAGGGTCTCCGTCTCGAGCCGAAGGCCGTCGCTGCCGACCAGCACGACGTTTTTCCGGATCTCCACGTCCTTGGTGGCATCCGTGAGGTCGCCCTCGTCGCCGGTGACAGTCCAGGTGCGGTCGGGCTCCTCGATGGTAATCTTCACTCTCCGCAGAAGAGTCTTCCCCTCGCGTTCAAAGACTTCGGCCTGATCGGCGACGAGCCTCCAGTGGGCGTTGCCGCTTCCCATCTCCTGGAGACGGACTTCCTTGATGCGGTAATCGGCCTTGGTGGGGAGGAGGTCCTCGGGCTTGGGGGCGAGCCGCCCCTTGCCGACGACAAGGACGCCGACGACGATCAGGGCGAATAGGGCGACCCCTGCCAGCACGAGCCCGGAGATTCGTTGAGGAGTTGACTTCATAGGGTATGCAATTCTAATACCATGTCGCCTATCGTCGCGGCAAGAAGAAAGAACTGGGGGGATCAGGCGGGCTCTGGTGGGGGCCACCCCCCGCGGGCCTTGAGGATGGCCTCCACGGCTTCGCGCACGGCTCCCTCTCCTCCCGTCCGGCGCCCAACCCAGTGGGCCACTTGCTTCACTTCGGCCGCGGCATTCGCCGGCGCCAGGGCCAGGCCGACTCGCCTGAGCAGGGGGAGATCGGGCAGGTCGTCCGCCATATACGCCGTTTCCCGGGGGGTCACCCCCTGACGGCGGAGGAGGGCTTCCAGGATCGCCTGCTTGTCGTCGGCACCCTGGTGAACCTCGAGGATCCCAAGGTCGGCCATGCGCCGCGAGACCGCCGGCGAAGCCCGGCCCGAGATCACGGCCACCACGAGCCCTGAGCTCTGCGCTCCCACGATCGCAAGCCCGTCCTGGACGTGGAAGACCTTCAACTCCTCTCCCGCGGGGCCATAGACAAGGCGCCCGTCGGTCAGGACACCGTCAACGTCGAGGATCAGAAGGCGAATGGCCTTGGCGCGCGCCTTGAAGCTGGGCGAGGGCTTCAAACGATCTTGGCCCGAAGGATGTCGTGCATGTGAATGATCCCCACCGGGCGCTGGGCGTCATCCACGGTGACCAGGCTGGTGATGGCCAGCGATTCCATAATCTGTAAGCCCTTCGCCGCGAGCTCGTCCCGGCCGATGAGCTTCGGCGAGCGGGTCATGCACTCCCGCGCCGTGAGGGTGTCGATCGGGCCTTCTCTGAGGTGCACTCGGCGGAGGTCGCCGTCCGTGAAGATGCCGACGAGCCTGCCGGCGGCATCGACAACCGTGGTGACCCCCAGTCCTTTTTCCGTCATCTCCCGGATCACCTCGCTCATGGGCGCGTCCTCGTTGACCCTGGGGATGGCCTCCCCCGTGTGCATGAGGTCGGCGACTTTGAAGAGGGCCCGCCAGCCGAGCGTCCCGCGCGGGTGGAGCGCCGCGTAGTCCTCGGGGCGGAGCCCTCTCAGCTCGAGCAGGACCATGGCCAGGGCATCTCCCAGCGCGAGAGCCGCGGTGGTGCTGGCCGTCGGGGCGAGGTTCATCGGGCATGCCTCCTCGGCCACGCTCACGTCCAAGACGACGTCCGACTGTTTGGCCAGCGTGGACCCGGGGGTTCCCGTGAGGAGGATGAGGGAGACGCCGAGTCGCTTGAGCTGAGGGAGGATCGCAAGCAGCTCATCGGTCTCTCCCGAGTTGGACAGCGCGAGCACGACGTCCCCCCGCGCCACCATCCCGATGTCGCCGTGGACCCCTTCCGCCGGGTGGAGGAAATACGCCGGCGTCCCGGTGCTCGCGAGGGTAGCGGCAATCTTCCGACCTACGAGTCCGGACTTTCCCATGCCCGTGACGATCACCCGCCCCCGGCACCCATGAAGCAGGTCAACGGCTTTGAGGAAACGCGCGTCGATGCGGGGCAGCAGCCCCAGGATTCCTTCGGCCTCCAGCCTGAGCACGCGCTCGGCCAGTTTGAGGAGGGCGTGTGTCACGTGCGTCCCGCCTGGGCCGCGCGAATGGCGGTGATCTCCTGGAGGAGATGGGGAAGGTCATCGAGCCGAAGCATGTTGGGGCCGTCCGAGAGGGGCCGCCCGTCTTTCAGCGTGCGATCCGGATTTTCGTGAATCTCCATGAACAGGGCGTCGATCCCGAAGGCGACGGCCGCCCGCGCCAGAGCCGGCACATACTTCCGTTCGCCCCCCGACCGGTGCCCTTCCCCTCCCGGGAGCTGCACCGAGTGGGTCGCGTCGAAGACGACGGGATAGCCGAGTTCTCGCATATCCTGGAGGCCTCTGAAGTCCACGACCAGGTTATTATAGCCGAAGGTCGTTCCGCGCTCGGTAAGCAGAATGGCCTCGTTTCCGGTGGAGCGGAGCTTCTCCACGACGTTTCCCATTTCCCTGGGCGAGAGGAATTGCCCCTTCTTGACGTTCACCGGTTTCCGGGTTCTCCCGCAGGCCAGCAGGAGGTCGGTCTGGCGGCAGAGGAACGCCGGAACCTGGAGCACGTCGAGCACGTCGGCAGCTGGCCCGACCTCCGAGACGTCGTGAACATCCGACAGGACGGGACAGCCCAGCGCCGCGCGCACCCGCGCGAGAATGCGGAGCCCCTCCTTGAGGCCGGGTCCGCGGTAAGAGGTCACGGAGGAGCGGTTGGCCTTGTCGTAGGAGGACTTGTAGATGAAGGGCACCTTCGCGTCCTGGGTTACGCGGACAAGCCGTTCCGCGAGCATGAGGGCGTGAGCCTCGTCCTCGATGGCGCAGGGTCCGCCGATGAGCGCCAGCGGATTGCCGGCCCCGATCCTGACCCTCCCAACGACCACTTCGCGTGTCACGGAGGCCCGCCCGTCAGCGGGCTCCGCCGTGCTCGACGGCGGCCTTGATGAACGCGGCGAAGAGCGGGTGGGGCTCCCACGGCCGTGATCTGAGCTCGGGGTGGAACTGACCGGCCACGAACCAGGGGTGGTCCGGCAACTCGATGATCTCCACGAGCTGCTTCTCCGCCCAGAGGCCGGAGACGCGGAGACCGTTCTTCTCCAGGTCTTTGAGGTAGTCGTTGTTCACCTCGAAGCGATGGCGGTGCCGCTCCTCGATGATGCCCTGGCCGTAGGCCTTGGAGGCGGCGCTCCCCTCGGTGAGGACGATCGGGTAAAGCCCGAGCCGCATCGTGCCGCCTTTGTCCTTCAGGGCCCGCTGCTCGGGAAGCAGATCGATGACCTTGTGGCGGGCGGTGGGGTTGAACTCGGACGAATTGGCGTCACTCAGACCGCACACATTTCGGGCAAACTCGATGACCGCGCACTGCATCCCGAGGCAGATCCCGAGGAACGGGATCCCGCGTTCACGCACGTACCGGATCGATTGGATTTTCCCTTCGATGCCACGGTCGCCGAAGCCTCCCGGAACCAGAATTCCGTGGATGCCCTCAAAGTGGGGGGCGGGACCGTCCCGCTCGACCTGCTCCGCGTCCATCCACGTCACGTTGACGCGGGCTTCGTTGGCGATCCCGCCGTGGCCCAGCGCCTCCGAGAGGCTCTTGTACGAGTCCTTGAGCTCGACGTACTTTCCCACGACTCCAATGTGCGTCTCGCGACGCGGGGATTTCACCTTCCGGACGATGGTTTCCCACCGGGAGAGGTCGATCGGGCGATCCGGAAGGCCCAGGAGTTTGACGATGCTCGCGTCCAGCCCCTCCCGGTGGAACACGAGGGGCACCTCATACACCGTCTCGACGTCCTTGGCGGTGATGACCGCCGCCTCCTCCACGTCGCAGAAGAGCGCGATCTTCGACTTGATGCTCGGCGGGAGGTACCGGTCGGTGCGGCAGAGGAGGATGTCAGGGGTGATCCCGATGGCGCGGAGCTCCTTGACCGAGTGCTGGGTGGCCTTGGTCTTGAGTTCGGCGGCCGCCTGGATGAACGGTACCAGGGTGAGGTGGACGTAGATCACGTTGTCTCGTCCGACGTCCTTCTTGAACTGGCGGACGGCCTCCAGGAAGGGCAGCCCCTCGATATCGCCGACCGTGCCGCCGACCTCGACGATGACGACATCCACATCCTTGGCCACCTTCCGGATCGACGCCTTGATCTCATCGGTGATGTGCGGGATCACCTGGACGGTCCGGCCCAAGTAGTCACCCCGCCGCTCCTTCTGGATGACCGCGTCATAGACCTTGCCCGTCGTGATGTTGTGATCCCGCGTCATGCGGGCGGTGGTGAAGCGTTCATAGTGGCCCAGGTCCAGGTCTGTCTCCCCGCCGTCGTCGGTGACG
>Ga0184639_10001536_pt1 | contig 10027 bp, 5 predicted proteins | sample PLM31_170_b2_FD_133155 | JGI IMG/M metagenome (GOLD analysis project Ga0184639, IMG submission 133155) | Groundwater sediment microbial communities from an aquifer in East River, Colorado, USA - PLM3-1_170_b2 | ecosystem: Environmental > Terrestrial > Soil > Riparian zone | place: USA: East... | reverse complement strand
AGCCACACAGGGGCTACGCCTTGACCGCTGGATCACCGAGAGAGAATTCCGCGCCTCCCCTGATACCATCACGGTGGCCGACCACAACAACAGCAGCCACATCCGCCCCATCATTCCCGACGCCGCCTGCATCCTGCGTGAACCAGGCTACACCTCACGACTCCTGCTGGAAATTGACCGGGCAACTGAGGATAACCCTCGTTTCGTGCGCGAGAAAGTACGTCCCGGTCTGGCCTACCTCAAAAGTGAAGCGTACAAAGCTCGGTTTGGCTTCAATTCCGGTCGGTGGTTGATCGTCACCACCAGCGAGGCACGCCTGGCCAACATGAAGCGGGCAACAGAGACCGCTGTCGGCAAAGCCGCCGCCGTCTTCTACTTCACGACCTTTGACCGCGTTTCTCCCACGACAATCCTCACCACTCCCATCTGGCAGCGTGGGGGAGAGGAACGTCCCCGCCCACTCCTCAAACCCACCGCGTAACTTCTGCTATAGTAGACTCAAGAGACATTTCCCCGCACCGCACCCAGGTGATGAAGCTGGTCGGTGTCGCTCTGGCACCTTGCTCTGCCAGAGCGGTGGAACGTCATGGCAGGCAAGGCAGCCGGGCCGGGCTATCGGGGTCGGTCTCTTTTTTCAACCCCTGCGTCAATCACGCAGGGGTTGCCATTTCAACTCTTAAATCAACAGTACAACCGTTCGCGGCGGCAAACACGTGCTACGGCCATCATCCCTCACGGTCTGGCTGTCCGGTTACTGTCGGCCACTTGGATGGTATCTACCCAACAAAAGTACAGCGCATATTCAGGAGCGATATAAAATGGCTGGTAAGGGAAGAGATCAGATGTCGATTAAAGAAGGGATCATGGTTACACACTCAATCCTCTGATAGCAAGGCTCATCGGCCTTTTGTTGATTGTCGAAGTTGCCATCTATTTGGTGAGCCGGATTGACCGACGATATGAGAGTGGCTGGTTCGACACGCGAGGTCTGGGCCGTTACTTCTACAGATTCATGCTGCTGCTGGTGGCTGGGCTAATCGTGGTAGTAGCAAGCAGCCTGAGCCGTTAACATTCTCCCTGCGATGTACCATCTCTTGACGACCAAGAGATGCTCCTCTTTGTGAGTGTGCTCTGCGTTTATCCGAGACTTCACGACAACTACCCCGCCTGCGCGCCATGCGTCCGCCTCGGTGTGCCTTCGGGCCTGCGTCGCTGCGGCTCCAAACCGCGAGCCTCCGCGCACTCCGGCCCTTCGTCACATTCGGCGGCACCGAGCAGGCCGAGGGCGCTTAGAAGTGCTCCGCTCGCTCCGCTTCGCTCCACACTTCACGCTGAGGGTCGGTTCGCTTCGCTCACCGACACCCGGCCTGCTCTCGCATCGCGCGAAGGCTCTAAATCGCAGGCGCACTGGCCGACGCCGCTTCGTCCTCCAGCATCGCTTCGGCGGCTGGCCGCGAGAACGGATTCGCGGACTAGCCCGCCTACGCTCTGCCATCGTCCTCGCGGAGCAGCCAGAGCGCCACCACACAGCCAGCCCAAAATAAACTGCCCCGCCGCCGCGCCAAGTGCACCGCTCCCTGGTGTTCGCTTCGCTGCCACCAGGGAGCGGACGGTTGGGCCGTATAGCCGCTACGCTCACGGACGCAGCGATGCACTGCGCGCTGACAAGTCCGCGCGCAATGCACCAGGACGCTGCTCAACAAGGCGCTCGTTCCGCTCGTTCGCAGTCGAACTGCTCACTCGCTGCACTCGGCCATGTTGCTGTTCGCTGCGGCTTGCGGCCTGTACCTTGCACATCGCGCGTCGGCTCTAAAACCGGCGCGCCCTGACCTTGCTCGACCGCCTCCGCTCGCTGCTTCAGCCTGCGCTCGCCGACCTGCTTCGTTCGCTCGCGCGCTCAAGGGCGGGCTAAACCGCGCGCCCGCCACTTTCGCATCGCCCTCGCTTCACTTCGCAGGCCATCTCGCTCTCGGCTTCCGCAGCTAAAGCTCCGGCGGCTCTCGCTGCGGCAGAGCGCGACAACCCGCCGACCGTCGCCCAACCACGATCAGCGCAGTGCAGCCATCAGCGCAAATACCAAGTTGAAACCGCGCCTTCCGATTTGGCACAATAGAAAGGTTGCGCCTGTGGCAGTGAACCGGCGCAACCTGTATGCCAATAGAACACCAGGAGCGACGGCACAGTGAGTTGCCATCGATCCAGATCGTCAAGGCGCTTGAGCGCATCACCGCGACCGGCCAGCGACCGAGCGCGATCTTTGACGACTGGCTCGAACTGGTCGAGGCGACGCTGGACATGTTGCCCGCTCACTTAAAATGCGCCGTTCAGACGGGCCACCTGGCGCAAGATTCGCCCGAAGCCGCCCAGGTGTGGGACAAGGTGCGGTCACGTTACCCAGGCCAAGATTGGGTCTTTGACAAGTTCGCTGAGGGGTTTGGGCATCTTCTAAATGATGCCTCTCTACCGGATGGAACGCCGACCTATCAGGACATCGTGGGCGATGTGTACATGGAGTGGGGGAGACCATCGCGAAGTACGGGTCAGTTTTTCACCCCCTGGAATGTGGCGCGGTTCATGGCCGAAATGGTGAGTGATCATGGGCAAGAGGTTCATGCTCACCTGAAAGCCGCGATTGACCAGTCACCTTTGGCACAGGCCTGTTTGCTGGCGGGGTTGGCGCTTGAGGGAGAAGAAGCCGGACAGTGGTTTATCGGCAAGGTCGTGCCGAGTGCCTTAGAACACTACCAGCCGGTCACGGTATTGGATCCCTGCGTCGGTTCAGGGATTCTGCTGCTGGCGCATGCCAGCACGCTGCCGGTGTGGATGGTGCAGATGGGCTTGGTGCAGTATTACGGCTGTGACATTGACCCGACGTGCGTGCGCATGGCACGAGTCAACTGCAAGCTGTATGGTCTCAACGGCTCACATCTCCAATATGCTCTCGAACTATCCGCTGAAGAACTGGCGGCGTTACCCCAACGCTATGCCGAGGCTTACGCCCAGGCGCAGGAGGCCCAGGACAGCGGTGATTCAGAGACAGTCGCGCAGATCGCTGCCGACTTGCACGCCGAAACGTACCGTCAAACGTCTATGTTCCCTGAAGAGTAGCTAAGCAGAAGACACCAACGATCTACCGTTAACTTGATCAGTCCACGCGCGTTATCGAAAGTAGAACCAGTCCCATGCCGTGAAGTTGGCGGATGAGCCCGATCAACCCGGTCTGATCAATGACGACGTTCGAGAGCCGCGTGACCGGAACCTCGCCTTTGACCTCGACCACGATGTCGGGCGGCCCGAACCAGTCCGCCCATGATTCGTCAAGATGTCCTTCAACCTCTATCTGATAGCAGGCTGGCTGCCGCATCTCTTCCGCCCTTTCAGGCCAGGCCCAGCACCAGACCCAGGATATGGACTATCGGATTCCATCTTGGGCATCATCACACCCCGGAAGAGGAACTCCTCACCGAGGAAGTAGTTGAAGGCCGAGCTGACAAATTGCCTTTGGTTGCCTGTCTTATGCTGCTACACCAGCACGGCGCTTGCGGATCTTGCGGATGATCAACACGACACCACCGACCAACAGCAGCGGAACGATGATCACTGCCGCCACCAGCAGCTTCGCCAACGTCGGAAAACCAAGCGACACACTGAAGTCCATCGGCGCGTAGGTGTAGAGCGAGTCGTCCGCCACGCCGGTGTCGTAGAAGCTGGTCAGCAGGCGTTCGGTCGCTTCCGGTTGCACGTTGAACAAGTCCGCAACTTGATGCCCCATCTCCGCCAGGATGACCTGCTGGCCTTTCGTCAAGTAAGGCAGCAATTCGTCGGTGGCGAACTCCGCTGGGGTCGGGAAGTCGATACTCCCGCTGACCAGCAGTGTCTCCACATCGGAAGGTTGCACCTGTCGAAACTCGGCGGGGATGGGTTTTGTCGGCCAGTCCTTTACGCTGCTTGCGAACAGGAGTGACCAGGGTGAGCCCAGGATCGAATTCGGCGGGTCCATTTCGATTGCGTAGTCGCGTGCCGGATCGAAGTCGCCGGCACTGACCGCCTTGGCGATATAGTCGCCCCAAGTATTGGGAGGGAGTAGGAAGTCAGATGCCAGCGACGCCAGCGCCAGCCCGCTGGGGTCGCCCTGTTCGGCGGCGATGTAGGCATCAAACACCCACGCGGCCGAGCCGGGGTTCGCAAGGCCGGGGAGGAAGGTGCCCATCTTCATTTTACCAGGATCAATCGGCAGGAACAACCAGAGGCGTGGCATATCGTGGGCCACCTTGCGCATGGTCCCGGCCAGGTCGGGCGTGCGGGCGCTGCACCCGGCATCTTGCGCACACAGGCGGGCGTAGTATGCCAGTTGTGCGTCAATATTCTCCGGCTCCCAGATGAAGTGGCCGGGCGGGTTGACGCCCATCATCACCGAACGATAGATGCGATTGGGGTGCTGCCACGCATAGATCAGAGCCACGCGGGTGCCGTAGCTTGAACTGAGCAGGTTCACGCGCTCGTAACCCAACCCCATGCGGGCGGCTTCCATGTCTTCGACGACTTCGAGCATGGTGTAGCCATCCAGGTCGACCCCCTCGCCCTGCAGGCGTTCGGCGCAGCGCGTTATTGCACCGCCCATATTGGCGCGCGACTCCGCGCTCAACAGGTCGCCACCCACGCCTTTAAGCGCCTGGGCCACTTCCGGGCAATCCAGCACGGAGGAGCCGTCAACGCCACGGTATCCCACCATCACAACGTCATGCTTAATGAGCAGCCAGGCCGGTGGCTTGAATCCCATGTTGCTATCACCTGGCCCGCCGACAAGCCAGAAGATCGGCTCAACTGGGTTGTCACCGGTGGCGCGCACGCGAGTGACCGGCAGCGCAATCAGGCGCGAGTCGGCGTTGTCCCAGTTCTCGCGAACGGTCAGCGTGCCGCATTCGGCATCATATTTCTCTTGGCTGCCGTAAGGCTGATAGTCGCACGGGGTAAGCGGTGTCAGATCACCGGCCTTTGCCCCATCGGGAACAGTGGCGGTCGCGGGTTCTGAAGATGCTCCGCATCCTGCCACCAGCAGGATAAGGATTAGACCCATCGCTCCGATCACAATACCACGCTTGCGCATGTCCATTCTCCTCAGTCGCAGTTTGACTGTAGTGTATGCGCAGACGGCAGTGCTGTGACCACATGAATCATGTAGTCCGGTGGGGAAGAGATGTAGTCTGATGGATGTAGGAGATCAGATGAGGTTCAGGTCGCGGGCGCGAGCGATGGCATCGGCCCGTGAGGAGACGCCCAGCTTGCCATACAGACCTTTAACATGATAGCGCACGGTGTTCACGCTGATGAATAGCCGCTCGGCGATGTCATGATACGTTAGCCCTTCCGCCATCCGCGTCAGCACTTCAACCTCGCGCTCTGAGAGCGGTTCGACGAGATCGGGGTGACCATATTCTTTGCGGGGCGCTGCTTCTTCCGGAAACCTGTCAAGCAGTTTCTGCGCAAACGGGCGACGCTGGATGCCCTGCCGGATGGCCTCGGTCAGCATGTCGGCCATGGCTTTGCCTTTGCTGACGAACAGCAGCACTCGCCTGTCCTGTTCCGCAAGCCCCAGGGCTTGATCCAGGTCACGCATGGCGTGCCCGGCGTCCCCCAGCGAGAATGAGGCCAGTGCCCGCAGCGCCAGAAGTTCAATGAAATATCCCTCCCAGCCAAATTGCTCCGCCGCCGAGGCAAGCGCGGTGAGATCGCTTTGCGCGGCACGTAAGGCTGAGGAATCGCCACTGTTCATACCCGCCCTGACCTGGTGATAGGCCTGTACGATCCGCCCCCACATCTGATTGTACGACACGGTCTGACCGGCGACGGCTGCAAGACGGCCAATCAGCTCGGCGGCCTGGTCAAGCCTTCCTTGTTCGACCAACACGTACGCCATCCAGGTCAACGCCTCCGGGTTCAGGGCGGATGGCTCTTTCAGTGTATGGACGATATCCGTGAGGACCGCGTTGGCGGCAGCGGTATTGCCGCGCGCCCGTTCCAGACGCGCCTTGATCATCGAGCTGAAATCGTTGGCGCCATACCCACCCGCCGAAGCCAGCTCACTCCCCTGTTGGAGATGTCGGTCTGCTTCCTCTAACTGGCCCCACTCTATCTCGATCGCCGCCAGTCCCAGGTGCACTATGCCCACCGCCGGACTGCCCTTCAGATGGGCTTCCTGCGCCCGCGCGAGCATCCGCTTGCACAGACCATAGGCACGTTCAAGCGGCCCCTGCGCCCGGCACAACAGCACGATGTCGGTCGTGGCCATCAGCGCCGCTACGACGTTGCCCGCCTCCCAGTGCAAAGGGATGGCTGCCTCAGAAGCATCGATCGCCCGCCGGATATCGCCAAGCTCATGGTACCCTGCCGCCAGCGCCGTCTGGATCAGCCCCTGTATGAGTACATTTCCCACGGGGGCAATTTCTGCGGCCTGTTGCGCCAGTTCAAGCGCCCGTTCAGCGCCCTCCTGGGTGAGAAATGAGCGCAGTGTCAGCAGCTCTGCGCGAATTCCCTCCCCACCATCACCGGCTGGTTCAGAGAGGATCGCGTCAGCGGATTGCAGCCAGGTGTCGATCTGGTCAAACTGGTTGGTCACAAAGAGCAACTGGTTGGTCAGAAAGAGCGTCCACGCCCGGTCAAGACACAGTCTGGGGCTCTGGCGGATGGTATCGTCGGGCAGCGCGTCGAGCCACCGGCTGACCAGCTTAAGCTCACCCCGGCCAATGAACGTCACCGCGTGCCGCTCTAATTGACGGGCGTAGTACGCATCGTCACCTGACCGGGCGGCGTGGCTAACCGCTTCCACCAGCAGACCCGCCGCCTCAAACCAGGCTGCTGCTTGGCGATGGATATCGGCGACCCGCTCCGGGTACAAACGGGCCAGCCGCGCGCGCAGGAGTTCCGCAAACAGGTGGTGGTAGCGGTACCATTGGCGCTCATCGTCCAGCGGGATCAGGAAGAGGTTCGCCGCTTCGAGTTGCTCCAGCATCCCGGCGCCGTCCTCGCGCTGGGTAACCGCATTGCACAGCGACTCCGTCATGCGTTCCAGGATGGAGGTGTCGAGCAGAAATGCCTGGATGTCGGCAGGCTGCCGGGAGATCACCTCCTCAAGCAGATAGTCGAGGATGTAGCGGTGGCTTCCGGTAAAGGCTTCGATGAAAGCAGTGGTATCGGCAACGCTGCGCATCGACAGAGCCGCCATGTACAGCCCCGCGATCCAGCCTTCAGTGCGAGCCTCTAGCGCGGCCACGTTCTGATCCGATAGGTCTAGCCCCATGACCTGCCGCAAGAACTCAGCGACTTCTGCTACGCTGAAGCGCAGGTCGCCGGACCGCACCTCAACCAGGTCTCCCCGGCTGCGCAGGCGAGACAGCGGCAGAGCGGGGTCTTCGCGGGTGATGAGGACAAGATGGAGATGCGGCGGCTGATGCTCTACCAGGGTTTTCAGCGCGTGGATGATTTCCACGTCGTCAATCAGGTGCCAGTCATCTAGCACAAGCGTAATCGGTGTATGCGATGCTGCGATGTCATTGATCAAGCGGATAACCAGCGACTGTGTGTCGAGAGGCTGAGGCGAGTTGAGTGTGCCTAGTACGGATACGCCAATGCTGTCATCGATCTGCCGCAAGGCGCTCACGACATAGGTTACAAAACGCACAGAATCGTTATCGGGCAGATCAAGCGAAAGCCAAGCCGCTGGCAGCCTTCTCTCTTGAAGCCAGGCGCTGACGAGCGTTGTTTTGCCGAACCCGGCCGGGGCGGAGACGAGTGTGAGCTTCCGCGTCTTGCCTTCATCCAGCAGATTCAGCAGACGCCGCCGCGTGACCAGTCGGGCAGGCAGACGTGGTATGTTGAGTTTGGTGGTGATGATGGGTTCGGACACCGGCCCGCCTTGGAGTACTCGTCCCAGTGCCCATTATACGCCATTGGCCGATGAAAACTTGACGCAGGAACAGGTCTTTGGGAATCATGATCTCGGAGAGCCTTTAGCTGAAAATCTGTTTCAGCGCGGCGGCCTTGTCGTGGACAGGGAGATAGATGGGCGTGAACTGAGCGAATGGGCATACGCGACTCTCCTAACGCCTGCGCTTCGGACGCGGCTCGATTGTAAACGAGAAAGACTGGCGAGGCCCAGGCTGTTGAGCCAGCTTACGCACGCGTTCAGACGCCATGAGGGCTTCCAGCAGCTGCTGTCCGAAAGGTGTAATCTGAAAAGCCACCGGCTCAGGGATCGTGCCCCTACCGAGCGGCATATCTTGAAAAGCCCCGCCGACCGCCAACCCGCCCACGCTTCGCGTGGTCAGGCACGCGGTCGGCTCTAAAAAAGCGCGCACTGCGCGAAACAGATCGCGCAGAGCGCAAGTTCTCGTGCGGCGAAACAGATCGCCGCACTTACTTTGTCGGCAGCTGCTCCAAACCGATCGTCCAGGCGATCCCCCCGAACGCTTAAGGAGGAAGATACTCCGCTACCAGACGCCGGATCGCTTCTCGCTCATCAATGTCCTGGGCTTTGGCATACAGATTGATCACATCATGCGCCCGCTCACCGCTGGCGTTGGTCGGGCAACTGGGCGTCCGACAGCCCCACAAGCCGCGCTGGGCATCCACCCAGAAAGACGGGTGCGCGTCAGCATGAAACGGACACCGCCCGGCAAACCAGCGACCCCGCCCAGCGTCTGATGAGCGCAAGGTAGTCAGTTGAGACGCCAGTGTTCGCACCGACACCGCCGACTTGATCCGCGAGACAACATCCTCGCCGATCATTGGCCGACTGTCCTCCCGACTCACTGATCCATCATCAGGATCAGGACTTATTTCGCGCTTCACACTCAGTAAGGGGAAAAGGCGAGCCATACTTTCTACGCGGGCGACGGGTAATTCATTGATCCGCTGATAGATAACGCCGGAGGGGTGAACCGACGGTGCGACCATCACCACCGCCCCGCGTCCCTTCAATTCAACACCTGGACCGACCCCCGAGGGTGCATCACCGGAGAAGTAAAAGACGTGGACACCGCGCGCCGTTTTTTCCGTGAGCGTGTCCGCGGCTGGCCCAACGCTCACCCGCCATCGCTCATACTCTCGCACGTCGTCAAAATCAGCGACGACGAGCTGGCCCTCAGCGCCGGTTCCACACACGACGCCCAGGTTATGACTCGCGTCGGCGAACCAATCCCGCGCGGCTGGCTCGGTGGTGATGTGCTCACGATACGGCCCAAAGCCCGCGACCAGGCTCTTGGAGGTTGGCTGAATCGGCACCAGATCAACGCCCTGGGCGAGCCAGTATTGCGCCGCTTCAAACCGGGCCGCCCCGATCCGCTCTTGAACATCACGGTCGCTCAGCTTCATCGCCCTGGCTGCTTCTTCGGTCAGTTCCAACCGGTCCAATGCTTTATCAACCCAAACGGCTTGGTGCTGATGCGCTTCCTTTCTCACATCTCACGATCATGTTAGCAGGCGCAGATGGGCAACGCAAAAACGAGCAGTGTGGGCCGCAAGGTGCCGCCGCATTCCGAACCGCAATGCAAGCAAACGGGAAATCGCCAGCCGAACAGAACGGCGCCGCAGGTATTCAAGCACGACTTCACTTCCTTAGCTCCCATCCGCTGCGATTCTGTGTTTCATTAGTCGCAGAGCGACCAAAAAATTGTAGCCCGGCTTCTATCGTTTGACTCTGTTAACGGTTGAATTTGGGCATGTAGTTTGCTATACGATGATTAATGACGGCAGAGCACGGCAAGATACCTGACTGGGGGCGAAGGGATCGCCAGCGTGATCTTGAGTGGATTCGAGAGAACCTGCACATCTTCTGGCCTGCGGCGACTGATGCCTATGTGGAGTTGGGGAGGGGAGCGATTGTGGTAGACACTACCCAGCAACCGATACCAGGGTTGGGGAACCCGTTTGGCTATTTCACCCAGGCGGAGATTGAACAGAAAGATGACGAGGATGCGAAGCGGATGGTGCGGGAGTATGACCCCGATGGGGAGTTTGTGCTGGTGATGCT
>Ga0184639_10001535_pt1 | contig 10034 bp, 8 predicted proteins | sample PLM31_170_b2_FD_133155 | JGI IMG/M metagenome (GOLD analysis project Ga0184639, IMG submission 133155) | Groundwater sediment microbial communities from an aquifer in East River, Colorado, USA - PLM3-1_170_b2 | ecosystem: Environmental > Terrestrial > Soil > Riparian zone | place: USA: East... | reverse complement strand
CAAAAGCGGCCACGTACCCGGCCTGGCCGCTTTTTTATCGGGTGGTTGTGGTTTGATCTGGCTCGGATCAGGCCTGGGCCATTTGATCGAGGAACGCCTGAAAGCGCGAGAACTCAGCCGGATATAGTTCGCGCAGACGGCGCGCGCGGCTGACCGCCAGTTTGAGCCGGTCCGCGTCGAGCCTGATCGTGTATGCGCTTCGGAAGACGTGCCGGAAGCGGCGCAGCTCGTCGAGACATTCGTAGGCCGCATCGCTGATCAGGCGCGGGCGCATCTCGGGAATGTCGAGCGACATGCGGCGCAGCAGTTGCGCGTGCCACTGCGATTTGTCGGCAATCTGGTTCTCGAACATTTCGGCCACGCGCTCGAAAATGTGCTCAAAGCCCATGTACAGGTTGTGCAGGTAGTAGCCGACGACGATGGCTTGCTCTGGCGTGTCCGGCCTGTCCCACGTGCCAGCCAGCGCCTCATATAACCGGGCGATGACCTGTTCGTCGGCAGCGATATCAGCCTTGAGGAGCTTGATTGACTCTTTCATAGATCAGCCTTCCCGTCGCGCGAACGCGGTCGGCAAAGGGGGATGGGTGGGTGATGTCGCGCACATCTATAATCCAGTCAGGCGCGGCGTCCTCGATAGCTTTCCAGATTGGAAAATAGTCGGCCACGCCCAGCCCCTCAATCGCCACGTCCACGTCCGAGTCGGATCGAAAAGCGTTCTCGCGCGTGACCGAGCCGAAGAGATAAACGCGCCTCACGGCGGGGAAATCGGCGACGGCGCGCCGTACGGCTTCGGCCACGGCGCGCTCGGCGGCGGCGCGGCGGGCTTCACGCTCGGCGCGCTCGCGCTCGAGGCGGGCCTGCAGGTTGCGGCGGGCAGCGGCGATGTCCATGGTCATCGTTCACAGATTATACGCCTTTTCGATTCTGATCGTAGGTCACGCTTTGAGCGTGACGATGTGAGCGGCAAAGGCAGTCACGCTTGCAGCGTGACCTACTTCTCTTCCCCCGTTACTGGATCAATCCCTGTCTCCAGCGAGCCGTCCGCCAGCCGCGCGAGCGCGGTGGCGATGTCGGCCTGATCGGGTATGGAGAGGCGATCCGCCGGACTACGGATGGGTGCGAGGACGATGGCGCCGCTGGCGGCGGAGAGGGGCTGTACACCGGAGAGCGGCTTTCCATCGTGGAAGGCGGCGAGCGCGGCGCGCACCGCTTCGCCCGCATCCAGATAAACGCTCGTGAGCACGCGGTCTGCTCCGGCGGTGGAGCCGTTGCCGAACAGCGAAACGTACACGTCGTTCCCCGAGCCGATCACCCATCCCCCTTTCTGTGCCGCCGCGACGAGCGCGGCGTCCCCGGCCTCCCCTGCCGCCGCAAAGAACACATCCGACCCGAAGAGAACGAACTTCGCCGCTTCCGTTCTGGCCGTTTCGGTATCTGCCGTGTCCGCCACGTCAATGAACTCGACGCGGCACTTGGGGCAGGCGTAACGGACGCCGTGCAGGAAGCCGTTGCGATATTTCCGGCCCTCGACGGAGTTGGGATCGCTGATCGCCGTCACGTATTTGTTTTCGGTGGCGAAGCCGGCCGCCATGCCCGCGACGAATCCGGCCTGATCTTCCCGGGACCCTGGCCCGCCGAGACTGAGCATGTTCGGGGGCAGGTCGTCTCCACTCAATCCGAAACCGATGACGTACACCTGCGGGAACTCGCGCGCGATAGCCCGCGCGGATTCTTGCAACTCCTGGCCCCCCACGATAACGATCTGCGCGCCGGATTGAGCGGCGGCGCGAATGTCGTCCGGAGAGGCCTCGGGCGTCTGTTCAAATCCCCATCCAAACTCCTGCGCGGCGCGCTGGATGGTCTCCGGCGCGACCGACAGACCGACGTAATGAATTTTAATTGGGGCCGAGGTCGGCGTGGTGGGCGCAGTGGTCGGCGTGGAGGCAATGGGCGGCGCGGTTTCACCGGGCGCGAGCGAGGGGGCGGGGGTGAACGCCGCCGTGACTGGGGGCGGTGTGAGAGTGGGAGTGGTGCAGGAAGCGAGGAAGAGGAATAGAAGGAAGAAGAATGAAGGATGAAGGATGAAGTCAGAAAGGCGACGGGGTGACTGTCTGGGTCTTGCGATTTTGAACATCGGAATGGGGCTGTGGCTTTAGAGTATGAGATTTGGATTTTGGAGTTGGGATTTCGCGCTTTGCGTGCTACTCCGCGCTCCACGTCCGCTTCTCCGTCGCCCCATCCTGCGTGGGGTCAACCGCGTCCGCGTCGTCGCCGAAGTTGATGACTTCGCGCGGCTTCGCGCCGGACTCTGCCGGGCCGATGATGCCCTTCTCTTCCAGCACGTCAATCAGCCGCGCGGCGCGGGTGTAGCCGATGCGCAGGCGGCGCTGGAGGAGCGAGATGGAAGCCTTCTTCATCTCGCGCACGGCTTTGATGGCTTCTTCGAGCAACTCGTCCTCGCCGTCGGGACGGGCCTCGGGTTCACCGAATTGGGCCGGGTCCCACAACGGGCGCTGCTGCGGCGGCAGGGGCGCGGCGCTCGCTCCGGGGACGGGAGTCGCCGCCGGTGCCGTGGTCGCCGCCGAAGGCTGCTCGAAGCCGCGCGCGCCCTTCCAGTAGCGCACGGCGCGTTGCAACTCGTGCTCGGAGACGTAGACGCCCTGCATCCGCAGCGGGGTCGCGGCATCCGGCGATTGGAAGAGCATATCGCCGCGGCCCAGCAATCGCTCCGCGCCGGGCTGGTCGAGGATCACGCGCGAGTCCACGCTGGAGGCCACGGCGAAGGCGATGCGCGCGGGGAAGTTCGCTTTGATCAGGCCGGTGACCACGTCCACCGAGGGGCGCTGGGTGGCGATGATGAGGTGGATGCCCGTCGCGCGCGCGAGCTGCGCGAGCCGCGTGATGGTGCGCTCGGTTTCGTCGGGCGCGAGCATCATCAGGTCGGCCAGCTCGTCAATGATGACGAGGATGTACGGCATTTTCTTTTCGCCGCTCGTCGCCACGCGCTGGTTGTGGTCGGCGATGTTGCGCGCCCCGGCTTTGGCGAACCGGCGGTAGCGCTCGTCCATCTCGCGCGCGATCCACTGGAGCGAGGCCACCACGCGCTCGAGATCCACCACCACCGGGCCGAGCAGGTGCGGGATGCCGTTGTAGCCGGTCAGCTCCACGCGCTTGGGGTCCACCATCATCACCTTTAAATCGTCCGGCGTGTTTTGCAGCAGGAGACAGGTGATGATCGCGTTGACGCACACACTCTTGCCGGAGCCGGTGGTGCCCGCGATGAGCAAGTGCGGCATCTGGGTGAGGTCGGCGCAGATGGACGCGCCCGAGACGTCTTGTCCCAGCCCGAGGCGCAGCGTGCCCTTGAGTTTGGTGAAGGCCTCGGACTCCATCACGTCGCGCAGCGCGACGAGCGAGGTCTCGACGTTGGGGACTTCGATGCCCACGTAGCCTTTGCCGGGGACGGGCGCTTCGATGCGGATGGAATGCGCGGAGAGCGCGAGCGCGAGGTCGTCGACGAGCGCGGCGATCTTGCCGACTTTGACTTTGGTCTTCTTGCCGCCGCGCTGTTCGACGAAGTCCGGCTCGACGCCGAACTGCGTGATGGTCGGGCCGCGATTGATCTCCACGACCTTCACGGGCGCGCCGAAGGAAGCTAGCGTGTTCTCGATGATCTGCACGCGCTTGCGGTCGAACTCGTCGTCCGCGCCGCTCTCGGTGCCGGGGTCGAGGATGTCGCCCATCTCGGGCAACACCCACGGCTGGTCGCCGCCGATGACGAGGGGCTGATCGTAGGCCGGGGCAGGCGTGACGGCCGGGGGCGGGATGGCGGCGGCAGCGGATGGGGTAGCTGCGGTAACGGATGGAGGCACTTTGGGTTTCGATTTGTCGGCAGGCGAGGCCGGTTGGGCTGAGGCAGGCGATGCGGAGGTGGGTGGCGCGCCGGGCGCGGGACGCTCACCCTTCACGGGCGCAGTCCCGGTCACGATCAAATGGCGCTTATCGGGCAGCGGCAGTTGCTGCTCTTCGCCGGGCAGAGGGAGGCCACGCGCGCGGCGAATCAGCTTCGCGAGCAACAGGATAATCTCCGGTACGGACAACCCGGCGGTGAAAACGATGGCGATGATCCACCACGCGACGAGCAGCACCGTGCTGCCCCACGCGCCGATGGCGCGGAACAGCGCCCACAAGATCGTCGCGCCGATCATGCCGCCGCCGCGCCCGGCGTCGAGGAGTTCCCGCGAAAAGATTTCGGCGTCGGTGGGCGCGGCGATGAAGTGCAGTGTGGTGAGCAGGGCAAGGTAAAGCAGGAGGATGCCCGCGATGCGCTCCGGCTCGACCTTGGGGAGCTTGTCCCCGAACTTGCGCAGGACGAGCCACAGACCGACGCCGAGGAACCCGATGGGCAGACCGAACACGCCCCAGCCCGCGGCCTGTTTGAGCAAACTGAGCCACGCGGCCAGCACCGGACTCTGGTTGGCGGTGAACAGGCTGATGAGCGAGATGATGCCGAGGAAGACGAGGACGATCCCGGCGATGTCGAGCTGGCGGTCGAGCGACATGCCGGGCGGGGGCTGAAGGGGCGCGACCTCGGGCGGCGGAGCGCCTTTGGGTGTGCCGCCTTTGGCGGGGGGGGGCGCGCCCTTCCCTCCGGGCTTGCCTCCTTTCGGGGACGTTCCGCCTTTGCTGGGAGGCGCTCCTTTGCCGCCCGGCATTCCTTTGCCGCCCTTGCCCGGTTTGCCTTTGCCCTTGCCTTTCGGCTCGGGTTTTCCGAAGAGGGATTTGAGCGGGTTGAACATATGGCCTGCGGGGATTATAGCGCAAGATGGGATCACTGAAGCGCTGAAAAAGATGAAAACACTGAGCAGCGCAGAGAAATCCGTTTTCCCGGAGAAAACGGGTTTCTGCGGAGAGCGCTTTCAGCGCCAATCAGTGTCTCACTGATTCGATTGGCTATTCGGACTCCAGTGGACGCGCACGCGGGTACCGCGCCCGGGGGCCGCGTCAATGCTCAACTCGGCGCCGATGAGGGCGGCGCGCTCCACCATCCCGGCGAGGCCGAAATGCTTCTGGCCGGTCAGGTGCGCGAGCTGGCTGCTCAGGCCCGCAGGCTTGTCCAGCGCAAATCCCTGGCCGTCATCTTCAAAGGTGAGGTCAACATCCCTTTCGTCCAGCCAGCCCTGAATGCAGAGGGTGTGGGCGCGCGCGTGCAGGCGGACGTTCTCGCACGCCTCCTGCGCAACGCGGAAGAGGTGCTGCTCGGCGCGCGGGTCGTAACGGACGTCGCTCGGCGGGAGGTCCACCCGCACTTTCAGGCTGTCGCCAGCACGGTCGGCCACGGTGTCGGCGAGTTGTTCGAGCGCGGGCCGCAGGCCGAGGTCGAGCGAGGCCGGCCGCAGGCCGCCGATGGTCTGCCGGATGCGCGCAATGATGGCGGCGTGCTCCTCGTAAAACTTCGGCGAGAAGGCGTTGCTGTCTGCGCCCATCGTCAGCGCGGCGAGCCGGTTGAGCACGTCGTCGTGCAATTCGCGGGCCAGGTGGGTACGCTCGGCCTCCGCCTGGTCAATGTTTGCCCGGTAGAGCGCGCGCAGGCGCTCGGTCTGCAGGGTGTTGTTCAGGGCCATAGCGGTCTGGTTGGCGAGCGTCTGGAAGAGGGGGATTTCCTCCTGGCTGTAAAAGTCGTCCGGGTCACGGCGGCCCAGCAGCCACAGGCCGATCGGCTGCCCGCCGAGGCGCAGGGGGAGCGCGAGGCGCACCCACGGGCAGGGCTGCGGCTCACCGGTCGTCGCCGAAGGCAGGCGGTAGCGGCCCGCTTCGGCGAGCAGAGCGGAAGAATCTCTCTCGGTGGGAAGGTCTTTGTCGTCAACGCCGCTCTGGTAGAGCGCGGCGGCGCGGCCCGGTGTTTCAAAATGCAGCAAAGCGGATTGCCGGACGAGCAGGCTGGGAAGGACTTCGTGTGTGAGCAAGCGGATGAGGCTGGGGAGGTCGAGGCTGGTGGTGATGCGCGCGGTGTACGTTTCGATCAACCGCGCCGGGGGAAGGGAGATGTGCAGGAGACGGTGTTCGATAAAGTTTTGGAAAGGCGCGAAGCCAAACAGAGCGAGGATGACGGCCAGGGTCGCCACACCAAAGGCGATGATGGGCCCCTCGCCGGGAAATGCAAGTGCGGCATCCACCGCGGGCACCAGAATTGCAAATAACAGGCTGAGCAGAAGAAGGAAAAGATAAACGGAGATCAGCCGGTTGGCGCGCAACTCCAGCCCGCCGAGTTGACGGCGGTAGGCGGCGTAGAAATATCCGAGGGGCAGGATGGGGAAGAAGAGGAACGCAAACGCGGCAACCCTGGAGCTGATATTGAGCAAAACGTAGATCAGGCTCAAGAGCGCAGGCGGCACCAGGGCGAGTACCCCGGCGGTGAAGAGCAGGCCCGTGTTCCGGCGCTGATCTGGCTGACGGACAGAGTGAGCGAGAAGCAAGCCGAGCGTGCCGACCAACGCAAGGAGAAATCCCAGGGCGTAGAAGCTCTTGGGGGTGAGCTGAAGCCATTCCGCTCCGGCGAGCGCGAGCGCGGCCAGATAAATGAGCCGCCAGGCGAGGGTCGGCATACGCCCGAGAGGCTTTGGGAAAACCCAGTGCAGATGCCAGTAGATTGGAATCCAAAGCCACATGACAGCTCGCAACACGAGAGCGCTGTCCCAAAGATGCCAGCGCGAGACGGCGCTGGCTCCCAGCCAGAGCGCCGTCACAAAGTTGAACGCCATGAGCAGATGCCAGCGCGTGTCGCGGGGGCGGAGCAACAGCAATGTGGTTTGCCCGGAAGCCCAAAACAGCAAGGCTAACCACCCCTGGGTGAAGAGGCGGTCATAAAACTCTGCTCGATTGAAGCCGGGTATCACCCACTGAAGGGTAAAGGTCTGGCCGTCACGCTGAACTACGAACGGAATAATCTCGCCGGGCTGGACATTCTCCAGCACAGTCCGGCGCAGGTCGGCCTGAAAATCGGCGACTGCTACCGGGCCAATTTGGAGTATTTGATCGGCGGCCTGAAGCTCTGCCGTGACAAAGGGCCGGCGGACGCGCCCTGTTGCAGAGTCCCATTCAAAGCCGAGGTAGGGGAGGCGCACGAAAAGACCATACGTATAGAGCAGTATGACCGCGAGCACAAGCAAAGCCATGATCTGCTCGATCAGAGGATAAGGGCGTGTGGGATGTTTCGCCATATACCACTCCGGCATCAGCATGTTGTGGGTGCATTCTTCCCCTTGTCCCCTCTTGCTTATCGTGTTGCCAGTGCGGCTGACAGGATGAGCGCGCACAAGATCAGCGGCAGGCCAAGCGGCGGAAAGAGCAGCCACGGATGGTAGACGAAGAAAAAGCCCGCCCACAACGGCCCGAACAGCACAAAAGCGAGCGAAGGCGCTAAATCCGAACGGGTAAAGCGCAAGCCGCCAAACGCGCGCCAGAGATTGAACGGAACCTGCCGCGCAGCTGCGTAGCCGAGGACGACGGGCCAGGCGGCGGCCAAACCCTCCAGCCAGCGTGAGGCTGCGCCGAGTCCAAGATAATGGCCTGCCAGCGCGATGGCGAAGACCATCATATAGCCCACGTGAAAACCTGCGTGTGCACCCTGATGCGTGAGCAGGCGGAGAGTGAATGTTCGCGCCAGATGCTGCCCTTCCCAGAACACATCGCCCCGCGTGCGCGTCAATCCCGCGATCAACGCCGGGACCAGCAGCGCGCCGCCAGCATAGGCAAGCACGGCCAGCCAGGCGCTCTCTTGGCTCGCATATGGCCAATGCAGCAGCGGGAAAGTTGATCCCCACGCGAGACACCACACCCCAGCCCACGCCATCGCCCGCAGGGTCTGCGCGCTCGACCAGCGGCGTGTAGGGCGTCCCATCATCGCTAGAAGCGTTTCCGTCCAGTCCGGGCGCTGACCGTCTCCAACCCGAGGCCGCGCCTCGCGCAACGCTTCGACCGGGCGGAAGAACAGTTCGGTCAACAGCATAGCAATCATCTGCCCCTGGCCGCCTACGCCCTGAGGTGTGTGTTCCGCCGCACCTTCCGCCGACCATTCAGGAGCGACCTGGCGCTGTTCTTCTGCGTCCAACGAGCGATAGTCGCCTGCCAGCAGGAGGGTATTGGCTTCCATGCGCGTTTTCAAGCCGCCGCACTCATGCAGCACTTTGATGAGTTGGACAAGCACACGCCGCTGATCGTGGCGGATGCGGCTCTTGCCCCGTTCCCACTCGCTGACCGCCTGGCCCGTATAGCCCGCATCGCCCAAAGCCCGGCCCAGCAGTTCGCCCAATCGCTCCTGTGTGAGCACCCGCCCCCGCTCGGCGTCCCAGCACTGGCTGCGGTAGTAGCGCAGCAGTTCTCCAAAGCGATTCACGACCTTTTCGCCAGACTCAAGCGGCGCTTGAGCAAATCCAAGTGATGACCGATGGACTATGGCAGGCGATTTTTCTAGAGTGCGTATGGCCCGCCCAGCAGGTTTCGAGCGTAAGGAAAGGAGGCAGATGATCGGACAAAGCGAAATCGGGCAAAGCCCGAGGTTCTGAACCGTTGATTTCCATTCAGTCAGTTGACGCAAAGGAGATTACTACTATGTTGCTCACCATGCAAGCCTTTCACACCCGTCTGTTTTCGGAGCGCAGCCTCGATGCCTATCTGGCCGCTGTAGCCCGGTTGACTCAGGCCAGCCGGGCGCAGATCGCGGCCCTCAACGTCGAATGGAACGCTTGGTAAACTTAGCCGGGATATCGGGGGGCATCTGCTTCAATATGCAAGCTGGCCGAGGGGAGCCTTGGCCAGCCCAAGCGGAGTGGCCATGGACACCCATTCACTCGCGCTCGCCTATCTGTTGAATCAACCCACACTTCCGATCTGGCCCGACATGCGGGAGGGGTTGCAGCGTATGGCCGACCGGCGACCGCGCGATTGGCGGCTGCCCGTCGTCGGGTGCGAGGCCGTGGGCGGGACGCCGGAGCAAGCCCTTCCGGCAGTTGCCGCCGTTGCCTGTTTGCAGCTCAGCATCATCCTGATTGACGACCTGCTCGACGCCGACCCGCGCGGGGAGTATCAACGCCTGGGCGCACCCGCAGCCGCCAACCTCGCCGCCGCACTTCAAGCCGCTGGGCTGGAGGCTATTGAGCAGAGTGACATTGCCTCAACCACAAAACTGTCCGCGCTCCAGAGTCTGAATGCGATGGCGCTGACGACCGCGCTCGGCCAGTATTGGGATACGCTCAATCCCGCCGACGAGGAAAGTTACTGGCGGCTGGTGCAGACGAAAAGCTCGCCGTTCTTTGGCGCCGCGCTGCACGTGGGCGCGCTCTTCGGGGGCGCACCGCCCGAGGTCGCCGAGCAGCTTCGGCAGATCGGGCTGCTCTACGGCGAGATGATTCAAATCCACGACGACTTGAGCGACGTGATGGCCGTCCCCGCGAACCCGGACTGGGCGCTGGGGCGCTCGCCGCTGCCGATTTTGTTCGCGCAGGTGGTGGATCATCCTGATCGGGCGCGGTTTCTGGAATTGCGCCGCGCCATCCCCGACCCTGACGCGCTGGCCGAGGCGCAGACCCTCCTCCTCCGATGCGGTGCGGTGAGCTACGGGGTTCATCAGTTGCTCACTCGCTACCAATCGGCAGCGGCGATGCTGCGCGCGATGCCGTTGCTCCAGCCCGCCGGGTTACAGGTGTTGTTGGACGACGTGGTTGCGCCCGTGCAGAGGCTGTTTGCGGAGCTCGGGGTCGAGGCCATCATCACCCCAACCCCCATTTGACCAGGACTCAGGTGCATCCAGACCTGACAGGTCTTTGGAGACCTGTCAGGTCCGGACGCTAACGCCCATTCAGAAGTGAGTCTAACCGTTTGAAAATCGCCTCAAACATTGCCTCTGTCAATCTCCCCGTCTGCGTGTTCTGGCGGCTGGGGTGATAGCTGGCGATCAGCGTGTACGCGCCCACGCGATATTCCGCGCCGTGCGCGAAGGCCGGGCGCGGCGTGGGGATTTCAATCCCGGTCTCAGT
>Ga0184639_10001531_pt1 | contig 10043 bp, 6 predicted proteins | sample PLM31_170_b2_FD_133155 | JGI IMG/M metagenome (GOLD analysis project Ga0184639, IMG submission 133155) | Groundwater sediment microbial communities from an aquifer in East River, Colorado, USA - PLM3-1_170_b2 | ecosystem: Environmental > Terrestrial > Soil > Riparian zone | place: USA: East... | reverse complement strand
CGCGCCACTATGTCCACCGATCTCGCCTCGCGGCGCAGGATCTCCCCAACTTGCCGCAGAACCGCGTCGCCCGCAATGTGGCCGCGCGTATCGTTGACCAGCTTGAAGCGGTCGATGTCGGCGAGCAGGATCGTGAGCGCCAGATTGTAGCGCCGCGCCCGATCGAGCTCCTGCGTCAGCGCTTCCGCCAATGCGCGCCGGTTCGTGAGACCGGTGAGCGCGTCGGTGGAGGCCAGTTTCTCGAGACGCTGCTTGTCCGACACGGCGCTCTCGAAGTCGTACGCCTTCTCGATGGCCGACACCGCCGTCTTGATCACGGTTTCGGCAAACTGGGCGTCGGCGCGGGTGAGCGGCGGGTCGTCCCCCGTGGTCCGGAGGAAGAACACACCCATCTGCTGGTCCTTCATCCAGAAGGGCAGCGCCACGGCCGAGCGGGTCGGCACCTTGATGTCTTCGCGCTCCCAGCGGCGGCGCTCTTCGGCGTATAGGGCGTCGGTCGAGACATCCTCCACCAGCACCAGATGGCCGCTCGACACCGCCTTCCGGATCTCCGGGTAGCGGGCCAGCTCGATTTGCAGGTTGCGCAGCATCGGGTTTTCATACGCGGCCACGACCACGCCCTGCTGATCGCCCGGCTTCGCGAGCACCATCGAGCACTTGGAGATGTTGAGGGCGCGCGCCACCCGGCGCGCCAAGATGTGGTAGATCTCGTCCGGCTTGAGGGAGTCCGTGACCTCGTGGAGGATGTCCACCATAGCGGCGCGGCTGCGCGCCTCCTCGCGGGCCTGGGCGAGCGCCCGGCCCACGCGAATATGGGCCTCGACCCGCGCGAGAAGCTCGCGTACCCGGAACGGCTTCGAGATGAAGTCGGCGGCGCCAAGCCCCAGCGCCCGCACCGTGGCTTCCTCGGGGGGCATGGACGAAACCATCAGGACGGGAAGGTCGCGGTAGCGGTCGTCCTGCTTGAGGCGCTCGAGCAGCTGCAGACCATCCACCTTGGGCATCATGATGTCGAGCAGCAGCAGGGCGGGCTTGGTCTCCTCGAGCTTCGCGAACAGTCCGTCGCCGCCCGGGCAGACGGCCACCTCGTACCCGTGTTCTTTCAGGATCCAGGTCAGGGTCCGCACCAGTGATTCATCGTCATCAGCGACCAGAATACGCGGGGCGGGGGCGGCCGTGGGTGACATCGGTTCGGTCAATCCCTTCCTTCGAGCAGCGAGCGGTCCACGTTGCCGCCGCTCACCACCAACACCGTGGCCTTGGAAACAGGCACCGCGCCGGCGAGCAGCGCGGCCGTCGTGGCAGCGCCCGACGGCTCGACCGCAAGCCGGCAGGTGCGCCATAGAAACTGCACCGCATCGCGGATGCTGTCATCTTCGACCAGCACGACGCCCCGTATCCGCTCCCGGTGCCGCGTCAGCTCCGCGAACGGGATGTCGCCCACCGTGAGCGTGATCAGTCCATCGGCAATGCTCGCGGTGCGGTCCAGGCGCACCGGCGCGCCGGCCGCGAGCGAGCGCTGCAGCTTGGGAGCACCGGCGGGCTCGACGCCCCATACCACCGCGCGGCTGCCGGCCGCCGCCAGCCCGGCCACCACACCCGAGATCAAGCCGCCGCCACCCACGGGGACGATTACCGTATCGACGTCGGGGAGCTGCTCGACGATCTCGAGCGCGAGCGTCGCCTGGCCCGCGATGATGTCGGGGTGGTCGAACGGCGGCACGATCGCGAGCCCGTCCTGGGCGGCGATCTCCTCGGCCCTGACGCGACGGTCTTCAGACGTGCGCCCGGCGAACACGACTTCCCCGCCCCATCGCTTGACCCCCTCGACCTTCACCGCCGGCGCCGTCTCCGGCATCACGATGACCGCGCGCACGCCGAATCGCCGCGCCGCGTAGGCGACGGCCTGGCCGTGATTCCCGGAAGAATAGGTGATGACCCCGCGTTGGCGCGCCGGCTCGGGGAGTTTGCGGATGGCATTGTAGGCGCCGCGGATTTTGAACGCGCCGATGGGCTGCTCGTTTTCGAGCTTGAGGTGGGCGCGGAGCTGCTCCACGTACACGAGGGGAGTGCGGCGCGCGACGCCCCGCAGCCCCACTGCGGCTTCCTGGATATCCCGCGGGGTGACCACGCTACTTCTTGGTCTTGGGCTTGGGCTTGGCTTTGGCTTTGGGCTTGGGGGCGTCGCCGTCCTCGTCCTCGCCCGCGTCGTCTTCCTCTTCCTTCACCACGCGCGCCACGTCCACGACCAGGTCGCCGGGGGTCAGGTTCATGACCTTGACGCCCTGGGTGTTGCGGCCGGAGATGCGGATGCCCTCGACCGGCACCCGGATCATGATGCCCTTTTTCGTGATCATCATCAGCTCATCGTCGGGCAGCACTTCCTTCAGCGCCACGATGTCGCCGGTCTTGTCGCTGCGCTTCAAGGTGATGATGCCGCGGCCGCCGCGGTGCTGGATCCGGTACTCGTCGAGCTCGGACCGTTTGCCCATCCCCTTCTCGGTCACGGTGAGGAGCGTGGACGAGCGGCGCACCACGACCATGTCGATCACGTGGTCCTTCTTGTCGAGCTCGATGCCCTTTACGCCGGTTGCCGTCCGCCCCATGTCGCGCACGTCCTTCTCATGGAAGCGGATGCTCATGCCGTGGTGCGTGGCGAGGACGATGTCGTTCTTGCCGTCGGTCACCTGCACGTCGATCAGCTCGTCGCCCTTCTCGATGTTGATCGCGCGGATGCCCACGGAGCGCGGATTGCCGAACTCCGAGAGCACCGTCTTCTTCACGAGGCCGTCCTTCGTCGCGAACAGGAGGTACTGATTCTCCGAGAACTCGCGCACCGGCACCAGCGCGGCGAGACGCTCATCGGGCTTCATCGCGACGCAGTTCAGGATCGGCTTGCCGCGCGCGGCCCGCGCCGCCTGGGGGATCTCGTGCACCTTGAGCCAGTAGCACTGGCCCTGCTGGGTAAAGAACATCAGGTAATCGTGGGTCGAGGCGATGAACAGGTGCTCGACCCAGTCGTCTTCCTTGGTATGGGCGGAGATCACGCCCTTGCCGCCGCGCCGCTGGCGGCGGTACGCCGAGACGGGCAGCCGCTTGATGTAGCCGGCGTGCGACACGGTGATGACCATGTCCTCTTCGGCGATCAGGTCCTCGATCGAGAACTCGCCCTGGTCGGCCACGATCTCAGTGCGGCGCTCGTCGCCGAACCCGTGGGCGAGCTCGGTGAGCTCTTCCTTCAGGATCTTCATGCGGCGGGGCTTCGACGCGAGGATCTCCTTGCACTCCTTGATGAACTTGCGCACGTCCCGCAGCTCGTCGTCGAGCTTGGTGATCTCGAGGGCCGTGAGCCGCGCCAGCCGCATGTTGAGGATTTCGGCGGATTGCTTCTCCGACAGCTTGAACCGCTTGCGCAGCGCCGCGTCGGCCGCGGGGGTGTCCTTGGACTTCTTGATGATCCGGATCACCTCGTCGATGTGGTCGACGGCGATCTTGAGTCCTTCGAGGATGTGCTCGCGGTCCTGCGCGCGCTGCAGCTCGAACTCGGTGCGGCGCGTGATGACGGTGTGCCGGTGCTCGATGAAATGCTGCAGCAGCTCGACGAGGGTCAGTTCCTTCGGCGCGCCGTCCACCAGGGCCAGCATGATGGCGCCGAAGGTCTGCTGCATCTGCGTGTGCTTGTACAGCTGGTTCAGCACCACCATCGGAATGACGTCGCGCTTCAACTCGATGACGAGGCGGATGCCTTCCTTGTCGGATTCGTTGCGGACGTCGGTGATGCCCTCGACCTTCTTGGCGAGCACGAGGTCGCGGATCTGCTCGTGCACCCGCTCGGGGCTCACCTGATAGGGGAACTCCGTGACGACGATCTGCTGTTTCCCGCTCGACTCCTTTTCCTCGACGACGGCGCGGGCCCGGATGACGATGCGCCCGCGCCCCTTCTCGTAGGACTCCTTGATCCCGTCGCGGCCGTAGATGATGCCGCCCGTAGGGAAGTCCGGACCCTTGATGAACTTCCGCAGGTCCCTGATCGACGCATCGGGATGGTCTACCAGATGGACGATCGCCTGGACCACTTCGCCCAGGTTGTGCGGCGGAATGTTGGTCGTCATACCGACCGCGATGCCCGCCGATCCATTCACGATGAGGTTGGGGAGCCGTCCCGGCAGCACGGTGGGTTCCTGCAGCCGGTCGTCGAAGTTGGGGACGAATGCGACGGTGTTCTTGTCGATGTCCTCCAGCATCGCCATGGCGATGCGCGTCAGCCGCGCCTCGGTGTAGCGGTACGCTGCCGCTGAATCGCCATCCACCGACCCGAAATTCCCCTGCCCGTCCACGAGCGGGTAGCGCAGCGAGAAGTCCTGAACCATGCGCACCAGGGAGTCGTACAGCGCCACGTCGCCGTGGGGGTGGTACTTGCCAAGCACGTCACCGACGACCGTCGCGCTCTTCTTGTAGGGCCGGCCGGGCACGAGGCCCAATTCGTTCATCGCGTAGAGGATGCGCCGGTGTACGGGCTTCAGGCCGTCGCGCACATCGGGCAGCGCGCGCTGCACGATGACGCTCATCGAATAGTCGAGGAACGATTCCTTCAGCTCGTCTTCGATGAGGCGGGGGAGTATGCGCTCGCGGACGTTCGGACCGGTCATTAGAATCGGGGCTCGGGGATCGGGGCTCGGGGCTCGGGGCTTGGGAACAGCGCCTGCCGAGTCTCCCAGCTGGACCGCGGAAGCAGCCTAAGTTGATAAAAGCTAATTACTTAGGGGGCGAAAAGCAACGGAAAACCGGCTGCTAAACTAGGATAGGTGACTGAGTTACGAGTCGTCGTCCGGAAAGGCGCGGACCTGCAAGGACAAGACGCACAGACCCGTCGCGGGCCACAGTCTTGAGTATCGAGGATTGTCCTCAAACCGAAGTCCTGTGCGTCCGCCGTGCGTCTGCTGCGTCTAGTCGTGAATGTCCTAATCCTTGGAAATCTCCACCACGATTTTGCCGAGCTGCTCCCCTTTCACGAGCCGTTCGTACGCGTCCCGCACCTGCGCCATCGGATAGACGCGATCCACAATCGGACGCAGCTCCCCTTTCCCGAGTCGCCGCACGATCTCCGCATACTCCGCGGCGTTGCCCATCGTCGAGCCGAGGATGCTCCAGTGGTGCCAAAAGAGCCGCCGCAGATCGAGCCCGACTTGCGGCCCTGAGGTGGCCCCGCACGTAACCAGACGTCCTCCTCGCCGCAGGCACCGCAGCGAGTCGTCCCAGGTGGCCGCGCCCACATGCTCCACGACAACGTCGACGCCGCGTTTGTTCGTGAGCACGCGCACCTCCTGCGCGACCTTCTGGGTCCGATGGTTGAGGGTCAGGTCGGCGCCGAGTTGCTTGACGGCGGCCAGTTTGGCGTCGTCGGAGGATGTGACGATGACGCGTGCACCCAGCAGCTTGGCGATCCGCATCGCGGCGAGGGATACGCCTCCCCCAATCCCCCACACCAGCGCCGTCTCGCCGGCTTTGAGCTGCGCGCGCGTGACCACCATCCGCCAGGCGGTAAGCGTCACGAGCGAGAACGCGGCGGCCTCGGCCCAGGTCAGCTCCGGCGAGAGAGCCGGAATAGGCGCCACGTTGTGCGCGGGCACGGTGACGAGCTCAGCAAGAGTTCCGGGCAGGTGCTCACCCAGGAGCCTGTAGGCGACGCACAAGGAATGCTCGCCCGCCCGGCAGAATTCGCACGTGTAGTCGGAGACGCCGGGATTCAGCATCACCCGGTCCCCAGGCCGCACGGCGGTCACGCCGGGGCCGATCGATTCCGCGACGCCTGCCCCGTCGGCACCGACGATATGTGGGAACCGGTCCGCCCCACCCGGCATCCCTTCCATCACGAACAGATCGAGATGATTCAAGGCCGCCGCCCGAATGGCCACGCGGACTTCCCCCGGTTGCGGAAGCGGGGCGTCGGGAACGTCGCTGATCTGGAGGTGCTCGAGGCCGCCCCCCCCGGTGGCGGTGAGGACGCAGGCGCGCACGCGCCTGCCCTACGGCCGGAATGTGGGCGTGATCATCTGCTCCGTGCCGCTCGTGAGCATGGGCACGGGTGTCACCGAGCCGACCGGCTGGATGTACACCCTATAGGTGGGGTTGCGGCGGTTCTGGGGCTGGGCGTTGACGACCAACGCCACCAAGTCGCCGGATGGCGACACGGCGAATGACGCGATCGCCAGGTCGATACCGCTGAGCGCGGTGACGCTGCCGCTCGCCAGGTCGGCGCGCATCACTTGCTGCACCGTGCGGTTCCCCTCGCGCCGTTCCACCAGGTAGGCGAGCGAGCCGTCACGCAGGAAGCGTGGCTCTGATTCCCGCTGCTGCGGGGACCGCGTGAGCTGCCGCTGATTCGAGCCGTCGCGGGACATCAGCCAGATGTCATAGCTCTTGTCCCGCAGCGACACGTACGCCACGGTCTGCCCGTCCTGCGATACCGTGGGGGCGAGATTCATGGAATCGCGCGTGAGCTGGGTGAGGCCCGTGCCGTCCACGTTCATCGTCCAGATCTGCTGCTTGCCGGCCGTGCGCGCCGAATGGAATACGATCGCCTGGCCGTCGGGCGTGAACACGGGCCGTCCGTCGGGCTGGGGATCGGTGGTGAGACGCGTGGCGCCCGTGCCGTCCGCGTTCATCACGTAGATCTCGGCGTTACCGTCGCGCAGCGATACGAACGCGATCCGCGACCCGTCGGGAGAGAACGCCGGGTCGGTGGCGGTCGCGGTGTCCGCGGAAAGCTTCGTGAGCTGGGCAAGGTTCGCGCGCTCGGCGCTGTACAGCTGGAACTTTCCCACCCCGGCGCGCGAGCTCGCGACCACGATCTCACCCACTACGTAGACGTCCGCCGTGGCGGTCCGCCCACCGGGCGCCGTAGCCGTGATCCGCGCGTGCCCGTAGCCGGTGCCCGCGACGGTGCCGTCTTCCCCCACCGTCGCGACCTGCGGGTTGTCGGTGCTCCACGTGAGATTCGTGGCCGCACCGAGCACGGTGCCTTGATCATCGGCATAGTTGGGGCGCAGCGTCTGCCGCTGATTCAATCCGATGCCCACCCGGGGCTGCGCGAACCGCACCGCTCCAGCGACGACGCTGATGTTCCACGTCACCGCGAGACCCGATCCCGGTCCGCGCACCGTGAGCTGGGTTTTGCCGACGGCCCGGCCCGTGAGCATCCCCGTCTGGAGATCGAAGCTCGCGATGGCGGGGTCCGCCACGCTCCAGCGCAGCGGAGCCTCTGGAACCGGCGTGTTTTCCGCAGTGAGCGCCTGGGCTTCGAACTTCGCCGTCGCGGTCAACGGCACCTGGACCTCGGGGGACAGGCGCGGGCGCACCGACAGCTTATCCACCACCTGGTGGACCGCCACCTCGATGCTCTTGCTTTGCAGCAATCCCGACACGCTGAGGGTCGCCTTGCCGGGTCCGGCCGCGGTCACCACCCCGGCCAGACTCACGCGCGCGACGCTCTGGTCGCTTGACGCCCATTGGAGCACGAGCGGGTTCACCGGACGGCCGTTCTGCGACTCGACAACCACATGCAGCGTGTCGACCTCACCGGGCGACATCATCAGCGGCGCCATCTCACGCACCCGGAATTCGGCCTGCTGCACCACGACGGGCGCCGTCGCCGTAAGTCCGCCGCCGGCCGTCGCCTGGATAGTCCCTTGGCCGGGGGCAAGCGCCACCACGTTGCCGTTCTGATCGACGCTCGCCACGTCCGAGCGCAGCGACGTCCACGTCACCACCACCGGCGCCGCGGGCGAGCCGTCCTCGCGCAGCGCCCGCGGCGACACCCGACTGTTCTCGGACGGCAGGAGGTAGATGACGCCCGGCTCCAGACGCAGCGCGGCCGCGGGACCGCTGCCCGCCGGCTGTCCCGCGTAGGGATCGTGGGCCGGTGGCGGGGGTGGGGCCCCAGGGGGCGGTGGCGGGGGGGGACCAGGCGGCGGCTGCGCCGGGCTACCACCCACTACCTGCACGGCCGCCTGACCCCTGCGCTGCTGCACGCGCGCTTCGATGATGGCGACGCCGTTCCCCACGCCCGTGACGGTGCCGTTGTTGTCGACTTTGGCGATGTTGACGTTGTTCGAGGACCAGATGATCCGCACGGTGGGGATGACGTTGCCGATCCGGTCGAACGCGGTGGCGAGCAAGCCGCTGCGCTCCCCGACGCGAAGGGTCACCGAAGGGGGGGCGACCTGGACCTCGGCGACATTCTGCGCCGGCGCGGCGTCCGGAAGCAGGAGCGCAAGCGCCGCCGCCGCAATGAGTCCTCGTCTGGTCATGGCTGGCGCAACGTACGTCTGGCTAAATGGCGTTGTCAAGCCAACTTGTCACGGCGGACGCGCATCGGTGAGACCCAAAAGGAGGTAGCGCGTGTCACTTGCGGGGTCGCAATCCCGGGGTAAGCTATAGGCCACGTCCCGCCCCTACCAGCATAGGAGAGATCCGATGCTTGAGCAGATGGATTACACGGAGAGCAGTTGGCCCGGACCGGGGTTCATGGAGCCGATGTTCCCTTCGGCACCGTTGCCCGCGCCCGTCCCTGCGCCGGCGCCCAAGAGAGACGCGGCGCGCGCGCCCGCCAAGCCGAAGGCAAAAAAGAAGGCAAAAAAGAAGAAGAAAGTAGCCAAGAAGGCGCGGCCCAAAGCGAAAAAGCGGACCGCGAAAAAGAAGAAAGCGGCGAAGAAGAAACGCCGCCGCTAGAATACCTCGACACGACACCGCGGGAGCGCCTCCTCGAGGCGCTCCCGCGGTACGTTAGGACCGTCTTTGACCATAAGAGGTGGGTCGTGCATCGTGCGGGATTCACAGTCTTGATATTGGCCGCGTGCGGCGCGCCGCAGCAGCAGCTGGGCGATCCACCGCGCGAGATCGCCGCGATGCTGCAGCGCTCGGCTGCCGACTGGAACCGCGGCGACCTCGCGGGCTTCATGAGCGATTACGCGCGCGATTCGCTCACCAGTTACGTGTCGGGCGGCCACGTCCAGTACGGCTGGCAAGCGCTGTACGATCGCTACCAGGCGAACTACTTCGCGGCCGGCAAGTCCCGCGACTCGCTTTCATTCGGGGAGCTACGCGTGCGGGTGCTGACGCCGGACTTCGCGTACGCGACGGCGCGCTTCACGCTCGCCCGCGGGGACTCGGTCGTGGCGAGCGGGCCGTTCACCCTCGTGCTGCAACGACAGGGCGACCGCTGGCGGATCCTGCACGATCATACGTCGAGCGATCCGAAGTGACGTGCGGTAGGGCGGTCGGCTGGTCGGCGGCCGTGCTGCTGCTGTTCGCCGCCGCGTGCGCGAAGGGCGGCGATCGCGTCATCGCGCTCGAAGGCGCCACGCTCATCGACGGCGCGGGCGGCCCGCCAAAGGAAGATGTCGTCATCATCATCCGCAACGGTCACATCGAGGCCGTGGCGCGCGTCAACGAACTCCAAATCCCCAAAAACGCCGAGCGGATCAACCTGGTCGGCAAGACGGTGATTCCGGGGCTGGTCGATGCGCACGCCCATGTGGAGCGCTGGGCCGCACCCAGGTATCTCGTGTGGGGGGTGACGACGGTGCGTGACTTGGGCGCCGGCCGCAGCGATTCTCTTCTGGCCCTGAGGAACGATCTGAATCTCGGCTCCATCATCGGCCCCAGGATGTTCGCCGCGGGCGCGATGATCGACGGCGCGCGCGCCACGTACCCGAGCGCGACGGGGGTGGCGACGGGCCCCGAGGCGCGACGCGCCGTGGACCAGCGCGCCGTCGCCGGCGTTGACCACGTCAAGATCTACACGAAAATCACGCCGACGCTGCTGCGGCCCCTGATGGACGAGGCGGTGACGCTCCGGCTCGCCGTCGCGGCGCATTTGGGCAAGACGGACGCGCTGACCGCCGCGCGGGCGGGCGTCGTCTCGATCGAGCACATGGCAGGCGTGGTGCAGGCCGCGGCGGCGAATCCCGGAGCCTACCTGGGCGCGCACGACAACTTCCTGGCAGGATGGACCACCGAGGAGAAGGGGTGGGCGAATCTCG
>Ga0184639_10001529_pt1 | contig 10045 bp, 10 predicted proteins | sample PLM31_170_b2_FD_133155 | JGI IMG/M metagenome (GOLD analysis project Ga0184639, IMG submission 133155) | Groundwater sediment microbial communities from an aquifer in East River, Colorado, USA - PLM3-1_170_b2 | ecosystem: Environmental > Terrestrial > Soil > Riparian zone | place: USA: East... | reverse complement strand
TCAGCCGTGCGCAAGAACAAAACACGGATACCCCCGGAACTAAAAGCCGCTCCGTGCAGACTCGCGTTGACTCGTAATGGCATCCGCATCGAAAAAATCACCCGTTCTTCAGCACCCTGCTAACGCCCATCCGGCCGTCGCCGTCCCCGCGCCGCCGCTTCCGTCCCAGCCAAGCACCCCCACGTCCGCCCACGCTGCCGATCCTTCGCCGGATCCAATCCGAGCACCCACCCGCAAAACGCTTGCTGCCCCGCAGCCCACAGCCCCCTTTGCTGGACCGAACCGCGCTGGTCGCCCGGCACGCACGCCACACCAAACCCCGCGGTGTTCCAACCACCGCGAACCTCGCTACTCGCGCCCTTGCCGTCCGCCTTGAAACTTCACACTTCAAAAGCACCGCCTCTCTGAAATCTCAGGCTTCAAATTTGGGATTCTCCCGCCGATGGCCGCCTCGTTTCGCTTCTGCGCGCATGGTCGTCTGTCTGAAATTTGCGACGTGGAATCTCTGGCCCTCATGCTCCATGCGTTGAACGCCAGTTCCAAGAGCGGCCACTCGTGTTTCGCTTTCCTTGTGTCCTTCGGCCGGCACCTCTTGCCTTCTGCTTGCTGCCTCTTCCCCCGTCGGTGCGGGCAATCTTCTTTGCCCCGCCGTTTCGCTATCCTCGGCTCCGGCGACCTCCTCGACTACCCAGTCAACCCGCCACTTCGTGCCCGCTCACTGCGGATTCCTTGCGGGGCGCCAATTGGTCACGCATGGGCCATTCGCCAGCCTCGTTTCCTGCGGGATACATGGCCCAACCACCGCTCTCCTGCTCCCTCGCCCTTGTGCTGGTTTTATCCCTCGTTCCTTCCCGCGCCCCCTTTCCCAGTCCTTTGGCACTCAGAGCGTTCTGCCGCTCCCGGCCGCTCGCCCAGCCCACCAATATTCCCCCTTTCCCTACCGCGACCCTTTGAGCATCCTGCAATGGTCTTCCGCTCTTCTCGCATTCCTCTGCCTCTACTGTCCCGCCAACCACCTATGGCTTAGCCGACGCTGTACCCGCCACATCCTACCCCTCCCCCAAGCACGGAGAGCGGGCGCGGTCCGGAAGTTAAAGGGAGACGGAACTTCGTGATGTGAAACACAACACAAGCCGAGCAAATTCGCAAAATGAAACACAATCACACGCCAACCAACTCGGAGCCATCAGCTGCGCACGACAGAGAAAAGAAAGAAAGGGGGAACCGAGACACGGGGGTATGCAGACAGGAACAAATCAAACCACGGGGGGGCCCTGCAATGGAGGGGATTGGGATCCGCGGGAAAGAGTCCCAATAGGAGGAAAGGAAAAAGCAAGGAACGGGCGAGGGTCTTCGGAGAACAGTAATTTGATTTCAGGCCAAGGGAATTCCACAGCAGGATCATGCCGAAAGGGGCAAGGCCACCGCGTGCTGGCCCAGAGGTGCAGCGTCCGCGGTGGTGCGGTGTGGTGTGATATCCTGCGCTTGTACTTCCCAGCTGGCGTTGCCAGACGGAGCACGCGACATGAAGATGCGAGTTGAAAAGGATTCGCTCGGCGAGAAGCAGGTTCCAGCCGACGTCTACTACGGGAGCCAGACGCAGCGGGCCATGGAGAACTATCCCATCAGCGGGTACCGGGCCCACCCACACCTGATTCGCGCCGTAGGGATGATCAAGAAAGCGGCGGCGCTCGCGAACCGCGAACTCAAGCTCATCGATGCGAAACGCGCAGGGGCAATCATTCAGGCGGCGGAAGAGGTGGTCGCGGGCAAGCTGAACGATCAGTTCGTCGTGGACGTCTACCAAGCGGGCGCGGGCGTTTCCTTTCACATGAACACGAATGAGGTGATCGCCAACCGCGCCATCGAAATCCTCGGCGGGCGACGAGGCGATTACGAAGTCTGCCACCCGAACGATCACGTGAACTTCGGGCAGTCCACGAACGACGTGTTCCCCACGGCGATGCGCCTGGCCGCAGTTCTTTTGTTCGACGAAGTGCTGCAGGCACTGGCCGCGCTCGAGCGGTCCTTCGCGCGCAAGGGAAAGGAATTCGACCACGTCTTGAAGTCGGGACGCACGCACATGATGGATGCGGTACCGATCCGGCTGGGCCAGGAATTCGCCGCGTATGCAACAACGCTCAGCCGGGCGGCGGATGTCCTGCGCTTCGCGCAGGGCCAGCTCCGCGAGCTTGGCCTGGGAGGCTCCGCCGTGGGGACAGGCGTCAACACGCACCCGAAATATCAAAAGCTCGTTGTGCAGCACCTGAGCAAGATTTCGGCGCAAAAGTTCGTGGCCACGGACGATCTGCGCTACACGATGCAATCGAACCTTGCGATGTCGGTTGCTTCCTCCGCGCTGCGCGGGGTGGCGCTGGAGCTGATTCGCATCACCAATGACTTGCGGTTACTAGCCAGCGGCCCGAACACAGGTTTCGCAGAAATCGTCCTTCCAGCGCTGCAGCCGGGTTCATCCATCATGCCCGGGAAGATCAACCCGGTGATGGCAGAGCTCACGGCCATGGTGAGTTTTCAGGTTGTGGGCGCCGATCTGGCAACCGCGATGGCGGTGCAAGCGGGGCAACTCGAGCTCAACGTGATGATGCCGGCTATGGCGTGGAACGTGCTCCACGCCGCGGAGATCCTGAAGAACACGATGCGCGTGCTGGCGGAAAAATGTGTGGACGGAATTACGGTCAACCAGGAGCGCTGCCACTACTACGCGAATGCGACGATTTCAGTGGCCGCAGCATTGAATCCGTATATCGGCTATGCGGCGGCGGCAGAAATCGCCAAGGAAAGCGTGAAGACGGGGCGCACCGTGACGGAAATTGCGCTGGAGCGAAAACTCCTGGACGATAAACTCATGCGCGAGATCCTGGACCCCTACCGCATGACCGAGCCCGCGCCACCCATCGAAGAAGCCCGCAAGAAGAACAAGAGCTAGCCTACAGCTTGGAGCTGTGAGCGAGTGCAGCCCCAGCGAAATCAGGAAGCAACAGCTTTCTTGGGCGGCCAAGACTCCAGGAGCTGTTCTTTGCGGTAGATCAGCGAGTTGATGTCGTAGGTAGCCAGCTCGAAGCCGTGGCCGTGCGTAATCGCGTCGGTCGGGCACGCCTCCACGCAATACCCGCAGAAAATGCAACGCGAATAATCGCTGTTATTGATCTTCGCGTAGCGCTCCCCCGCGGAGATGCGTTGTGCATCGGTGTTTTCCGCAAGTTCGATGTAGATGCAATTCGCAGGGCACGCGGCCGCGCACAGGAAGCAGCCCACGCATTTCTCCAGACCATTCTCATCGCGGTGCAAAACGTGAATGCCTCGGTAGCGCGACTGAAAGTGGACGGGCTCGTCCGGGTAGTTTTCCGTCACCGGCTTCCGCAGCATGTTGCGAAATTCACGCGGAAGCTTTTGGTGAGAACCAGAAACGTCTTGCCGATTTCTCAAAGAATGGACGACGTCGCGTTTCAGTCTAGCAGCAGCCGCGCCACGGTCTAAAAACGGCAGCTCAACGACGCGCAAGGGCGGCGATGATCTGCTTACCGTGGAAGCGGCCGTTCTCGATGAAGATCTCGCCGGTGGCGTTGCCACCGATCACGACGCCGGCAAGGTAGATGCCGGGAACGTTGCTCTCGAGCGTTTCGGCACTCATCGCGGGCTTGTTCGTCTGCGGATCGAGGGTAATCCCCTGCCGGCGCAAAAAGTCGAAGTCCGGATGGTAGCCCGTGAGCGCAAAAACCTGCGCGGCAGGCAGCGTGCGCGCGCCGTCACGGTTCTCAATCCAGACTTTTCCGAGCTCGATACGGGTTACGCGCGTTTCAAACAGGGCGCGGACCTCGCCCGCCTTGATGCGGTTCTCGATGTCCGGCCGCACCCAGTACTTGATCGTCGCGCCAAGTTCCGCGCGCCGATGAACGAGCGTGACGCGCGCGCCGGCGCGATACAAATCCAGCGCCGCCTCCGCGGCCGAATTCTTGCCGCCGATGACCACGACGTCTTGTCCCCAGAACGGATGCGCCTCTGTGTAGTAATGCGAGACGTGCGGAAGATCCTCCCCCGGCACGCCCAGCTGATTCGGCAGATCGTAGTAACCCGTGGCGATGGCGATCTTCTTCGCGGCGTAGCCTTGCCGGCCGTCCCCCCACGGATTGGTGGCTACGCGAAAATTGCCGTCACTGCCTTCGATGCGCTCCACGCGCTGATAGAGGCGCAGCTCCAGGCCGTAGTGCTCCGCAGTCTTTCGGTAATACTTCAGCGCCTCAACACGGGTGGGCTTTTCACCGGAGGTCGTGAGCGGGAGGTCGCCAATCTCCAGCAGCTCCGGCGTAGTGAAAAACACCATGTTGGTCGGATAGTGATAGAGCGAATTGCAGAGGCAGCCCTTGTCGATGACCAGCGGGCGCATGCCCGCGCGCTTCGCTTCAATGGCGCACGCCAAGCCGGTGGGGCCGGCGCCGATACAAATGAGATCGAATGTTTCACTCACGATGGGATTGTGCCCTGACCCGGTGCGGAATCTCAACGCTGCGCGGCCGCAGCCAGGCGCGCGCGCAACGCGCCGCTCATCGCCAGCACATCCGCCGGCCACGGCTGCAACGACTCCAGCTTTTCAAGAGTTTCCCCGAGGCGCTGCACCTCCGCCGGATCCAAGTTCAATGGATGCGACGCTTCTGTCGGAGGACTCTCGAGCGCAACCCGAAACTTCATCATCAGGCGCTCGTCGGCAGTCAGGGCCGACTTCTTGTCGAGCGCCTCGAAGTCCACGCTGAAGCCGTCCGGGCTCGGCCGCAGCATCGAAGGATTCGTTGTCCGGATCAGGCTGATGAGCGCCAGAATCATCTCGTCGGAGCTGAATGCGAATTCCACGCTGCCGGCCAAGATGCTCAGGCCCCGGTGCCCGTTTGCAGCAAGCTTTTCAACTCTTCCGCGAAGGTGGCCAATTCTGCCCGGCGCTCGGGCGTCGCTTCGACCTGCTTCGCTTTCCACACGAACCACTGCTTCCCTTCGCGCTGCAGGCGCACGCTGAGATTGCTGTCCACAAGATAACTCGGTTCGCCCACGAGTTGGAGACTGCCTGCGCCGGTCGGCTGCAAGAGCACCGCGCAATTCCCTTTGCGCACGCCGATGGCGCGTTCGTGCGGGGCAAACTGCACAAGCTGGAAACCCTGCGTGCGCAGCCGCTCCAGCACGGCGATTTGCTGGGGCGTCAGTTCAGGCATGCGAGGAAGCTTCGGCCAAAAGTTGCGCGCAGAACGCGCTCACGCAGCAGAATCAGCGGCGCCGCGCTCCAGCTCGGCGAGAATATGGCGCAGCGTGGCGATCAGCTCTTCGCGCCCCACGTGGCTTTTGCGGAACTGGATGCGCAGGCGGAAAGCCTCGTTCGCCGGCTGGTAATTGAAGATGAAGGGCTGGGGACGCGGGCCGCCGACTTTCTCATCGCGGCGCGCGCGGCGGGCTTCGTCGCGCGTCAAGCCGCCCTGCAGGATGCGCTGCATCATCTCGGCCATTTTCTTTTCGCCGGGCTGGCGGGCAATCTGGAGCAGCAGCGACTTCGAGGCAATTCCCTTTTCAATGCAGCGCTTGCGCACGGCGTCGGGGATGCTGCGGAGCGAGAGCGTCTCCGTCACCGACGAGCGCGCCTTGCCGATTTTCTTGGCGATATCGTCGTGGGTGTAATCGAACTGCGCGGCCAGGCGGTGCAGGCCTTCGGCTTCCTCGAACGGCGTCAGGTCCTTTCGCTGGAGGTTTTCAATCAGCGCGAGCTCGAGCGTTTCGGCGTCGTCGGCGATTTTCTCGATACACGGCAGCTCGCGAAGTCCCGCGGCGCGCGAGGCATGGTAGCGCCGCTCGCCGGAGATGATGTAGTACGCATCCTCGCGCGCCATAAAGCGCACCAGCAGGGGCTCGAGAACGCCCTTCTCGCGGATCGAATCGGTCAGCTCGTGCAGGTCGCCGAGCGCCTTGCGCGGCTGCTCCGGGTTCGGGCGGATCTTTTCAATCGGAATCATGCGCCCCACCGCCGCGCCGCTGTAACTCGTCAGCGACTCGACGTAGTGGGCGTCATGCCGCATCTTCAGTGTGACGGGCAATCCGATCCTCTTGGACACGTTGAATGACCTCCAGGGCAACCTTGCGGTACTCCAGCGCGCCGGGCGATTTGGGCGCGTACGTGAAGATGGTTTCCTTGTACGCCGGGCTTTCCTCCAGGCGCACGTTCTTGGTGATGCGCGTCTTGAACAGCACCGAGCCGAATACGGAGCGGATCTGCTCGTGCGTGTCGCGCGAGATGTTGGTGCGCTTGTCGAACAGCGTGATCAGCACCCCGAGCACTTTCAGGGCGGGATTCGGCCGCGCGCGGATGCGCTCGTAGGTTTCCAGCAGGTCGTCGGTGCCTTCAATGGCGAAGTAGGCCGCCTGGATGGGCACGATCAGGTGCGTCGAAGCCACCATGGCGTTCACGGTCAGGATGCCCAGCGCCGGCGGCGTGTCCACGAGGATGAACTCGTAGTCCTTCAGCACCGGGGCCAGAGCATCCTTCAGCTTGAACGGCGCGTCGAATTGCCCGGCGAGCTGCTGCTCGAGCTTGGCCAGCGCAAGCCGGCCCGGCGCGAGCGAAAGAAAGCGCGTCTTCGTTTCCTTGATGACGCTGGCCATCTCGGCGCGATGGTCGCTCAGCACCTCGAACATCGAGCCCTGCACGTCGGCGGGGTTAAAAAAAGCAATCGTGGAATTGGCTTGCGGGTCGAGATCAATCAGAAGGGTTTTTTTCTTGCGTTGCGCGAGAGCGGCGGCGAGGTTGATGGCTGTGGTGGTCTTACCCACGCCGCCTTTCTGGTTGGCAATCGCAAGGATCGCGGTCAAGCGCTCAGCCTGCTCCCGGGCCGCAACCGGGTGCCTACATATGGCCCCCGAGGCCACGCCCTACGCTACAGGTAGGCCCAAATCTACCCGCCGCCCGGGCCAGATGCAAGCAAAAAATACAGAGAATCGAAGGGTTTAGCCGACGCGCGGTTCCGGAGCACCGCAAACGGCCGGAGCCAGGCGTTGCGCCGTCGCCCCTGGCGTGACCTGTAGCGCCCGCAATTGCTTGCCACAGGTTTCCCGCCACGTTAAGATAGCCAACCTATTATTCCCTTTTCGCGGCGTTCGACATGCGGCTTGCCATTGCCATCTGCGCGACTCTACTCCTAGCGAACGGAAACTCTGCCTCTCCCGTTCCGGTCCAAGAGCAGCAAGCCCCTCCGAACACGGCCGAGCGAAAGCCTTCTTTTGAGTCGCTGGACCAATGGCTACGCGCCATCCGGGAAGCCGACAAGGACGCCTTCACCCAGCTTTACGCAACATCGCCAGCGCCCGAAATTCAAGCGGAAGGCAAGCCCGCCGATGTCCACGCCGAGGCCGGCTTCTGGACGTCGCTGAGGCCGGCGCAGGCCAAACTGGAGCTTCTCGCATCACAATCGCCGCAACCTCACGTCCAGACTTTTGTCTTCCGGCTCGAACTTTTGCGTGTTGGCTCTCCACGGCCGTCCACCCAGTATGTCAACGTCTCGCTCGTCTGGGTAGAAACAGGCGGCAACCAATGGCACATCGCCGCCAGCCAGCGAACGGGCTTGACCCGGCTCAAGCAGCCTGTGTCCACATCCGCGAACCTGTATCCCGCCGGCGTGGACGCCAACGCCACTATCCGGGACGCACTGACGCAAGCCGTCAAGGAGCACAAGCGCGTGCTGCTCGTTTTTGGCGCGAACTGGTGCTACGACTGCCACGTTTTGCACGAAGCTTTCGAGCGCGACGACATTGCGCCGCTGCTCCGATCCAACTTCTTGGTTGTGCCGGTGGACATCGGCCGGGGCGACAAGAACCAGGATTTGATGAAGCGGTACGAAGTTCCGATGGAGAAAGGGATTCCGGCCCTGGCCGTCCTAGAGGCCGACGGAAAACTTCTCTATAGCCAGCGTGGAGGAGAATTTGAATCGGCGCGGTCGCTTGCGCCTGACGACATCATCGGTTTCTTGAATCGGTGGAAGCCCTCAAAGACTGCCAGGCAGGAATAAGCGCGCCGCTCTTCTTTCAGATGGCCGCCTACATCTTGTAGCGGCCCAAGTCCTCGTCGTTCAGGTTTTCCAGCCACTTGCGCAGCTCTTCGCTGCTGCTTTTTTCCGAGATGGCGCTCGAGACCTTGGAGTTCTTCAGGACTTCCTCATCCACAAAAATCGGGCAGTCCACGCGCAGCGCCAGCGCGAGCGCGTCGCTGGGGCGCGAATCAATGGACATCACCTGGCCGTCGCGCTCCACCCAGATCAAGGCATAGAAGGTATCTTCGCGGAGGTCGTTGACCACCACTTTGTGCACGCGCACGTTCAGGCCGAGCAGCACGTTCCTCAGCAGGTCGTGCGTCATCGGCCGCGGGGTCTGGACTTTTTCGATTTCGAGCGCGATCGCGTTGGCCTCGTAGATGCCGACCCAGATGGGCAGGACCGCATTCCCGTTGGTGTCCTTGAGCACAACGATGGGCATGTTCGTAACCGGATCCATCATCAGGCCACGAATCTTCATCTCGACTTCCATCGTTGCCTCCCCGGACCGTTAGATGATCTGTTCGCCGACAAGGCTGTTCGGCCCGGCGCTCGTGATGCGAACTTGTACATATTCTCCCAAAAGCTCCGAGCGCAGCGAAGTGAAATTTGCGACACGGTTGCTCGAAGTGCGACCGGCCCACTGGCCAGGCTTGCGCGCCTGCCCGTCCACGAGCACTTCAAACGTCTGTCCGACGAGCGTCTGGTTGCGCGCCGCCTGGATCTGCCGCTGTTTCTCCTGCAGCACCGCGAGCCTTCTGCCCTTCTCTTCCTCCGGGATGGGGTCGGCCATCGAAAGCGCCCGCGTATTGGGCCGCGGGGAATACTTGAACGAAAAGATGCCGTCGTACTGAACAACGTCCAGCAGGCTGAGCGTTTCCTCGAAGTCGGCCTCCGATTCGCCCGGGAAGCCCACGATGATGTCCGAGGTGATGCTGATGGGCCGCCGCGCCGCGCGGATCAGCGCAATCTTCTCGAGATACGTCTCGCGCGTGTACGTGCGCTGCATGGCGCGCAGCACGCGCGTCGAACCCGACTGCACCGGCAGGTGCACATGGTCGCAAAGCGCCGGAGTGGCGTCCAGCGCCTCGACGATGTCGGCGTGAAAGTCGCTCGGATGCGACGTGGTGAAGCGCACGCGGCGAATCCCCGGGATTTCCGCAACCGCCAGCAGCAGCTCTGAAAAACGCAAGCCGCGCGGCGAGGGGTCCCTGTAGGAGTTTACAGTCTGGCCGAGCAATTGGGTTTCGGTGTAGCCGAGGTCGGCGAGCTGCCGCGCCTCGCGGAGCACCGCGGCGCTCGCGCGACTGCGCTCGGGGCCGCGCGTGAACGGCACGACGCAGTATGCGCACGCCTTGTCGCAGCCTTCGATGATGGTGATGTACGCGCGGAACGGGTTGTCGCGGCGGGTGATTTCGGTCTCAAACGTCTCGTCCGTGTCGGTCTCCAGACCGGTGACGCGCCGGTCGCCGGACTCAATCCGCGCGAGCAGCTCCGGCAATTTGCGGTAGCTCGCCGAGCCGCACACCAGGCTGACCCACGGCGCGCGCTCGAAGATCCGTTCGCCTTCCTGCTGCGCGACGCAGCCCAGCACCCCGATGGTTTTCCCTGCCTTCTGCGCAGCCTTCACGTCTCCCAGCCGCCCGAAGACTTTCTGCGCGGCCTTCTCGCGGATGCTGCACGTGTTGTAGAACACGAGCTGCGCGGCGTCGGGTGTTTCCACCTGCTGGTAGCCGCGCCCGAGGAGCACGCCGGCCACTTTCTCTGAGTCGTGCACGTTCATCTGGCAGCCGAACGTCTCGATATAGAACGTGCGGCCAGCCGCGGTCGGTGCGTCGGCGGCACGCGTGGCGTCGTCCGGGGAGACTCTCCCCTCAAGCGCTTCCAAGCGAACGTCAATCAGATTCGACATGGCGGCAAGAAATGATTCTAGCACATCCCTTCCTGCGGGACGGGAAACGCGGCTTGTG
>Ga0184639_10001528_pt1 | contig 10045 bp, 6 predicted proteins | sample PLM31_170_b2_FD_133155 | JGI IMG/M metagenome (GOLD analysis project Ga0184639, IMG submission 133155) | Groundwater sediment microbial communities from an aquifer in East River, Colorado, USA - PLM3-1_170_b2 | ecosystem: Environmental > Terrestrial > Soil > Riparian zone | place: USA: East... | reverse complement strand
TCAGCCTAGCCAGGCTCCAGGGCGCGCCTTCGGCGTGGGTCGTCATTACCGGACCCGCAACCGGAACGCCCGCCACGATCACAACCCAGTCGACTTGCTGTAACACGGTGCAGCTCGACGGCACCGCCTATGTGGCGCTGACGAACCTGACGATCGACAGCGCCGGTCTCGATGCGATCGACGGGGTGAACGCCAAGGGGAGCCCGACGCATGACATCCTGATCGAGAATTGTACCCTTGTGGGCCAAGGGAGCCATCAAGCCACCATCGGGATCTCCACCAAGTCGCCTGCGTGGCGCTGGATCATCCGGGGAAATCGGATTGTCGAGGCGGGCACGGGGATCTATCTTGGAAACTCCGATGGAACACAGCCGTTTATCGCCGGGGTCATCGAGGGGAATCTGATCCTGAACTCGATCGGATACAACATGGAGATCAAGCACCAACTCCCCTACGGGTCGCAATCCTGGGCTTCCCAGCTTCCCGCGGGCCCGCAGCGCACGGTGATTCGGAACAACGTCTTCATCAAGGAGAAGCACGACTGGCCCTCGAGCAAAGTCGCCGCGCCGCGGCCGAATTTGCTCGTGGGTCCCTTCCCCGATTCGGGGCCCGGAAGTTCGGACCTCTACGAGATCTACGGTAACTTTTTCTACCGAAATCCAGACGAGTCTCTGCTCCAGGCGACGGGCAGAGTCACGCTTCACGACAACATATTCGTTGGCTCCGGGCTTGGCCAGGTATCGGCGAATCTGACGGATCATAATGGTCCGCTCAAGCTCGCCCGTGTTTACAACAACACGGTCTACAGCGTCGCGGGGGGGGGCATCCAGTTCGCTTCGGCCGCGAGGGAGGGCGACGCGGTCGTTGGGAACCTCATCGTCACGGGAGGCAGAGGCCTCAGCGGGACCATCTCCAACTCTAGCGGGAATGTGATCGGCACGGTCGCGAACGATTCACTATATTTCGTCAACCCGTCCGAGATTCTCGGTCAGATGGACTTCTATCCGAAGCGCGGTTGCGTGAATTGCACCGGGACGGCTCTCCCCGTGACCCCCTTTGCGGGAGACACAGATTACGACCGGGACTTCAACGGGGCTTCGAAGGCAGGATTCACGTTCCGGGGTGCCTACGCCGGCGAGGGGGCAAACCCCGGATGGAGGCTCCAGGGTAATATCAAGACGGGCGCGCCCGGGAGCACGGATCACACGCCGCCGGATGCCCCGATGGACCTTCACCACCGCTAGGCCGCGGCGCCCCGCCGTCCGGCCGGGGCCTCGTCCGGCGCGCGGCCGATAATTCGGCATCCGCCCGCTCCCGTTTCACCCCCGCACGGCAGTGTCGAGCAAAGCCGCCAATTCTCCGGCCCTCGAGCGACGAGAGTGGCGCAGGATCTCGTCCTGTCCCGGCACGGGCGCGGTTCCCAGGCGGATGGCATCGAGAAATCGGGCGAGACCTTCGACGATACGGGGCTGTGAATCGAGCGGAGCCACGGTATCGATACCCGCTGTGGCGAGCACACGCGCCGTATCTCCTGCGACGTCGGTCATGGCGAAGATCGGGCGCCGGGCACGAAGGTATTCGTAGACCTTGGCTGGGATCTGGTGATTGGAATTAGAGGCCTGGAAAAGGAGAAGCCCGTCCGCGGCTAGCATCTCGGCGAGCGCCGCGCGATATCCCACCTGAGGCTCGAGCCGTACGATGTTGTCGATCCCGGCCTCACGCACCATCGGTCGGTAGGTATCATCGAACCCGCTCCCGCGCAGCACGATCTGGAGCGTTGACGGGGAGACCCTCCCGTCGCGCCGGAGCGCCGCGATCGCGCCAAAGAATGCTCGAGGGTCGCGCTCCGAAGGATAGAGGAGGCCGCTGTGAATCAAGGTGATGCACGAGCGTTCGACGGAGGAACCCGAGGCTCCCCGCTCCGCATCGAGGAACTTTTCCTCGTCGTAGCCATTGGGGATAACCGCCCACCGCGTGGCGGGAAGGTGGGGGTAGCGCTCGGCGTACATGCGGAGGGCGCCCGGCGTGGTGAATACCGTGCGGGTGGCCCGTGCGACTGTGCTGCGCTCGATCCGTCGGTAGACGCTTCGGACTGTGGCATCCGGGGGGTAGTGTGGCTCGGTCATGGAATCGCGGAAATCCGCGATCCACGGAATGCCCGAGAGCGAGTGAAGGCAGAGGCCAATCAGGTGAGCCGTCGCGATCGGATAGGTGGACCACAGGACCTCGGGCCTGTACCGGCGCAGGATCCTGAGCCCACTGGGGATCGCGCCCAGGCACCAGCTTGACCACCGGTCCGGAAGCGCGAGCAGCTTGGGGTACGCACCGCGAAAGGCAAGGTGCCGGGAGGCGTCGAGTGCGAACGCTCGGTGGACCGGGACGTCGGTTGGGACGTCGCCAAGCTGGTCCTCCCCCGTGTCCGGGTAGGCCCGAGGGTGGGAGGTCAGCACGACCGGCTGCCATCCGTACTCGCGGAGATACCTCGAGAATGCCAGCGTCCGTTGAATACCGCTGCTTCCTCTGAGAGGCGGGTAATGGTACGCGATAAGGAGGACCCGCCTCATCCCTCCGCCCGCCCGTAGCTCCCTCGGTTCAGGGTACGTCCTTGAGGGCGTCATCGTAGGTTCCGCGTCGTCGGGCCAGGATCGCCGCGCCGTCGCGGACGAAGACTTCGGCCGGCGTCGGTTGGCTGAGGAATCCGAGCGGACTGGCCGTCCGGGCGTATGCACCGGATTGGAAGATTCCGAATAGGTCGCCGACCTGGGCCGTCGGCAACACGATGTCCCGCGCGAGCACATCGAGCGGAGTGCAGAGGGGGCCGACGACATCAAACGTGGCGGCCTGGGGATCGTCCAGTCGATTGACGAGGGCGGCCGGGAAGTTACGCTTGATGACCTGGCCGAGATTGCCCGAAGCCGCGAGATGGTGATTCATCCCCCCGTCCAGGATGAGAAACGTCTTTCCCCTGGATTCCTTGATGTCATTGACGCGCGTGACATAGATCCCGGCCTCCCCAACCAGGTACCTGCCGGGCTCGATCAAAAGCTGTGTGTCGTGGAACCGAGCGTCCGCGCGTATCTCGGACACGAGCGGCGCGAGTGACGCGCCCAGGCGATCGATCGGAAGTGGGGCCTCGTTTGGAAAGTACGGAATTCCGAGGCCCCCGCCAAAATCCACCGTGCGAAGGGAGCGTCCGATTCGATCCGCCACGCGGCGCGCGATCTCGATCCCCCGCCGGTACTGGGCCACGAGGACGTCCGCGTCGAGGATCTGGGTGCCGGTGAAGAGATGAATTCCCTGGAATTGGATGTGCGCATCATCGACGAGATGGTCCAAGACGGCGTCGAGTCGCTCTTCGTCCACGCCGAACGGCGCCGGCTTGCCCCCCATCCGCATCGCGCCGCCCTGGACCTCGGCGCCGGGATTCACCCTGAGGGCCACACGCGCGCGGATGCCGAGGCTCTCGCTGATCGTGGAGACACGGTGGGCCTCGCGGAGCGATTCGACGTGAATCTCGCCGATGCCCCGTCCGAGGACAAACTGGAGCTCGGCCTCGGTTTTTCCGGGCCCGGCGAAGAGGATGCGCTCGGGAACGCATCCGGCGCAGAGCGCCTGATGGAATTCTCCGGCGGATGCGATCTCGAGGCCGAGGCCCAGATTCAGAAAGTGCCGGACAACGGCGGGACATGGGTTCGCCTTGACGGAGTAGCTGATGGCGAATTCGTCCGGGTAAATTTTTCGGAGGAGGGCGAACTGGCGATCCAGTACCTGGGCGTCGTATAGAAACAGCGGCGTTCCATGCTCCCGCGCCAGGGCACTCACCGGAATCCCGCCGACTAGGAGTTCGCCGCCCGTCGCGCCGAAGTGGCGGGCGACCAAAGACCGGACGTGATCCACGTTCAACTCCCCTGTCGCCGTCGCAGCGCCGGATAGTCGATCTTGCCGCTGCTCGTCTTCGGCAGGCGGTCGAGAACCTCGATGGACTTGGGGACCATGTATGGGGGCATTTTTTCGCCGCAGAAGGCGCGAAGGGCCTCGGGATCGAGCGACGTTCCTTCACGGGGAACGACGAACGCGGCGACGGCTTGGCCGAGCATGGCGTCGGGAACTCCGATCACGGCGGCGCCCTGCACTCTCCCACTCTGGAAGAGCACCTCCTCCACCTCCGTGGGGCTAATCCGGAAGCCAGAGGACTTGATCATGTTGTCGCGGCGACCGACGAAGTAGAGAAACCCGTCCTCGTCCATCTTCACCAAGTCTCCGGAATAGCAGACTTTCTCGACCTCGCCGATCTCCGGTGGGAGGAAGGGATTTGGTCGGAGTACCCGCGACGTCAGCTCGGGCTGCCCCCAGTACCCCATGGAGACGGTCGGTCCGCGGTGCACGAGTTCCCCGATCTCGCCCGGGCCGCATCGCCGGCCTGTCTCGTCCACGATCAGGATCTCCGTGTTGGGAATTGCCCTTCCCATGGACGTAGGCCGCCTGTCCAGCTCCTCGGGTGGGAGGTAGGTCGAGCGGAACGCCTCGGTAAGTCCGTACATCAGGAACACCTTCGTCGTGGGAAGAGCCCGGCGCAACGTGGCCAATACGTCCTGGGGCATGGCCCCGCCGGTATTCGTGATGTAGCGGAGGTGGGGATACGTTCCTTTCTGGAGCGACGAGCTCGGCTGCGCAAGCAGGCTCCACAGGGTCGGGACGCCGGCCAGACCGGTGATCCGCTCGTCGTGGAGCGCGGTGACGATCTCCCGCGCGAAGACGAACGGCCTTAGGACGATCGTGGCACCTTGTTGGAAGGCGGTCATGATCTGGTTCAGGCCGGCGTCGAAACTGAATGGGAGGACGGCGAGAATGCGCTCCGTCTGGGTGATCCCGAGGTAGTCGGAGACGATGGAGCTCCCCGCTATGACCTGTGCGTGGCTCAACATGACCCCCTTGGGTTTCCCGGTTGAGCCAGACGTGTAGAGAATCGCGGCGAGATCCTTCTCGATTGAAGCCTCCTGGTCCCCAGCCGGCGCGGAGGATTCGCAGAGTACATCGAAGGGATGGATGGGGAGCTTGACTCCCAAGGGGATATCGGATCCGACGACCACCAAATACTCCAGGGATGGGATCGATTCAAGTATCGGCGCGATCGAGGCAAGCTTGGGCGCGGAAGTAATGAGTCCTCGCATGCGGCAATCCCTGGCGATATGGGATACCTGATCCGGGAAGAGGACTCCGTTGATCGGCACAAAGACGCCGCCGGCACGCGCGACGGCGAATATCGAGAGCGACTGTTCGATGGAGGCGTCCAAGTAGATGCCGATCCGGTCGCTCCGCTCGAGTCCGCAGCGCCGGAGCCCGTCGGCGAGATTGGAGACCCGCCTCCAGACCTCAGCGTAGGTGAACCGGCGGTCCCCGTGAACGAGTGCCTCTTTGTCCGGGAGTCGGCCGACGCTCGTGCGGAGCATGTGGTGGATCAGGAATTCCATGCTACCTGCTCTCCGCCTGAGCGCCGCGATCGCGCTTGTCCTCGACGAAGCGGGCGATGCTCGCGATGGATTCAAAGCTCTCGGGAAGGAGGTCCTCGTCCGCGACCGTGATTTCGAATTCGCGCTCGACAAACGCCACGACTTCGAGAATGCCCAGCGAATCAAGAATTCCGCTGCCCAGCAGTGGGTCACCGTCGCCTATGGCGCGCTTTCGCGCCAGCGGAAACTGGTTCAGGATGAAACTTCGAATCCGAACGTGGGCGGAGTCAATCGGCATGATCGGCCCCGGCGGCTCTCAACCGTCTCTGTCCCCTACGAGCCCGGCCCGCACCTAGATCGGCCACTCGAATTGTGAGCGCCATCGGTCTCAGTCCTTCTTCAACTTTGGAATTGTGGTCGACCGGGAATCGATCGGAATGGGACGGCGCACCCGCTAAAGCTCATGCGCCCAGCTTATTGTAGAGCAGCCTCACGCCGAATGCAAATATGTCCTCGTCCCAAGGCGTGGCCCGACGGAGCTCAAAGACGTCCGCTTCGGGCTCGTTCGGGCCGGGGATCGTGGTCACCGCGTAGGCGTAGCCCGCTTCCCGAAGAAGCCCCTTCGATTCCGCGCGAAAGTCCGTCCGGGCTCCGTTGGGATAGGCGAATCCGTCCACGACAACGCCGAGCTCTTCCTCGATCTTTCGCTTCGATTCCACGACTTCGTGCCGCGCCTGGTAAGGGTCGACCCGCGACATGATCGGATGCGTGGCCGAGTGAGATCCAAAATGAACTCCAGCCCGGTGCATGGCCCTTACTTCATCCCAGGAGAGCATGAGGCCGGGAGCTTCGCGAGGCGGGCCGACACGAAGCGCGTCGCGAAGCCGCGTGACGACCTCAGCTCGCTTGGTTTCGCTCAGGATCCGGATGTACGCGAGAACCTCCTGCTGCACGCGGAGCCGATCCGCAACGGTAGCAAGTGGCCCGCCGATCCTCGCCGGGCCGAAGGGCTCAAGGGTCGGCTCGACCGTCTCCCGGAAGGCCGAGAAGACGTCATCGTGCCACAACTGGCGGGCGGACCCGATGGCTGATGTCGCAAGGAAGATCGTGGCGGGGACCGAGTGTCGTTGGAGAACTGGAAACGCGTTGATGTAGTTATCCCGATAGCCGTCATCCAGGGTGACCGCGATGGAGTTGTCGGGAAGCGCCCCCTCGCGGAGTCGCGAGACCAGGTCGGAGAGCGCCAAGACGTGAAAGCGCGAGGATACGTACGCCATCTGGCGCTCGAATTCGACCGTCGGAATGCCTCGAAAGTACGGATCCCCGTCATCGTTCACGCGATGGTAGATGAGGATCTGTGCGTTCCGGGTCTTACGCCATCGGACGAAGGGGAATGCGGGACGACCCGTTCTATCCAACCGGAGGCGAGCGGCGTTCACGAATGGCCGGGCGAGTGCCAGCAGGCCGCTCCAATGCAGGAAGTGGGAGGCAAAGCGGAAGGTGCGGCTTCGGAAGGGGAGCCGGTCGGAGCCCACGGCTCAACCAGGGCTTCCAGAATCGGCCGAGGAGTCCCTGCCCTTCGATTCGAGACCACGATGCCACAATTCGAGGATCATCAGGTTCCACAGCGTGGCTGCGTAGAAGGAAGTCGAGTCCGAGCGATGCCGACGGACCAGGTCTTCAAGCGCCTCCCGCTTGAAGTAGCCACGAGAGAGCGCCCGCGGCCCCAGCACGAGGTCGTCCATCATGTCCACCAGCAACTTGTCCGTCTGGAGCCAGTGCCCGATCGGAAGGCCGAAACCGTGCTTCGACTTCTCGCGCACCTCGACCGGAAGAAGATCCGCATAGGCGCGTTTGAAGAAAGTTCGAAGCTTGCGGCCGCGCATCTTCACGCGAGCCGGAACGGTCATCGCGAATTCGGCGAGATGTTGGTCCAGGAACGGGAATCGCACCGTCACGCCGGCCGCTTCGCTCATCCGGGTGACCTTGAAGAGGTCGTTGTCCGAGATGGCGAGGTGGAGATCCAGGAAGAGCTGACGATCCAGCTCGGTCTGCGCGGGGGCCTCGTCGTGCAGGCGCTCCAGCGTCGCCCCGGGGTCGTATTCGCGCCCCACCTCGACCAGAAAGTCAGGCGCCAGAAACCGCTCCATCGGAATGACGTTGAAGAAGTCGTACGAGGTCAGCCGCTTTCCCGCCGGCAGCGTGGCGCGGGCGATGTACTTCTTACCCTTCACCAACAGATCCAACCGCAGTCGATCCGCGAGGGCGTTGACTACCGGCTCAATGACGCCGCGGCCCATCCAGCTGGGAATCCGGTTGTAGTAACCGAAGAGATGCTGCGTGGCGTAGCGCTGGTTTCCGCCGAACAATTCATCTCCACCGTCCCCGGCGTAAAGCACGTCCACGCCGTGCTCACGAGCGAGTCGCGCGCAGAGGTGCGTGGGTATGGCTGAGGCGTTTCCGTACGGCTCATCGAACGATGCCAGGAGTGCCGGAAGCACCGCGGCCACGTCTTTGGGTACGACGAAGTATTCGAAATGCTCGGCCCCTAGGGCCCGGGCGGCGATCCGCGCGTAGCTGATTTCGTTGAACCGGGGCTCGCCGAATCCAATGGAGAAGCTCTTGATGGGTTGGCCGGCGGCCTGCATGAGGACCCCGGTGACCGTGCTGCTGTCGATCCCGCCGCTGAGGAAGGTGCCCAGTCGGTCGGGCGACCCGTCGACCCGGAGGCGGCGCCCGACCGCCGCGGAGAAGTGGGACCGGAGGTCGGCGGCGAGTTCGGGCTCGCGGCCGGCGCTCGGGTGGAGAAAGTTGATCTGCCAATAGGGGGCGAGCGTTGTCCTGCCCCGCCGGTGCACCAGGAGATGACCTGGCGGGAGCTTGGCGATCTCCCGAAACACGGTCTTCGGCGTGGGAATGACCGAGGACGCCACCGTGTCTACGATGGTCTCGGGCCGAATGGTGGCCGTAATCGGAGTCGGTGACTCGAAGAGTGCGCCGATCCGTGAGGCGAAGACGAGTTGGTCGGGGTAATCGGCGTAGAAGAGGGGGTGGATCCGGAAGCGGTCGGTCGCGAGGTGCAGTTGCTCGATTCGCCCGTCCCAGAGGGCAAAGGAGATCTCGCCGTCCAAGCTCTCGACGAAGGAGATGCCATCGCGCAAATAGCGTCCGAGCATCTCCTCGGGCGGATTCGGACGCTCGCCGGCGCGACCTCCGGGTGAGTCGGGTTCGTAGAGGCTGCCATAGAGGACGATCGCGACCGGGGCTCCGTCTCTCGTCGCGTGCGCCACTCCTCCGACCTGTCTTCCAAACAGAGATGCGCCGAATAGAATGGGACCCAGTGCCAGTGTCGCTGTGCTCGCGGCGCCCGCCTCGGTGGTCCCGATGGACAGCCGCCCGCACATCGACCGCAGCGAGGCCCGCGTGAGACGCATTTCCCTGCTCTTCGCGAGGACGCCGCAGATCCCGCTCATGCGATCCGCATTTCCGAACGCTGAAGCATCAAGAATCGCCCGGAATCACGATGTCCCACGCTCCGCGTCGAGCATCGGACTCACGCCAACCCGGCTCACGACGGTTCGGTACTTGCCCGAAGCCTCGAGGGGAATTTCCGCAACCGAAACGAACTCGACACGCATCGCCGCCCCAAGGCGGGCCCGTACGCCGCACACGATCGATGACTCCACATCGGCGGGAAGCTTTTCAGGCATGACGAGGAGGATCCTCACCAGGTCGCGGGTCTCCTGAATGATCTTGAATGCCTGGAGGCTGCGCAAGCTGCGAAGCAGGTGGACGACCGCCTGGCCGGGAATGCGGGAGCCGTCGAGGCTGAGGAGCAAATCATCGGCCCGTCCGTGAATTTCGCGGAGCAGCGGAAGGCCGCGACCACAGGCGCATGGCGCGTCGTGGAGCACACCGACGTCACCGGTACGATACCGAATGAAGGGAAAATCTTCCGTCGCGAGGTGGGTCACTAGAATCTCCCCTGCGCAGCCCGGCGGCAGGGGCAGTCCGCGATCATCGACGATCTCCACGATCACGTCCTCCGCGTTCAAGTGCATTCCTCCCTCGGGACACTCATGCGCGACGAAACCTGAGTCGCGACCGCCGTAGCAATTCGCCACGCGGCACCCGAAGACGCGCTCGATGAGCTGGCGCTGGTGGTCGTACAGCTGTTCCGAAGTGAGGAATGCGACGCGGATGCCTAGTCCGCCGACATCTCGCCTCCGCTCCTCGGCGTGGCGGGCGAGCTCCGAGAGGGCTGACCCGTGAGAGAAGATCTGGACGGGCCGGACCCGCTCGAGCGTGTCCAGGTATCCGTCCAGCCGCTTCGGCGTCATTCCGACCGCCGAAAGGAGCGTGCTACGGAACAGCCAGTCGCGGATCGCCCGAACGCGATCCTGTCGAGTGACCTCGATCGGGGAACCCCAGAGCACTATTTCGGGATCGCCCACGCGGGCGCCCCACCAGCGCATCGTACGGCAGCGCGAGGCAACGTCGGAGCTCACTCTGGCAGGCCCCACGAGGAACTGGAGCGGCTCCCCGGTCGAGCCGCCCGTGCTGAAGCGGGTGAGACGCCGAGCCCCCGAAGCGAC
>Ga0184639_10001527_pt1 | contig 10048 bp, 6 predicted proteins | sample PLM31_170_b2_FD_133155 | JGI IMG/M metagenome (GOLD analysis project Ga0184639, IMG submission 133155) | Groundwater sediment microbial communities from an aquifer in East River, Colorado, USA - PLM3-1_170_b2 | ecosystem: Environmental > Terrestrial > Soil > Riparian zone | place: USA: East... | reverse complement strand
GCTGATTCCCGTGGACCACGCCGACCCGATCGAGATGCCGGACGACGATTATCCGCTTCTGCTGACGACCGGACGGCTCAAGCATCACTGGCATACGATGACGCGCACAGGAAAAAACCAGGCTTTGCGCAGGAGCGCACCGGATCCCATTCTCGAGATCAACCGAACCGATGCACAGCGGTTCGGCATCCAGGACGCCGACTTCGTCGAGGTTATTTCGCGGCGCGGCAAAGTCATGGTGCAGTGCCGGGTCACGGAAGAAATCACCCGAGGCGCCTGCTTCCTGCCATTTCATTGGGGACGCGAGCATGGATTTTTCAAAGCCGCCAACAATTTAACGATTGCGGCGCGGGATCCGGTTTCCCGGCAGCCGGAGCTGAAGGCGTGCGCCGTGCGGGTGCGCAGGGTCGTGAACTTCCCGCTCTCAGATAATTGACGCGGTTCGGGCAATGACGGCAGATTTTAGCGGATTGATTGGGCTGGTACGGGAAGCTCCTACGTAAGCGGCGAGACCCGTAGGCGCCGTGCGAAAGCGCGTTGAGCGGGGCACTTGAATTAGAGGTTCATCTTCGAACCCGGCTTCTAACACTTGCCTAATAAGCGGGCATAGTGCTGATTACCAAATGGGCGGTCGCAAAAATTATCCCCTAACCCAGTGGATGAAAATTGCGAATTATTCGGCTTTTATTATAGTTCGATTATTGCGAGCTAGACGGCATCAGGTTTGCACTTAAAATTAGGCTTGAGGTAGTTTGGAAAACGTAGTACAGAAAGACTCGTTATTCTCTCAAATCATGCTGAGGAGGAAGAAATGAAGAGGGGACCTTTATCGTTTTTATTGATTTTGAGCATTTTGGTTCTTTCGCTCAGACCCATATACGCGGCGGAACCCGAGCAGAAACCGGCGACGCCGGAACAGAAACCAGCCGAGCCGGCGGATAAGCCGTTGGAGCCCGGATGGCTCAGCCTGGATTGTTGTGTTGGCCCGGTGGACCAGGCCATCGGCGACGCCAAGTCGGTTGTGGAAAAGGCACTGGGAATTAGTATCAGCGGCTTTCTCGACAGCGCGTATAACTGGAGTTCTAATCACCCGCATAGTCCAGCCAACATCAGCGGTCGGATTTTCAACAAGGACCACAACAAGATCGAATTCAATAACTTTAATCTTACGTTGGACAAGCCGGAAAAGGATTGGGGCGTTGGCTTCCATTTGTCCGGTATGTTTGGCCGGACGGCAGAGTTGTTAAGGGAAAGCACATTGTGGGGTTCCTCGCTCCATAAGGAACCGTCAGCCGAATTGTTCGAGTCGTATGTGACTACTACCATCCCGATCGGTGAGGGGCTCCAATTCAAAGGCGGTTTGTTTGTGACGCTGTTGGGAGCGGAAATCATTTCGCAGCCAGGCTCTTACAATTTCAACATCACTAACTCTTTCGACTTCTTCTATGCTATTCCGTTTCGCCACCTGGGCGGTCTTTTTACCTATCCGGTTCTCAAGACGCTTAGCGTGACCGGTGGACTCGTTACCGGATGGGATGACCCTCATGATAACAACCACGTACCGTCGTTTTTGGGCGGGGTTAATTTTACGCCATCGGATAGTTTCGCGTTGGCAAGCAGTATCATTGTCGGCCCTGAACAGCAAAACAAAAATGGCCGGCAGAGGGTAACCTGGAGCAACGTCGCGACAATAAAACCAATGGACTCTCTTACCCTTCTTCTGGATTACACCCTTGGTGCCGAAGCCAAAGCCCCGACACCAACGGGCAATCGACAGGCGTATTGGCATACTTTGTCTGGTGTAGCCTCCTACGACTGGACCGACCGCTTTAGTACGGCGCTTAGGGGAGAGGCGTTCTTGGATCTGCAAGCGGCGAGGACGTTTGGCTTCGCGGCCACTAAACCTATACACAACGTTGCCCTGGGCGATTTCACTCTGACGGGAAGTTACAAGTTCACTAAGATGTTTCTGGGACGGGCCGAGGTGCGGCAAGACTTTGCCAATCGAGGCGTTTTTCAGAATGGGACTAGCCGCGCCGACGCTAACCAGACAACTTTGGCCTTGCAACTGATTTACACTTACTAAGCAAGCCTCCGCTTGGTGCGCACGGGGAACGGACGCCGCTCCGTTCCCCGTTTTTTTTACCCGGCCTGTTTTCTGAACCGTGGATAAATACAATGGTGTCAGGCCGCGGGATTCATTGGTCGCGGTTGGAGTTGGGGAAAAGGATCACCGCTAGTTTCAAACATGCAACTTGAAAAGAGCTTGGCGTCCAGTTATAAGTTTCTGACTTGCTATGAAACGACTTGGAGGAATTGTCTGTTGTCTTTTCCTGCTTCTTGCTAGCGCTGCCTGGGCGCTGGAAAGATGTCAGAGCTTCGACGCGCATCCGAGCGGACATGAGCATGGCGAGGCGGTTTCTCACTCCCATACGCAGGACGTCGACCACCTTCGGTACCCGCAGTCACCCCACGACCAGACGATACATTGCGCAGACTCTCGCGAAGTCCCCAATTATATCTCCCAGCCGTCGCCCAGGCTTGATCGTTTAAATGTCGCGTATCGGATTTTACCCTCGTCACTCGCGCCGTTCACGGTCGAGGCCAGTGGCTGGTTGGCGTATGGTGAGAAAAGACCTCCCGGTTGGTTTTTATCGGCTGTATCGACCTATCTCTCCCTTTCGGTTCTGCGCTTTTAGCGCTCCCACTCCTTTCCTAGTCTAGTTGTCTACCGGATTCGTTTGTCCGAAGGTCGGGCGCGATTGCTTTAGCCCGGCCTAAAATCATGCTTCGTCACAATCGGTGTGAGCCGGATAAGGATCATCTTATGGTGAACATCCAAGCGTGGGCTTCCCGTTTCTTACTGTCGATCACAGTGCTCCTGCAAAGTTTGCCGGCAAGTGCAGCTCAGGAGATTAAATTGGATTTGCCAACGGCCATAAAGATGGCCCTGGAGCGAAATCTGGAGCTGAAAGCCAAGAGTGAGGAGCTAGGGATAGCTGAGGGAAGAGTGATCAAGTCAAATCTTTTTCTCCAAAATAATCCGGAGCTGGAATCAGACCTGGCGAACAAGCGTTTAAAAAAACCCGAAGAAGGGTTCAACAAGAATCTTTTCCAGCCAGGCGTGTCCCTCTCTCAGGAGTTTGAGATTGCTGGCCAACCTAGATATCGGCGCGAGGCGGCGCAGAGAAATCTGGAAAAGGTCGGTTTTGAGGTAAGCGATTTTGGCAGAACTCTTCGCTTCCGCATCACTGAGCTGTTTTTAAAGCTTTTGAATGGTAAGGCAAAAATCAACCAGGCCGAACAGATTGTTGATTTTAAGAACCGCTTGCATGAAGCCTCCAAAGATCGTTTGGCGGCAGGTGATATCCCTGGAGTTCAGCTCGCCATTGCCGAGTTTGAGCTTAACCGAGCCAAGAGCGAACTCATCTCTTTGCAGAGGGAATACGAAGAGTTTCTCTCGCGTCTGAGAACGGATCTCGTCTTGGAAAAGGAGGAGAGTATCGAGCCTGTGGGCGATTTAATCCGCGCGCCTCTCGCAGCTTCTCTCGACGAGCTTTTCAAAAGTGCTCTGGAAAAGAGACCGGACTTGGCTGCTTTAGATCAAGAGAAAAAAGTTACCGAAGCCGAGGAGTTACTTACCAGGGCCGAAAGAATACCCAACATTACATTTGGTATGTTTTACGAGAAGGACGACAAGGACAACGTTGTCGGGGGAAAAATTTCGATCCCGCTTCCCTTTTTTGATCGCAAGCAGGGAGAGCGCCGTGAGGCCCTGGCTCGGAAAAGCATCGCAAACCTAAACTACCTCCATAGGCGGCAATCGCTGGAAAAAGAGGTCCGTGCCGCCTTTACAAGGTTCAAACTCGCCGAGAGAGATCTTTCATACTACCCCGAAGGAGCGATGAAAAGGTTTGATGAGAGCCTCGAGCTTTATCAAAGAGCATACCAGGAGAGGGCGATAGACCTGGCGGACGCGATTGTGTTTCAAAACCAGGTTATCGAGGCACGCCTCAAATTCATTGATACGCTCACCGTGTACAATCTTTCTCTGGCCGAGCTAAAGTTCCAGGCCGGAATCGAGTAAGGGGAAAATTATGCGCAACAAGAAGATCGTTTTTTCTCTCGCCTTGGTTTTACTTCTCATGGTCGCTTATTGGTTGGGAAGGGTTACTGGAAAGGCAGGCAAGAACGGGGCTACGTCTCGTGAGAAAGTTCCGGCAGTCGCTACCAAATCCCACGACGAGGCAGCCCCTCACGCCCACGAAGCGGGCAAGGCCGACGGCCATGATGAGGGCAAGGAAGCGACGGCAGGCTTCAAGCTTAGCGCCGAGGAGAAGGCGAATATCGGCTTAAGGACAGTTGTTGCGGATCTCCGGCCGATAGAAAGCGTCATTCGAGTAGCAGGGGTCGTCAAGGCACATCCCGATAGAGAGGCGCAGGTAAGCAGCCGGGTCTCAGGCAAGATAGCGAGCCTCTCAGCCAGGGTGGGTGACGGGGTCTCGAAAGGTCAACGCTTGGCGGAGGTCCAGAGCGCGGAGATTCAAAAGCTTCAGGTGGAGCTGCTCCAGGCGGAAAACAAGCTTGTTCTGCACACGGCTGAGCTTGAGCGCATTCAAAGGCTGGTGGAAAGCAAAATCGCCGCTCAAAAGGAACTGATCGCTGCCCAGAACCAGCATCAGGCCGGGTTAAACGAGATCGAAGGTCTGGAAAAACAATTGGTTCTCCTGGGTTTGCCCGAAAGTGCGGTGAAAAAAACGCGCGCCGAAAAGACCATTGCCACCTTTTCTATCTTTGCTCCCATCAGCGGGGCGGTGGAGGAACGGAATGTCGTTCTAGGAGAGACAGTCGAACCCAATAAGGTGATCTTTAAAATTGTTGATCCCTCGACTGTATTAATCGAGGGCAGTGCCTTTGATGAGGCATTGCCGCAGCTAAAAATCGGACAGACGGTACGGATTCGCCTTGGTTCGTATCCGAAAGAGCTCTTTACGGGGAAAATAGCCCGCTTCAGTCCCAGCATCGATCCGCAAAAGCGCGTGCTTCGTCTATGGGCTGAGGTTCCAAATCGCGGAGGAAAATTAAAGCCCAATCTATTTGCCGAGATGGATGTTGTCATAGGAGGAGGTCAAGAGGTGCTCGCGATCCCTTTGGAGGCACTCATAACGACTGAAGGAGAGAGCTTTGTATTTGTGGAAGAGAAGGGTTCGTTCCGCCGTGCTGCCGTTGTCGTGGGGGCAAGAGACGACCTTTATGTGGAGGTAAAAACCGGGCTGCTTCCGGGCGACCGCGTGGTGACCGATGGAAAGCAGCAAATTTACACCAAGGCGCTGATGGCGCGGCAGGGCGGAGCGGCACTAGGCGGGCATGGGCACTAAAGGCATGGCGCAAAGCGGTAAGGGCAGAGCGCAATGGACTGTATGCCCTATGCTCCATGCTCTTTGCGGATTAGAAGGAGCTAAGAATGTTTGACTGGATAACGAAGTGGTCCCTGCGCAACCGTTTACTCACGGTGGTGGCGTTTGTCATTGTTCTCGTGGTGGGAATCTTCGCGGTTTGGCAAATAACCCTGGACGTCCTGCCGGAGTTCGCCCCGCCGCAGGTGGTGATTCAAACCGAAGCGCCTGGCCTTTCGCCGGAGAATGTGGAGACGCTGATCACATTTCGCATCGAGGCCGTAGTGAACGGGACGCCCGGAGTGGATGTGGTCCGTTCCAAATCCTCGGCGGGGCTGTCCACCGTCATCGTGGTCTTCAAGTGGGGAACCGATATCTATACGGCAAGGCAGCTTGTCAACGAGCGACTCCAGGAGGCGCGCGAGCAGTTCCCTCCTGGGACCGAAGCGCCGGTCATGCTTCCCATCACCTCCGCCGTGAGCTGGTTGATCAAGTTCGCCCTGCAAAGTGACAAGGTTTCCCTTTTGGATCTACGGACCCTTTGCGACTGGGATATCCAGAACCGCCTCGTGGCCATTCCTGGAGTCGCCTCTATGGTTTGTATGGGGCCGGGACCTAAGCAGTATCAAGTCCTCCTTTCCTCGCCAAGACTCCTACAATACGACGTCACTGTGAAGGATGTAGTAGAGGCGCTCCGGGAGACCAACAAAAATGTGCCGGGAGGCTTCAACGTTGTCCACGGCCAGGAGTATGTGGTCACGGGGGTCGGAAGAGTAACCTCGCTTGATGACCTTAAAAACACCATTGTTACCGAACGGGAAGGTGTTCCCATTCCATTGAAACTAGTAGCCGAGGTTCGTTTTGGCCCGGAGTTCCCAAGAGGGGACAGCGCCTACATGGGCAAACCGGCGATTATTGCCACGGTCTCTAAGCTCTTCGGTGCCGACACGCTTACGGTCACGTATCAGGTAGAACAGGCGCTGGAAGAGATTCGGAAAACCTTGCCTCAGGGTGTTCAGATGCATCCCCAGGTCTTCAGGCAGGCTAACTTTATTGAGTCTTCTATTCAAAACCTTCGGCGCGCTCTGCTGGAGGGAGCCGTAGTTGTCACTATCGTAGTCGTATTTTTTCTCTTCAATGTTCGAGCCTCACTGATCACCTTAACTGCCATGCCCTTAAGTCTGCTTCTGGGCATTCTTATCCTCAAGGCATTCGGCGTAGGGATCAATACCATGACCTTGGGTGGACTGGCGATCGCCATAGGCGCGGTCGTCGATGATGCCATCATCTATGTAGAGAACATTTTCCGGCGATTGCGGGAAAACCGGCAACAGGAAAATCCTCTCCCGGCCATTGAAGTGGTGTTTCACGCCTCCCGAGAGATCCGGGATTCCGTTGTCTATGCTACCTGGATTATTCTTGTTGTGTTTGGTCCTATATTTCTTCTCACCGGAGTTGAGGGACGAATCTTCACTCCGTTAGGACTTGCCTTTACCGCCTCTCTCTTTGCCTCCCTCATTGTGGCTGTGACTCTGACGCCGGTGCTTTGTTCTCTCTTGCTGATCAAGGCGAGAGTCGTAGGGAGACAGGGGCTTGAGCCTGAGCAGGAGAGTTTTACCATTCGCCACCTTAAAGCGTCCTATGGGCGTCTCCTTCGAGGCGCCTTGGACCGTTCAGGATTGGTGATCGTAGTCTCGGTTATTCTTCTGACGATTAGCATCGTTATGTTTCCGTTTCTCGGCCGCTCCTTCCTGCCGGAATTTCACGAGGGGAATTTCATCTTGGCGGTTACCAGTCTCCCCGGCACTTCACTTCCAGAGTCGATGCGCCTGGGGTACCGAATCACTGAAATGCTTCGGAAATATCCCGAGGTTGTGTCTGTCGCCCAACGGGTGGGCCGGGCGGAATTGGACGAGGACGCCATGCCGCCTAATTTCATAGAGTTTGATATCCAACTTCACTACGGGAAAAGGGACCCGGAAGAGCTTATTCACGCCCTCCGAGAGGGTTTGGAAAAGATTCCCGGCGTAGCAGTAAACTTGGGGCAGTTCATTGCTCACCGTTTGGATGAAGTGCTCTCGGGCATTCGCGCGCAAATCGCCATCAAGATTTACGGGGCTGATCTCGACCGGCTCTTGGAAAAAGGGCAGCAGGTGGAGCAAATCATGGCAGGGATCAAGGGAGTTAAAGATCTCCAGCTTGAACAGCAGATTCGAGTTCCCGAAATCCGGATCAACGTAAATCGAGAACATGCCGCACGGCACGGACTGAATGCCGGAGATGTACTGGAAGTCGCTCAGATTGCGTTTAATGGAGAGCACGTTTCGAAAGTCATTGAAGGACAGAAGAGCTTCGACCTGTTTGTCTGGTTCGATGAAGCCTCCCGGAGAGACACGCAAGCGATGCGGGGAGTGCTCATCGATGGCCATAAGGACTTCAAAATTCCTCTCAGCCAGGTGGCCGAAGTGGCGCTTGAAAACCGCCCCTACTTGATCAACCGCGAGCGGGTCCAACGGCGGATTGCGGTTCAAGCCAATGTTGTCGGTAGTGATCTGGGGACTGTGATTGCCGAGGCTCAAGAGAAGATTGCGAAGCAGGTCAATCTCCCTGCAGGGTATTTCGTGGAATACGGCGGGCAATTTGAAAGCCAGCAGCAGGCGACGCGGGTTCTACTAACCTACGGCCTGGTAGCTTTGGTGGCTATTTTTGTGCTGCTATTCAAAGCCTTCAACTCCGCGCGGGCCTCATTCTTGGTGATGGCCAACCTCCCTCTTGCCCTCATCGGCGGAGTTGCAGCTATCTTTCTCACAGACGGGATCATGAGCGTCCCTTCCATGATTGGTTTCATAGGCGTGTTCGGCATTGCTGCGAGGAACGGCATAATTCTGGTGAGCCGGTACCGTCAGCTTCGGGCCGAGGGAAAATCAAAAGAAGACGTGGTCGTGGAGGGTTCTAAAGAACGGCTTGCTCCGGTTCTCATGACCGCTGCGGCAGCGGCTCTGGGCCTTCTCCCTCTACTCTTCGGTGACATTGCCGGTAAAGAGTTGGAGCGGCCCATGGCTCAGGTGATTCTGGGGGGACTCTTCACTTCCACGTTCTTGAACATGATCGTGGTCCCTGTTCTCTACTTGAAGTATGGGTGGGAGAGAGAAGAGGTTTTTGCGCGGCAGCTTGCTATCGAGCGAGGAGAGATTTTGGGTGTCACTGAAGAATAAAAGAAGGAGTTGCCTATGAAGATGATTTGGGCTGTAGTCCGGTCGGACAAAATCGAACAGATCGCACGCCAACTCAACAAGGCCGGCGTCAGTGGATGCACCGTCTATCCCGTGCGCGGTTACGGTGAGCACTGGCATCTATACGAACCATTGATTCACGGTGGCCACCATAAGCTCGAAGTGATCGTCGAGGACGAACAAGTGGAAAGGGTGGTGAAGGAGATCAGTAATAGCGGCTCCACGGGTCGGGAAGGTGATGGCATGCTGTCGGTTTTTGATCTTCAAAGCGCCGTCTCTTTGAAAACTAAGTTTGGTTCTAAGGAATCATAGGAAAGCTTTCGCAAGTAAGAGTAAGTTGAAAGAGGGAGGTTTACTATGTATTTCAAGATGCTCGCCTTTTTGTTTCTTTTCTTTTCCGGTTCGTTCTCTGGTCGGGTCTATGCGGCCGAGGTTTCTAAAGAACACGGTCATAAGACTCCTCATGGTGGTGATGTGAAAGAAGCCGAAGGGATGCACGTTGAATTTCTAATCGACAAAAGCGGTCTGCCTAAACTGTACCTTTACGACGAAGCCATGAAGCCGTTGGAGCGGAGCAATCTCGAGGCCAAATTGACGGTGAAAGAGCATAACGGCACGCAGCACACACGGGCTTTGAAATTTTCCAAGGATGCCAAAGAGGGGCCACTCTTTACCGGAGAGCCGATCAAAGGGGTGAAGGATTGGGACACGGCAGTGGTGAGCCTGAAGTTGAAAGACAAATGGGCTCATATTCGTTTTTCGCACCATTGAAACTATAGGCGGGAGCGTCTATCAGTCCTGTTTTCGGTTAGGTAATTCTGTTCCGCAGTAAAGATCGGCGCGTTAGCCGTCTTGACATTATCAACAACAACCGGTAACTTTTTCCCTGTGTTAAGGCATCGGTTTCTAATTCTAGCTTTGATTTTTCTTTTTTCTCTGGCAGGACTTCTCAGTGCTTTTGCCCATTGCTTTTTAGACCACGATTTTGCGAACGCAAGCAGCCGGTGGATTCCACTTTCTGTTTCCTGCCTGGATAAACAGGAACATCCTTTTCTTGCCCAAGTCACCCAGCGAGATAACAGGATCCATTTTTCAAAGATAGACAAGAGACCGACTGATACTCATCACAAAGCCTTGCTACCAGGGGGAGCGTTCCATCTCACACCTTTTCCGTCTTCGGCCTCCATTTTAGTTTCTTTGACAGTTCCCATCTATCAATTGAAGAACGTTTACCGGGTTTAGTTCCTTCGTTCATAAATTCTCTGATTCCTTTTTCTGCAGGAATTTGCCGCTTTCCGGGAGCTGATTTTTTATTTCAGTTTCAGGAACGGGTAAGCAATGAATAGAGTTAATACAAGTATGGTCGCGGCGTTGAGTTTGGTAGTGGCTTTGCTCCTTAGCACAAGCGCTCTGGCTCAG
>Ga0184639_10001525_pt1 | contig 10050 bp, 9 predicted proteins | sample PLM31_170_b2_FD_133155 | JGI IMG/M metagenome (GOLD analysis project Ga0184639, IMG submission 133155) | Groundwater sediment microbial communities from an aquifer in East River, Colorado, USA - PLM3-1_170_b2 | ecosystem: Environmental > Terrestrial > Soil > Riparian zone | place: USA: East... | reverse complement strand
ATGAGGTACATGCGGCTGTCGCCGACATGGGCAATCGAGAGGATCTGGTCGGAGATAACCGCAGCGACCACAGTGGTACCCATCCCTGCCTGGTCGGGCTCGCTCTGTCCCACATCGTGGATGGCCTGATTCGCAAGGCGAATAGCACTGGCCAACCGATTCGTCTGAAGAGAAAATTTGGGGTCATATTCGCCGACGATGGGCAGGCTTGTGTTCTCACGCGACTCGCGCAGATGCTCCCGGATTACCTTCACCGCCATGCCGCTGGCCACCTCACCGGCGTTCCTCCCGCCTAGGCCGTCACAGACGACGTAGAGGCCTAGCTCGGGATCGGAGCAGTAGCTGTCTTCATTGTGCGCCCTCCTGAGTCCGACGTCGGTTTTAGCCCCGTACGCGATCCGCACTTCCTCCTCCCATACGCCTATCTGGGAATCTCCCACACGCGGACCCGCAGGCGTACGCTCTCCCACCGCGGCTTCAAGACGTTACACACGTCGTCATCTCTAAGCGAACTGGATTCAGTAATCCAGGCCCAAATGGCTCGGTTTGGTTCTCTCTCAGCACCGTGCGGTAGGATCTTTGGGACTCCGCTCAGTGAAGCGCGTGACGCGAGTCGGATGATCAAGGGGCGATGGGCATCCTGCCTGCCTGGGCAGGCCTGATCACATCTGTTGAGAGCTTCTTCTTCGGGACCTCGGCGAACGGCTTTAAGGTTAGTGCCCAGTATACCACTGGGGGGAGCATCCATAAATCAGAAAAACTCGGTGGGATTCCGGCTTTGTAAAAAGTGAGGTCGCGTCGTCGCTAGAGCTACGCAAGACTGCTGGCTGGGTTCGGAAGGGAGTGAATGAAATGGAAAGGGGCTCGCTTGCGAGCCCCTTTGTTTACGTCGAAAGAATGATACTTGGAAGTTTCTTCCAGGATTAGCGTCTTTCTCCGACAAGGCCACCAGTCAAGCTACCCGGAGGTCCGCCGCCAGGAGGTGGAGGAGGAGGCATGACACCCGGAGGTGGGCCGCCAGGAGGTGCGCCACCGGGAGGTCCACCGCAGGGAGGAGCGCCACAGGGTGGTCCGCCGGGAGGGCCACCGCCAGCTAGTCCAGGTGGTCCACCAAGTGGGTGGCTGGGATGAGCATTGGCCGCGCCTGAGATAACAGCCGGAACGGCTGGAATCGCCGGCGTCGCCGGATTTGCCGGGGTTGCTGGGATCGCTCGCATCCCTTGTCCCCCAGGCGTTGCCCGGGTGGCAGGAATGGCCGGGATCGCCGGCATAGCGCGAATCGCGGTTCCGGCAGGGACCTCCGTCAATTCAGTTCCCTCGACCGCGTTCCTGATGCTGGCGAGGATGGGTGATGTGCCACTAACAAGCTTTTCTGCTGTTCTGTCTATCTTCTGAGTTGCATTTTCCGCTGTCCTTGTTATCTTCTCTACCGCATTTTCCGCAGTCTTGGCGATCAGCTCCGTCGCTTTTTGGGGCACATTCTCGTCAAAATTTGCTATTTTCTTCTCCGCCTGTTGTTCCGTTTTCTCAATCTTTTCAGCCGCCTTTCCCGCTGTATTGGCTATCTTCTTCGCCGCTTGCTCCGCCCTTTGAATTTGACCAGCAACTTGACCACCATCGAGGACCGCTGCCTGCACCGGAGCTTCTCCCAATGCGGCAAAAGAATACTCACCTGGCTTGACGCTGACTCTCTTCCCCTCTGATGTGAAGTCAACAATTCCGGAGTTACCGATATTCACCACGCCGCTCGTTCCGTTTTCGAACCAGACCACAAAGTAGGTCCCGCGTGCCGCCGCAACGGCCGTAGGGGTATGGATCTCGAACTTCGAGCCCGATCCGGTGAAGATCTTGCTCACCAGTGCTCGCAGTCTCCCCTGGACGAGTTTGACCACCATGCTGCGCTTGTTCTGGTTCGGGTCGTAAATGTGCTCAGTGATCTCGATCCGGCTGTTCTCTCCCACTGTCAGCAGGCTGTCATCTTCGAAGAGTGCCTTGGTCCGCGACTCGTTCTGCGTCTCGATAATGTCCTTGAACAGGACAGCATCCTGTAATTTGACCGGGACTATTGTTGCGACCTTCGGATGGGCCACCGTGACCTGGCCTTGCACCGCGGTGAAGATGCCGATTCCGTCCTCTGCGTCACCCTTTGCCCAAGTTGTGGAAACAGCCAGGCCTATGGCAACTAGTCCCACTCCCACCGCCATGCTCCGATGTCGAGTCTTCATGATCGGCCTCCGCGGTCTTGCCCTCACCTCATTATTATTAGGATTAGGTCAGGGCCTGTTTTTCGGCAGCTCTGCTCCCGCCCAATAAGTGAACGCAAATTATACCATAATATGTTTTTTACGTGTTTTTTGATACGTGCATGTTGGCAACTCAAGCAAACAAGCGAGATGCCGAGCTAAGAAGCCTTATACCTAGTGGCGTGAGAGTTCTCACCCGCAATCTGTGGGAGACATAAGTTCGCGTTGTGAAGATACTGATGACAACTTTTGGCTAGGACTTATCAGCTACCCCTTCCTCTTAAAAACGATAATGAATCCCTATAATCGCTCCGTGCCTGGTGGTGGTTGCACCATTAAATGGCTGGACGACCTGACCACTACCAAGTGTGCGGGCGGTGATCGTACCCTCTCCAGAGTTTATCCGCCACCATTGATAACCAAGCTCTAGGGAAAGATCGTGCCAAACTCGGTACGAAAGCGTCGCATCAAGTTGTCCTCCAACCCCTCCGCCTCCAATCCAGTTAGTCGTTGTCGCTTCGAGGCTTGGATCTTGCCTCAAATCAGTTCGCAAGTGATGAATATCTTTCAACTGAAACCGTGTCCATGGAATTAACAATGCCCTTGCGCGCAATGACAAATCAGGAAGCAGCTCAATCTCTGAGCGAGCCCCAAGTCTCACACTGTCCCAGATAAAATCCTCGGTGAGCGCCCTGCCTTGATCAATGGTTTGAGTCCCGGGAAACACGTCTATGGTTTGTGTGGCGATATACCGTTCCCGCCAATGTTGATAGCCAATCAACAGGTCCAGCCAGCTCCGCGGCTGGTTATTCCGGACTGCCCAGGTGAGCACTCGATACCCGAAATCCACATTGACAAAGAATAAGGCGTCGTCGCCAGCAGTAGAGATCGTATCCGAAAACAGTAAGGTTCGGTTATTGCCAAGAAAGTCTTGATCGCGCAGCGTTCCACCTTTGATAGCGCCGAATCCCGTCCCGATATTCAGGCTATATCGCTCAAACAAGAGGGCGTTGGCATCAAACTCGACCACGGTGCTGTCGACTTTCTTCCACTTTAATTCAGAGAGTATATTCGGCACTCCACCCAATCCAGCGATGTTAAACTCGCTGGCTCCCGTACTGAGCCAGGTTCTTTGCCCTATGTGTACCGTGATCGCTTTCGTCTCGATGACATGGCTTTCCTGTCCGAACACGACACCGGGCACTATCAGCATCGCCATCACGAAACCGGACACTGATCTTCGAACGGACATGGCCTGCCTCTAGAAGCGGCCGCTGAGGGTCAGCGAATACACGCTTCGGTTGTAATCGAAGACAGGGATATTCGCTTGATCCCTGGTGTAGTTGTATTCCAGAACCAGCGATAATGAGTCGCTGATATTCCGGCTTAAGGTCCCGGTAAAGAAAAAGATGTTGTCCTTTCGGCGAGTAGCTCCTGCCGGCGAGAACGAGTTCGGATTGTCATACTCTTGTCTGTAATAATCGAAGGCGAGGTTCAGATTGACGGTCAGCAGAGGGGGCAAGCCGAGGCCGGCCGACAGACGATGCGCCTTATAGGCCCAGTCGGCATTGGTCTGGTCGCCCGGGGTGGCCGTGAAGGGGGATCCGCCGCCAGTCCTGTCCGTGTCATAGGTGTAGCCTACCCGGAGATAGCCCGTGTTATCGGCAAAAAAGACATACTGGGTGACCCCGGCGAGCCAGTTTTTCCCGTCTCGCACGGAGTTGAAAAGAAACCGACCGTGCTGAAAATCTTTGTTCTGATACCGGAACTGGAACTGGGTGAACTTATTGTTCCCCTCGGAGAATGTGAAAATGGGTTGAAACGCGTGGGCGATCAAATACGGGGAGCGTCCCACCTTCACATATTCAAAGACATACTGGAGCCGAGCCTGCACAGACCCGATTTGGCGTTGGACAAAGAGAGACGGCGTATGGTCCTCCACGTCGAATCCGCTGAGAGTGCGGTGAAAGCTCTGATAGATCCCGTAGCTGACTCCGGTAGTCCAGGTCTCGGTCTGGATCGGCCGGAATTCTCCTCGAGCAAAGAAGGCGGTGCGGTAGTCATTTTTGCGGGAGATCCCCGTCGCTCCTCCAGGAGGCTGAGTGCCTAGCGGGAGGAGGACCACGTTGGTATCGTATTGCTCACTGGCGGTAAAACTGAGATCCCACCGTTTCGGAGCCTTGGGTGCCGCGCCTTTGACCTGCTCCAGGAATTCCCTGGCCGACCGCGCCAGTTCAGATTCCGGCTCGCCGGATGCGATCGCCGCCTCGAATTCCACTTTGGCCTGATCAAGGAGGCCGCGCTGAAAGTAGGCGATGCCGCTGTAGTAATGGGCGGATGAGGTCAAGTCCGGGCTGAGCGTCGTCGCCCGGAGGAACCGCGCCGGAGACTGCTCGAAGGCGCTCATCTGATGATACACCAGGCCTTGGTAGTAGTACACGAGCGGATCGTCCGGCAAAGTTTTTTCCGCGGCGTTCAGGTTGGTCAGTGCATCAGTATAGTGCCCCTGGTTGTACCGGACGATACCCAATCCGAGCAGCCCCCGCCCTGACGAAGGTTCGGTTTCGAGCAACTGCTGGAAGATTTTCTCAGCAACCCCGTACTTTTTGAGCCGGATCAACGATTGACCGAGGTAATAGCTGGCATCGGAATCCCTGGGCTTGGCGTGAAGCGCCCGGCGGAACTGCGCCTCTGCCCTGTCATAGCGGTCGTTGCTAAACTCGAGGAGGCCCCGGGACATACTGAGGTCGTAGGTTTCAATATCCACCGGGGTGTCAGCAGCACCAGCGGATGCGAGGAAGATAAGCAGGGTCAAACCCGCCAGCCAGACCGGCAGCGTACTGGAAGACCAACGATGGCTCATTGTGTAATCCAGCCGACCCAGACACCGAGCATGAAGACCTGCCGCCGGTCATATATCATTCCTGCTCACACCTGTTCACACCGTTCACCCAAACCTGCGGATTTTTGGCGAATCCCAAATAGATACGATGGGCTTTTCGCACTTGTTTCCGCCTTCGTGAAATGATAAGAGCCTATCAAATATTCGCTTAGTGTCAATAAAAACAAGGCGGCGGGAGATAATGAGATCGCCCTGCTCATCATCAATCTGATGGAATGGAACCAAGTTCCATTGAGTAGATTAGCTGACGGTTCCCTGCCTGAGCCGGCGCCAGGAAGTCCTCCCGTTATTATGCTAGAATCCTCCTCTCCTGCGTGCGCAGACAGCTTCAGGGAAGGGACGGGCGTCATCTGACATAAATCTTGCCTGTGTTACTCTGTCATCGTCCAAGCGGGCGAGACACAAGGGAGAAGAAAGGATAGCCCATGGAGATCGGATTCATCGGCTTAGGCAAGATGGGGATGAATATGGTGTCGCGCTGCAAGCGCGACACGCACCGCGTGGTGGTCTATGATCGGTCAACAGACCTCATCAAGCAGGCTGAAGGACAGGGGTGCATCGGAGCGGCATCGCTCGCCCAAATGGTGTCAAAACTTGCCGCACCTCGCGTTGTCTGGGTTATGGTTCCGTCCGGCGCCCCGACCGAAGAGACTGTCCAGGCTATGGCCGCATTGCTTCAGTCCGGTGACATCATCATTGACGGAGGCAACACCAAATTCCACGACGATGTCCGCCGCGCCACTGAACTCAAGACGAAAGGGATTCACTATGTGGATGTCGGGACGAGCGGCGGCATCTGGGGTTTGAAGCTCGGCTATTGTCTGATGGTCGGTGGTGAGGAAGCGATCGTCAAGCACCTCGAGCCGATCTTTAAGACCCTCGCTCCCGAAAACGGATGGGCCTACGTGGGCGGCCACGGGGCCGGGCATTACGTCAAGATGGTTCATAACGGGATCGAGTACAGCATGATGCAGGGTTATGCCGAAGGGTTCGAACTGATGTCCAAAAGTGAGTACAATCTTGACCTGGCCAAGATCGCTGCGTTGTGGATGCACGGCAGCGTGGTGCGGTCATGGCTGCTGGAACTGACGGCTGGTGCGCTCAAGGAGGATCCAAAGCTGGAAGGGCTGAAGGGATATGTCCAGGATTCCGGAGAGGGTCGCTGGACCATTCTCGACGCCATCAACAAGGATGTTCCGGTGCCGACCCTCACGGCGGCCTTGTTTACCCGATTTCGCTCTCGGCAGCAGGAGTCATTCGCCGAGAAGCTGTTGGCCGCCATGCGCAAAGCCTTCGGGGGGCACGCTGTCCGGTAGGGAGGTTCGTGAAAATCGCGGGAGGGTACTCATGCCACAGGCGGGACAGGACCAGGCTTTGACCTATGACCCAGCGCGGGGTCTCGCGGCAGAGCCCTGCACATTGGTCATCTTTGGGGGGTCCGGCGACCTTGCCCGTCGCAAGCTGGTCCCGGCCTTGTACAACCTCTTGCTGGACGGCATGCTCCCCACCAATTATGCGGTCCTGGGCATCGGCCGCAAGCCGCTGAGCGACCAGGATTTCAGAGCCAGTTTACGTGAAGGCATCGTGAAGTATTCGCGTCAGGCGTTGGCCGAGGGAAAGTGGCCAGAGTTTGAGCGCCGCCTCTTCTATCAATCCGGCGCAATCGATGACCCGAAGTCATACAAAGAGATCAAGGCGCGTCTCGAAAAGATCGAAACCGACCTGAAGCTACCCGGCCACCGGATCTTTTACTTGGCGATCCCGCCCACCTCCTTTGCCCTCGCCTGCGAGGGACTCCAGCGATCCGGCTTGGCTCACCCCCCCGACAACTCCCACCCGTTCTGCCGTGTGATCGTGGAAAAGCCAATCGGGCGTGACATGGAGTCCGCCCGGCAGATCAACGCTATCGTGGGCAAAGTGTTCGACGAATCCCAGATTTTCCGGATTGATCATTACCTGGGTAAGGAGACGGTTCAGAACATCATGGTGTTGCGGTTCGCTAACAGCATCTTTGAACCGATCTGGAACAATAAGTACATCGACCATGTCCAGATTACGGTCAGCGAGGCGGAGGGAGTGGGAACCCGCGCTACCTACTACGAGGAGACTGGAGCCCTTCGAGACATGGTACAGAACCATATCCTACAATTGCTGTGTCTCGTGGCCATGGAACCCCCCTACTCGCTGGATCCCGACGTGGTGCGTAATGCTCGAATTGATGTGCTGCGCTCTCTACGGCCGATCGTAGGGAAGGGTGTGGAATGGTTCACGGTGCGTGCGCAGTACGGCCATGGGAAGGTTAATGGCGTCGAGGTGCCGGGGTACCGCCACGAGCCCGGAGTTTCTCCGGACTCCATAACCGAAACTTATGTGGCGCTCAAACTCTTCCTAGAGCACTGGCGGTGGGCCGGAGTCCCCTTTTACCTTCGAACCGGCAAAGCTATGGCCAAACGGGCCACTGAGGTGGCGGTACAGTTCAAGGACCTCCCGCAGATCCTGTTCAATGCGAACCTGACTGCCCCGTTGGCTCCTAATGTCCTGAGGCTGCGCATCCAACCGGAAGAGGGATTATCCTTGCGAGTCATCTCCAAGGTGCCCGGCACAAAGGCACAGACCTATCCGGTTGAAATGAATTTCAAGTACGGTGATGCGTTTGGCGCTCCCTCGCCTGAAGCCTACGAACGGCTGTTACTGGACGTGATGGCCGGTGACGCCTCGCTGTTCATGCGCCGCGATGCAGTGGAAGCATCATGGGCTTGGATCACGCCGATTCTTGAGGGGTGGCGGGCCTATGGACCTACGCGGCCCCCCGAGTATGCAGCCGGGAGCTGGGGGCCGGTAGAGGCGGAGCGACTTATCCAAAACGATGGGCGAGCTTGGAGGACGCTGTAAAAACAGGCGCGGGGCAAGGGGCGATGGGCTAGTGACCTGGGAAGCGGAATTCGAGTGTTCCTACCTATAGCCCATTGCCTCTTGCCTCTAGCCCAAGTTGTCTCAGGATCTCGTCTTTTTTCCCCAGGCCGCCGATGAACCTGTCGAACTGCCCGTTGCGGTACAGTGCCAGCGCCGGCAAAGAGGAGACCTCCAGTTCTGCCGGAACCTGAAAGTTCTCCTGCACATTCATTTTCAGAATCAGTAGCCGCGCGCCCACCTCGGCCTGGATTTTCTCCAGCTCTCGCATGAGAGCCCGGCACCCCCCCACAGCTCGGCTGCCAGAACTCGACCAGCACCGGCACGCTCGCGCTCTCCACGAGCCGGTCGAACTCGCGATCATCCACATCACGAATCATGGACCTATGGTCCCTCCGGTCTAGACACTCGGCCGTCCAATCCGGCCCGGGCGCCCAAGCCTGGACGCGAACACCTGTTCATACAGGAGGGTTGCTAACCGTCGGTACCCTTCAGTTGTCAGATGCAGACCGTCATTGGAATAGACCGCGGCCAATCGCAGAGTCCGTGGCTCCTGGGTGGCTGTGAACAGATCGACCCAGGCGACTCCCCTGCCTGGGCAATAGTCGCTGATCAGCCGATTCAAGGTCTGACGCCGCTCGATATGCTCGGCGAGCCAACGTTGACCGTCCATCCCTCCACCGGGATCATCTTCCACTCCCAACCGTATGGATGGCACGGTGACCGCAACAGGCTGAACTCCGGCAGACAAGGCCAGCTCATATATCTTCAATAAATTGCGCATAATGTCGGCCGGACGGGCATTCCATCCCAGATCGTTAGTTCCACCCAGCACCACCACGTAGGTCGGGTCATGCTGCAGCACGTCTCGTCGGAAACGCATGGCCATCTCGCCGGTCAGCTCGCCGCAGACCCCACTAACCGCCACACGAGCCGACGAGCCCACCTGTTCCTGTAGAAATACTCCGTAAGGCGTCTCGCGCATCTCCGGGAAGGCGGACGTGGTCGATTGGTAGCCAACCGTGAGGCTGTCTCCGAAGCAGATGATGAGAGGAACTGAAGACTGTGTGCTCACGTTCACGCGCCTTTCAGCATCGGCCCATCCGGTTGAACCTGCGCAAGTACTTTCGGCGTTATTGAGTATGACGGTTGGTCGGTTCACTCTTTGAAAATGGATTCTACCTTGACCGAACGCGATTGACAATTACCAGCGCTGCAGTAAACTATGGTCATTCGTGATCGTACACGGTGACCAGATGAACGAGGCGTTGGATCAGTACGTCAAGCCGATTCCGATCCTGCAGTGGCTCGTCGTGATCGTGCTCTGCGTTGATGTGATCACGTACAGCCAACCCCCTTTGGGAATCAGCTACCAGGTGATCTTCATCTTTGCCCTGCTGGCCGGCAATGCGGTTCTTCTCTACGGACTTCCCAAAATCATCAGTATGAGCGCGCTCGCGACCACGCTCGTCGTCATTGACACGGTTCTTGTTCCGGCCACCCTCTATGCGACCGGGACGACCCCCGATCTCTTCGTGGTGTATTTCGGCATTATCATGATCGGGGCGTCGTCGGGTGACCTTAAGCGGTCGCTGGCCCTGGCGGCAGTGACGTGGCTTGCGTACGCCGCCTTCACGCTGATGAACAGCGAGGACTATGCGGCGCTTGGAACGATCCTCTTGCGCTTGCCGTTCTTCCTTGTCGTGACGCTGTTCTACGGTGTTTTGGGAGAATTTGCACAACGAGAGCGGACAGACAAGGAGAAGCTCGCGTACGCCGCGATGCACGACGAACTGACCGGCCTTCCAAACAGGCGGCTGTTGCTGGACACCCTTGCCAGAGAGTTGGAGGGAGCCAAACGCTTCGACTGCCCCCTGTCCTGCGCCATCATGGATGTGGATTATTTCAAGCGCGTCAATGATACGCATGGTCATGACATGGGCGATCTCGTGCTCCGGGATTACTCTTCCCTGCTGGCCGTGCAGAGTCGCGGCT
>Ga0184639_10001524_pt1 | contig 10053 bp, 7 predicted proteins | sample PLM31_170_b2_FD_133155 | JGI IMG/M metagenome (GOLD analysis project Ga0184639, IMG submission 133155) | Groundwater sediment microbial communities from an aquifer in East River, Colorado, USA - PLM3-1_170_b2 | ecosystem: Environmental > Terrestrial > Soil > Riparian zone | place: USA: East... | reverse complement strand
TCGAACGGCACAGCGTCGGGCGCGTCTTCGGGTTTGGGCGCAAAGGCGAACCGCGCGCCGGCATCCACGAACCGCCGGACCAGCCACGCGCAGGCCATGCGATCCACTTTCGGCCCCGGCCGCGTCACCCACACGCGGCCCTGGTAGTCTTCCTTTCGCAGCGTGCCTTCCGGCACCGTCTTGGCTCTCATGGCCGGCTCGCCTCCCGTGAGCAATTCCTCGATCGCCGCGAGCGCCGCTGCGGCCTCCTCGCGCCCTGCCGCGTTGAAAAAATCCATGGCCACGATCTGTTCCCAGCGCTCGCGCAGGCCGCGGAGCGCGCGCGCGAGCCGCTGGCGGTCCGGCCGGCCGCGCGTCTTTCCACGGCTGCGCCGCAGCAGCTTTTCCGCCATGCGCTGCAACGCCTGGTAATCCTGCTGCCTCGCGCGGCGGAAGAGCTCGACGATCTCATCACTCGACCGCGCGTCCACGGCCTCGGCCGCGAATACATCCGCGCGACCCTTCTGCGCCGCAATCTCCGCCCGGAGCCACTCGAAGTCCTCGCGCGCTTGCGGGGAATTCGGCAGGACGTACACGGAGTTCTTCACCCCAACGGCGCCGAGGCGCTGCAGGCGGCGCCAGGTCTTCACGCGCGCGTTTGAGGGACGCGCGGGAAGCTCATAGACAAGCAGGAGCCAGGGGAGGGGGCCGGGATCCGAAGCGGCAGCTTCTTTCTGTACCATACGCACTATGGACTGTAATATGTGTTACACGGCATTGTCAAGCGCTCCGGCGCAGAGGGCCGCAGACTTCTGCTATACTCGCCCTTTCATGGGAACTTCAACCGTTGCCCTCCTGCTGATCGGTTTCGCACTCGGCGTGAAGCACGCGACCGATACCGATCATGTCGTCGCCGTGGCCACGCTCGTCAGCCAGACTCAAGGCACGCGGCGCGCCGCGCGCATCGGCGCGTTGTGGGGACTTGGCCACCTGGCAACGGTCTTTGCGGCCGGGACGATTCTCGTGTTGCTCCACATCCGGATGTCCCCGCGCGTCGAGTGGGCGCTCGAGTTTGTCGTCGCGCTCGTGCTTATCGCGCTCGGCGTGAACACGATCCGCAAATGTCTTGCGGGGCGCTACGAGTTTCACCAACACCAGCACGGCACGCTGGCGCATACCCACCTGCACTTTCACGCGCCGAGCGATGCCGGACATGCGCGCCGTGCGCACACGGGCGCTGCCGTCAGCAGGTTTGCGCGGCTGACGCGCCACGGAGGGCCGTTGCTCGTCGGCATGGCGCACGGGCTGGCGGGAACGGGGGGCTTGGCGCTGCTTGTGCTCACGTCCATTCCTTCGCGCGCCGTCGGCGTGCTCTATCTGCTTGTGTTCGGCAGCGGCGCGCTCCTCGGCATGGTGGCGTTCAGCGCCTTATTGAGCGTTCCGATGGCGCGCGCCGCCTCGCGGATGGCGTGGCTGCAAGCTGCGCGCCTTGCGGTCGGCGCGACGAGCTGCGTATTAGGCGCTGCGCTCACCTACCGCGCGCTCCTGCCGGCAGCGTTCCCCTTCTAAAGAAACCTCTTCCCGTCCGACCGCGAGATAAGTAGGATTTGCCCGTTTCCGGGAGGTGCTGCCATGAGCCAGCGTCTGCGGTTGTTCTGCCGATTTGCCATTCTTGCAGTGGTTGCCGGACTGATCGCGAGCGCTCCGCTCGCGGCGCAGCCCTACAACGAAGCTCTGTTCAAGGGAATGAAGTGGCGGCTGATCGGCCCATTCCGCGGCGGGCGCGTCCTGGCCGTCGCGGGCGTGCCGGGCGATTCGAACACCTACTACTTCGGCGCCGTCTCCGGCGGCGTCTGGAAGACGACGGATGCCGGCTCGACATGGCAGCCGCTGTTCGACAAGCAGAGCGTCTCGTCGATTGGCGCCATTGCCGTGGCCGAGTCCGATCCCAACGTGATCTACGTGGGCACCGGCGAAGCCTGCATCCGCGGCAACATCTCCTACGGCGACGGCGTGTACAAGTCCAGCGACGGCGGCAAGACCTGGACGAACATCGGCCTCCGCGACACGCGTCACATCGGTCGCCTGATCGTGCATCCGAAGAACCCCGACATCGTCTTCGTCGCGGCGCTGGGCCACGCCTACGGCCCCAACGCGGAGCGCGGCATCTTCCGCTCGCTCGACGGCGGCAAGACCTGGCAGAAGGTGCTCTACCGGGACGAAAAGACCGGCGGGATTGACATCAGCTTTGACCCTTCGAATCCGAACATCCTGTTCGCCGCGCTCTGGGAAGCGGGACGCACGCCGTGGAGTCTGACGAGTGGCGGTCCGGGCAGCGGGCTGTATCGCTCGGCTGACGGCGGCGCGACGTGGAAGCGCGTCGAGGGCAACGGGCTGCCCAAGGGCGTGCTCGGGCGCATCGGCGTTGCGGTCTCGGGCGGCGACGGCAACCGCGTCTACGCGCTCGTCGAAGCGCTTGACGGCGGCCTGTTCCGTTCCGAAGACGGCGGCGAGCACTGGACGCGCGTCAACGACGATCATCGCTTCAGCCAGCGCGCCTGGTATTTCACGCACGTCTTCGCCGACCCGAAAAATCCCGACGCTGTGTATGTGCTGAACACAGGGGCTTTCCGCTCGAGCGACGGCGGAAAGACGTTCTCCTTGATGCCGGCGCCGCACGGCGACCACCACGGCCTTTGGATTGATCCCACGAACCCGAAGCGGATGATCAACGCCAACGACGGCGGCGCCACGATCACGGTGGATGGAGGCAAGTCGTGGACGCGCCAGGACAACCAGCCGACGGCGCAGTTCTATCACGTCGCCGTGGACAATCATTTTCCCTACTTCGTCTACGGCACACAGCAGGACAATTCCTCGGTGGGCATCGCGAGCCGCACGGACGGCGGCGGCATCACCTGGAAGGACTGGACCTCTGTGGGCGGCGGCGAAAGCGGTTACATCGCGGTGGACCCGAAGGATTCGAATATCGTCTACGCGGGGTCCTATTTCGGCTACGTCACGCGCTTTGACAAGCGCACCAATCAGGCGCAGAACATCCAGCCCTGGCCGGATGATCCCGATGGCTACGGCGCCGCCGGGTTGAAATATCGCTGGACGTGGACGACGCCGATCGTGATTTCGCCGCACGACCCCAATGTGCTCTATTTCCCCGCGCAAGTATTGTTCCGGTCCACCGATGGAGGGATGAGCTGGACCGCGATCAGCCCGGATCTGAGCCGCAACGACAAATCGAAGCAGCAGTCGTCCGGCGGGCCGATCACCAAGGACAACGCCAGCGTGGAGTTCTACGACCTGATCTTCAGCCTCGCGGAATCGCCGGTGCAGAAGGATCTGATTTGGGCGGGCACCGACGACGGCTGGATCCATCTGACGCGCGACGGCGGGAAGAACTGGACGAACGTCACGCCCAAGGAGCTGCCCGAATGGAGCATGATCAGCCTGGTCGAGGCTTCGCCCCATGACGCGGGCACCGCGTATCTTGCGGTGGACCGGCACAAGCTGGACGACATCCGGCCTTACATTTTCCGCACGCACGACTTCGGCAAGACGTGGACCAAGATCACCACGGGCCTGCCGGAGGATTCCTACGTCCATGCCGTCCGCGAGGATCCCAGGCGCAAGGGTTTGCTCTACGCCGGCACGGAAACCGGAGTATTCGTTTCCTTCGACGACGGCGGGCACTGGCAGCCGCTGCAACTCAACCTGCCGACGACGCCGATCCACGACCTGGTGATCAAGGAGGACGATCTAGTGGTGGCCACGCACGGGCGGTCCTTCTGGATCCTCGACGACGTCACGCCGCTGCGCCAGTTGGAGCCGGGCATGGCCGGCGGCGAAGTGTTCCTATACACCCCGCGCGCGACCTACCGGATGCGCGCCGGGCGCTCCAACCCGCGCAACGCGCCGGTGGGGGAGAACCCGCCCGCGGGGGTGATTCTTTCCTACTACCTGAAGTCCGCGCAGAAGGACGCCATCACGCTGGAAATCCTGGACGGCCAGAGCAAGGTGATTCGCAAGTTTACAAGCCGCGAACGAAAAGAAGAGCAGGCGCCGGAAGAATGGGTGGACGAAGAAAGGCCCCGCGAGCACATTCCCGCCGAAGCGGGGATGAATCGCTGGACCTGGAACCTGCGCTATGAGGAGCCCACCCGGATTCCCGCGGCCGTTTACGACGAAGGGCGGCCGCTCGGGCAGCTCGCCCTGCCCGGCGCCTATCGGGTGAAGCTCACGGTGGCGGGCAAGTCGTGGACCGCGCCGTTTGACGTCAAGCCGGATCCGCGCGTGACGACCTCGCCCGCCGATCTGCAGAAGCAGTTCGAGCTGATGACGCGCATGCGCGACCGCCAGTCGCAGATGAACGACGTCATCCTGCAGATTCGCGGTCTCCGGACGCAGCTCCAGGCGCTCCGCAGACGCTTGGCGCAGAACGCCGAGGCCAAAGAAGTGGTGTCGGCGGCCGAGGCGCTGGACAAGAAAATGACCGCGGTCGAAGAGGAGCTGATCCAGGTGAAATCGAAGGCTTCCCTGGATGAGCTGAATTATCCGACGAAGCTGAACAGCAAGCTAGGCTACGTGCAAAACGCGGTGGATAGCGCCGACGCCGCGCCGACGCAGGCCGAGTATGAAGTGTTCGAGATGTTCAGCAAGCAGCTCGATGAGCAACTCGCGAAATGGAATGCGATCGTTTCCGTAGACTTGGCGGCGCTGAACGAGCAGGCGCGCAAACAGAATATTCCGCTGCTTTCGGTGGCGGCGCCGGGCGAAGCGCAGGGCGCAAGGCCGCGTTAGCGCTGGTGGAGGGCGGCGAGCTTCCGGGCCCAGTGCGAGAGGTGGTTCAGCGAAGTCGCGTGCGTGCGGTCGAGCTCGAGCGGCGTGATGGAAATCGCTCCTTCGTGGATCGCAGCGTAGTCCGTGTCCGCGCCGAGCCCTTCGGCAATCTGCTGTTCGTGCAGCCAGTAGTACGTCCGCCCGCGCGGGTCCACGCTTTCCTGCAGCAGATTGCGTGTCACTTTCTGTGACTGGCGCGTGAAGCGCACGCCGCCCGCCCACGGCAGCGGCACATTCACGTTCAGCAGCACGCCATCCGCCAGGCCTTCCTTCAGGACCGTTTCCGCCAGGCCGCGGGCGAACCGCGCCGCATCGGCGTACTCGAAGCCCTTCCCGCGGTGCGCGACGGAGATGGCAAACGCGGGGATGTGATTGATCGTCGCTTCCATCGCGGCGCCCACCGTGCCCGAGTAATACACGTTTTCGCCCATGTTGCCTCCACGGTTGATGCCGGAGACAACCAGGTCGGGCAACTCGGGCAGCAGCTTATTGAACGCCACGATCACCGCGTCGGTCGGCGTGCCTTCGATGGCCCACTCCCGCTCGGCCACCTTTTCGCAGAAGATGGGCTGGCGCAGCGTGATGGACTGCGCCGAGGCGCTGCGCTCGTGGCTCGGCGCCACCACGCTGAGCGTGCCCAGGCCCTCGAGCGCGCCGAGAAGCGCGCGCAGGCCTTCTGCGTGGATGCCGTCATCGTTCGTGATCAGAATGTGCGCCATGTTGTGAGCTTGGGAGGGGTCTTCCGCTTCCTGGGCCGGGCGGCTCACCGCCGCGGGCCGAAAAAAATGGTCGGGACGACTGGATTTGAACCAGCGACCTCACGCACCCCAAGCGTGCGCGCTACCAGGCTGCGCCACGTCCCGACCGGTCGAATTGCCGGCCTGCCGCCATTCGCGACACCCGTTCGCGCGAGCGACCGTGCAGGCAAGGAATCAGCGTATCACCTGCGTTCGAGAAGCGTCAAGAATGCGCGCAGGGCGTCGCGCAGATCCAGCAACACCTTGCGGCTGATGGCGGGCGGCAAATCCGCGTGCGGGGCGCCGGAGGGCGCGGGCGCGGCCGGACCGCCGCCCTGGTCGCGCAGGTGGCGGCGCGCGCCGGCGATCGTAAAGCCCTCGTCGTAGAGGAGGCGCTTGATCTTCAGCACCGTCTCAATGTCTTCGCGGCGGTACAGCCGGTGCCCCTTCGGGCTTTTCACCGGCTGGAGCATCGGGAATTCGCTTTCCCAGTAGCGCAGGACGAAAGGCTTCGTATCCGTCAGGCGGCCGACCTCGCCGATGCGGAAAAAACTCTTGCTCGGAATTCCCGCGCTGAACTGGCCGTTGCCCGCCATGGTGCTTTATCCTAATCCCATTTCGCGGGGTGTCAACGACGTCGCGCCGAGCAGCCGTTCAGGAGCGGCGGCGCGGGTCGCGCTTCTTCACACGCTGCACGAAGCGCACCGGTGTGCCCAGGAAATCGAAGCGCTGGCGAAGCTGGTTTTCGAGGAACCGCTCGTAACTGAAGTGCAGGCGGTGCGCCTGGTTGGTGAAGAGCACAAACGTGGGCGGCGAAGCGGATGCCTGGGTGACGTAATAGATCTTCACCTTGCGCGCAGCGGGCGAAGTGCCGCGGTCGAGGTCCACGTCGGCGAGCCAGCGGTTCAGCTCGCCGGTGGAGATGCGCCGGCGCCGCGCCTCAGCCACGCGGTCAATCAAGCCGAAGAGTTTGTCGGTGCGCTCGCCGGTCAGCGCGGAGACAAAAACCACGGGCGCGTAGTCGAGGAACTTGAACCGCGCGCGCACCAGCTCCTCGTAGTCCGCCAGCAGGCGCCGCGGATTCGATTTCTCCTTGTCCTTCTTCGCCGCCAATTGAAGCGCGAGGTCCCATTTGTTCAGCACCAGAATCACGGAGCGGCCGGACTGCTCCGCATAGCCGGCAATGTTTGCGTCGCCGGAGGTGACGCCCTCGGACGCGTCCACCACGAGCAGGGCGACGTCGGCGCGCTCCAGGTGCTTGCGCGCCATCACCACGCTGAGTTTTTCAGCCACGAGCTTCGTCTTGCCCTTGCGGCGGATGCCGGCGGTATCAATGAAGCGGTAGCTGCGCTCGCCGCGGTGCACGAGCATATCCACCGCGTCGCGCGTCGTACCCGGCTCAGGGGCGACGATGGCGCGCTCGGCGCCGGCCAGCCGGTTCAGCAACGTGGATTTGCCCACGTTGGGCCGCCCGATGATGGCCACGTTCACCAGCGGCTCTGCCGCCGCGGCCTCTGCTTCCGCCTCTCGGCCGAAATCGCGCGTGACGTGGTCGAGCAGGTCATCCACGCCCAACCCGTGCTCCGCGGAAACAGGAAACACGGCGTCGCTCAGCTCGTAGAACGCCGCGGCCAGCGGCTCCTGCCTTGCCGTGTCCACTTTGTTCGCCGCGATCGCGAGCGGCTTGCCCGTCTTGCGCAGCAGCCGCGCCAGCTCGGCATCGAGCGGCGTTATGCCCGCGCGCGCGTCGGTGACGAGCACGAGCTGCGCCGCCGCTTCAATCGCCACGCGCGCCTGCCGCAAGACTTCACGCGGGATCGCGGCCTTCTCGTCCGGCAGGAGTCCGCCCGTGTCCACGACCTCGAACGTGCGCCCGCGCCAGTTGGCTGCGCCGTAGATGCGGTCGCGCGTGATGCCCGGCTCATCGGTGACGATCGAGCGCCGCTGCCCGATCAGGCGGTTGAACAGCGTGGATTTGCCCACGTTCGGCCGCCCGACGATCACCACCGATGGTTTGGCTTGCGTCATGCAGTCGCTCGCGCTGCGAAACCATTCACTCTATCCCATACAGAGCCTGGAGAAGAAGCGCTGCCCGAACGCTCGCCCGGCTGCCGCAGATTTGTTAGACTCCCGATTCGTTTACCCCGCGCCCGGCCCGGCGCGGGGTGATGATTTCTTCTCCTGCGTGTAAGTTTTCGGCAGGGTGGTGCGTAATACCCCATGGGAGCACGGAACCAGCCCGAGGGAATGAGCTCACCGGGTCGAGCGGAATTGTCCGACGCGATTGCACAGGCGCGGATGGGCAACAATGAGGCCTGGGGCGAGCTCTACCGGCTGCATGCGGCCCAGATCTTTCGCTTCTGCCGCCGGGCGCTGCCTTCTCGAGAAGACGCCGAGGACGCCACGATGGAGATCTTCTTGAAAGTTCGCGAGAAGCTCCACCAGTACGACGCCAGCCGTCCGTTCACGGCGTGGCTTTACAAGGTGGCGGCCAACCATTGTTGGGACTTGCTCCGCCGCCGCCGCGTGCGCCAGGACCTGGAAACCGCCGACGTGGACGAGCTGCCCCTCGAGCATCCGGACCCGGGCCAGCTCGAGCAATTGATCGTCGAGCGCAGCGGCCAGGAAGTGCGCCGCGCGCTCGACCGTCTGCCGGCGCGCTCGCGGATGGCGCTTGTGCTGCGCTACTACTCGGATTTGAGCTACGACGAGATTGCCGACTCGCTGGGCGTGCGCCGCGCCTTTGTAGGCGTGGTGCTGCTGCGCGCCCGGCACCAGTTGCGCGACGCGCTGCTGCAGGGCGGCGCAGCGCGCGCTGCCGGGGCGACGTGATGCGGCCGGCAACGAAAAAACCCGGCGGTACGGGGGCGGTATGAGCCACGTAGATGAAATGACCTGTTTGCTTTACCTGGAAGGGCAGCTCGAGCGCCCGCGCGCGCTCGAGCTCTCCGCGCACGTGGAGGGCTGCGGCGAGTGCCGCGCGCTGCTCCATGCGCTCGAACGCGAATCGCGGCTGCTGGTGCACGCCCTGGTGGAAGAAGACGAAGCCTTACCCGCGCGCATTGCCGCGCCGCCCACGCGCGACGCCACGCCCTGGGCGTGGATTGTTTCGTTCGGCCTTGCGGCGGCCGGCGCCTATACGCTCTGGGCGGGCTTCATCGATCCCTGGCGCCAGCAGCTCAGCCAGGCCGGTTTCGAGGGAACGAATCTTCTGACCCTGGTGCTCTTCCGTGGAGCTTTCTGGAAAGGATGGGGAGACATGCTCAACTTGCTGCAATTGGTCGCTCTGGCGACCCTGGGGATCGTGACATTCAGCCTGCTGCGCCGAAGCTGGCGCCGCTGGACCACCATCGCCGTGGTCATGAGCGCGCTCGTGGCTGCGCTGACGCTGCCTCCGCAGGCCGCCGCGGCGGAATTCAAGCATGTGGATTCGTACGTTCTACCCCGGGACCAAGTCTTCAAGAACGATCTGATCCTGGCCGCCAAGTCCGCGCGCATTGACGGCACCGTGGAAGGCGACTTGATCTTTTTCGGCAGGTCGCTCGAGGTGAACGGGCACGTCACCGGCGACATCATCGGGTTCGCGCAGCTCTGCGAGATCAATGGCACCGTGGACGGTAACCTGCGCATCTTCGCGAACACGCTGCTCGTGCGCGGCCCGGTGTCGAAGAACGTCACGGTTTTTGCCGAATATGCAAGCTTCAAGGACAAGTCCCAGGTGGGTGGCGGCGCAATGCTTTTTGTCTCTGACGCCGTGCTCGAAGGGCGCATCGGGCGCGACCTGATGGCCTTCACCGGCCGCAGCACGCTGAACGGCTACGTCGGCGGCGATGCCATTCTGCGTGGCAAACGCCTGAGCATCGAATCGAGCACCGAGGTCGCGGGCAAGGTCAAGTACTCCGGCCGGTTCCCCCCCAAGATCTCCGCCGAAGCCAAACTGGCCAGCCCGCCCGAGGTGCACATCATCAAGTCTCGCCCCAGCTACGCGTCGCCGCGCTTCTATTTGCATCAGGCTCTTTCCTGGGGCGCCGCGTTCGTCTTCGGTTTGTTCCTCCTTTTGGTCGCTCCGGGCTTCTTCCAGGATGTCGTGCGGTCCAGCCGCCGCTATGGCCCTGCGTTCGGCTTCGGCGCGCTGACGTTGTTCGCCATCCCCATCCTCGCGGTCATCGCGTGCATCACGATCGTGGGGCTGGCGGTGGGCATCGGCACGATGCTGCTGTGGATTGTGGCCCTCTATTCCGCACAGGTGTTCGTCAGCACGTGGCTGGGCGAGGCGTTGCTGGGCCGCGGAAGCGGCACAGGCGCTATCATCGGCCGGCTGGCGCTAGGCCTGCTCCTGTACAAGGTCGCCGGCATGCTGCCCTACCTTGGTTTCTGGGTAAAGCTCGGCATACTCATTTGGGGATTGGGCGCTCTGGCAGTTGCGCTGTACGACCGCACGCGGACGCAGCCCGTGGCGGTGGGAGGCGGCCCGGCTACGGCCTAG